>Ga0182741_1003517_pt1 | contig 16591 bp, 17 predicted proteins | sample eDN5th37CBELigOP_FD_128874 | JGI IMG/M metagenome (GOLD analysis project Ga0182741, IMG submission 128874) | Enriched Organic Plus compost microbial communities from Emeryville, California, USA - eDNA 5th pass 37_C BE-Lig OP (version 2) (version 2) ...
ACAGCGTGCGGCTTGACCCCTCTGGCCACACCACGCGCTCGACCCGATAACCCTCCCAGCCCCCAAGCGACTCCAGCAACTTGCGATCCAGCATCTCTGTGCACTCCTGATGGCATATACCTGCCAACAAGAGTACGAAAACTTGCCAATCCGCTCCACGCTATTCCGCGATGAACCTTATTTTTCGGCGGCGGTGGTAATGGCGTTTCCCGCCCGGGATACGTCCTTGCCCATGCCCGCCACGGTATTGCAGCCTTGCAGCACGACACCGAAAACGATAAGCGCCGTCAGCATGACTCGTCCGCGCATGATCTCGCTCCTGGAAAGAAACCGGCGGTCAGGCGATGCGCACGCGCAGTTCGCCCAGGCCTTCGACACCGCCCACGATGGCATCGCCCTGCACCACCGCGCCCACGCCCTCGGGCGTGCCGGTGAAGATCAGGTCGCCGGCTTTCAGCTCGAACAGGCCGGACAGGTAGGCAATGCTCTCGGGGATATTCCAGATCATCTGCGAGATGTCGCTGGACTGCTTGCGCTGGCCGTTCACATCCAGCCAGATGGCGCCACGCTCCAGCGTGCCCACGGCGCTGCGCGGATGCACGGGCCCCAGCGGCGCCGACAGGTCGAACGCCTTGCCGACTTCCCAGGGCCGCCCCTGCTTCTTGGCCTCGCCCTGCAGGTCGCGGCGGGTCATGTCCAGACCCAGCGCATAGCCCCAGACGCAGTCACTGGCCTGCTCGACCGGAATGTTCTTGCCACCCTTGCCCAGCACCACGACCAGCTCCATTTCGTAGTGCAGGTTGGCGGTCTTGGACGGATACGGCATCGAGCCGGTCTGGCCGTCGGCCACGGGCAGGATCGCATCGGCCGGCTTGCAGAAGAAGAACGGATCCTCGCGGCCCGTGAAGCCCATTTCTTTGGCGTGCTCGGCGTAGTTGCGACCCACGCAATACACGCGGCGCACGGGAAGCAGCGCGCCGCTGCCGGCAACGGGCACGGCAACGGGCGGCGACGGAGGGAAAACGTAGTCCATTGTGTCCTTGACCTGGTTGAAAGCATGCCGGCACGGCCGGCGCACTGGAATTCAATGCGCGAGTTTATCCCTTTTTTGCACAGGCCACGCCCAAAATGCATCGGGCCGCGACGCATGGCGCGTCGCGGCCCGATATGGGGCATCAGGAAAGCGTCAGCCCTTGATATAGCGCTCGGCGCTGCGCACGATTTCTTCCTGGGCGGCGTCCACGCCCTTCCAGCCCTTGATCTTCACCCACTTGCCCTTTTCCAGGTCTTTGTAGTGTTCGAAGAAGTGCTGGATGCGGCCGATGTCCTCGGCGGGCAGGTCTTCGTACGACTTGATGTGGCGGTACGGCGGATAGAGTTTGTCGACCGGCACGGCCAGCAGCTTGGCGTCGCCGCCGGCCTCGTCGTCCATTTCGAGCACGCCCAGCGCACGGCAGCGCACCACCGCCCCGACCTGGATGGGGAACGGGGTCACCACCAGCACGTCGGCGGGGTCGCCGTCGTCGGACAGTGTCTGCGGGATGTAGCCGTAGTTGCACGGGTAATGCATGGCGGTCAGCATGAAGCGGTCGACGAACACGGCGCCGGTTTCTTTATCGACCTCGTATTTGACCGGGTCGGCGTTCATGGGGATTTCGATGATGACATTGAAGTCTTCCGGCAGCTTCTTGCCGGAAGAAACGCGATCGAGGCTCATGGTTCAACCTTGTTTGTCTGGAAGAGAATGGGGTTTGCCGTCGCCGCGCTTCGCGTCGGCCTCGGCATCGGTCGCGGGCGCGGGCGCGGGCGCGGACGGCGCCGGACCGTAGGTGGGCACCGGCACGTCGAAAGCGGCCACCGGAATCGGCGCGCTGTCGAAGTAGTCTTCGATGTCGATAGCGGAACGGGCGGGCGGCACGGCCGCCGGCTCGGGCTGCGCCGCGCCGGTGGCCCCGCGCCCCGCCACGCGGGCATCGGGGTCCAGCACGTAGTCGGCCGGCGCGGCTTGCGGCGCCTCGGCCGGGGCGGGCGCGATATCGGCAACTGGCAGGCTGGTTTCGGGCGGATAGGCGGAATATTCGCCTTCCGCATCCAGGTGCAGCGGATCGGAGCCCGTCTCGGCCGCCGGCAAGGCTTGATCGGCCGCCAGCACCGGCAGCGCCATGCTGGCGGCGGTAGCCAGGCGCCAGTGGCGCACCGCATCGGCCGGACGATCCAGGCGATCGTACAGGCTGCCCAGCAAGGCATGCGTGTGGGAATCGTTGCGAAAGCCCAGGCTGCGCTGCAGATAGCGTTCGGCCTGCCCCCACAATTGCCCGTTCAGGCACAGCATGCCCAGCGCGGACAACAGCTCGGCGTCGGCCGGGCGCTTCTGCAGCCAAGCCTCGGCCTTGGCCAGCCGGCGCGGCACCTGGTCGGCATCGCAGCGCGCATAGGCCGCCACCAGCGATGGCTTAAAGTGCACGGGCACCGCGGCTTCCAGCACGCGCGCCGCCTCGGCCGGCTCGCCCGCGGCTTCGAACGCCGTGGCGCCGGCCAGGGCGATCTCGGGCAGCACGCGCTCGTCGCTCTTGAGGTCTTTCCAGACGGCGCGCCAGGCATCGGTGCCCGACGCGGCGGCGGCACGCAGGCGGGCGGCCCCCGCCTTGTCGATCAGGAGCTCGGCTTCGGCCTTGGACAGCGCATTGCGACGCATCAGCCCGCGCGCCAGCGTGAAGACGCGGTCATGGTGGCCCAGCACGGCTTCGGCGCGCAGCAACAGCCGCATGGTGTGCAGGTGGCGTACACCGCCATCCTGCAGCGGCGCCAGCACGGCCAGCGCATCCTGCGCCCGCCCCTGGTCCAGCAGTTGGTCGGCCGACACGGTGGCGATGGCTTCTTGCAACCCCGTATTGCCCTTGGCATGTTCGCGCGCCGATTCCAGCAGGCGGTCGCGGCGTTCGAATTCGCCCAGGCCATGCGCGGCGCGCGCGGCCGACAAGGCCGCCAGCACGCGCCGGCTGGCCACGCGCGTTTGCTCGAGCAGCTTGGTCAGGTCTTTTTCGGCATGCGAGAAGCGCCCTTCCAGCAGTTCGGTCCAGCCGCGCTCGAGCAGTTCGTGGTCGCGCGCCTGGGCGCGCTGGCCACGCCAGGCCCGCATGCGATCGGGGATGGCCAGCAGCCACGCCAGCAGCCGCAAGCCCACATACAGCGCCACGAACAGCGCCAGCACCAGCAAGACGAACAGCGTCAGCGACAACTCGATGCGCCAGGGCCACACCAGCACCATCACATTGCCCGCATGGGAGCGCAGCACCACGGCCAGGGCCACGGCGACGACGGCAAGCAGCAGAGTCCAGAACCAGGTACGCATGCGTCAGTCCTGAGTGGCGGGCGCGTCGAAACCGGCGGCGCGCAAGGCGGCCACGCTGGCCAGGCTGTCGCTGACATCGGGCAGGCGCACGGCGATGTCGGTTTGCGCCAGGTCTTGCGCAAGCCGCAAGGCGGCCTGCGTATCGGCCGAACGCGCGTCGTAGTAGGTGCGCAGCGTGGTGACGACGTTGTCGAGTTCGTTCTTCCAGACCTCGGGCTGGCGCATCAGCATCGCCAGCTGCGCGGTCATCAGGCGCTGGCGCAGGGCGGCGCGCGCCTGCCCGGCCTGTTCGGCGGACAACATCAGCGCCGCGGGCTGGTCGACGCGCTGCACGCTGATCAGGTCGCCCAGTTCGTGCGCCAGCACGCTGCCGGCGCGGCCGGGCCACGAGGCGATCTCGGCGCGCCAGCGTTCCCACCAGGCGGCATCGGCCGGCAGCTGGCTGCGCGGATCGGCCTCTTGCGCGGGCGCCGGTTGCGGCGCGGCCGCGACGGCATCGCCGGACTCGCCGGGCGCCGCGGCATCGGGCACCAGCATGGGGGCCTTGGACACCAGGCCGGCCAGCCGGTCGATGCGGGCCGATTGCGCCGGGATATCGATGGTGGCCACCGCGCGCAGGCGATCGATATCGCCGTTGATGCTTTGCTGCAAGGTGGCGAAACGCGGACGGTCGGCGCGCGCCAGGCGGGCCTGCGCGGTTTCGAGCGCGATGATCGCGTTGTTCACGTTGCCGGCCAGCCGCAATTGCTGGTTGGCCATCATCAGCAGGCGTTCGATGTCGTTGGCCAGGATTTCGTCGCTGGCGCCGCCGCTGAAGGTTTGCCAGGCTTGCTGCAGGTCGTCGTAGCGGCTCTTGGCTTCCTGGGCCTGGTTTTCCAGTTCGGCGACGCGGCCGGCCTGCGCCTGGGCCAGCGCCAGCGCTTCGCGCGCGTCCTTGCGGCTTTGCGCGGCGGCCTGGTCCAGGGACTCGAGCCGGGTGGCGATCTCGCGCCCGGCGGTCAGGAACTGCTTGCGCTGCATCCACAACGCCCAGCCCAGCCCGATGGCCAACAACAGCACGATGACCAGCGCGACGGTCAGGGTGCCAACGGCGCCGGAAGACGCCCTGGCCCGTGGCGGGGCCGACGGCGGCGATGCGGGCGAGCCTGCGCCCGGGGCTGCCGCCTTGGCGGCCGGTTCGATGGCGGGGGTCTGGTCTGTCATGACGCGATTGTATTCGGTGAAACGCCAAAACTTCGATTCAAGCCGCAACAAAGGCCGCAAGGATCGCTTCATCGGCAGGCAAGCAGATTTTTACCATCGGCGGCTGCCCCTCGCCACCGGCGCGCGGCAGCCGCTGGGCCAGCACGGGATGGGTGACCACGAAGCCGCAGCCCTGCCACCAGGCATCCAGGCCGGCCTGGCCGATGTGGGCCTGGATGGCGGCCAGGCCTTCTCCGCTGGTCAGCAGCCAGGTCGGCCGCTTGTCCAGGCGCGCCCATTCGCGCAATTGCCGCAAGGCCTCGGGCGGCCACGGCGCGGGGCGGCGGCGGTAGGCGGCATGCCGCCGCACCAGCGTGCCCGCGGCTTCGAGCTGGTCGGCCAGCCAGTCGCGCCCCTGGGTGCCGCGCACCAGCAGCACGCGCCGCGGCAGCTCGCCGCGTTCGCGCAACACCTGCCACAGCGCTTCGGAGTCGTGCGTGGGAGCCTGCGGCGGCGGACAGAGCACTGTTGTATCGGCGCCAAATCCGGGCAGTTCGCGCAAGGCCCTCGCGCTGGCCGGCCCGACGGTGGCCGCGGGCGTGGCGGCCGGCCAGCACCCCTGCCCCGCGACGTCGCGCAATTGGGCCAGGTAGTGGCGGGCGGCGTTGCCGCTGACGAACACGACCAGGTCGTAGTCTTGCGGCAACGGCAACTGGGCTGGTTCGACGGCCAGCGGTTCGATGTCGAGCGCCGGCAATACCAGCGCCTGCCAGCCGGCCGCGCGCAGTTCGCGCGCCAGCGCATCGTTACGCCCGGCGGGCCGGGTCAGGATGGCGATAGGCGACATGGGCACCCCTTCTTGGCGAACCCCGCGGGCGGCCGGCAAGCGCCTTCAGGGCGTGGGCGGGTCGAGCAGTTCGGCCAGGATGGCGGCCGCGCCGTTGGACAGCAATTCCTGCGCGGCGGCCTGGCCAACGGCCTGGGCTTGCCCCGCCGGCCCTTGGTGCTGGCAGCGGATCATGCGCGTGCCGTCGGGCGAAGCCACCAGCGCGCGCAGCGTAAGCGTATCGCCGTCGAGTTCGGCGTAGGCGGCCAACGGCACCTGGCACGAGCCGCCCAATGCGCGCGAGACGGCGCGCTCGGCCGTGACGCAGGCCGTGGTGCGGGCGCAGGCCAATGGCGCCAGCCATTGGCGCAGGTCGTCGCGGTCGTTGCGGATCTCGATGCCCAGGGCCCCCTGGCCGGCGGCGGGCAGGCTGTCGGCCGGATCGAGCCGGCCGCGGATGCGTTCGGCCAGGTTCAGGCGCTGCAAGCCCGCCGCGGCCAGCACGATCGCGGCGTAGTCGCCGTTGTCGAGCTTGCCCAGGCGGGTATCCAGGTTGCCGCGCAGCGGCTTGACGGCCAGGTGCGGATAGCGATGGCGGATCTGGGATTCGCGCCGCAAGCTGGACGTGCCCACCACCGCGCCGGCGGGCAGGTCGGCCAGCGCGGCATACTGGTTGGACACGAACGCGTCCCGCGGATCGGCGCGTTCCAGGATGGCGCACAATTCGAACGGCGCCTGCAGGTCGACCGGCACGTCTTTCAGGGAATGCACGGCCAGGTCGGCCCGCCCGTCGAGCAAGGCGGTTTCGAGTTCCTTGACGAACAGGCCCTTGCCGCCCACCTTGGACAAGGTGCGGTCCAGGATCTGGTCGCCCCGGGTGGTGAGTATCAGCAGTTCGACGGCGCACTGCGGGTACAGCGCGCGCAGCCGGTCGCGCACATGCTCGGCTTGCCATAGGGCAAGCCGGCTGGCGCGAGTGGCGATGACGAGACGTTGCGGATCGGACACGGGCCGGGTCAATTGCCGAGGCTGGAGAAGACGACCGCGGCAATCACGCCCAGGATGGCAAGTACCAGCAGGCCCTGCAACAGGCTGAGGCCGGACTCGGGGTTGTCGCTTTTACGCAGACTCATGCGCGGATTCCTTGGATGCGGTTTTACGGCTGGCAAGCCACCGCCCCACGGCTACGACCAGCAGTGCACCGATGACTTCCGCGGCGATTTTAACCGTAGCCGGTTGCGGGCCGAATTGATCCACGACGAACACGTCGGTGATGACCATGCCGCCGGCGATCCAGCCCAGCAGGGCCGCGCCGAAGGTGACGACCAGCGGATAGCGGTCGATGAGCTTGAGCACCAGGGTGCTGCCCCAGATGATGATGGGCACGCTGACGATCAGGCCGAACACGACCAGGCCGATCTGGTGGCCTTCGTGGGCATTCTGGGCCGCGCCGGCGATGGCGATGACGTTGTCCAGGCTCATGACGAAGTCGGCCACGATGATGGTCTTGACGGCCGAGGCGATGGACGTGCCGCCCTTGATGTTGCCGTGCGCGTCGTCCTCGGGAATCAGCAGCTTGACGCCGATCCAGAGGAGCAACAGGCCGCCGACGACCTTGAGGAACGGAATGGCCAGCAGGGTCAGGGCGAAGGCAATCAGCACCACCCGCAGGATGATCGCGCCGGCCGTGCCCCACAGGATGCCCTGCATGCGCTGCTTGGGCGCCAGATTGCGGCAGGCGAGCGCGATGACCACGGCATTATCGCCACCCAGCAGGATGTCGATAAGAATAATCTGGAACACCGCTGCCCAACTCAGCGTCTGGAAAAACTCAAGCACTTTAGACCCCCAGGGATTTATTTCAACGAAGACAGAATGCCGGCCGCGCACCGGCAAGGGTTGCCGCGCGCAAGCGCGCGGCAACCCTCAGGTCGAAGCTATTATTGTAGTTCAGCTTTGCGTCAGGACCTGGCGGCGTGCCAGGAAAATTTTCCCGAGCGCCAGCACCAGGATGGCACCCACCGCCCCCGCGACCAGGGCCAATTGGTGCTCGGTCAGCCCCAGGGCCGCGTCGATGCGGATCACCGACTCGTGCAGCGCCGGGTCGCCCACCAGCAGTTCGCCAGCGATGAAGCCCAGCAGTGCGGCGCCCACCCAGACGATGATGGGGAAGCGTTCGATGACTTTGAGCAACAACGTGCTGCCAAAAATGACCAGCGGGATGCTGATGGCCAGGCCCACGACCAGCAGGGTCGTGTCGCCCATGGCGGCAGCGGCCACGGCCACGACGTTGTCCAGGCTCATGACCAGGTCGGCAATCATGATGGTGCGGATGGCGGACAGCAGGCTGCCGTGTTGCTTGCCTTCGCCGTCTTCCTCGCCTTCGGGCATCAGCAGCGACACCCCGATGTACACCAGCAGCAGCGCGCCGATCAGCTTGAGCCACGGCAGCAACAGCAGCTTGGCGGCGACCAGGGTCAGCACGATACGCATGATGATCGCGGCGGCGGAGCCGACCACGATCGCCTTTTTTTGCTGCGTGGGAGGCAGCGAACGCGCGGCAAGCGCGATAACCACGGCGTTGTCGCCGGATAGCAGGATATTGACCCAGATGATTTGCAGCAGGGCAATCCAGAATGCAGCTGAAGTGAGTTCCATTCCTCTCTTTCCTAGATGATCCCCTAGGTGTGGACAAACGTGGACGTACGGGCCATCTTGGTGCGCGCGAGCGACGAGTGGCTGTTACCGGATACCGGAGGCGGGTAGCGCCCGGCCGGTTGTTGTGGGTGTACGTGTAGTTAGTGGTGGCCGATTATTATATTTTGCCCGGCCAGCGGAAAAAATACGCCCCCTGCCCGTGAAAAAGCCCGCCGGGGCGGGCTTGCGGGCACGGGGCGCGCCAGATTACAGCACGGACTTCAGCAGCTTGCCCATCTCGGACGGGTTGCGCGTGGTACGGATGCCGCACGCTTCCATCACTTCGAGCTTGGCGTCGGCCGTGTCGGCACCGCCCGAGATCAGCGCGCCGGCGTGGCCCATGCGCTTGCCCGGAGGCGCCGTGACGCCGGCGATGAAGCCAACCACGGGTTTCTTCATGTTGTCCTTGGCCCATTCGGCGGCGTTGACTTCGTCGGGGCCGCCGATCTCGCCGATCATGATGACGGCGTCGGTATCGGGATCGTCGTTGAACAGCTTGAGCACATCGACGTGCTTCAGGCCGTTGATGGGATCGCCGCCGATGCCCACGGCGCTGGACTGGCCCAGGCCGAGCTCGGTGACTTGGGCCACGGCTTCGTAGGTCAGCGTGCCGGAACGGCTGACGATGCCGATGCGGCCCTTGCGATGGATGTGGCCGGGCATGATACCGATCTTGATTTCATCGGGCGTGATCAGGCCGGGGCAGTTCGGGCCCAGCAGCAGCGTCTTGCTGTTCTTGGCCTTCATGCGGTTCTTGACTTCCAGCATGTCGCGCACCGGAATGCCTTCGGTGATGCAGATGACCAGGTCCAGTTCGGCCTCGACGGCTTCCCAGATGGCGGCCGCGGCGCCCGCCGGCGGCACGTAGATCACCGAGACGGTGGCGCCGGTCTTGTCCTTGGCGTCTTGCACGCTGCCGAAGATGGGCACGCCTTCGAAGTCCTCGCCGGCCTTCTTGGGGTGCACGCCGGCCACGAAGGCGGCCTTGCCATTGGCGTATTCACGGCACATGCGGGTATGGAACTGGCCCGTCTTGCCCGTGATGCCCTGGGTGATGACTTTGGTGTCCTTGTTGATCAGAATCGACATTTGTGAATCCTTGGCAATTTATTTGACGGCGGCTACGACGCGGGTGGCCGCTTCGGCCATGGTGTCGGCGCTGATGATGGGCAGCCCCGATTCGGCCAGCATTTTCTTGCCCAGTTCTTCGTTGGTGCCCTTCATGCGGACGACCAGCGGCACGTTCAGGTTGACGGCCTTGCACGCGGCGATCACGCCTTCGGCGATGACGTCGCAGCGCATGATGCCGCCGAAGATATTGACCAGGATGGCCTTCACGCCCTTGTTCTTGAGCATGATCTTGAAGGCTTCGGTGACTTTCTCGGCCGTGGCGCCGCCGCCGACGTCCAGGAAGTTGGCCGGCTCGCCGCCGAACAGCTTGATGGTGTCCATGGTGGCCATGGCCAGGCCGGCGCCGTTGACCAGGCAGCCGATGTTGCCGTCGAGCTGGATGTAGGCCAGGTCGAACTTGCTGGCCTCGATTTCGGCCGGGTCTTCTTCGTCGAGGTCGCGGTAGGCGACGATCTCGGGGTGGCGGAACAGCGCGTTCGAGTCGAAGTTGAACTTGGCGTCCAGGGCGATGATGTTGCCCTTGCTATCGCAGTTCAGGGGATTGATTTCCACCAGCGACGCGTCGGTGTCCATGTAGCACTTGTACAGCTTCTGGAACACGTCGGCGGCCTGGTCGGCCGAGCCGCCCGTCAGGCCCACGGCCTGGGCCACTTTCTTGGCCTGCTCGCCGGACAGGCCGGCCAGCGGGTCGATGTATTCGGTGATGATCTTCTCGGGCGTCGAGTGGGCGACTTCCTCGATGTCCATGCCGCCTTCGCTGGAAGCGATGATGGCGACCTTCTGCGTGGCGCGGTCGGTGACCAGCGACACGTAGTATTCCTTCTTGATGTCGGCGCCTTCTTCGATGTACAGGCGGCGAACCTTCTGGCCTTCGGGGCCGGTCTGGTGAGTGACGAGCTGCATGCCCAGGATTTCCGAAGACAGCTTGCGCACGTCGTCGATGGAACGGGCCAGCTTCACGCCGCCGCCCTTGCCACGGCCGCCCGCATGGATTTGCGCCTTCACGACCCACACCGGTCCACCCAGCTTTTCAGCGGCTGCCACGGCCTCGTCGACGGAAAAAGCGGGGATCCCGCGCGGCACGGGCACGCCAAATTGCTTCAGCAGTTCCTTGCCTTGATACTCGTGGATTTTCATGTGTTACCTGTCAGGACGTATGAGAAAAAGAGGGGGAGTCGGAGATCGCGTCCGCCGTCGCTTCAGCGCTATCCCCCGTGTACCACTTGGGATAGTGCTCAAGCACCACCGGGCCGTCGGTGCGCAAGGCATGGCAGCCGTCCAGCTGGAACGGGCGCTTGTCCGGATTGCTGTTCTGGCGCCGGCGGTTGGCCATGGTCTGCACCGCCGCGGTGGGCAGCACCTGCGACAGCTCGGTCATGTGGGTACAGCCCGAGGTATGGCCGAAACGCTCTTTGACCTGGCGCCGAAACCCCTTGAGCAGGTTCATGCCCACCAGCCCCGCGTAGGCGGAGTCGATGGCCGTGCACTGCTGTCCGTAGGGCGCCGCGTCGTAGGCCGCCTGGGCTTCCACAATGGTGAACGCCGCATCGATGGTGATGCGCAGGTGCATGTGGTGGATGGGGCGGCCCGCCTTGAAGATATCGCCGTTGTCCCGGGGGAAGTCGTAGGCCTTGAAGTCGATGAGCTCGGCTTCGAGGTCCCACAGGCCGTCGTCGCGCCCGTAGGACTGCACGCGTATGGAACGCGTATGCAGCGGCTGGCGAGAGACTTTCGACGGTGGCAAGGGCATGGGGGTGGCCTGCGCTTCAGGGCGTTTGACGCAAAGCAGCAAATCCGGGGAAGTATAACGCAGGCCCCCCAGGCCCGTCGCGGCCCGCCACCGCCTGGCGCGGCAGGCCGGCCTCCCCCTTTTGCGCGGGGCAGCCGGCCCGCGCTCAGCCGGCCCGCAGGGCGCGGGCCGCCTCGACCATGCCGACCAGCGCGGCCTCGGTTTCGGGCCAGGCGCGGGTTTTCAGGCCGCAGTCAGGATTGACCCACAGGCGCTCGCTGGGCAGGCGGGCGGCCGCCTTGCGCATCAGGCCCACCATCCAGTCCACGTCAGGGACATTGGGCGAATGGATGTCGTACACGCCGGGGCCGATGTCGTTGGGGTAGCGGAAGTCCTCGAAGGCATCCAGCAGCTCCATGTTCGAGCGCGAGGTCTCGATCGTGATCACATCGGCATCCATGGCGGCGATGGACTCGATGATGTCGTTGAACTCCGAATAGCACATATGGGTGTGGATCTGCGTGTCGGCGGCCACGCCCGCGGTGGACAGGCGGAAGCAATCCACCGCCCAGCCCAGGTAGGCCTGCCAGTCGGCGCGCCGCAGGGGCAGGCCTTCGCGGATGGCGGGCTCGTCGATCTGGATGACGCGCACGCCGGCCTGCTCCAGGTCGACCACTTCGTCGCGCAGGGCCAGGGCCAATTGCCGGCACGTCTGCTCGCGCGGCTGGTCGTCGCGCACGAACGACCACTGCAGGATGGTGACCGGGCCGGTCAGCATGCCCTTGACCGGCTTGTCGGTCAGCGATTGCGCGTACGACGACCAGCCGACGGTCATGGGCGCCGGGCGCGCCACGTCGCCGAAGATGATCGGCGGCTTGACGCAGCGCGAGCCGTAGCTTTGCACCCAGCCGTTGCGGGTGAACGCGAAGCCGGCCAGCAGCTCGCCGAAGTATTCCACCATGTCGTTGCGCTCGGGCTCGCCATGCACCAGCACATCCAGGCCGATTTTTTCCTGGAAGCGGATGACGGTCTCGATTTCCTTGCGGATGGCGGCCTCGTAGGCCGAGTCGCTCAGGGCCCCGGCCTTCCAGTCGCGCCGCAGCGCGCGGATTTCCGGGGTCTGCGGGAACGAGCCAATGGTGGTGGTGGGAAACTTGGGCAGGTTCAGCAGTTGCTGCTGCCGGGCAATGCGCTCGGCGAACGGCGCGCGTTCGCGCGTGACGCTGTCGGCCTGCGCCATGCGCCGCCCCACGGCCGGGTTGTGAATGCGCGGCGATTGGCGGCGCGCCTGCAGCGCGGCCCGCTGGGCGGCCAGCGCCTGGCGCGCGGCGGGCTCGTCGGCATGGTCCAGCGCGCGGCCCAGCAGGTTGAGCTCGTCCAGCTTCTGCGCCGCGAACGACAGCCAGCTTTTCAGTTCGGCGTCCAGGTCGGTTTCGCCTTCCAGGTCGACCGGCACGTGCAGCAACGAGCAGGACGGGGCCAGCCACAGGCGTTCGCCCAGTTGCTTGCGCGCCGGCGCCAGCGCGGCCAGGGCGGCGTCCAGATCCGTGCGCCAGATGTTGCGGCCGTCGATGATGCCGGCCGACAGCACCTGCCCGGGACGCAGGGCAGCGACGACGTCCTGCAATTGGTCCGGCGCGCGCGCCAGGTCCACGTGCAGGCCCGCCACGGGCAACGCCAGCGCGGTGGCCAGGTTGTCTTTCAGGCCGCCGAAGTAGGTGGCCGCCAGCAGCTTGACCGGGGCGCCGGCCAGGCGCGCATACGCCGAACGGAAAGCGTCGCGCCAGGCGGACGGCAGGTCCAGCACCAGGATGGGCTCGTCGATCTGCACCCATTGCACCCCCAGCCGCGCCAGGCGAGCCAGCACCTCGGCATAGACTGGCAGCAGCGCGTCCAGCAACTGCAGCTTGGCAGCATCGGCCGCGCCGCCGGCAAAGGCGTCGCCCTTGCCCAGCCACAGCCACGTCAGGGGGCCCGGAATCACCGGCTTGGCCTGGTAGCCCTGCGCCTGCGCTTCTTTCACCTGGTCGAACAGATACTCGCGCGCGATGCGAAACGTCTGGCCCGGCACGAGTTCGGGGACGATGTAGTGATAGTTGGTGTCGAACCACTTGGTCATTTCACATGCGGCCGTGGGCGTGCCCGACGGCGCTCGCCCACGCCCCATGCGAAACAGGGTATCCAGGGACACGGGCTGGCCGTCCTGCTGGCCGAACCGAGCCGGCACGGCGCCCAGCAGCGTGGTCCATTCCAGGATGTGGTCGTACCAGGCGAAATCGCCCACCGGCACGAATTGCGCGCCCGCGGCGGCCTGGCGGCGCCAGTGCGCGGCCCGCAGGTCCCGGCCGGTTTGCTCCAGTGCGTCGGCCCCCAGCTTGCCTGCCCAATAGGCCTCGACCGTGCGCTTCAACTCGCGCTGGGCACCGATGCGGGGAAAGCCCAAATTATGAATAACAGTCATATAAATATCCGATTCTTTAAAAATATTCAACTCGGATGCTATTCTGCCTGCAAGCTAGATTGCGTCAAAATCAATCTCCGCATACATTTATTGAATATTATTCATGTTAATGCCGGGCGCATGCGTCGCCCTGCCGAGGTGCCCCCATGCTTGAAATCCGCCACCTGGAAACCTTGTCTGCCATCCGCGACGGCGGCAGCCTGCAGGAAGCCGCCGAGCGGCTGCACCTGACGCAGTCGGCCTTGTCGCACCAGCTGCGCGACCTGGAAACCCGGCTGGGCACCCCTCTGCTGAACCGCCGCACCCGGCCCGCCCGCCTGACGACCGCCGGGCTGCGCGTGCTGGCGCTGGCCGACGACGTGCTGCCGCGCATGCGCGCCACCGAGCGCGAACTGCAGCGACTGGCGGCGGGGCGCACGGGACGGCTGCACCTGGCCATCGAATGCCATTCCTGCTTTCAGTGGCTGATGCCGGCACTGGATGCTTTCCGGGCGCAATGGCCGGACGTGGCGCTGGACCTCTCGGCGGCCTTCTCGTTTGCGCCGCTGCCCGCCCTGGTGCGCGGCGACCTGGACCTGGTGATCACCTCCGACCCGCAACGCCTGGAAGCGGTGGAATACCTGCCGCTGTTCAAGTACGAACTGGTGCTGGCGGTGGCGCAATCCCACCCCCTGGCGGCCCATCGATTCGTCGAGCCCGAGCAACTGGCCGACCAGGTGCTGATCACCTACCCGGTGGATCGCCAGCGCCTGGATGTGTTCACGGCCTTCCTGGACCCCGCGGGGGTCGAGCCGGCCGCCGTGCGCAAGGCCGAGCTGACCCCCATCATTGCCCAGTTGGTGGCCAGCAATCGGGGGGTGGCGGCGCTGCCCAACTGGGCCTTGACCGAATACCTGCACCAGGGCTGGCTACGATTGTGCCGCCTGGGACCCCAGGGGGTATGGCGCACGCTGTACGCGGCCGTGCGCAGCGAAGACACCGATGCGTCGTATGTAGAAGATTTCCTGGCGATCGCGCGCGAGGTGTGCTTCAAGACCCTGGACGGCATCCGTTCTGCCAAGAACTGAACGCCTTGGACACGGCGCAGGCCATCGTGGGCCGCGTACTCAGTCGTCGTGTTCGTCGCCCAACAGGCGGCGGATGATATCGTGGGCGAAGCCGCGGCCCGCCAGGAAGCGGGCTTGCTTGACGTATTCGGCGCGGTCGGCCGGCTTGGCTGCGTAACGCTTGCGCCAGACCTCGAGCGCGCGCTGGTACTCGGTGGCGCGCAGGTCGTCGCGCAACTGCGCGACCTGTTCTTCGGCCACGCCGTGCTGGCGCAGTTCCTGGACGATGCGAGCGGTGCCCTGCCGCCCCGCGCGACGATGCACCAGGCTGTGGGCAAAGCGTTCGGTGGACAGCCAGCCTTCTTTTTCCAGCGCATCGAGCACGGCATCGATGTCGTCGGATTCGTCGGCGTAGGGAGCGAGTTTGCGCGCCAGTTCGGTGCGCGCATATTCGCGGCGGGACAAATACCCCACCGCGCGGGCTTTCAACGAGGGCCCGCGCGGCGTGGGTTTGGAGAGGGTTTCGAAGCCGTCATCTTGGGCTTCGCGCTTGCCCGGGCCGCGCCGCATCGACGAAGAACCGGGCTTGCGGATCATTCCTGGCCGTCGGTGTCGGCTTCGCTGGCCGAGAATGTGGCGGCACGGCTGACAATGCCCTGGTTCTCGCGCACCTTGTTCTCGATTTCGATGGCGAGTTCGGGGTGTTCTTTCAGGTATTCGCGCACGTTGTCCTTGCCCTGGCCGATGCGGGTGCCGCTGTAGCTGTACCAGGCGCCGGCCTTGTCGACCACGCCGGCCTGCACGCCCAGGTCGATGATTTCGCCTTCGCGCGAGATGCCCGCGCCGTACATGATGTCGAACTCGGCCTGCTTGAAGGGAGGCGAGACCTTGTTCTTGACGACCTTGACGCGGGTTTCGTTGCCCACGACTTCCTCGCCCTTCTTGATGGAGCCGATGCGGCGGATATCCAGGCGAACCGACGAATAGAACTTCAGCGCGTTGCCGCCGGTGGTGGTTTCGGGGTTGCCGAACATGACGCCGATCTTCATGCGGATCTGGTTGATGAAGATGACCATGCAGTTGGTGCGCTTGATGGTGGCGGTGAGCTTGCGCAGCGCCTGGCTCATCAGGCGGGCCTGCAGGCCCGGCAGGGAATCGCCCATTTCGCCTTCGATTTCGGCCTTGGGCACCAGCGCCGCGACCGAGTCGATGACGATGAGGTCGACCGAGCCCGAGCGCACCAGGGCATCGGTGATTTCGAGGGCCTGTTCGCCGGTGTCGGGCTGCGAGATGAGCAGGTCGGTCAGGTTGACGCCCAGCTTGGAGGCATACTGCACGTCGAGCGCGTGTTCGGCGTCGACGAAGGCGCAGGTGCCGCCGATTTTCTGCATTTCGGCGATGACTTGCAGGGTAAGCGTGGTCTTGCCCGACGATTCGGGCCCGTAGATCTCGACGACGCGGCCCCGCGGCAGGCCACCGACGCCCAGCGCGATGTCGAGCCCCAGCGAGCCGGTGGACACGACCTGGATGTCGTGTTCGACCTCGTTGTCGCCGTAGCGCATGATCGAGCCCTTGCCGAACTGCTTTTCGATTTGCGAAAGTGCGGCGGCCAGCGCCTTGGCCTTTTCCGATGCGGCTGCCTTGCTGGTTTTGTCGTCCATGTGGTGGTGTCCCGTGGGTAAATAGTGTGCGACGCTGCGGCGCAATGCGCCAGCAGCGGCGATTATGGCATCGGATTATACTGGATAAAAATCCAGTATGCCAGAATTCTCCTGGGATTCCCGGGGTGGGCAAGCCGCTGGCGCTGTGCCAGAATGCCCGCACATGGCCGGGGCCTGCCGGTCGCCGCCCCTCCCTGCTTGCACGCATGCGCATCCTCATCGCCGAAGACGACAGCATCCTGGCCGACGGCCTGTCCCGTTCGTTGCGCCACAATGGCTATGCCGTCGACGCCGTCAGCGACGGCGTGGCCGCCGATTCCGCCCTGGCCGCCCAGGCCTTCGACCTGCTCATCCTGGACCTGGGCCTGCCCCAGCTGGCCGGCCTGGAAGTGCTGCGCCGCCTGCGGGCGCGCAATTCGCTGCTGCCGGTACTCATCCTGACCGCCGCCGACAGCGTCGAGCAGCGCGTCAAGGGCCTGGACCTGGGCGCCGACGACTACATGGCC
>Ga0182741_1003521_pt1 | contig 16568 bp, 16 predicted proteins | sample eDN5th37CBELigOP_FD_128874 | JGI IMG/M metagenome (GOLD analysis project Ga0182741, IMG submission 128874) | Enriched Organic Plus compost microbial communities from Emeryville, California, USA - eDNA 5th pass 37_C BE-Lig OP (version 2) (version 2) ...
GCCGCAAAGGCGGCGGTCGCCGATGCGAATCTCACGTTTGACGACATCGATGGAGTGGTGGCTCGCTGGCCCGGACCGGGAGGCACTGTCTTCGAGCCGGGTGCGCCCGACTGGGCGAAGCTGCTGGGCATCCCGCTGCGTTGGGTGCAAGACACCTACCCCCAGGGTGTTCCTGCGCTCATGGACGCGGCTGCGGCGATTGCCTCGGGCCAATGTCACACCGTGCTGTGTACGGGCGGGCAGGCGGGACTATCCCGAGCGGGATCGGTCGCCGACTACACCCGTCCTGAGAACGAGTTCGTTGAAGTGTGGGGCGCGATGACGTCGGCGCACTTCGCGATGATCGCCAACGTCTATCTCGATCGATATCGTCCCGATCGCCGTCGCATGGCGGAGATTCCGGTAGCGATTCGCAATGCGGGTTCGGAGAATCCGGATGCGGTGATGTTCGGCCGGGGCCCGTACACGGTCGACGACATTCTCGACGCGCCGATGGTTGCGACCCCGTTCACGCGACTCGATCTGTGTCTTGCGACGGAGGGCGCGGCGGCGTGGGTGATGACCACGGTCGAGCGGGCTCGCGACCTCGGTGTCACACCCGTCGCGTTACTTGGAGGCGGTTGCGAGTGGTATCGCCAGCAGTACGTGGACCCGGCTCGCTACGACGAAGTCGGTCGTATCGGTGAAGCCGCCGGGCGGGATGCCTTCCGCATGGCGGAGCTCACACCGGCCGACATCGACGTGCTCGACATCTACGACATCAATACGTTCGAAGTAGTGCGCCAACTCGAAGTCTTCGGATTCTGCGGAGAAGGCGAAGGGGTTGACTTCGCCCACGACATGGGCATCGACAAGGCCGGAAAGATCCCGATCAACACCGATGGCGGGCTGATGGCTTACAGCCACATTGGGTGGGGTGGACCGAACCTCAAGGTGGTTGAGGCCGTGCGCCAGATTCGCGGCACCGCGGGTGTGGGGCAGGTCGAGGGTGCGCGCAACGTGATCATCAGCGGTGCGGGTGCGGGTGCGCAGTATCACAACGTCGCGATCTTGGGAGCGATGCCGTAGGACGCGTCACGACATGACGCCGAAGGAACGGAGCACAGCCGTCCGATGGGAGATCTCGAAGCGAGAATTCGACGACTCGAGGATCGAGCCGAGCTCCAGGAACTGATCGCGCGGTACGCCAACGCGATCGACGATCGCGACATGGACACCGTGCTCGGCTGTTTCTGCGCCGATGCAACGGTGGGGCGGGCCGACGGGTCTCGGACCGGACGAGGACACGACGGTATTCGCGACTTCTACGCCGGTCTGATGCGAGACATGGCGCTCACGGTCCACGTGCCCCACACGCAGGTGCTCGACTTCACCGATGATGCCCACGCCACGGGAGTGGTGCAGTGTCACGCCGAGATGGCGATCAACGGGACGTACGTGCTCGCCGCGCTGCGCTATCACGACGCGTACCGCCGCGATGACGGGCGGTGGAAGTTCGCGTCACGGGAGATGCACTTCTTCTATTTCATGGACGTGACCGAACTCCCGACCCACGCGTTCAATGAACTGCGGGTGCGCTGGCCCGGCGATCCGGTCGCGGCGCAGATTCCCGAGCAATCAGCGCACTATCAACGTCGGCACGAGATCTGACGCGGCGCGGGGCCACTGGTCGGCCGGAGGACTGACCGTGTGCTCGATCATTCGGTCGCGGGCACGATGACCGCACGTTCGGGTGGATTCCAGGCTGCCTGCTGCACGACCGCGATGACGACGTACATGATGCCGAGGACCGCGAATGCGACCGTCGGGCTCCAGGTGGCGGCGAGCAGCCCGCACAAGCCGGAACTGAGCGCGCCGCCGAGGAAGAACAACAACGTGTAGGAGCCGATGACTCCACCCCGCGGGCCCTCCACATAGGTGCTGATGCGATCAACGAGGGCCCCTTGCGCGATGCCGAACGCCGTGCAGGTCGCGGTGAACGTGATGAGTAGAGCCCACGCCTGTGAGGTGAAGACGGCACCGAGGAGCAAGCCGAGTCCGCCGAGCACGAGCGCGAACGGTGCCCGGTAGGGAGCGAGCGCACCTATCCGAACCGCGATGCGGGGAAAGGCGACGCCGAGCAGGGAGGGACCGAGCAGGGCGACGCCGACGCCAACTGGTCCCCACGATTCGATGCTCGCCAGCTCCTGTGGCACCAGGATCAGTCCTGAGTAATAGAGGCCTGGCACTGCACTCCCACCGAGCGCAGTGAGCAAGAACACGCGATTCGTGACGACCGCGCGGGGGAGCAGTCCGTCGGGGGTGCGACGCACGTGAAGGAAGAGTCCGACCAACGAGACGACGAGCAGCGCGGATCCGATCTCGACGACGATCGCGCCCGCCTTCGGACCTTGGAGGACGAGCACCAGTCCGAGCACCCCGAGGGTCACGAGGAGCGCACCCAACGGATCGGTCGGCACGCGGCGTCGGAACGACGGCGCGAGTCGCACGGTCGCGGGAATGATCAGCACGATGATCGCGGGGAACGCCATGACCGCGCGCCAACCCCACCACGCGTCGAGCAGCCCACCGATGAGCACGCCCAAGGCGGCACCCACGGCGAGCGCCGCGACGCGCGCGAGCGCTTCGGTGCGCTCTTGACCGTCGAACAATGACGCGACCGTGATGGCGCCGAGCACGGGGAAGGTTCCTGCGCCGATGCCTTGGAGCCCACGCCCCGCATAGAGCACCGCCGGGTTCATGGCGATGGCGGAAATGACCGAGCCGATGGCGAAGAGGACGAGTCCCACGGCGAACGGCGAGCGGGTACCGAATCGGTCCGCCAACCGTCCGTAGATCGGCGCGGTGGCCGCGACGCCCACGACGAACGCGCCGAGTACCCACGCGGTACCAATCGGTCCGAGATCGAACGCGTCGCGTACCGAGGGAAGCGCGACCGCGGCGGCGGAGCTCCCGACACCGGAGAGCGCCATACCCGTGCCGACCACCAGTCCGGCCCACGATGCTGCAACGCGTTCCGTTTCCCCCACTGCGGCCCCACGCTATCGGGGCGGAATGAACCGTGACAATGGTGATCATGGATCGGGCTAGCGTGGGTTGTGTGGACGAGCCGGAGATCCTCGAGACCGTGACCGATCAGGTTGCGACGGTGCGGCTGCATCGTCCGGCGGTACGCAACGCGCTCTCGGCCGCAATGATCACCGAGTTGCCGGAGCGGCTACGGGCCCTCGACACCCGTGACGACGTGCGTGTGATCGTGCTCACCGGGACGGATCCTGCGTTCTGTGCCGGCGTGGACGTGAAGCAGCTGCGAGCCACGCTCGATGCGGGTGGGACGTTCCCGCCGTTGCGAGGCGGGCGCGCCGCGCCGGTACCGCCCCTTCACACACCGATCATCGCCGCAGTGAACGGACCCGCGATCACGGGCGGACTGGAGCTGGCCCTGGCGTGCGACTTCATCGTCGCGTCCGATCGCGCACTGTTCGCCGACACCCATACCCATGTGGGATTGATGCCCGGGTGGGGGATGAGCGTGCGACTCGTGGAACGCATCGGTCTGGCTCGCGCCAAGGAACTCGGGATCACGGGTCGCCGGGTCGACGCCACGGAGGCATTGCGGATCGGCCTGGCCAACCACGTCGTCCCGCACGACGAGTTGTTCTCGTTCGTGGGTGAACTGACCGCGACGATCGCGGCGCGGGACCCACGGGCGGTGGGAACGTTGCGCGACCTCTACGACCAAGCCGATGCCCAACTGCGCGCCGAGAGCTGGGCGATGGAGCAGGAGACATCGGTCCGGTGGGAGCAGGCGGGAGTCGACCCCTCGTTGTAGGCACTGGCGTGGACTACGAGTTGGAGAAACAGATGGGAACCTTGTGAAACTGGGCACGAATCCTCCTCTAGGCTGGAACGCTCGTCGAGTAAGGGCCGTCAACGCATGGCGATGAGCACCAAGAACGAAGATCGCCGAGTTGAATGGTCGGCGGGCCCGTTGCGCGCGCCCAAGACGGCGTTGCTCATCGCGCAGCGCATCGTGTCCGACATCACCGAGAACGGTCGTCAGCCCGGTGATGTACTGCCTTCCGAACGTGCGATGGTCGCCGAGTACGACGTCGGCCGCGCGACCGTTCGCGAAGCGCTGCGGTTCCTCGAGATGCAGGGCGTGATCCGAATCAAGCCGGGCGTCAATGGCGGCCCCGTGGTGGTGGCGCCGACCTTTCGCAATCTCGCCAGCACCATCGCGTTGCTGCTCCAGCTCTCCGACGCGCCGTTCCGCGACGTCATCGAGGTGCGGCTCGTTCTCGACCCCGCATTGGCGGCCCACGCCGCGACGCGCATCACGAAGGCGCAGCTCGCCGAGATCCGAGCGAGCATCGATCGCATGGCGGCCGGGCTCGACGACCTCGAGCTGTTCCGAGCCGAGAACAAGCGGTTCCACGACATCGTGTCGTGGACCTCGGGCAACTACCTCTTCGGGTATCTGATCGAGTCCTTGCAATGGATCACGAGCGGGACGATTCGGCGTGAGTCCACGCTGGCTCGCCGTAAGCGCGTCCTCAAGGGGCACACCGCGGTTTACGACGCGATCGCGTCGCGCGACCCCGACAAAGCGTTCTCATCGATGCGTAAGCACATGGCGGAGTGGGCTCGCGAAGCCGAGCGAGATTTCCCCGAACTCCTCGACGCGCCGCCGCGCTGGGACCAGTTCCCCGTCTGAATGCCGGTGCGCGGCCTCGAAGGCCGCTACGTTGCGCCTCACATGCCAAACCATGTGCATGATTTAGCCAATGGGGGGCCGTATGTCAGTCCGGATCGACGGTGATCGCTATGCCGCGATCGCCGCACTCTTCGGCGACTACGCCTACGCGATCGACGAAGGCGACGGTGCCGAGATTGCGGCGTTGTTCGTGGCCGATGGCGAGCTCTACGGCGCGATCGGCGGCCCGCCGGTGGTTGGTCGGGAGCACATCTCCGAGTTCTTCACCCGGCGACGCGCGGCTGGCGGTCCCCAGCGGCGCCACCACATTGCGTCCATGCGGATCGTCGCGCGCGACGGTGACGACTATCGGGTCTCGAGCTACTTCATCTCGGTCGGCCCGAACGGGCAGATGTCGGGTACCTACCACGATGTCTGTCGCGTGACACACGAGGACGGCGGTTGGCAGGCGCGCTTCGTCTCAAAAGGCGTGACGGTCGAAGTCAATGGGGTAACCCATGGCTCGTGATCCCTTGTCGCCGGAACTCGGGATTCGCGTGCTGATGCACCGGTATGCCGCGGCAATCGATGCGTGCGACACAGAAGCGTTGCTGGCGTGCTTCGCCGAAGACGCCACACTTGAGACGCTGGTACGCGGTGACGAGCAGCCGGTGATCGGTCGCGAAGCTGTCGTGGACTCATTGCTCAGTGCTCGGGCGATTGCATCTGAAGTCCGCCGCGACCATCTGGTGTCCGAACTGGAGATCGGATCGGTCCGCGACGGCGTGGTCCTGGTGTCGTCGCGACTCGACGTGATCGCTACTGGTCCGGCTGGAGCGCGTCATTGGCTCGCCGGTACGTACCGAGACGAATGCGTCGTGGGTCAGACGCAGTGGGTATTCGCGTCGCGTCGGTTCGATCTGGTATTCCGTGATGGTGGCCCTGCTGAGGAGGGAACGTCGTGAACGTCGTCGTCGATGAAGAGATGTGCCAACAGACCGAATTCTGCGTGCAGGTGGCACCGGCCATGTTCGCCATCGGCGATGACGGCGTCGCGCATGTGCTGGTGCAGCCCCACGACGAGGAAACGATGGCGCTCGCGCGCGAGGCATACACGTTGTGCCCGACTCGGGCGATTGCACTGAACGAAGCGTGACCGAGCTCAGGAGCGCTTGAACTCGTCGAGATCGAACGACGGTACGGCGACTCCCGCGGCGCGCAACTGCTCGAGGCCAAACGAGAGGCTGGCGCTCACGTCGGCGGGAACGACGTATCCCTCCTCGGCCATCACGTCGGACCAATGGGAGAGCAGGGTCTCGGCGGTGAGGTCGGGGTTGGTGTAGCCGGGCGCTTCGGCGAGGAAGACCCGGGCGACCCGACCCCCGGAAACTGCCAGCATTTCGCCCGAGACCGGACATTCCGCGTGGGCCAGCACCGCAACGACCGGCGCGATCCGCGCGGCGTCACGATGCAACGCCGTGAACTCGCGAAATGCGTCGTGTTGGAGGTCGGCCTCGGACATGCGCGTGTACGCGCCCGGCGCGATCGCGTTCACCTTGATGCCGTCGTGGTCACCGATCGCGGCGAGCGCCTTGGTGAGTCCGAGGACGCCCGCTTTCGCGGCCGCGTACGCAGCCTGCTTCGGCATGCCGAAGAGTGCAGCCGACGAGGTGGTGTTGATCACTCGCCCCTTTCGGGAGGTCACGAGCGCGGGCCAAGCTGCTCGACAGAGAAAGAATGTGCCGGCGAGATGCACACCTACTTGAGCCGCAAACTGCTCGTCGCTCACGTCGGGAAAGACGGATTGCTCGAGAATTCCCGCATTGTTGACGAGCGCGTCGATGCCGCCGAACGCTTCGATGGTCTGATCGACGATGAACTGTGCACCCTCACTTGTCGCCACGCTCGCAGAGATGGCAAGGGCGCGTCCTCCAGCCGACTCGACTTCGGCGACGGTCTCAGCGACGGGGTTCGGCTCGTCATCGTCGCCATAGACCGAGCGCCCTAGGTCGACGATCGCCACGTTCGCGCCCCGACGCGCGAGCTCCAGCACGTGCGCGCGACCGATGCCGCGGGCGCCGCCAGTGACGATGACCGTGCGCCCGTCGAGCCGGAGCTCGCCCGCCGAATTCGAACCCGTCATGCCTGCGCTCCGTTCCGTCGTCAGATCCTTGACACTCGTTCCGCACTGGTCTAATCATTCGCATAGTTATTCGCAACCGGGGGGGCGCAGGCAATGCAGTCCGGTGTACTGGTGGGCACAGGGGAGTCGCGAGCGTGAGTCGCGAGCTCGTCTTTCTGTTGCTCGGGCTCGGTCTGGGTGGGGCGTACGCACTTCTGACGCTCGGAGTTGTCGCGATCTACCGCGCCAGCGGAGTGCCGAACTTCGCGCAAGGTGCAGTTGCGATGATTTCGGCGTTCGTCTTCTTCGACCTGCGCGACAAGATCGGGTGGATCCCGGCGTTCGTGATCACGGTCGGACTCGCCGGACTCTTGGGCGTCGCGTTCTACCTCTTGGTGATGCGCCAGCTCCGCCACGCTCCGCTCATGGCACGCATCGCGGCAACCATCGGCCTGTTGCTGTTGTTGCAGGGGCTCGCGAAGTTGATTTACCCGTCGACGACCTCGACACCGAAGTCGATCCTCCCCACCGAGCGAGTTCAGATCGGCGACTTCGGCGTGCCGCAGGACCGTTTCCTGACCGCGGGGATCGCGATCGTTCTCGCGATCGTGCTCGGCATCATCGGCCGCCGGACGCGCTTCGGCCGCGCCACCCGCGCCGTCGCCGAGAGCGAGAAGGGCCTGGTGCTCGTTGGCGTGTCGCCAGTGCGCGTCGCCGCCATCAACTGGGCGATCGCCTTCGGACTTGCCGCGCTGGCGGGAATTCTGTTGAGCCCGATCGCTGGTCTGGACTCCGACACGTTGTCGCTCTTGATCGTTCCGGTGTTCGCGGCGGCGTTGTGCGCTCGCTTCACGTCGTATGGCTGGGCCGTTTGTGCGGCGCTGGCGATCGGTGCCGTGCAATCGGTGCTTCAGCTCTACGCCGCGCCCGGCCCGTGGTGGACGTTCCTGTGGACGGGTCCCGGCCGCGCCGATGCGTTCCCGGCGGTGGTCGTCATCGTTGCGATGGTCGTATCCGGTCGCCTGATCCCGCAGCGCGACGTGATTCTGCGGAGCCCGCTACCCAAGAGCCTCGAGCCGTCGAAGCTGTGGATCGGACTTCCGGTCCTGTTCATCGGCGGGACGATTCTGTTCCTCACGTTGCCGGTCAACTGGGTCGCGGCGCTCACGGTGAGTGTGACGGGCGCGATCATCGCCTTGTCCATCGTGATCATCACCGGGTTCGGCGGGCAGATCTCGTTGATGCAGGTCGGGTTCGCAGGCCTCGGCGCATTCGTGGTCGCGCAGTGGGCATCGCGCGGCGGTGCCTTCCTCATCGGCATTCCGCTCGCGGCCATTGCGGGAGCGCTGCTTGGGCTACTGGTGGGTATCCCCGCATTGCGCATTCGTGGCCAGTCGCTGGCCATCGCCACGTTGGCGATGTCGCTCGTGCTCTACGACTACGTGTTCATCAACAGCCAGCTGTTCGGTGACCTCGGCTTCCTCAACTTCGGTGACTACCCGTCGCTGGGGCCGTGGCAGTTCAGCCGTCAGACGTTCGGCATCTTCTGTCTGGTGGTGCTCGTGCTCGGTGTGGTGTTCACCGCCAAGTTGCGTACCAGCGAATTGGGCCACCGCGCCCTGCTCGTACGGGAGAGCGAGCGCTCGGCGATCATCGCAGGCGTCAACGTCACGTGGACCAAGATCACACTGTTCATGATCTCGGCGACCATTGCCGCGATCGGTGGTGCGCTCAGTGCCTACTCGCAGCTCGCATTCTCTGATGCGAACTACACGGTCCTCGCGTCGCTGATGCTCTTCACCCTCGCTTACATCGGCGGCCTGGGATCGACGACCGGTGCGCTCATCGCGGGCTTCGCCACACTGGGGGGTATCTCGTCGAACTTCCTTGCGACCATCGATGCGACTGCGTACTCGCAGGTGATCGCGGGTGGCGCACTCATGATCTCGTTGCAACTACACCCCGACGGCCTCGCCACCACGGTGCACGACATCAGAGAAGCCCGGAAGCGCAAGCGTGCGACCGCGGCGTCTCCCACGGTTGCCGTCGCCGCCAGCGTGCCGGAGGGATCAATGCTCGCGGTGGGCGCAGAAGGAAGCGACGAGAAGTAAGACCCGGCGGGTCAAGGGTTCTGGGCCCGCCATTCACACATGCGCTCGTCCGCAGGACGGGCCTGAGGGGGAAGACAACACCATGACGAGAATCCGCAGGGATCGGCGCAGCCGGTTCGGTCTCCGGGCCTTCGGTGCGCTCGGGTCAGTGCTCCTGCTGACCATTGCACTTGCCGCTTGTGGCGGGGACGATGACAAGAAGTCCAGCGACAGTGGCGGTTCGACCGGTTCGACCGTGCCGCGTCCGACTGGTGCGCCGATCAAGCTCGGCAACATCTCCACGATCACCAACCCGGTGATCAGCGCCAAGCCGCTCGTTGACGCGACCCAGGCGTGGATCGACTACATCAACGACGAGCTGGGTGGAGTTGCGAATCGTCCGCTCGAACTCGTGACCTGTGACGACCAGGGCCAAGCTGCGCTGTCGATCCAGTGCGCGAACAACCTCCTCGACCAGGGTGTCGTCGGCTTCGTCGGGCAGTGGTCACTCGCCTTCGGTGCCAACGCGCTGCCGACGGTCGAGCAGGCTGGCGCCGCGGTGTTCGGCGGCCTGCCGATCACGCCGCAGGAATGGAACAGCCCGGTCGAGTTCCCCACCACCCCTGGTGCTGCCGGGAACTACCCAGTCATGGCGATCGCCATGCGGGCCGAGGGTGCAGAGAACATCGCGATTCTTTCGCCCGACACTCCCGCCGCGGCTGTGACCAACAAGCAGGTGGGCGATCTTTGGCCCACGATCGGTGGTGACGACTTCAAGGCCGTCACGTTCACCGCGACCGCTCCTGACTTCACGCCAGCCGCTTCGTCGGTGGTGGCGGACAACCCCGATGGTGTGATCATCGGATCGGGTGGCACGACCGCGGTGCGTCTGATCCAAGCGCTTGGCAATGTCGGCTACAACGGCATGCTTGCGGCCACTGGACTCATCCTGGTGCCCGAGGTCGAAGAGCAGGCCAGTGCCGAACTCGAAGGCATGCTCTTCACACTGCCGAGCCCGCTGTCGGCCGACTCTGGTGACTTCAAGGACCAGAGCGAGCTCTACGAGCGGATCATGAAGCAGAACGACCTGCCCAAGACGCAGGAGACGATCATCGCGGCTTCGGGCATGCAGTACGTCTATGACGTCCTCAAGAGCGTGAGTGGCGAGATCGACCGTACGACCACGCTGGCTGCGGCGAAGGCGATGACCAGCTGGCCTGGCTTCTTGACCCACGCGATGAGCGACGACTTCGCACCCGAAGGCTTCTCGGCAGTGCGGAACCCGTACATGACGGTCGTGAAGTACAAGGGCCAGAACGAGGACGTCGAGCCGATTGAGATCAAGGGCTTCGACGAGTACTCGAGCGAACAGAACGGCATCACGTTCATTTCGGCCTTCAAGAAGAAGTGAGCAGGAGTCTCTTGTGACTCTCGTCAACGACGAGCGGGTTGCGCACCGAGAGGTGCGCAACCCGTTCCTCGAAGTCTCACAACTGTCGGTGTGGTTCGGGGGCGTTGGCGCCGTCAAGAACGTCGATCTCGTCGTCGGTGAGGGCGAGGTCGTCGGGCTGATCGGGCCCAACGGCGCTGGGAAGACAACCTTTCTCGACGGAGTGTCGGGAATGGTTCCGGCCACCGGTCAGGTGCTGCTGAAGGGCCGCGACATTTCCAAGCTCGCCCCCTTCCGGCGGGTACGGGCGGGTCTTGCTCGCACGTTCCAGCGGGGTGATGCCCTGCGCGACCTCACGACGGGTCAGCTCGTCGAACTCAGCGTCGCCGCCTGTAAAGGCGAACGGAGCCCGTTGCTCGACGACGTGCTGCAACGCCTCGAGTTCGATCGGTTCGCGGACCGTTCGTTGTCAGAGCTTCCCGCGGGAAGTCGACGGCTGGTGAGCGTGGCGGCCGCGGTCGCGACGAACCCTCAGGTGCTGATGCTCGACGAGCCGGCGGCGGGGCTTTCCACCGACGAGGCAATGGAACTGAGCGAGGTCGTGCGATTCCTCGGGGCGTCGGGCCTCGGCGTACTCGTGATCGACCACAACGTGGGATTCGTGGCTCGAACGACGGACTACATCTACATGCTTCACCTCGGAAACCTTGAATTCGCGGGTACGCCCGAAGAGATGCGGTCATCCGAGACGGTCAAGTCCATCTATCTGGGATCGGGGGTGGACGATGAGTGAAGCGATGGTCGTTCGAGACCTGAGCGCGGGGTACGGGCAGTACCCGGTCACTTTCGACGTGTCGTTGGAGCTTCGTCGGGGGCGTATTCGCGCGCTCCTGGGTCCCAACGGTGCCGGCAAATCAACAACGCTGCTCGCAATTTCGGGTCTCGTGCAGCGTTTCAGTGGTGACATCGAGGTCGACGGTCAGAACCTCAACAGGGTGGCGTCCTACCGCCGCACGCGCGCCGGACTCGTGCAGGTTCCCGAAGACCACTCGTTGTTCTTTGGACTCACCGTCGACGAGAACCTCCGCCTCGCTGCTGGGCGACGAGGGATCAAGCACGCCTACCGGCTGTTCCCAGAGCTCGACAACTTGCGGGGGCGCAAGGCGGGTCTGTTGTCCGGTGGCGAGCAGCAGATGCTCGCGATCGGACGCGCCTTCGAGGTCGAGCCCAAGTACCTCATGATCGACGAGATGTCCTTGGGGTTGGCTCCGCTTGTCGCCCAGCGCGTCGCAGAACGACTGAAGGCAGCGGTGGCCGAAACCAACGTGGGGGTGCTCCTCGTGGAGCAGAACTTCGACATGGCGATTCACTTCGCCGACGACGTGACGTTCATGTCGGCGGGTCGCGTTCGCTTCGATGGCGACAAAGCCGACGCGCTCGAGAACTGGGACGCACTGCGGGCGGCGTTCTTCGAATGATGTCCACTCCGATCGCGAGGTCAACCCGTGGGGAGTAGCGAAACCGACTTCGATGTGATTGTGGTCGGCGGCGGCTTCGGCGGTCTCGCGACGGCGATCGCCGCCCACGATCATGGTCTTCGCGTCGCGATTCTCGAGAAGAGCGATTGGGTCGGTGGAGCGGCGAGCTACTCGGGGGGGCAGGTCTGGGTACCTGGAAACCACATCGCCGCCCGCGCGGGTGCGGTTGACAGCCCCGAGGCCGGCATCGAGTACTTGCTCTCCGCCGGCGCGGAGGAGTCCAGCCACTTCGATCCGGCGCTCGCGGCGGAGTGGATGTACCACGCGTCGGCCACAGTCGCGTATCTCGAAGGGCGCGCGGGTATGGCGTGGCGCGTCATTCCCGATTACCCCGACTATTACTTCCCCCAGGCACGTGCGTCGCGCTCGTGGGGTCGATACCTCACGAGCGCGCCCGTGCTTCTCGCGGAGTTGGGCGATGACGCCACGCGCGTGCGTCGCACACCGCACTTCCCCTCGGGACTCACGTACCAAGAGATGCTCGACTGGGGCGGTATGGCCAAGCGGGCGAGCTGGCCCGCTTCGGTCTTCACGGCCCGGCGTGAGGCTGGCGTAGTGACCTTCGGTGAGGGCCTCATCGCCCAGCTGTACCGCGCCGTGCGCGAGTCCGGTATTGGGGTGTACTTCGGCTCGCGCGCCAGTGCTCTGCTCGTGGAGTCGGGCGCGGTAATCGGCGTGCAGGCGGAATCGACCGACGGCGCACGGGAGCTGCGGGGCTCGGTTGTCCTCGCGACGAGCAGCTACGACTGGGACACCGATCTCGCGGCATCCTTCTCGGATCACGCGCTCGATCGTTGGGGCAGCCTCGCGCCGACGGCGGTCACGGGCGATGGACTCCATCTCGCGCGGGCTGCGGGCGCCGCGATCGACAAGTTCCCCGCGGATGCCGCGCCGATGCTTCCCGGATACCGGATGGCCGAGACCACCGTTGACGATCCGGGGTTCCGCACCTGCTTCGAACACTGCTTGCCGCATTCGATGATCGTGAACGCAGCTGGTGAACGCTTCTGCGACGACTCGTTCTACCGAGCCATCGTGCACGGAGTGCTCGATGAGCGCGCGCGGAACCGGCGATTCTTCCTCATCGTCGACGACGAACACCGCCGCCGCTACGGGCTGGGCGCGGTGACTCCTCCCGGCGGCGAGTATCCCGAAGGCCTGGTGCACTCGAGTTCGGACCTCGCGGAGTTGGCCACCGCCGTGGGCATCGACCCTGCGGGACTGGTGGCGACCGTTGCTTCGTTCAACGAACACGCCGCGCTCGGTGAAGACCCGCTCTTCGGACGCGGCACCAACGAAGCGGTACGACGATTCCGCGGCGACCCGTCGGACCCGATCAATCCGTTGGTCGGTCCGCTCGATACCGCACCGTTCCACGCCCTTGAGCTGACGCTGGTCGGCACCGGCATCGGTGCGTCGGGCATCGCCACCACGTCCTACGGGCGCGTGATCGATGAGTCGGGCGCAGTGATCGACGGGCTGTACGCGATCGGGGCATGCGCGTCGCCGCGTGCGAGTGGCGGTGCGTACAACAGCGGGTTCACCCTGAGTCGATCGATGACCTTCGGCCTGCGGGCGGCGGCCTCGATCGCAAACCGGAAAGAGAGGTCGTAATGGCAACACGAGCCGACGACGCGTCCATCGCCGTCGCAGACATGACGCGCGTCACGACGTTCGCAGAGGTCGACGAAGTGCTGCGGTCTCGCGACTTCGCCCAGGCAGCACATCAAGACCGCGACAGCGCGCCGCTGATCAAGGATTCACTGATCACCCTGCACGGAGGCGACCACTTCACGCGCCGCCGCCTGGAGGCCGCGCTCTTCACCCGCGAGACCCTGAGTCGCTATGAGCACGAGATCTTGGTGCCGGCAATCGAGCGCATGCTCCAGGTCGCAACGGAGACCGGTCGTGGCCCGGACGGGTTGGTTCGCGCTGATCTGCTCTCCACCGTCCGACTGGCGCTCCTCCAGATGACGGCGGCGATGGTGGGTCTTGATGGCGTCGACACCCCGGAGCGTGCCGAACGCCTTCGTCAACTCGCGGTCCAGATCGGTGAGGGTGCAGCCGTCGAATGGTCGACGCGCCCTCACGACGAGGTGATCGCGGGGGCGCTCGTCGCCAAGCAGGCTTACGTCGACGAGTACTACCAGGCCTCGATCGACGAGCGGCGACGTCGTCTCGCAGCCCGCACCGATGAGAACGCCCCGATCGACAACGACTTGCTCACGTTGTTGCTCGTGCACTTCGCCGACGACTGGGACGAGGACCTTGCCATACGCGAGGCAATTCTCTTCTTGGTCGCGGCGTCCAATACCACGACCAACGCCACGCCCCACGTGGTGCGCGAACTCTCGGCATGGTTGGAAGCGCATCCCGAGGACTGGTCGCGTGTCGAGGATCCAGAGTTCTTGCGCGCCGCTGCCAACGAGGCGCTCCGACTGCATCCGCCGGTTCCGGCGCTGTTGCGCAAGGCGATGACCGACATCGTGACCGAGAGCGGACGGGCCTATGCCGAGGGCGAACACGTCGCCGTCGACCTGGACGCGGCGAATCGCGATCCGGAAGTGTTCGGGCCGGATGCCGACGAGTTCAATCCAAACCGTCGCTCCACCGAACGCAACCGTCCGTTCGGGTTCACCTTTGGCGGTGGAACTCACATGTGCCTTGGGCGCGCCTTGGCCGTCGGCGCGCCGCAGGGCGAGATGGATGAGGAAGGTCTGGTGGGCGTAATGGTGCGGGTGCTGCGCGAGCTCTACCGCGCGGGCGTGCGCCTCGACCCGGATGCGCCACCCCAGCTGCGCCCCAACACCGAACAGAAGAACTACCTCTCCTTCCCCGTGATCTATGGAGCGCTCTGATGGGTGAAATGCGACTTGACGACAAGATCGCGCTGATCACCGGAGCCGGCGGCGGTCTGGGCGGAGCTACGGCGTCGCGGCTGGCCGCGGCGGGTGCACACGTGATCGTGCACGACATCAATGCGGAGGCGGCGCAGAGCCGGGTCGATGCGATCGTGGCGGCAGGTGGCAAAGCCGATCTCGTTGTCGCCGACCTGCTCGATGACGCGCAGCTGGAGGGGCTCATCCCGACGGTGCTCGAGCGCTTCGGCGGCGTGCACGTGCTGGTGAACAACGCTGGCGTCGTGAAGTTCGGACTCACCGAGAACCTCACGCTCGCCGACTGGGACCGCGTGATGAACGTGAACCTCCGCGCGGTGTTCGCACTCTCGCATGCGGCGGGTCTGTGGATGATGGACAACGGTGGTGGATCGATCGTCAACATCTCGTCCATCGCCGGTCACATGGCCAATCCGCAGAACATTCCCTACGCCGTGAGCAAGGCGGCGGTGCGGTCGCTGGCCCAACAGATCGCGGTGGAGTGGGGTGACCGGGGTGTACGAGCCAACGCGGTGAGTCCGGGACTCACGAGCTGGCACATGAACGATGTGACGCCGAATCTCGAGGTGAAGGCGAAGCAAGCGCAGCTGGTTCCGATGAAGCGCGTCGCCGACCCCGATGAGATCGCCGACGCGGTGCTCTTCTTGGCATCCCCGGCATCGAGCTTCGTCAACGGACAGACCCTGCTGGTCGACGGCGCGTACGGCGCCAGTCTGATGTCTCAGCTCCCGCGGCCCGAGCGATTGGTGCCGCAGTGAGCACCGACGACCGCACGCTCGAGCAGCGGATTCAAGAGATCGAGGATCGCGACGAACTGCACGCGCTGATCGCTCGCTACTCGCGCGCCTTGGACGACTTCGATCTCGACGCACTTATGGAGTTGTTCACCGACGACTACCAAATCGATCACGTTGACGGATCGGTCTCGGCGCGGGGACCGGAGGAGGTCCGCCGTTTCTACGGCGAGTTGATCGGCACCTACAGCATGTCGATCCACTACCCGCGCTCGCAGGTGGTCGAGTGGATCGACGGTGATCAGGCCGCGGGTTGGGTTGTGGGTCACGCGGAGTTCGCTCGCGACGACAAGTTCGTGGTGTCGGCGCTGCGCTACGACGACGAGTACCGCAAGATCGACGGTCGTTGGCGTTTCGCCCATCGCACGCACAACTTCTGGTACTTCGTGGAGTCCACCGAACTGGCCGCCGCGGCCGTGACGCGCGAGGCGCTGCGTTGGCCGCCGGGGCCGCCGCGCGCCGCGAATCTGCCCGCGCAATGGCCGGGTGGAGCGCGTGCGCTCGCCAACTTGGAGCAACGGAAGGCATGAGTCGAATGCACACGACCGAGGGACGAGGAGCATCGTGAGGATCGCAACCTTCACTGCCGCGGACCAGCAGCGGGTCGGACTTTCCCAACAGGGAGCGGTCATCGATCTGCACGCCGCGGCCAAGGCACTCGGACACGACGCGGCGGCGAATCTGCCGCGCTCGGTGATCGAGATCATTGAGGCCGGTGACGACGCGTGGGCGACCGCCGAGGCCTTCGACGAGCACCTCGCGAGCGCGGCGTTGGCCGCCGATGGTCGGGACTCGTGGTGGTGGCCCGAAGGTGAGATCAAGTTCGACGCACCGTTCAAGCCGCGTAAGAACCCATGGGTCATCGGCGCGAACTATCTCGCGCACCTCGCCGCCGGATTCGCTCGCTTGGGGCGCGCACCGGTGGGACCGACGCACGTGGAGTTCTTCACCAAAGCGCGTGACTCCATCATCGGTGATCAAGAAGACATCGTGTACAGCGCGAAAGCGTCGGCGACGCTCGACTACGAGTGCGAGCTCGCC
>Ga0182741_1003522_pt1 | contig 16567 bp, 14 predicted proteins | sample eDN5th37CBELigOP_FD_128874 | JGI IMG/M metagenome (GOLD analysis project Ga0182741, IMG submission 128874) | Enriched Organic Plus compost microbial communities from Emeryville, California, USA - eDNA 5th pass 37_C BE-Lig OP (version 2) (version 2) ...
TGCGCCGAGCCGAACCCGGCGAGCAGCGCTTCGCGCGAGCGGTAGGAGAGGCGCCGGCGCTCCAGCTCGACCTCCGCCAGCCGGGCCGTCACCTCCAGGGCGGCGACGCGCTCGGGAGGGGCGGCGGCCGCCACCGCGGCGGCCAGCGCCTCGGCGGCCTCCGCGGCTTCCGCCTCGGCGTCGGAGAGGGCCCTGGCGTCGAGGCGCTCCTGCGATAGCGCCAGCAGGCCGGCGCGCAGGTCGCTGCGGAGCTGCGCCCGGTACCGGCCCTCGGCGGCGGCCAGGGCCGCCTGCGCCCTCAGCAGCCTGTCGGCGTCGCGCGCCGCGCCCAAGGCCAGCTCCACGTCGAGCCCGGCGTTCCAGGTCTCTGTGCCCCTGGCCAGGTCGAGCCTGTAGGCGGCCTCCGGCGAGGCCTCCATGACCATCGTGAGGCCCCAGCGCGCCTCCTCGACGTCGGCCCTGGCTGCCTCCACCTGGGCCTCGCGCCTCTCGGTCTCGGCGCTCACGTAGCCGGCCAGCAGCGCCATGTCCTCGCGGAAGCGCGCCGCCGACGCCGGCAGTGGACCGAGCGTGTCGAGCGACCGCTGGGCCGCGGCCAGGGCCAGCGGCAACGCCGCCGCCAAGGCGACGGCGGCGCGAGCGGCTCCGAGGCGTGGGACCGTCAGCACCCAGCCAGACTAGCCGCGCCCGCGCGCCTTGGCTGTGAGACGCCACAGAGGCTCTCAGGAACCGTCTGCTACAGTCCGTTCTGGCCGAACCTCGGCCCGAGAGAGGTCCGATGACCAACGACGTTTCGGTGGCCGTAGGCGACGCCATGCGCTTGTTGCGGCGTGGCCTCAGCCTCGGCGTGGTCCTCGCGGTCGTCTTCGGGCTCGCGACCTACCTGTGGTCGCAGCGGCAAGACCCCGTCTACGAGGCCCAGGCCACCGTCCTTGTCTCATCACAGACCGCCGACTTCAGGTCGTTCGGCGTGTCGCCGTTCGTGGCGCCTGCCATCGACGTCAGCGCCTACGAGGTGGCGAGCCGCAGCGACGCCGTCGCCCAGGCGGCGCTGGCCGCGCTGGGCGAGGAGGGCGCCTCTCTCCCGGCTTTCCGCGCCCTGTACCGGGTCTCGTCGCGGGACGACGGCACCTCGGCGCTGCTGACCGTCACCGGCCGCGCGCCCAGCCCAGAGAGGGCCGCTGCCGTGGCCAACGCCGTCGCCAACGCGCTGGTGGCGTGGGACGTGGAGCGCGCCACGCGCAGCGTCCAGCAGGTGGTGCAGGCCCTGGAGCAGCAGATCGCGGCGCTCACCGAGCAGGTCCGCGCGCTGCAGGCGCTCGGCGACCCCGCCAGGCAGTCGGAGGTGGACGGGCTCATCTCGCTGCGCGCCCAGCAGCAGCAGTCGCTGGCCGTGGCCCGCGCCATGGGCGCCTCGGCGATCGGCCGTCTCGAGGTCATCCAGCACGCCGTGGCCGACGCCACGCCGGTCGCCCCGCGGCCCTTCGTGAACGCCCTCCTCGCGGCCCTCGCCGGCCTCGTCGTGGCCTACGGCGTGGTCATCATGCGCTCGATCCTCAACACGCGCCTGGGCGACGTCGCCGAGGTCGAGGCCGTGTCCGGCGTGCCGATCCTCGCGGAGTTCCAGCGCCTGGCCAAGCCCACGCGCCGCCTCCCGCGCGAGGCCGCCAGCTACCTGCGCACCGGCGTGCTCTTCGCCACGGCCGACGCCTCGCCGCGGGTGATCCTCGTGACCAGCGGGCGCTCGGGCGAGGGCAAGTCGGCGGTGGCCCTCAACCTCGCCGAGAGCTTCGCCCGCAACGACTACCGCACGCTGCTCGTCGACGCCGACCTCAGGCAGCCGGTGCTCTTCCAGGAGTACGGCCTCAGGCGCGGTCAGGCCTCCGAGCTGCTCGACTTCCTGCGCGACCCGGACGGCCCGCACATGGTGGCCCGCGTGCCCCTGGGCGGCCGTCAGCGCCTCGACATCGTCCCTTCCTTCCAGGTCTCCACCCAGGCGGCGGAGATCCTCGGCCGCGGCTTCTCGGCCTGCGTGAACCGTTGGGGACACGACTACGACGTGATCGTCGTGGACTCCCCTCCGGTCCTCGCGGTGGCCGACGCCCTCACCATCGCCCCCTCGTGCACCGGCGCGGTCCTGGCGGTCAGCATGCGCAAGGCCGACAGGCGGCCGCTGCGCGCCACTCTCGACCTGCTCGAGCGGATGGGCGTGAGGCTCCTCGGCATCGCCGCGACGATGGTCGACGAGCCGCGCCTGCGCTCCGTGGGCGGGTACGGCTACGGCTACGGCGCCCCCCAGCCAACGGAACAGGCCGCGCCGCCCCGCCCTGAGGCCAAGGTCAGCGTCAGGTCCACCAGCAACACGCGCCGCGGCTAGCCGCTGGCGGTACGGAGGAACGCAGTAGTGAACGTAACCATCATCGGCACCGGCTACGTCGGCCTGACGACCGGCACGGCGCTCGCCTACCTGGGGCACGACGTCACGTGCGTGGACAAGCAGGAGCGCGTCGTCGAGACGCTGAGGGCGGGACAGCCCACCATCCACGAGATGGGGCTGGCCGAGCTGCTGCAGGCGGCCAAGGCCAACATGACCTTCAGGACCGACATCCCGCCGCTCGCGGGCACCGGCGTGGTGATGATCGCCGTGGGCACGCCCTCGAAGGAGAACGGCGACGCCGACCTGCGCTACGTGGAGGCCGCCGCCAAGGAGGTCGCGGACCTCATCCAGGAGGGCGCGCGCCTCGTCGTCGTCAACAAGTCGACGGTCCCGGTGGGCAGCGCCCGCCACGTCGAGGGCATCATCCGCCGGCAGCTGGAGTCCCGGGGCGTGCAGGCCGACGTGTACGTCGCCTCGAACCCCGAGTTCCTGGCCGAGGGGAAGGCCGTCCACGACACCTTCTACCCGGACCGCATCGTCATCGGCGCCGACGACCCGTTCGCCGTCGGCCTGCTCCGCGAGATGTACCAGCCGATCCTCGAGCAGACGTTCGAGCCGCCGCCCGGCACGCCGCGCCCCGAGCGCTACGAGCTGCCGCCGCTGATCACCACCTCGGCCACCAGCGCCGAGCTCACCAAGTACGCCGCGAACGCCTTCCTGGCCACGAAGATCAGCTTCATCAACGAGTTCTCGCAGCTCGCCGAGAAGGTGGGCGCCGACATCACCGAGGTGGCGCGCGCCATCGGCCTCGACCAGCGCATCGGCCCGCGGTTCCTCCACGCCGGCATCGGCTGGGGCGGCTCTTGCTTCGGCAAGGACACCGCCGCCGTCCTCGCCCTGGCCGCCAGCTACGACTACACGATGCCGATAGTGAGGTCGGCGATCGAGGTGAACAGGCGCCAGCGCCAGTTCATCGTCGAGAAGCTGCAGGACCACCTCAAGGTGCTGCGCGGCACGACCATCGGCCTGCTCGGCCTGGCCTTCAAGGGGAACACCGACGACCTGCGCGACTCGCCGGCCCTCACCCTCGTCGAGCAGCTCCACGAGCGCGGGGCGCTGGTGAAGGGCTACGACCCCATAGCGATGGACAACGCCAGGCGCCTCTACCCTGACCTGCCCATCGAGTACTGCCAGGACGCCGAGTGCCTGGCCGTGGGCTGCGACGCCCTCGTCGTCGTCACCGACTGGCCGCAGTTCAGGCAGCTCGACCTGGCCGGGCTGAAGAGCCGCATGCGCGGCACGATCCTCCTCGACGCGCGCAACTACCTGCAGCCGCACGCGGTGCGGGCCGCCGGGTTGGAGTACGTGGGCGTAGGACGCTGAGCCTCGCGGCGCGCGGCGCGCCCCAAGCGGCGGCGCCCGCCCCGGCTACCAGCCGCTGAAGCTGCCGCCCGCCGGCACCAGCGCGGCGCGGACCCGCAGCGTCATCGGGTAGTAGGCGGAGACGTTGAGCGGCAGCCCCTGGTCGTCGTAGGCGTAGCGGGCGTCGAGGGGCCTGCCCGCGGAGTCGCGCAGGACTATCAGCACCTGGGCCATGCCTTGCGACCAGTCGATGGCCGCGGCGCCGTCGAGGGCGGCCACGTTCTGCGACGCGCTCACTGCGCCCTGCCTGGCTGCCAGGCGGAGGGCGCCGGCGTCGCTGCAGGCGGGCCGCACCGTGATGAGGTCGTCGGGCACGAGGCAGAGCTGCACCAGCACGGGGTCGTCGACCGGCTTCTCCAACAGCTCCACCTGCACGTGGAGGGTCCCCTGGCCGTAGGCGCGCAGGTCGCCGACGGCCGCGGCAGGGGCCTCGAGGAACGTGAAAGCGCCCTCGCCGCCCTGCTCCACGGGCCGCGGCCGCAGCGTGGCGTCCACCAGCGTGATGGTCGGCGCTCCAGCCGGGGCCGGCGCGGGCTGCGGCGCGGGTGCCGGGGCCGGGGGGACGGCGGCTACTGGCTCCTGCGGCTCCGGCTCGGCGACGGGTGGCTCCGGTTCCTGGGCCGGCGGCGTCGCCACGGGCTCCTCTGCCGGCGTCTCGGGTGTGGCCACCGGCTCCGGGGCAGGCTCTGGGGCGGGGGGCTCGGCCACCGGGGTCTCGACAGGCGCCGGTTGCTGGGGCGGCGGCGCCAGCACGACCGGCGGCGCCGCCGCTTCGGCGGCCGCCTGAGCCGCGGCCGCGGCCTCCGCGGCCGCCTGGGCCTCCTCCGCGGCCTGGGCGGCGGCGGCAGCCGCCTCCTCGGCCGCGGCGATACGCTCCAGCACGGCCCGCACCTCGGCGTCGGTGGGGTCGGCCTCCAGCGCGCGCTCCCACAGCCTCCGGGCCTCGTCGGTGCGCCCTAGCGAGGCGTTGACCTCCGCCGCGCCCTTGATGGCCTGCGCGAAGGTCGGGTCGCCCTGCATCGCCGCCGTGTAGAGGGACAGCGCGCCCGCGATGTTGCCTTGGGCGAACTCCCGCTCGGCCGCGATGTAGGCGTCGGCGGCGGCGAGGCCGTGGCGCGCGCCCAGCACGGCGCGCTGCAGCAGCGGGCGGAGCTGCGGGTAGGTGTCGACGACGGCCTCCAGGAGCGGTATGGCGCCGGTCACGTCGCCCGTCTCGAGCCGCACCTGGCCAAGGTAGGTGACCGTGGTCAGGTCCTCGGGGTCCAGCTCGTAGCTGGCCTCCAGCAGGTCGCGCGCCCGTCCCATGGCGCCGGCCGTGAACGCCTGGTACCCGAGGACGCGCGCCGCTCGCGCGGCGTCGGACCGCGCCCTGGCGTCCATGGTGCCGCCGGCGGCCATGTAGCCCTGCCACGCCTCCCAGGTGCGGGAGGTCCAGCCGGTGGTGCCGTAGACCTGCGCCAGGAAGCGCAGGGGCTCGAGGCGCCCAGGGGCCAGCTCGCGCGCTCTCTCGCCTTGGGCTATGGCCTCACGCCACAGAGGCTGGTCTGGGTTATGGAACTGGTAGGTGGCCACCGCCGCGGCGGCCGCCAACTGCCCTGCGCGCAGCGCGGCGGCGGCCTCCTCGGGGAGCCCGCCCTGCGCCGCGGCCAACGGCCAGAGCAGGGCGAAGATGGGCAGCAAGGCCCGTAAGGCGCGGCGGTGGTTCACGACTAGAGGGTACCGGAGAGCGCTCCCAGGTGACGTTCATGTCCAGCGCTCTAATCTGGGCGAACGACGCCGCCGGCGGCGGCGGGATGGGTAGGTGCGGATGCGAAGGTTGCGAGCTCTGGCCGTGGCGCTGGCGACGTTGGCGCTGCTGGCGATCGGGGTCAGCCAGGACGGTGGGGGACCTGACTGGGCGCGCGAGTCGCTCTCCCGGTTGGGAGAGGCGGGGTTCGACCTGGTGTTCCCCGACGGGTCGTTCCTCGGCGAGGGGGCGGTGACCGGCTACCAGGCGCTGGTGCTCGTCGACCGCCTGCTGGCCAGGGCGGACGCGGGCACGGGCTGCACGGACGCCATGGCGGGCCTGCCCGACACCGGGTTCCGGTTCGCCGACGTACCGGCGGACCACTGGGCGTCCGGCGCCGCCGCCCGGGTGGCGGCCCTCGGCGTGAGGGAGGCGTTCCCCGACGGTCGCCTGAACGGTGACGACTTCCTCACCGGCTTCCAGACCGCGGCGCTGCTGGCGGCGGCGGTGGCGGCCTTCGACGCCAAGGTGGAGTGCGGCGAGACGAGCGTGCAGGAGCGCCTGGCGGCGGTCACAGCGGAGGTGCAGGACCTGCGCGCGGCGATCGCCCAGGGCGCCTTGCAGGGCCCGCCTGGCCCGCCGGGACCGCAGGGCGAGCCTGGCCCTCCCGGCCCCGCAGGGCCGCCGGGACCTCCTGGCCCGCAGGGCGAGGCCGGCCCTCCCGGTCCTGAGGGCCCGCAGGGGCCGCAGGGCGAGCCCGGCCCCGCTGGTCCGCCTGGGCCGCCTGGACCGCAGGGTGAGCCTGGTCCCGCCGGCCCGGCTGGGCCCGAGGGACCCATGGGCCCCACGGGTCCGCAGGGTGAGCCTGGACCGGCCGGCCCTCCGGGAGAGATGGGCCCGCCCGGCCCGCAGGGCGAGCCCGGTCCCGCCGGCCAGGATGGCCTGATGTGCTGGGACCTCGACGGCGACGGCCAGGTCAGCGAGGGCGAGGACGTGAACGGCGACGGCGTGGTGAACGCCCTCGACTGCGTCGGTCCGCAGGGCCCGGCCGGCCCCGAGGGGCCGCCTGGGCCTCCGGGTCCCGCTGGGCCGGCGGGGCCGCCTGGACCGCAGGGCCTGCAAGGTCCGGCAGGCGCCATGGGCCCGGCTGGTCCCCAGGGTGAGCCGGGTCCCCAGGGTGAGCCGGGTCCCCAGGGTGAGCCGGGTCCCCAGGGTGAGCCGGGTCCCCAGGGTGAGCCGGGTCCCCAGGGGCCTCCTGGTCCGCAGGGTGACCCGGGTCCCCAGGGGCCTCCTGGCCCGCAGGGCGAGCCGGGTCCCCAGGGTCCTCCCGGTCCGCAGGGTGAGACAGGACCTCAGGGTCAGCAGGGCCAGGCAGGACCAGAGGGTCCGCCAGGTCCTGCAGGTCCGCCAGGCCCTGCAGGACCGCAAGGTGACCCGGGTCCTCCTGGGCCCCAGGGCGACCCGGGACCTCAGGGTCCGCAGGGCGAACAGGGCCCACCAGGCGCGTGCGAGTGCAACGAGCTGCGCGCCCCGGAGTTCGTGTTCGCTCCGACGCCGCCCGCGCTGGCGGTCGCGGTGACGGAGTCGGCCACCGAGGGGTGCTCGCTGGGTAGGCCGGCGCCAGGCGTCGACTACGTGATCGAGCCGCTGCGCGCTCCCGTGATCACGGTAGGAGGCCCCGCCGGCTGACGCGGCCCCAGGGGCGCACCAGGAAGCGAGCGCGCGGCGTCGCACATCGGCCCGCGCGCTCCTTCCTCTACGCTGGGCCATGCGCACGAGGATCCCAGGCAGGCTCTTGCCGACGGCGCTGGTCGTCGTGGCGGCATCGTTCGGGCTGACGCAAGCCGACGTCCAGTGGGGACGAGAGGCCGTACGCGGGCTCAGCGAGCGCGGCGTGGACGTCACCTTCCCCGACGGCAGCTTCCTCGGCGAGGGCACCCTCACCGGCTACCAGGCGGCCATGCTGGTCGACCGCATGCTCTCGCAGGTCGACCTCGCCACGGGCTGCCCAGACCAGCTCGTCGCCGGGCCCGAGCAGGGCTTCGGCTTCGCCGACGTGCCAGAGGACCACTGGGCGCGCCGAGCCGTGGAGCGCTTGGCCTCGCTCGGTGTGGCAGAGGCTTTCCCCACCGGCGAGTTCAACGGCGAGGCGTTCCTCACCGGCTACCAGACCGCGTTGCTGCTCGACCGCGCGCTCGACCTGGCGATGGAGAAGGTCGTGTGCGGCGAGGCGCGGCTGTACGAGCGCGTTGACGCCCTCGGCGCCCGCCTCCAGGCGGTCCTCGACGCCATGGAGGCGGGCGAGTTCGTGGGCCCGCCCGGGCCAGAAGGACCGGCTGGTCCCCAGGGTGAGATGGGTCCCCCGGGGCCCGCCGGTCCCCAGGGCCCCGCGGGCCCCGCGGGGCCGCCCGGACCGGAAGGCCCCCCTGGGCCTACTGGCCCGCCCGGGCCCGTGGGCCCGCCCGGAGCCCCGGGACCGCGTGGCGAGCCGGGCCCGCAGGGCGAGCGCGGCCCCCAGGGCCCGCTGGGGCCCCAGGGCGAGCAGGGCCCCATGGGTCACGCCTGCTGGGACCTCGACGCCGACGGCGTGGCCGACCTCTCGGAGGACGTCAACGGCGACGGCGCGGTCGACGTCCGCGACTGCCGCGGGCCGCAGGGTCCGGAGGGGCCGCAGGGCCCGCCGGGGCCGCCCGGTCCGCAGGGACCAACGGGGCCGGAGGGGCCGCCTGGGCCCGTCGGTCCGCAGGGCCCGCCGGGACCACAGGGGCCCGAGGGCCCGCCCGGTCCGCAGGGCCCGCAAGGCCCGCAGGGCCCTCCCGGTTGAGCGCCCGCTGGCGCTAGCGGACGGTGATCGTGAAGGTGCGCGGCTCGGAGGTGGCCTTGCCGCCGCCCGGGCCGCCGCCGTCGTCGCGCAGGACGACGCGGTAGGTCACCGTGCCCGGCGTGAGGCCGCGGAAGCGGAGCGTCCCGTCGGGGGAGACAGAGGGCGCGTTCACGAACAGCACCGGATCGCCGCCGACGCGCTCGACGACGAAGTCGAGGCGCTGCTTGGCCTCGTCAGGGCCGCCGCCGGGGGAGATCTCGCGCGCGAAGCCCTTCACCTCGGTCTGCTCGAGCACCGTGCCCGTCACGGCGTCCTGGGACAGCTCGAAGGTCGGCGGGTCGTTGACGGGGCTCACCGTCACCGTCACCTCGGCCGCCTTGCTCTCCACGCCGAGGGCGTTCCTCACGACGTACCTGAACTTGAACGGCCCCACCGCGTCGCGCGCGGGTCGGAAGCTGAACGAGCCGTCGACGGCGAGGGCGACCTCGCCATGCCCGTCCGCCGAGGTCAGCTCCACGCTGACGTCGCCGGCGTACGAGTCGTTGTCGAGGACCCCGGGCGCGGGGACGACGAGCTCCGTGTCCTCCGGCGTGGTGTAGCGGTCGGGGGCGGCCGTGGGCGCGGGCACGACGTCCAGCTGGACGGTGGCCGGCGGACCCGCCACGTCGTGCGCGCCGCGGAGGCGGTACGTGAACGTCACGCTCGCAGGGGGCTTCTTGGGCGGCACGTAGGTGAACGACCCGTCGGCGGCGAGCTCTAGCTGCCCCGGTCCCGCGAACTCGACGAGCTCCGCGCGGGCGAGCGAGCCCACGTCGTCGTTGGCCAGCACCCCCGGGGCGTCCACGTCGTTGGGGGTGTCGCCCCTCACCACGAAGGCGTCGGGGACGGCCATGGGCGTCACGGCCGCCACGACCTGCACGGAGGCGGTGCCCAGGACGTCGGCGACGCAGAAGCCGCTCGCGGCCTCGCAGCCGCCGTGGAGCCCGAGGAGCCGCGCGCGCCCGGCGTCGAGCGGCGCGGCGTTGACGCTCACCTGCAGGACCCGGTCAGGCGTGAAGGTGAAGCCGAGTAGGCAGTCGGCGCCTGGGCGCACCTCGCAGGCCTCGAGGCCGCGGTCGTCGGGCGGCGAGACGCTCACCTGCGCGGCGGCGTCGCCGTCGAGGGTCAGGCGCAGCACGTGGGCGCGGAAGAGGGCCGTGACCGTGGCGTCCTCCTCGAGCGTCAGCGCGCAGGACGGAGTGGGCGGGCACGGCTCGCCGAAGCCGGCGAAGGACCCCTCGCCGCTCAGCACGGCCTCCACCCCTGGCGCCAGGCCCACGACGCAGTCCGCGCGGCACGCGACCGGCCCCGCTGGGCCGTCCACGACGACCGCGCCGGAGCCGTCGAACGCGAGGCTCAGACGCACGCCGGGCAGCGGCTGGACGGGCTCGCCCTGCTGCGGCACAGGTGTCGAGGGCGTGCCGGGAGCGACGGCGGCGACCGCGTACGTGTAGGCGGTGCCGGGGGTGGCGGTGTAGTCGGCGTGGCTCCGCTCGCCGGCCGGCACGTCAGCCAGCTGGGCGAGCTCCTCGCCCGCGGCCGCGCGGTAGACGACGAAGCCGTCTGCGCCCTCGCCGCCCGTCCACTCCACGAGCAGCCCGGCGGGCACGGCCGTGACCGTCACTTCACCGATAGGGGACGTCGCCTGGGGCGGTGCGGCGCACGACGCCAGCAGCGCGGCCGCCAACGCGGCGAGCCTCACTGCCGCCAGTCGACCTACGACTCCGCGCTGGGTGCTCTCCGACACGGCTCCACCTCCCTGGGCACGTGCAGGCCCCGCGAACGAGCTAAGGGTAGCGGTGAGAGGGTGAAGCGGGGTGAGTGGCGGGCCAGGTCGCTCGGGAGCCGCGTCCCGGAGGGCGGTCTCAGGAGGCCCCTCAGGCCTTGGCCAGGCGCTCCTCGATGAGCCTGCGCGCCAGGTCGGGCTTGGCGGTGCCGCGGGTGGCCTTCATGACCTCGCCAAGCAGGGCGTTTACGGCCTTGGGGTTCACCTTGGCGCGCGCCACCAGGTCGGGGTTGCCGGACACCACCCTGTCGACGACGCCCACGAGCTCGCCCTCGTCGCTCAGCTGCGCCAGGCCGCGCTCGGCCACGAGCGCGTCGGGGTCGGCGCCCCCCATGACCTCGGGCAGCAGGCCCTTGGCCGTGGGCCCTGAGACCTGGCCACCCTCGACCAGCGTCACCAGCCGCGCCAGGCCCCGCACCGGGAACGTCTCGGGGTCGAGGGGGCGCCCGGCCGCGGCCAGCGCGCCCGCCACGTCGACGGTGAGCCAAGCGGCCAGCGCCCTCACCTGCGCGGGGGCCACCGCGACCGCCGCGTCGAACACGCGGGCGGCCGCCGTGTCGTAGGCGAGGAGCCGGGCGTCCTCGGCCCGCAGACCCAGCGCCTCGTAGCGGGCCGCGCGCGCCGCTGGCAGCTCGGGGAGAGCGGCCGCCAGCTCGCCGACGCGACCGGTCACGCCGATGCTCGGCAGGTCGGGGTCCGCGAGGTACCTGTAGTCCTCGGAGCCCTCCTTGACGCGCATGGTGTAGGTGCGCTGGCCGCCCTCGTTGAAGCCCCGCGTCTCCTGCTGCACCGCGCGGCCGGCCTCGACGAGGCGCTGCTGGCGCTTCACCTCGAAGGTCACGGCCGCGGCGACGTTCCTGAAGGAATTGAGGTTCTTCACCTCGACCTTGGTGCCCAGCTCGCCGTCCTCCCGCCGCAGCGAGACGTTGACGTCTGCGCGCATCTTGCCCTCCTCGGGGGAGGCGTCGGAGACGCCGGTGGCGCGGGCGATGGCCTGCACCTCCTCCAGGAAGGCCCGTGCCTCCTCCGGCGAGGCGATGTCCGGCTCGGTGACGAGCTCGATGAGCGGCGTGCCGGCGCGGCCCAGGTCCACCAGCGAGTAGGAGGCGTAGGGCGGGTGCGCCAGCCGGCCTGCGTCCTCCTCCAGGTGGCAGTGGCGGACGCGCACGACCTTGCCGGAGGGGAGTCGGACCGCGCCGCCGCGGCCTATCGGCATGGCGTGCTGGCTTATCTGGTAGTTCTTCGGCGAGTCCGGGTAGAAGTAGTGCTTCCTGTCGAAGCGCACGGCCGGCGCCACCTCGGCGCCGAGGGCCAGGGCGAGGGTGACGGCCAGCTCGATGGCCCTGTCGTTGACCACGGGCAGCGTGCCGGGCAGGCCGAGACAGACCGGGCAGACCGACGCGTTGGGCTCCTCGGAGCCGGCGTCGAGGGGGCAGGAGCAGAACAGCTTGGTGGCGGTCCTCAGCGCCAGGTGGACCTCGAGGCCTACCACGGGCTCGAACATGGGCTCAGAGTCTAACCAAGGGCCCGGGCTATCATGCCGGCATGGTCAAGGTGGAACTGGAGGAGATCGCCGTCTCCGGGGACGACAACCAGTTCCTCGCCTTGCTGAAGAGCGGGGACGGCGAGATCCTCCCCATCGCCATCGACGCCATGCAGGCGATCTCGATAGCGGCGGGGCGCTCGAACGAGAAGCTCGAGCGGCCGCTGACCCACGACCTCTTCGTGTCGGTGCTGGAGATGCTGGGCGTGGAGGTGGCGCGCGTCGAGGTCACGGACCTCGTGGACGGCACCTACTACGCGATGCTGGTGCTGGAGCGCGGGGGCGTGCGCTTCGACGTCGACGCCCGGCCCTCGGACGCGCTGGCGCTGGCGGTGCGCGTCAAGGCGCCCGTGTACGTGGCCGAGCACGTGCTGCAGCAGAGCGCCCTCAAGGACGAGTTCGGCGGCGGCGCCGAGGCCTGAGCCAGACCCCGGCGCCGCCGCCGTTCACGTGGCTGCGATCAGCCCTGCAGGTGGGACTCGACGAAGTAGAGCTGCAGGTCGGCGGTGCGGGAGACCTCGGTGATGAGGTCCACGGTCGTGGGTTCCTCGTGCTTCTCCGCCTCCTCGATGGCCTCGCGCAGCCAGCCGCAGTAGCGGGCGAGCCTGTCGCGGACGGCCTCGAGGTGGTCGCGACCCTTCACGAGCCCGGCCGGGTACTCCTCGAGGCGTGAGGTCGCAGCCGCGAGGCGCACCGTGCCCAGCGCCACGCCGCCCAACGTGGCGGCGCGCTCGGCGAGCTCGTCCACGAACGGCAGCAGGGCCTCGGCGACGCCGTCGAAGAGCTCGTGGAGCTGCCTGAACTCCATGCCCTTCACGTTCCAGTGCGCTTGCTTGGCCGCCGAGTACATGTCGAACGTGTCGGCGAGCAGCTGGTTGCAGAGCGCCACCAGCGCCGCCCGCGCCTTCTCGGGTACGTCGATCTTGGTGTCGTGCAGCTTGGCCTTGGCCTTCGACTTCTGCGCCATGTCGCCTCCCCAGGTCGCGGCTTCTACCGCGCCTCACCGCACGCTAGGCACCCGCGCGCCTCTCCTACGTGACCGCCGCGACCATGGCGTACAACGTGCCGTTCTGGACGGGGCTCAGCGCGCCAGCACGGCCGCCGCCTCGGCCAGGGCGTCGCCCAAGCGGCTCGCGTCCTGCCCGGCCCCTTGCGCGCGGTCCGGTCGGCCGCCGCCGCGTCCACCGAGCAGCGCCAGCGCGGCGTTCAACGCCGGGCGCACGTCCACCCCGGCTCCCGGCCCGGCGAGGAACGCCACTCGCGCCCCCGCGCCCGCTCGGGCGGCCAGCAGCGACACACAGCCCGGCTCGTCCTGGAGGCGCTCCACGAGGGGGTCGAGGAGGTCCTCCTCGCCCTCTTCCAGCGCCTTCGTGACCAGCCTGGCGCCGCTGGGCAGCGTGGAGGTCGCCTCCCTGAGCAGGTCGGCGGCCAGGCCGGCCGCCACCTTGGCCCTGGTGCGCGATAGCTCCTGCTCCAGCTCGGTCACCCGGGTCATGAGCGCACGCACGCGCGCCGGGTGGTCGGCCGGCGGGGCGCTGAGGAGGCTGGACAGGTCCTTCGCTACCGCGTGCTTGAGGGCGTGGTCGGCGGACGCCTCGCCGCCGGCCCTGAAGGTCACCCTGGTGAGCCCGCCGCGGACGCGCTCCAGGCCGAGCAGCTTCACGGGCAGGGCCTCGGCGCTGGTCCTCAGGTGCGTGCCGCCGCAGGCCACGAGGTCGTAGTCCCCCACGGCCACGAGCCGCACCATCCCGCGCACCTTGGGCGGGCGGCGCAGCTCGTACAGGCTCAGCATGGCCTCGGGCACCTCGAAGGTCATCACCGGCACGGCGCGGCGCGCGGCGGCGTTGACCTCCTCCTCGGCGGCGGCCAGCGCCTCCTCGTCGGGGTCACCCGTGAGGTCGAGGGTGCAGTCTGGCCCGCGCATGCTCACGGCGCGCGTGTGGAACCCGGGCCGGCCCTCCTCGTCGACGGCGCCGCGGGCGGCCCCGACGCGCATGAACGCCTGCGAGAGCATGTGCTGCGCCGTGTGCCGCTGCATGTGCGCGAACCGGCGGTCCCAGTCCACCTCGCCGACCACCGCATCGCCCACGGCCGGCGCCTCGCCGGGCTCGAGGAGGTGCCACACCTCGCCGCCCCTGTCCTCGACGTCGAGGACGCGCCGGCCGCCCAGCAGCCCGGTGTCGTGGGGCTGCCCGCCGGCCGTGGGGTAGAAGGCGGAGCGGTCGAGCCTCAGCCAGGTGCCGGCCTCCGCCGCCGAGGCGGCGACGACCGTGGCCTCGAACCGGGTGAGGTAGCTGTCGAGCCTGTCGAGTCGCACGCCCACAAGAGTAGCCCGTGCGCCCGCTGGGGCCGGGTCGGGGGCCCAGGCCAGCTGGGTGCTCACCGCGAGGGCGATGGTTAGCCAGGAGGGGTAGCGGACCGTGACGTGGGCTACCATGACAGCCCCATGAGCGAAGCCGCACTGGACTTCCGACGCCTTGACGACTTCGACGAGGTGGGCGAGACGAGCCTCGAGCCGCTGGTCGCCCAGCTCATCGCCGGCCTGGGCGAGGACGTGGCGCGCGAGGGCCTGCAGAAGACCCCGCAGCGCGTGGAGAGGTCGCTCAGGTACCTCACCAGCGGCTACTCGCTCGACCCCAAGGACGTCGTCAACGGCGCGCTCTTCAAGGCCGAGAGCTCGGAGATGGTGGTGCTGACGGGCATCGAGTTCTACTCGCTGTGCGAGCACCACATGCTGCCGTTCTTCGGCACGGCGGCCATCGGGTACGTGCCGGGGGACAAGATCCTCGGCCTGTCGAAGTTCGCGCGGGTCATCGACGTCTTCGCGCGGCGCATGCAGGTGCAGGAGCGCATGACGGCGCAGATCGCCGACGCCCTCGACGAGATACTCGAGCCGCAGGGCGTGGCCGTGGTCACCAGGGCCAGCCACCTGTGCATGATGATGCGCGGCGTGGAGAAGCAGGGCTCGATGACGGTTACGAGCGCCATGCGCGGCATCTTCCGCCAGGACGCCCGCACCCGCCAGGAGTTCATGCAGGCCATCGGCTAGCCGCCGAGGCGGGGACCTCGCAGCTCAGAGGGCGTTGGCCCGCAGCCAGGCCGCCACGCCGCCCTCCTCGGGGGCGGGGACGTGCTCCTTGGCCACGGCCAGCGCGTCCGGGTGGACGTCGGGGCCCACCGCCACGGAGTGGCCCGCCCAGCTGAGCATGGTGACGTCGTTGAGGCCGTCGCCGAAGGCCACGACCTCGCTCCTCGGCACGCCGAGCATCTCGGCTATGCGCGCCAGGGCCGTGCCCTTGTCGCCGCCCGCAGGGACGACCTCCACCCAGCCCTCACCCCACGTGTAGCGCACGAGGTGGGGATGGCTGGCCATGATCGTCGACTCCAGGTGGCCGTGCTGGCCGTTGGCGTAGAAGACGATCTTGTCCGCCGCGAGGGGTATGCCGGGCTCGTAGCGCGTCACCACGCGCCCCTGGGCGTGGGCGAACTCCCAGCGCTGGTGGGCCGGGTCGCGCACGTAGATGTGGTCCTCCACGACGCAGGAGAACTCGAGCGTCGTGTCCTGGATGAACGCCTCGAGGAGCGAGGAGACGTCCTCCGGCTGCAGGTGCTTGCGGTCGATGAGGGAGCCGTCGGCGGCGAGCAGCGTGCCGCCGTGGTTCACGGCGTGGGGCTTGTCGACGGCGAGCCGCCCGAGGTAGTCCCTGGCGGCGATGAGCGGCCTGCCGGTCAGCACCGTGACGTGGTGGCCCGCGGCGCGCGCGGCCGCCACGGCGTCGGCTATGTCGTCGGGCAGCCGGAAGTCGTAGGTGACCAGCGTCCCGTCCAGGTCGAAGGCGAGCAGCATCGGGCCAGGTTACCGCGAAGACCGCGGGGGCGACGACGCCCGTTGTCCCCTGCGCCGCCGGTGCCGTCGGGGACGCGTCCCGGGCGAGGTGTACGATGGCCGGAGCGCCTCGACGAGGCGGTCTGCTCGCTCGTACGGAGGTCGAGATGTACCGAGGCCGCGAGGGCCAGTGGGCGTTCTTCCTTCACCGGGTCTCCGGTGTCGCCCTGGCGCTCTACCTGCTGCTGCACGTCTTCGACATCAGCCTGGTGATGTACGGCCCCAACGGGCCCTTCAACAGGTTCCTGATCTTCTACCACCAGTGGCCGTTCCGCATCGGCCTGGTGATGATCATCGCCGGCGTCGTCTACCACGCGCTCAACGGGCTGCGGATCATCCTCCTCGACTTCACGCCCTGGGCCATCCGCTACCAGCGCGCCATGTGGTACGGGGTCCTTGGCATCACGGTCATCATCGGCATCCCGGTGCTCTTCAAGATCATCCCCGAGATCATCGGAGGGGCCTGATGGCCGTCGGAGCCCGCACCAGCAGGGCAGCCAGGCCGCGCACGCTGCGTGACGCCAGGGCCACCTACGCCACCAACAGCGAGCTCGCCTGGTGGGTGTTCATGCGCATCAGCGGCTTCCTGCTGGTGTTCCTCGTGTTCGCCCACGTGTTCACGAACAACATCGTCATGAACGCGGGCGAGATCGACTTCGACTACGTGGCCCAGCGCCTGGCGCAGCCGGCCGTGCGGGTCATGGACTCCTTCCTGCTCGGCCTGGCGCTGCTGCACGGCACCAACGGCCTGCGCTACGTCGTGGACGACTACGTCAAGGGGCCGCAGAGGCGGTTCTGGGTCAAGGCGGTCCTCTACACGGTGGTGGCGGCCCTGTTCGTCGTGGGCGTCATGACGCTGTGGACGTTCACGTTCGACGAGATGGGCGACGCCATCAGGAACCTCGGCCAGTGACGCCGGGCCGCGCGCTAGACCCGTTCGCGAGGGGCAGATGAGCGACTTCCA
>Ga0182741_1003523_pt1 | contig 16566 bp, 13 predicted proteins | sample eDN5th37CBELigOP_FD_128874 | JGI IMG/M metagenome (GOLD analysis project Ga0182741, IMG submission 128874) | Enriched Organic Plus compost microbial communities from Emeryville, California, USA - eDNA 5th pass 37_C BE-Lig OP (version 2) (version 2) ...
AGCCGCGGCCCTTGGGACTACTACAAGCTGGTCAGCACGCTTGGGCCGGAGGAGGCCTGGCGCCCCCTCAACGAGGGCGGCTGCCCGCTGGTTCGGACCGGCTGAGAGGGCAGGGCGCGGCCTCTCCGGCGGACCCGTGGGGGTGCCGGCTGGCCCGGCGTCATGTCCGCAGCCCGTGCCATCCGCGTGCCTGAGGCGGAAGACAAGGGAGCCGGGGCAGGGAGGGATGCCCGAGGAGGACGGGGCGGTGTTCTGTCGAGGATCGAGAGATCCGCCTTGTCCATCGGCCACCGGAGACACTTGCCGGTGGTCCCCGTCAGCGCCGGACATCTCCCTGACATGCCTGCGGCCAGGCGCCGGCGCTTCCTCGCAACGACCGCCCCGATGGCGGCCTGTCCCGCGCCGACCCGCATCGGTGCCCGTCCCATGGTCGGGAGCGCGTCATCGCACGCGGTCCCGGCACGGCCGGGCACCGGGCCGACCGGCATCGATGAAGGCGTCCAGACCCGGCAGGCGCACGGGGGAGGGCGGGGCCCTCCCCCCGGCGGCTCCTGCCTTACCGCGCCATTGCCGCCGCCACCGCCCGGCCCAGGAAGGCGAGGGTCGCGGTGACCTGGCGGGCAGGCAGCGCGGCCGGCTCGCGCGCACCCAGGGCGAGCAGGGTCGGCTGGCCGGTCCATAGCGGCACGCGGGCCAGCGCGTCGCGCGCGACGAGCGGCGCGGCTTCCTGGTGCAGCAGCTCCGCCTCGGTCGGCGTGGCGCGGACCACCGCGTCGCGGCCCGAGCCGAGCAGGCGCGCCACCATCCCCCGCGGCAGCTTCACCACGCCGCGGCGGTCGGGTGCCTCGGACAGAAGGGTGCAGGTCTCGATGCCGAGCAGCGCCGGGACTTCCTGGGTCACCGCCTCGGTCACGTCCTGTGCGCGCATCAGCGCCAGCACGGCCAGCCGCACCCGGACGGAGAGGCCCTGTCCGGCGCGGCCAACGGCCACGGCCGCCTGCATTTCCGCCTCCAGGCTGCGGACGCGGCGGCGCTCTGCGGCCAGCATCGCCGCCATGTGGTCGGCCAGGCGCTCGCCATGCACGCGCCGGGGCGGGTTCAGCGCACGGTAGAGGTCCGGGCGTTCCGCCAGGAACTCCGGGTTGGCGCGGAGGAAGGCGGCCACGGATTCCGGGGCCGGGGTCTCGGCCTCGGGGCGGGGCTCGCCGAGGGGTCCGGGGAGGGGGAGGGTCACAGGATGCTCTGCCCCGTCTTCTTCCAGTCCGCCAGGAAGGCATCCAGGCCACGGTCCGTCAGCGGATGCCTGAGGAGCTGCCGGATGACGGCCGGCGGCAGGGTGGCCGCCCCGGCGCCAAGCTTGGCGGCCTCGACCAGGTGCATCGGATGGCGGATGGAGGCGACCAGCACCTCGGTCTTCAGGTGCGGGTAGTTGCGGTAGATCTGGACGATGTCCGCGATCAGCCGCATTCCGTCGGTCGCTATGTCGTCCAGCCGGCCAACGAAGGGAGATATGAAGGCGGCGCCCGCCTTGGCGGCCAGCAGCGCCTGGGCAGCGGTGAAGCAGAGGGTGACGTTCACCATCGTGCCTTCGGAGGACAGCACGCGGCAGGTCCTGAGCCCGGCCTCGGTCAGCGGCACCTTCACCGCCACGTTGGGGGCGATGCCGCGCAGGAACCGGCCCTCGGCCAGCATGGTCTCGTGGTCCGTGGCGGTGACCTCGGCCGAAACCGGGCCGGGGGTGATGGCGCAGATCTCGGCGATGATCTCGGCCATCTTCCTCCCCGACTTGGCGATCAGGCTCGGATTGGTGGTGACGCCATCCACCAGGCCGGCCTCGGCCAGGGAGCGGATCTCCGGTACCTCGGCGGTGTCCACGAAGAACTTCATTGTGGGGGGATCCTCTGGCTCGATTGGCAGGAGTTCGTTGCGGCTTTGTTCCTGAGCAGGATACCCCATGGGCCGAGCGTCCGGAAAGCAGCGCGGTAAACAGGCCACGCTGCGCGTTGCATCCTTGCCACGGGTCCGGGTCCTCCTGCCCCTGCCCCTGTCCGGGGCCTATGACTATCGGGTGCCACCGGGGGTGAGTCCCGGTCCAGGAGAATTCGTGATCGTTCCTCTCAACCAGCGGTCGATTGTTGGGGTGGTGTGGGACGCAGAACACGATCTCCATGATGCGCCCGTACCGGATCACCGGCTCCGCCCGGTGGAGGCCGTCCTGCCGGTCCCACCCATGTCCGCCAGCCTGCGCCGTTTCGTGGACTGGGTCGCCGCCTACACGCTCAGCCCCCCGGGCGCGGTGCTCCGCATGGCCATGAGCACGCCGGCAGCGCTAGAGCCGCCCACCCCCCAGGCAGGCTGGACCCTGGCCGGGCCTGGCAGCAACCGCCGCCCGCGCATCACGCCGGAGCGGCAGAGGGCGTTGAACGCGATGCGGCCGGGCGAGGTTTATGCCGGCGCGGCATTGGCCAAGGCCGCCGGAGTCTCGCTCTCGGTGCTGCGCGGCATGGCCGATGCGGGGCTGATCCGTCCGGCCCTGCTGCCGCACAGCCGCCGCTTCTTGCCGCCGGACCCGGACCACCCGGGCCCGGCCCTGGCCGGGGCGCAGACCGAGGCGGCATCCGTCCTGCGCGCCGGGGTGGCGTCGCGCCGTTTCGGCGTGACCCTGCTGACCGGCGTGACCGGCTCGGGCAAGACCGAGGTCTATCTGGACGCGGTGGCGGAATGCCTGCGGCAGGGCCGGCAGGCGCTGGTGCTGCTGCCGGAGATCGCGCTCTCCACGCAATGGCTCGACCGCTTCCAGGCGCGCTTCGGCGTGGCACCGGCGCTGTGGCACTCGGAGGTGGGCAGCCGCACACGCCGCGACACCTGGCGAGCCGTGGCCGAGGGCGAGGCGCCCGTGGTGGTGGGCGCCCGCAGCGCGCTGTTCCTGCCCTTCCCCGATCTCGGACTGGTGGTGGTGGACGAGGAGCACGAGACCGCCTTCAAGCAGGAGGACGGCGTCGTGTACAACGCGCGCGACATGGCGGTCGTGCGCGCGCGCCTGTCCGATGCCGCCTGCGTGCTGGTCAGCGCAACGCCCTCGCTCGAGACCCTGACCAATGCGGAGACGGGACGCTACCGGGCCCTGCACCTGCCGCAGCGGCATGGCGGAGCGGCCATGCCGGCGGTGGAGGCGGTGGACCTGCGTGCCACGTCGCCGGAGCGCGGTCGCTTCCTCAGCCCGCCGCTGATCGAGGCGGTGACGGCCACCCTGGCGCGCGGCGAGCAGGCGATGCTCTTCCTGAACCGTCGCGGCTATGCCCCGCTGACACTCTGTCGCACCTGCGGGCACCGGCTGCGCTGTCCGAACTGCACCGCCTGGCTGGTTGAGCACCGCGCCCAGCGGCGGCTGCAATGCCATCACTGCGGCCATGCCGAGCCCATCCCGGCCGAATGCCCGGAATGCGGCCATGCCGGAACGCTGGCGGCCGTCGGCCCGGGCGTGGAACGGGTGCTGGAGGAGGCGCGCCAGCTCTGGCCGGAGGCGCGGGTGCTGGTGATGGCCTCGGACAGCATCCCGGGGCCGGCTGCGGCGGCCGCGGCGGCGCAGGCGATCCAGGATCGGCAGGTGGACCTGATCATCGGCACGCAGATCGTGGCCAAGGGCTGGCATTTCCCGCATCTGACGCTGGTCGGCGTGGTGGATGCGGATCTCGGCCTCGCGGGCGGCGACCTGCGGGCGGCGGAACGCACGGTGCAGCTGCTGCATCAGGTGGCCGGCCGCGCCGGGCGGGCCGAGGCGCCGGGACGGGTGCTGCTGCAGACCTTCAGCCCGGAGCATCCGGTGATGCAGGCGCTGGTGGGCGGCGATCTCGAGACCTTCATGCGTGAGGAGGCGGCGACGCGCCGCCCGGGCGGCTGGCCGCCCTTCGGCCGCCTGGCGGCGCTGATCGTCTCGAGCGAGGAGGAGCGGGAGGCGGACCGGGTGGCCCGCGACCTGGGCCTCGCCGCGCCCGGAGGCGAGGGCGTTCAGGTTCTGGGGCCGGCGCCGGCGCCGCTGGCCATGCTGCGCGGGCGGCACCGGCGGCGGCTGCTGCTCAAGACGCGGCGCGACATCGCGGTGCAGCCGATCCTGCGGGACTGGCTGGCGAAGGTGCCGGTGCCCACCGGCGTCCGGGTGCAGGTGGACGTGGATCCGGTGGGGTTCCTGTAGGAGTTGCGGCGCGCGCCGCGCCGATGACCGACGGCCGCTGCGGCCGCGACACCGATCTTCCTGCCCGGCCCAGGGGCTGGGCCGCATCGCTGCGGGCGCATGCGCGGACGGCATGGGTCGGGGTCTGCTCATGGCGAGGGATGGCGCAGCTGCCGTCGGCCTCCCAAGGTGCCGGCGCGGCGCCATCGCACATGCCCGGCAGGTCGTCGGCTGGCCCCGGCACGCTGTTGCCGGGCGGGAGCCAGGGGCCGGGCGCCTGGGCCAGCGGCAGCCGCGACCGCAGCCATCGACCTCAGGACGGGGACTTTCCTGCGGTCGGGCTGATCGCCCGCATCCGCGCTGCCGTGCCGCCGGGCCGGCCTTTCCGACCTGCCACCAGCACCGCCGCCGCCACCAGTTGCACCAAACCCGCCGCGACGGGCGGCGCCACCGGCCCGAAGGCATCCAGCGCCGTGCCGAAGATCGCCGGGGCGAAGGCGTAGAAGGCCTGGTTCACCGCCGTCACCATCGCCACCACATGCGCGACCTGCTCGGGCGGCCATTCGCTCTGCGCGATCAGCGGGGGCAGGGAGAGCAGGTTGCCGATGCCGAGGCCGAACAGCACCACGCCGCCGAGCAGAAGCGGGGCGCTCTCCCCGGCCGCGGCCGCCAGCATCGCCGAGCCGGCCGCCTGCAGCAGGAAGTTCAGCACGCCCGCCAGCCGCCGGTCCGCCCCCGGTGGCAACAGGGTGCCCACGGCAGTGCGGCCGATCACGGCGCAGGCCGTGGCGAGCGACAGCGCGAGTCCCGCCCCCTGCGTGCCGAGCGCCGGCGCCAGCATGGAGAACAGCGTCGTCAGCAGCCCCATCTGCGCCGTCAGCCCCAGGGCGAAGCCGATGGCGAGGCTGCGGAACCGGGCCTGGCGCCAGAGCGGCCCCTTCAGGGGACCCTCCGCGGTGGCGGCGCGCGGCGGCGCCGGCCCGTCCGCGCCGTCGGGGAAGAGGCCCATGGCCGCCGGCGTCGGGCGCAGCCAGATTCCCGCCAGCGGCCAGAGGACCAGCAGCGTCGCGGCCGCGACGGCAATGCCGGCGCCGCCGAAGCCGAGTCCCGCGATGAGCGCCGCCCAGAGCGGGGTGAACACCACGCCTCCCATGCTCGCGCCGTTGTAGGCGAGGGAGAGCGCCGCCGGGCGCCGCCGGTCGAACCAGGGCGAGATGATGGCGTTGATCGCCGCCCCGCTGTGCACCGCCCATCCCAGGGCGGTCAGCAGCGCCGCGGGCAGCAGGTGCCAGGGTTCGCGCGCCAGCGCCCAGCCCAGCACCCCGGCCGCGGAGGCCAGCGCCCCGGCGCGCGTGACCGCGACCAGGCCGCAACGCCGGTGCAGCGCCGGCAGCCAGGCCACGAGCAGGCCGCTGGCCAGGAAATGCAGCGTGATCGCCGCCGAGATCAGCGACAGGGACCAGCCCTCGCGCGCATGCAGCGCATGCAGGTAGACGCCCGGCCCGTAGAAGCCGATGCCCCAGGCGAAGACCGCCAGGACGAAGGCGGCCGCGACCACCTGCCAGCCGAAGAACCCGCCGCGCCGCGTCATCTCGCCCCCTCCCGAGAGGGCGGTGCGCCCCCATGCCGATTCCGCCGCAAGCCTAGCGCAGCCGCTGCGCCCGCGCTTCGGCGGGGGGCGAAACGCAGGGTCGCCTCGGTTGCGGGGACATGAACCCTATGCTAACTCGCCGGCCGCCGAAGCGGGGCCCTGCGCGTCCCCGGCTCGGGCCCATGCCCAACGCGCCATCAGGAACAGGACCGGGACTGCCCGTGGCCTCCGCCGAGACCATCGCCTCCGCCTCGCCCCAAGCGCCCAACCCCACCGGCCTTGCCGAGCGCTATGCGCTGGCATTGCTCGCGCTCGCCGACGACCTCCGGCAGCGGGATCCGGGCGCGACCGACCGCATCGCCAGCGACCTCGATCGGCTCTTCACGCTCTGGCGTGAGGACGAGACCTTCCGCGCCTTCGTCGCCGATCCGCGCCTCGACGCCGCCGCACAGCGCAAGGGGGCCTTCGCCATCCTTGAAACGGCAGGCATCGGCACCGAGGTGCGCAACCTCGTCGGCGTGCTGATCAACAACCGCCGCCTCTCGGTCCTGCCGCAGGTGGCGCAGGCCTTCGGCACGCTGCTCGCGGAGCGCCGCGGCCAGCAGACCGCGGTCGTCACCAGCGCCCATCCGCTGACCGACACCCAGCGCGCGCAGATCTCCGCGCGGCTGGCGGAGGCCGGTTATTCCGGCATCCGGCTCTCGGAGCAGGTGGATCCTTCCATCCTCGGCGGGCTGATTGTCCGGATCGGCTCCCGGCTTTACGACAATTCGATCAAATCCAAGCTGCAGCGCCTGCAGTACGCCATGAAGGGGGCCGCCTGAAATGGATATCCGTCCCGCCGAGATCTCCGAGATCCTGAAGCAGCAGATCGCCGGCTTCGATGCGGATGCGAATGTGGCCGAAGTGGGCACGGTGCTGACCGTGGGCGACGGCATCGCCCGCGTCTACGGCCTGCAGAACGTCATGGCCGGCGAGATGGTGGAGTTCCCCTCCGCCGGGCTGCGCGGCATGGCGCTGAACCTTGAGGCCGACAATGTCGGCGTCGTGGTCTTCGGCTCCGACCAGGAGATCCGCGAGGGCGACACGGTGCAGCGTACCGGCGCCATCGTGGACGTTCCCGTCGGCAAGGGCCTGCTCGGGCGCGTGGTGGATGGCCTCGGCAACCCGATCGACGGCAAGGGTCCGATCCAGACGACCGAGCGTCGTCGCGTGGAGGTGAAGGCGCCGGGCATCATCCCCCGGAAGTCCGTGCACGAGCCGATGCAGACCGGCATCAAGGCGATCGACGCCCTGATCCCGATCGGCCGCGGCCAGCGCGAGCTGATCATCGGCGACCGCCAGACCGGCAAGACCGCCGTGATCATGGACACCATCATCAACCAGAAGGGCATCAACGCCTCCGGCGACGAGTCGAAGAAGCTCTACTGCATCTATGTCGCGGTCGGGCAGAAGCGCTCCACCGTGGCGCAGCTGGTCAAGACGCTGGAGGAGAACGGCGCGCTGGAGTACTCCATCGTCGTCGCCGCCACGGCCTCCGACCCGGCGCCGATGCAGTTCCTCGCCCCCTACACCGGCTGCACCATGGGCGAGTTCTTCCGCGACAACGGCATGCACGCGGTGATCTTCTACGACGACCTGTCCAAGCAGGCCGTCGCCTACCGCCAGATGTCGCTGCTGCTGCGCCGTCCGCCGGGACGCGAGGCCTATCCGGGCGACGTGTTCTACCTGCATTCGCGCCTGCTCGAGCGCGCGGCCAAGATGAACGACGATTTCGGCGCGGGCAGCCTGACGGCGCTGCCGGTGATCGAGACCCAGGCGGGCGACGTCTCGGCCTACATCCCGACCAATGTCATCTCCATCACCGATGGGCAGATCTTCCTGGAGACGGAGCTGTTCTATAAGGGCATCCGCCCCGCGGTGAATGTCGGCATCTCGGTCTCGCGCGTGGGCTCCGCCGCGCAGATCAAGGCGATGAAGCAGGTGGCCGGGCGCATCAAGCTCGAGCTGGCGCAGTATCGCGAGATGGCCGCCTTCGCGCAGTTCGCCTCCGACCTCGACGCCTCGACCCAGGCGCTGCTGGCGCGCGGGGCGCGGCTGACGGAGCTGCTGAAGCAGCCGCAGTACAAGCCGGTGCCGGTGGAGGAGCAGGTGGTGGCGATCTTCGCCGGCACGCGCGGCTACCTCGACAAGATCGGCGTGGGCCAGGTGGGCGAGTTCGAGCGCCGCATGCTCTCCGAGCTGAAGTCCGCCCAGCCCGGCATCCTCGAGGCGATCCGCACCGACCGCGAGATCAAGAAGGAGACCGAGGACAAGCTGGTCGCCTTCCTCGACGGCTTCGCCAAGAGCTTCGCCGCCTGACGCGCCTGGCATAGGGAAGAGGGCCAATGGCCAGCCTGAAGGACCTGCGTGGTCGCATCAACAGCGTGAAGTCCACGCGCAAGATCACGCAGGCGATGAAGATGGTGGCCGCGGCGAAGCTGCGCCGCGCCCAGGCGCAGGCCGAGGCCGCGCGCCCCTATGCCGAGCGCATGGAGCGCATGCTCGCGTCCCTCGGCGTGGCGGTGGCCAACACGCCGGGCGCGCCGCGCATGCTGGTCGGCACCGGCGGCGACAAGGTGCATCTGCTGGTGGCGGTGACGGCGGACCGCGGCCTCGCGGGCCCCTTCAACACCAATGTCAGCCGCATGGCCCGCAACACGATCCGCGCGCTGGAATCCGAGGGCAAGACCGTCCGGATCCTGTCCGTCGGCCGCAAGGGCGCGAACTACCTGAAGCGCGAGTTCGCCAGCCGCTTCGTCGGCGAGATCAGCTTCATGGGCAAGAAGCGGATCGAGTTCTCCGATGCCGAGCAGGTGGCGGAGAAGATCGTGTCGCTGCTCGACGACAGCGCCTTCGACGTCTGCACCCTGGTCTACAACCGCTTCCGCAGCGTGATCAGCCAGGTCCCGACGGAGCAGCGCCTGATCCCGGCGCCGATCCCGGAGGACGCGGCGCCGGCGACGGGTGGCCCGCAGGCGCAGTACGAGTATGAGCCGGCGGAGGAGGAGATCCTCGCCACCTTGCTGCCGCGCAACCTGGCAATCCAGATCTATCGCGCGCTGCTGGAGAACAATGCGGGCTTCTACGGCAGCCAGATGACCGCGATGGACAACGCCACGCGCAACGCCGGCGAGATGATCGACCGGCTGACCCTGAACTACAACCGCACGCGCCAGGCCAACATCACCAAGGAGCTGATCGAGATCATCTCCGGTGCCGAGGCCGTGTGATGCGACCGTGCAGCGCGCAGGGCGCGCGGAACGCGGATCGCGTCACCCCAAGAGTCTGAGGAGCACGAAACGATGAAGAACAATGTCGGGCGCATCAGCCAGGTCCTGGGCGCGGTCGTGGACGTGCAGTTCCCGGGCGAGTTGCCGGCCATCCTGAACGCGCTGCATACCAAGATCGGCGACAACATGCTGGTGCTTGAGGTGGCGCAGCATCTCGGCGAGCGCACCGTGCGCTGCATCGCCATGGACGTGACCGATGGCCTGGTGCGCGGCCAGGAGGTGGTGGATACCGGTGCCGGCATCTCCGTGCCGGTCGGCCCCGGCACGCTCGGTCGCATCCTGAACGTCATCGGCCAGCCGATCGACGAGCGCGGCCCGGTGCCGCACGACAAGACCTACACCATCCACCGCGAGGCCCCGCCCTTCGAGGAGCAGGCGACCTCGGCCGAGATCCTGGTCACCGGCATCAAGGTGGTGGACCTGCTCGCGCCCTACCTGAAGGGCGGCAAGATCGGCCTCTTCGGCGGCGCCGGCGTCGGCAAGACCGTGCTGATCCAGGAGCTGATCAACAACATCGCCAAGGCGCATGGCGGCGTCTCGGTCTTCGCCGGCGTCGGCGAGCGCACGCGCGAGGGCAACGACCTCTACCACGAGATGGTGGATGCGGGCGTCATCAGGCTGAACGAGAGCGACACCGACGGTTCCAAGGTGGCGCTCGTCTACGGCCAGATGAACGAGCCGCCGGGCGCCCGCGCCCGCGTCGCGCTCTCCGGCCTGACGCTCGCGGAGTACTTCCGCGACGAGCAGGGCCAGGACGTGCTGTTCTTCGTGGACAACATCTTCCGCTTCACCCAGGCGGGCGCCGAGGTGTCCGCGCTGCTCGGCCGCATCCCCTCCGCGGTGGGCTACCAGCCGACGCTGGCCACCGACATGGGCGCGCTGCAGGAGCGCATCACCTCGACGAAGAAGGGCTCGATCACCTCGGTGCAGGCGATCTACGTGCCGGCCGACGACCTGACCGACCCGGCGCCGGCCACCTCCTTCGCCCACCTCGACGCCACCACGGTGCTGTCGCGGCAGATCGCCGAGCTTGGCATCTATCCGGCGGTGGACCCGCTCGACTCCACCTCCCGCGCGCTCTCGCCGCAGATCGTGGGCGAGGAGCACTACCGGGTGGCGCGCGAGGTGCAGCGCATCCTGCAGACCTACAAGTCGCTGCAGGACATCATCGCCATCCTTGGCATGGACGAGCTGTCGGAGGAGGACAAGCTGGTGGTGGCGCGGGCGCGCAAGATCCAGCGCTTCCTCTCCCAGCCCTTCCACGTGGCCGAGGTCTTCACCGGCTTCCCGGGCGTCTTCGTGAAGCTCGAGGACACCATCCGCAGCTTCGCCGCCATCGTCTCCGGCGAGCACGACAACCTGCCGGAGGCCGCCTTCTACATGGTTGGCACCATCGAGGATGCGGTGAAGAAGGCGGAGACGCTGAAGGCCGCGGCCTGAGGCACGGGAACGGAGCCCGACCATGGCAACCTTCCTGCTGGAGCTCGTCTCCCCCGAGCGGCTCCTGCTCTCCCGTCAGGTGGAGATGGCGACCATCCCGGCCATCGAGGGCGAGATGGGCGTGCTGCCCGGCCACTCCCCCATGATGGTGGGGCTGCGCGGCGGCGTGATCCGCGTGCAGGAGAACGGCGCCGAGAGCGAGCGGCTCTTCGTCGCCGGCGGCTTCGCCGAGGTCACCTCGGAGCGCTGCACGGTGCTCGCCGACGAGGCGACGCCGGTCGGCAGCCTCTCCCGTGCCGAGGCCGAGCGCCGGCTGCGCGAGGCGGAGGAGGCCATGGCGGCCACCTCGGCCGAGGATTCGGTGGAGCGGCGCGAGGCGGCGCTGAACCGCGTGCTCTCCATGCGGGCGATGCGCGACGCCGCTGAGGCGCCCTGACATCCACGGGCCCGGCCTTCCCGGCTGGGCTGCCTCATCCTGACCGGCGCGTGGTGGCCTCCTGCCTCCGCGTGCCGTTCACGTTCTGCGGCACCGCGATCCTTCCTCCTGCGTGACTTTTTTGCACGACCCGTGTGCCTGTGGCGCCACGACGCTTGAAACGCCCCTCCGTTCGCAGAACATAGTCTGCAGGGCGGCGTTGCTCCGGGGCTGGGGGCAGAATTTCCCGCCGCAGCGCCATGGGCACAGGGACCGGTTAGGGGTCGTAGGGATAGCATGAAGCACTGGCGCATCGAGCAGGTGGCCTGGGATCGCTTCGATCCGTCCAAGGTGGACCGGGAGATCATTCCGCTGGTAAAGGCCGCCGCCATGGTGGAACGCAACGGCGGCGATTACGCGCTCTACCTCAACGGCGTCTTTCACGACGATCCGGATTTCCGCCAGGCCGCCGATAATTGGGCGGTGGAGGAGATCCAGCATGGCGACGCCCTTGGCCGCTGGGCGATGCTGGCGGACCCGTCCTGGGACTACGCGGCCGCCTTCGATCGCTACCGTGCTGGCTTCAGGATCGACACCAGGGCCGATGCCTCCATCCGTGGCAGCCGCACCGGCGAGCTCATCGCGCGCTGCATGGTGGAGACGGGCACCAGCAGCTACTACACCGCGCTCGGCGAGGCGACCGAGGAGCCGGTGCTGAAGCAGGTCTGCAAGCTGATCGCGGCCGACGAGTACCGCCACTTCAAGCTCTTCTACGACCACATGAAGCGCTACCTGGCGCGGGAGAACCTCTCCTTCATGCAGCGCCTGCGCGTCGCCGCCGGCCGGATCGGGGAGACGGAGGACGACGAGCTCGCCTTCGCCTTCCATTGCAGCAACGAGGATCCGTCGCTGTCCTACGACCATAACCGCTGCCTCGCCGGCTATATGGGCCGGGCCATGGGCTTCTACCGCTATCATCATATCGAGCGCGGCATGGGCATGATCTTCAAGGCGGTGGGCCTCGAGCCGCGCGGGCGGCTCTCCGACCTCGCCGCGCGTGGCGCCTGGCGGCTGATGTGCTGGCGCCGGGACCGCTATCGCCAGGCGCTGGCCCGGCAGCCGGCGCGGGACGCGGCGCCGCTGCCGCAGGCGGCCTGACCCTGGGCGCCGGCCGAAGCCTCCGCCTGCGCCGTCGCACCCTCTTCCTCTCCGCCGCCGCAACCCTGGCGCAACCGGGCGCGCCGCTCGCCGCCACCGGGTTGCGCGACATCGCCGCCCGGCACGGCTTCGCCTTCGGCCTTGCCGTGCAGCCGCGGCCACTGGCCGGGGATCCTGCCTATGCCGCGGCGACGGCGCGGGAGGCCGCGCTGCTGGTGCCGGAAGGCGCCACGAAATGGTGGGACTTGCGCCCGGAGGAGGACCGCTTCGACTTCGCGGGCATCGACGCCATCACCGCCTTCGCCGCGCGGCATGGCCAGGCGGTGCGCGGCCATACCCTGGTCTGGCATGCCGCCATGCGTCCCTGGACCCTGGCGGCGCTGGCGGAAGGTCCCGCCCGCGCCCATCGCCTGCTGGAAGTGCATCTGGACGGCGTGCTGTCGCACACCGCCGGCGCGATCCGCGACTGGGACGTGGCGAACGAGGCGGTGGCCGATCCGTGGAATTCCGGCGACCTGCTGAAGGACAGCCCCTGGCTGCGTGCGCTCGGTCCTTCCTATCTCGACCTCGCCTTCCGCCTGGTGCGGGAGCGCGACCCGACCCTGACGCTCACCTACAACGACTACGGCTGCGAGCATGCGACGGCCTATGACGAGGAGAAGCGCCGCCGCGTGCTGGCGCTGGCACGCGGCATGCGCGACCGCGGGGTGCCGCTCGATGCCGTCGGCCTGCAGGGGCACCTGCATCGCGATCTGCCCTTTTCCGCCGGCACGGTCCGCGACTTCGTCCGCGCGCTCCGCGCGCTCGATCTGCGCGTGCTCATCACCGAGCTCGACGTGATCGAGCCGGAGATCCATGCCCCCGCCGGGGGGCTCACGCCGGGACCGAGCATCGCGCCCGGTCCGGATGCGCCCGATCCCGCCGACATCGCCGCGCGCGACGCGCGGGCGGCTGCGCGGGTGCACGCCTTCGTCTCCGCCGTGCTGGAGGGTGGCGGGGATGCGGTGCTGGCCTGGGGAGTGGCGGATCATCACAGCTGGGCGACCCGGGCGCAGCCGGCCGCGCGCCCGCTGCCGCTCGACCGCGATTTCCGCCCGAAGCCCATGTGGCACGCGCTGGCCGCCGCCTTCGCCGGCCAGGCCTGGCCCTGAGGGGCTTGGCCCCTGCGCTCTCCGGTCTAGATTGCTCCCAACGAAAAGCGCAGGAGGACGTCCATGGAATTCGGCGTGCTGTTCACCTCGCACCCGAACCCTGCCGAGGAGCCCTACCCCCATCGCGCCGTGCATGCGCGCGTCACCGCCGAGATCGAGGAAGCCGAGCGCCTCGGCTACGACACCGCCTGGATCGCCGAGCACCATTTCTCGACCGGTTACGGCATCATGCCGGACTGCTTCGCCTACATGGCCTATCTCGCCGCGCGCACCTCGCGCATCGGCATCGGCGCGGCGGTCATCACCCTGCCGCTCTACGACCCGATCCGCGTGGTGGAGAACACCGCCTTCGTGGACATCCTCTCGAACGGCCGCGTCCGGCTCGGCGTCGGCTCGGGCTACCGACCCTATGAGTTCGTCGGCCTGGGCCGCGACTTCGAGGCCCGCCGCGACATGGTCGAGGAAGCGGTCGGGCTGATGTTCGAGGCCTTCCATCGCCGCCGCTGGACGCACAAGGGCAGGTACTTCCAGGGCACGGTCGAGGGCACCTACGAGATGCTGCCGGTGCCGGTGCAGGAGCCCCATCCGCCGCTCTACATGGCCGGCGGGACAGACCGCTCCATTGCCTATGCCGGTCGCCAGGGCTTCGGCCTGATGCTTTCCACCCTGCCTTCGGCCGAGACGCTGGCGCGCCAGATCACGCTCTACCGCGAGGCGCTGGACACCGCGCCGGAGGAACGCCGTCGCAACCCGGCCGCGGGCCATGTGGACGTCGCCCGCTATGTCTATGTCGCCGAGACGGATGAAGAGGCGCGGGCGGATACGGAAGACGCCATCATCCGCCACATCACGCATTTCGGCAGCAGCGGCACCGGGGGCTATCTCGGCAGCGTGTCGGAGAAGGGGCAGGCGCTGAACTATGACGACCTGCTCGCCACCACCCTGCTGCACGGCTCGGCGGAGACGGTGGTGACCAAGCTGCGGGCGCTGCAGGCGAAGACGGGGATGAGCAGCCTGCTGCTGCACTACCCACCCTATTATGGGGCGCAGAAGATCCGGCGCAGCCTGCAACTGTTCGCCGAGCGGGTGATGCCGGCCTTCCGCCCGCCGCACAGGGCCGCGGCCGAGTAGGCGCAGCCCGGGACCTGGTGCTCCGCCGCCCGGCCGGCGGGGCGAGGGCGGGTCGGCCACTTCCGGCCGCGGCGCGCGAGGCATCCGGCGAGGAGGGGCGCATTGCGCGGCGCGCTCCTCCATCGGCCTGCGGCCCAGCGACAGGGCCCGCGCACGCCGCGCCGCCGGCCGGAGCATCTTCCGTTCGCCCGGACTCCCGGCAGAGGCTCGCATTCCCTGCCTTCACGCGCATCCTCGCCCATGCAGGCGCTTTTACCTGAACGGGATCTGCTCTAGCCCCGGCCGCGCAGCGGGATCTCGCGCAGGAAGAGCGCGGCCAGCAGGCCGAGCGCGGCGATGCCGCCCGCCGCAAGGAACACATCGGAGAAGGCGGCTTCCGCCCGGGCGGCCAGCGCGGCCGCCTCGGCGGCGCCCGTGGCCTCCTGCGACAGGCGGTGCAGCAGCTGTCCGGGATCCTCGCCCATGGCCCCGCCACCAAGCCGGCCGAGCAGCAAGGCCGAGAGCAGCGCCACGCCGAAGGCGCCGCCCATCAGGCGGAAGAACATCATGCAGGAGACGCCGATGCCGCCATCCTTCGGGTCCAGCGCGTTCTGGATGGTGACCGTCATCGGCGAGAACTGGCAGCCGAAGGAGAGCCCCAGCAGCAGCGTCACCGCCGTGTCCATCCAGAGCGACCGCCCGAGCCCCGCCCAGGCGACGACGAGGCACATGAGCATGGCGACCGTATTGCCGAGGATCGCCAGGAACCGGTAGCGCCCCGTCGCCGTCACCGCCTGGCCCGCCAGGAAGGAGCCGGTGACGCTGCCAAGGGTCATCGCGATCATCCGCAGCCCGGCCTCCTTGGCCGGAAGCCCCGCGACGAGCTGGTAGTACAGTGGCACCAGCATCACCAGCGCCATCATCACCATGGAGGACAGCGCGGTCACCAGGATCGCCACGCTGAACACGCGGTTGCGGAACAGCGGCAGCGGCAGCATGGGCTGCGGCGCGACCCGCTCCTGCGCCACCAGCGCCAGCAGGAACACGGCTCCCAGCCCGAAGCAGAGCAGCGCCGCGGGGGAGAGCCAGGAGCCCGACCGCTGCACGAAGGTGATGCCGAGCAGCAGCGGCGTGCAGGAAAGCAGGATCAGCGCCGCCCCGGCCCAGTCGATGCGAGGGCGCTTGCCCGGGCGCGGCAGGCGCCGCAGCTGGAACCAGGTGGCGGCGAAGGCCGCCGCGCCGAGCGGCAGGTTCACCCAGAAGATCCAGTGCCAGGACAGGACGTCCACGAACAGCCCGCCCAGCACCGGCCCGATGATGTTCGCCGTGGCGAAGGTGGCGGAGAGATAGCCCTGCACCCGCCCGCGCTCCCGTGGCGGCAGGATGTCCCCCACCACGGCGAGGGCGATGGCACGCAGCCCGCCGCCGCCCAGGCCCTGCACCACCCGCATGGCGATCAGCCAGAGCATGGAGGGAGCAAGGGCGCAGAGCGCCGAGCCGAGGACGAAGACCGAGACCGAGGCCAGCAGCACCGGCCGCCGGCCATACAGGTCCGAGAGCCGCCCATAGATCGGCGTGGTGACAGTGGAGGCGATGAGGTAGGCCGAGACAACCCAGGGCATCACCTCCCACCCGCCGAGATCACCGGCGATGGCCGAGAGCGCGGTGGCGACGATGGTCTGGTCGAGGCTCGAGAGGAAGAGCGCGAGGGTCAGCCCGAGGACGATGCTGCGCACCTCGCGCGGCGAGAAGGTCGGGGCGTCAGGCTGCGGGATGTCGGGCGTGTCGCGCACGGTGCGCGGAACCTAGACCGGATCGCCGCAGGCCGGAACTGGCCGGAGACGAAACTCCGGCCGACCACCCGGCGCCGCCGTGCGCGGCCTGCCGGACCGTGGCGCCGCGGCGCGATAGCCGCACGCGGCCTGGCCGGCCGATGCGAGGCTCGCCTCCCGGCGGGATGCCCGGCGGCATGCCGTGTCCCGGGCCGAAGCCCTCCGCGCGCCCGGAGGGAAGCATGGGCATCCGGCAGGGGGGCGCCGGCGCGACCCGCATGCTCCGCGTCCCGGCGCGGGCGCGGCACCGCCCGCATGGGCACCCCTTGCCCGCGACCCTCCGCGCGGGGCGCTTCGCCGCCTCCGGCGGCATCCCCCGCGCCGATGCGGTCCGGCGACGAAGCCGGTACGGCACGGCCATGGCGC
>Ga0182741_1003524_pt1 | contig 16562 bp, 17 predicted proteins | sample eDN5th37CBELigOP_FD_128874 | JGI IMG/M metagenome (GOLD analysis project Ga0182741, IMG submission 128874) | Enriched Organic Plus compost microbial communities from Emeryville, California, USA - eDNA 5th pass 37_C BE-Lig OP (version 2) (version 2) ...
CGCGCGGCAGCAGTCCCGCGACGATGCGGCCGAGCCGCAGGGCTTCGTCGGCGAGGTCGGGCCGCACCCAGCGGTCGCCCGCCGTGGCCGCGTAGCCCTCCGTGAACACGAGGTACACGACGCCGAGCACACCGGAGAGGCGGGATCTCCACTCCGACGGGTCGGGCGTCTCGAACGGCACCCGCGCGGCCGCGAGCGACTTCTTCGCCCGCGTGATGCGCGCCTGCACCGTGGGGACGCTGGTCAGCAGCATCCGTGCGATCTCTTCGGTCGACAGTCCCGCGACGATCCGCAGCGTGAGGGCCACCTGCGATTCGCGCGACAGCGCGGGGTGGCACGCCGTGAAGATGAGGCGCAGCACGTCGTCGTCGATGGGCTCCCACGAGTCGTCGGATGCCTCGTCGAGCGTGTGCGCGATCGCCGCGTATCGCTCGTCGAGTCCGTCGCGCCGGCGCCACGCGTCGATCGCGCGTCGCTTCGCGACCGCCGTGAGCCACGCGCCCGGGTTGTTCGGGACGCCGTGCTCGGGCCACGAGCCGAGCGCCTCGACGACGGCTTCCTGCGCGACATCCTCGGCGAGGCCGAGGTCGCCGGTCATCTTGGCGACGGATGCGACGATCCGCAGCCCTTCGATGCGCCAGACGGCCTCGACCGTGCGCCGGGTGTCGTTCATCCTGGGCCTCCCGAGGGGCGGCGGATCACTCGGTGCCGAGCTCGGCCCGCCACTCCTTTTCCTTCTTCACGTACTCGTTGTCGGAGTAGTCCGCGAAGTCGGACTCGTCGGTCACGCGGCGCACCTCGAGCTTGTTGCCCGGCGTGAGGGGCGCGCGCTTCGCCCACTCGAGGGCCTCTTCGGGAGTCGAGGTCTGGATGATCCAGAACCCGTTGAACAGCTCGTGCACCTCGCCGTAGGGGCCGTCGCTCACGATCGGCGTCTCACCCGAGAAGTCGACCACATAGCCCGGCTCGGGGGCGAGCCCGTCGCCCGACACCATGACGCCGGCCTTGATGAGCGATTCGTTGTAGGCGCCCATCGCGTTGATGACGGCCTCGAAGTCCATCTTCTCGTACGCGTCCACGGCCTCCTGGGTCGCCCGCATGATCAGCATGTGCTTCATCGTTTCGTTCCTTCGTCTCGTTTCGTATCGGAAGCCGTATTGCTTCCTCTCACTATCGCGTCGAGCGGCGACATCGGGAATCGACATCGGGTCTGAAGAATCTTCGGATGCCGTGCTTCAAGCCCCTTGTGAATGGTGGTCGATCGGCTGAGAGTGGCGGCATGGGTTCTTTGATGAGTGAACTGCTGCGTCTCGAGATGGCCGGGTGGGAGTCGCTGTGCGACGGCTCGGGCGACGACTTCTACGGCCGGATCATGACCGACGACGGCGTCATGGTGATCGCCGACGGCACGGTGCTCGACCGCGATGCGGTCGTCGAGTCGCTGCGCGATGCTCCAGCCTGGAGCACGTACGAGATCTCGGGCGAGAGGGTCGTCGCGCTGGGTGCGGATGCCGCGGCCCTGGTCTACACGGGCAGGGCGACGCGCCCCGGCGACGAGACTCCGTTCACGGCGGCGATGTCGAGCGTCTACGTGCGCGTGTCGGGGGAGTGGCGCCTGGCGCTCTACCAGCAGACCCCCCTCCTCGGTCGCTGAGCCCGGCGCCGGTCGCTGAGCCCCCTTCCTCGGTCGCTGAGCCCGTCGAAGCGTCGTCACCCCCACACGCCGGATGCTGAGCGAGCCGCAGGCGAGACGAAGCGCCCCACGCGAGGCCCCCTTCGTCTCGCTGCGCTCGCTCAGGACCCGGTGTTCACGTCACGGCCCTCCACAGCGCCGCCCACTGCTCCGGCCGCAGGTCGCGGGGCAGGCGGCATCCGTCGATTCGCGCCTCGCGCACGGCGGCCTTCGCCTGCCCCCGCGTCAACCGCGCACTGCGCTGCACGAGCGCGACGATGTCGCCGCCCCTGCCCGTGAACACGCCGCGGACGAACTGCTCGTACGCGACGCGATCGCGCGGATCGACGAGCGGCGATCCCCTCCGCGTGATCCCGATGATGCCGCCGTCGACGCTCGGCACCGGACGGAAGTGCCGCGCCGGCACCCGCCCGTGCAACCGGAACTCGAACCACGGCGCGGCCTGCGCGCTCATCATGGTGCCGCCGCCGACGCCGGCGCGCTTGCGCGCGACCTCCCATTGGGTGAGGAGGATCGCGTGACGCCAGGACCGGCGCGTCAGCATCCGTCTCATGATCGGCGTCGTGAGGTGGAACGGCACGTTTCCGACGACGACGGGTTGATCGAGCGGATGCCGCAGAGCATCGGCGTGCTGGACGCGCACGTCCGGCAGCCGGCGCCTCAGCGTGCGGACGCGGTGCTCGTCGATGTCGATCGCGACGAGGGGCCGGCCGAGGCGAGCGAGGGGTGTCGTGAGGGCGCCGTCGCCGGCGCCGATCTCGAGGATCGGGCCGTCGGTGGACGCGACGAGGTCGACGATCGCGTGGATCGTCGGGCGGTGGATGAGGAAGTTCTGGCCGAGCTCGTGTCGGCCGCCGTGTACGGAACGGCGAGGGTGGGTTCGCATCGAGCGCTCCAAGGAGAAGGGTTGGAGCACCCCGGATGCGGGCGTCGGCCGAGAACCGGCGGAGGTGGGACGCGCGTCCGGGGTGCGAGGACTCCCGGAAGACGGCGCTTACGCGAAGATCAGCGATCGCGCCGTCAGGCGCGGCGCTCGCGGATGTAGAAGCTGCACGCCGTCATCGGCGCGCTCTTCGTCATTCCCATACCCACGAGGGTCCATGGTACCCGCGGTCGCTGAGCCCCCCACCCCCGGTCGCTGAGCCTGTCGAAGCGTCGCCTGCGGTCGCTGAGCCTGTCGAAGCGTCGCCCGCGGTCGCCGCCCTTCGTCTCGTCGCTGCGCTCCTCGCTCAGGGTCCGGGCCCGGGGTCGCTGAGCCCGCACCCCGGTCGCTGAGCCTGTCGAAGCGTCGCCTGCGGTCGCCGCCCTTCGTCTCGTCGCTGCGCTCCTCGCTCAGGGTCCGGGCCCGGGGTCGCTGAGCCCGTCGAAGCGTCCCGTCCCGCCGGTCGCTGAGCGAGCGAAGCGAGACGAAGCGCGGGCCGTCGTGGGTGCCCCTTCGTCTCGTCGCTGCGCTCCTCGCTCAGGGTCCGGGCACTCGCTCAGAGACCGGGATCCCCGCGACGAAGCGCGCGGCCCTCGGGGTGAAGCCCCCACCCGAGGAACCGCGCGCTTCCCGCACCTCGCGGGCGCCCGCTCAGAGCGGGTGAGCCGCCGCGAACAGGTCATTCGGATCGAACCGGCGCTTGAGGTCGCGAAGCCGCTCGACCGCGACGCCGAACCCGGCTTCGCGATCCGCGCCCCCGCCGTCGATGAACGTGAGCACCAGGTTCGCGGCCGCCCAGGGCGCGAACGCGGCGATTCCGGTTCGCACCGCGGCATCCGCCCCCACCATCGCCTCGGGAACCGGCACCATCGCGACCGCGTGCGCGAGGTAGGCGCCCTCGATCGAGCCCACGGCTCCCGCGTGCGCGGGTCGCCGCCCGAGCGCCCCGCCGAGATGGCGCAGCTCCGTCATGAAGAGGCCCGGAACGCCCGCGGCCGCGACGAACGCGTCGACCGCGTCGTCGGGCAGCTCGGTCAGCACGCAGTGCGTCGTGACGGCGGGGGTCGGCCCGGGCGGGTCCATGTGGACGGCCACGAGTCCAGCCGCCGGAATGCGCGAGAACGTGTCGACCTCGGGCACGAGGGCACGGAGCGGTTCGAGAAGGGCGGATGCCGCGGCATCCGTCTCGAGGATCGCACCGTCGATCACGACCACCGACCGGCCCGACAGGAACGGCGGAAGGTCGGGCAGCGGCGGGAAGTTCAGCACGCGCAGCGTGGTCGTGGCCGACTCCGGGGCGTCGGCCGTCCACCCCGCCCACGCGTGGGCGACCTCGGCGGCGCGGCTCGCATCCACAGGAGCATGCCCGCGAACACGTCGGCGTACGGCACGAGGTCGATCTCGAGCGAGACGACGACCCCGAACGCGCCCGAGCCGCCGCGCACCGCCCAGAAGAGGTCGGGGTTCTCGTCGGCGCTCGCGCGCACGATGCTGCCGTCGGCGGTGGCGATCTGCACCGAGCGCACGGTGTTCACCGCGAGTCCGTGCGTCCGCCCGTAGAACGACACTCCGCCGTTCAGCGTGTAGCCGGCGACCGACACGTCGCCCGCGCTGCCGTGCAGTGCCGTGAGGCCGTGCGGCGCGGCCGCTTCGAGCACGTCGTTCCATAGCGATCCGCCGAGAACCCGCGCCGTCCGCGCGTGCGGGTCGACGGTCGCACCGCGCAGCCCCGCGAGCGAGACCAGCACGACGTCGGAGAGGTCGGTGTCGGCGAGTGCTGCGGCAGCGTGCCCGGTCGACTGCGGTGCGATGCGAAGACCGGATGCCGCGGCCGCTCGCACGGCCTCGACGACCTCTTCCGCGGTCTCGGGCCGCACGACCGCGAGCGGACGCTGGTCGACGGCGACGTTCCAGGGCATGCGGGCCTCGTCATAGCCGGGGTCGCCGGCGATGAGGACGCGGTCGCCGAGGGCGCGCTTGAGCTCCGCGGCGCGTTCGCCCGTCGTGAGGGTGGTGTCGGAAATGGTCATGGGTTCTCCTGGTTCTCCGTGACTGGACCACCGCCACTCTCGCGGCCGCCGACGTGCGCGGTCCATCCCAGATGGTGAGGGAATTCCGCTCCCCCAGATTCCTGGGATGGCGGCGACCCGCGGTGGGGGAGCACACTGTGTTCCATGGCCTCGGCTCTGGCGATCGGTCGCGCGCGCAGCGACATCGACGTGATCTCGCGTGCCGGTCTGCCGTTGCACAGCTTCGTGGACGAGGCCGCCGCGACGCTTCAGACCGTCGTGCCGTTCGTCGCCGCGTGCGTCTCGACGCTCGATCCGGCCACGACGATGGTCTCGAGCTCGCGCAAGCTCGGCGATCTCGACGGCCGCAACGAGCAGGACCTCATGTGGTCGCAGATCGAGTACGGCAGCGACGATCCCACCTCGATCACCGAGATGGTGGCGGCCGGTCAGATCGCGGTCGGCGTGCACCACGTCACTCACGGGGTGCTCGACCGCTCCGTCCGCATGTCGGAGCTCCACGTGCCGCACTTCGACTACCGCGACGAGGCGCGAGTGGTGTTCACCGACCGCAACGGCGCGTGGGGTCACATCTCGCTGTTCCGCGGCGACGACGAGCCGACGTTCGGGCTGGAGGAGCTGGAGCTGCTGGCGTCGCTGTCGCCGGCGTTCACACGCGGCATCCGGACCGGCCTGCTGGCTCAATTGAGCCGAACGGATGCCGCGACCCACACCGGCCCCGCCGTGATGATCTTCGACGCGAACGACCGCATCGTGCAGTCGACCCCGGGAGCGCAGGCTCATCTCGCGCAGATGTCGTCCGTGCCGGGGATGGGTGATCCGCTGACGTCGGTGCAGGCGCTCGTGAGCGGGGCGCGTCGCTTCGCTCGCGGAGAGATCGAACGGATGCCGCGCATCCGCGCCCGCACGTACGACGGCGTGTGGGTCGTGCTGCACGCCTCGCCGCTGGGCGGCGCCGGCGACCGCGCGGGGGATGTCGTCGTGACGATCGAGGAGGCGCGCCCGCAGGAGGTGATCGACATCGTGGCGGCGGCGTTCGGGCTCACGGCGCGTGAGCGCGAGGTCGTCGCGAGCGTGCTGCGCGGTGCCGACACGCGCGAGATCGCCTCGGAGCTGCACCTGTCGCCGTACACCGTGCAGGACCACCTCAAGTCGATCTTCGAGAAGGCCGGCGTCGCGAGCAGGCGTGAGCTCGTCTCGCGCGTCTACTTCGACCAGTACGTGCCGCGCATGGGCACCGACGCCGCCCCGAGCGGCTGGTACGCCGAGCGGACGCCGGAGCTTCCGCCCGGTCGCTGAGCCCCGGCCCCGGTCGCTGAGCCTGTCCCCGGTCGCTGAGCCCGTCGAAGCGTCGCCGCACCCGGTCGCTGAGCCCTCGAAGCGTCGCCCCGCCGTCACGCCCTCGGACTCATCGCCGAGATCAGCTCGTACGCGACGTGAGAGGCCGCAACGGCGGTGATGTCGGCGTGATCGTACGGAGGGCTCACCTCCACGACATCCGCTCCGATAATGTTGCATCCGCTCAACCCGCGGATGATCCCCAACAGCTCTCGGCTTGTGAGACCACCCGCTTCCGGCGTGCCGGTTCCCGGCGCGTGGGCGGGGTCGAGCACGTCGATGTCCACGCTGATGTAGAGGGGTCCATCTCCCACTCGGCGCCGGATGCGGTCGGTCGTGGCGGCGATGCCGTCGGCGCCCACCTCATCCGAGGAGATGATGGCGAACCCGAGCGAGGCGTCATCCGTGAGATCCGTGCGCGCATACAGCGGTCCGCGAGTGCCGACGTGGATGCAGGCCGCGAGGTCGAGCAGACCTTCCTCCGACGCCCGGCGGAACGGCGTTCCGTGCGTGATCGGCGCTCCGAAGTACGTGTCCCACGTGTCGAGGTGCGCGTCGAAGTGCAGGACGGCCACCGGGCCGCCCTGCCGCGTGGCGTTGGCGCGCAGGAGTGGGAGTGCGAGCGTGTGGTCGCCGCCGAGCACGACCAGCCTTGCGCCGTCTCGCATGAGGGCAGCCGCCGCGGCCTGCAACTCGTCGACGGCCTCCTCGATGTGGAACGGGTTGAGGGGGACGTCGCCGGCGTCCGCTACCTGCTGGGTGGCGAAGGGTTCCACATCCTGAGCGGGGTTGAACGGTCGAAGCAACCGAGATGCTTCGCGAATGTGCGTAGGACCGAATCTCGCGCCCGGGCGGTAGCTGACGCCGGCATCGAACGGCGCTCCCACCACGACGATGTCGGCCCGCTCGACCTCGTCGATGCGCGGCAGCCGGGCGAACGTGGCAGGACCGGCGAAGCGCGGCATGTTGCTGGCGTCGATCGGCCCCACCCGACCGCCACCGGTCAGTCTCGGGGTGTCCGCGGCGTGGCGCGCGTGGCCGGCGGACCCTTCGCGAGGCGAGACTGTCATTTCTCCTCGTCCCGGACAATCCCGACGAAGACCTTCTTCGTCCGCTGCAGCGTGTGCCATACGCCGCGGAAGCCCGCCGGAATCAGGAATGCCTCGCCCGCCGCGAACTCGAGCCTGTTGCCGGTGTCGTCGGCGAGTGCCACCGCACCTTCGAGAAGCACGCACACTTCGTTGTAGGGCCAGTCGTCGATGCGCACCCACCCGGGCTCACCTTCCCAGAACCCCACGATGGAGCGGCTGCCGTCGACAGCGGCGCGGTACTCCGCCTCGGTCCAGTCGGGCGAGCTCTCGTCGTAGTCGGCCAGGTCGGGCACGACCTTCACGCCGTGGTCAGCATCGATGCGCTGCACGTCAGTCAGTGGCATCCGTGTGTCCCTCTCCGCCCGTCCGCGAGCGTATGAAGCGGTCGAGCACGTTCGTCGTGATGCGTTCGGTGAAGGGATCACGAGCGATGAGCCCGTTGACCCACTCGGTCGTGCCCGCTGTGAAGACCTGCCCGCTTCCTCGCGTGAAGGTCGCGATCATGGCGGAGCCGCGGTCGAGATCCTGCATGTGCTCGGGCGGATCGTCGCCGTACAGTGCCGCCACCAGGCCGTGCACCTCGGTGATGGGCGCTCCGAGCGGCACTTCGCCGCCCCACAGGTCTTGCTGCCCGGCGACCGCTGGGGTCATGGCGAGGATCTCGAGGGTGTCGGGGGCGCCGTCAGCGTGGGTCGGATACGGGAGGCCGCGCCGCACGGTGTAGTCGACGCCGTCGACCTCGAAGGCGGCGACGCAGACCGGGGCGCCCCCGAAGACGTCGCCGTAGAACAGGCCGGTTCCGTCGAACGCCCAGTGCTCGGGCCGATACACCGTGAAGCCCCCGCTCGCGCGGGGCACGGCGGTGCCGTAGCGGATGTACGACCCCTGCACGCCCGTGAGGCCGACGGTCTGAGCTCCGGGCCGCCCGATGCGGTCCCAGTCCCACATCGTGGTGGCACGACTCGGATCCGTCTCTGTCACCGGGTCGAGGAACGGATCCTTATAGCAGGTCTGCTGCGACCCGTCCGCGTCCATCCGGACCTGCCAGATGTAGTTGCCTGCGAAACGAGCCAGCGAGCCGCCTCGATCGACGAAGGCGTCGACGACGTCCCGCATCTCCCAGCTCCAGTACTCGTCGTGACCGACGATCACCGCGCAGTCGAAGCCGTCGAGGACAGTCGGATCGACGTGGAGATCGGTCTGCGTGATGTGCCCCACGCGATAGCCGCGCTCTTCGGCCCACACCGTGAACGGTCTCTCGTAGGTCGCCCATCCGGCGTCCGCATGGTGTCGCGAGTAGCCCCGGTGCCACGCCCACTCATAGGCCGGATGGCGGGGAATCCAGTTCGGGGGAGGAGTGCGCGTGTGGATGTTGCGTGGGGCGTCGGCGGGCTTGCGCAGCATTCCTCGGGCGATCGGCCGTCGGCTGCTGACGATGGGCGACGGCACGTCGTCGAGGTGCCCGTCGGGTAGACCGCGGTAGTGATTGCCGCCGCCCCAGTCGTTATACGCAAGGAGCGTGCTGGTGGTGTGAATGAGCACGAAGTCGACATCAGCCGGGTTGTCGGGCCGGACGATGAAGAACCCCTCACGCTCCACGGTGCGCCCCTCGTGCCGCATCCGGACGACGATGAGGTAGAAGCCCGGCTCCCACGAGTCGTCGAGCGCGATCGTCGCCGCAGCCGACCAGTCGCACCCGACGCGGTACGCATCATCCGGCGTGGGCTGCCGGACGCCTGCGAGGCCCTCGATGCGGTGGACCGTGCGCGGCGCGGCGCCATCGCGGATGATCTCGAGGTCGAAGGTGTCGGCGGTGGTGTGCACACGGATCGGGACGCGGTCGCCCCGTTGGTAACTGAATCTGTCTGTGTAGCACCACAGCTCGCCCGCATCCGGTTTGCCGCCGACCTTCTCGACGAGGCCACCCGGAAGCGACCACGCGTAGTCGGGGGCTCTGCGACTCGTGATGTTCTCCTCCATCAGTGAGCGGTGGGCTCCTCGATGGTGGCTGCGAGGTCCGCGGCGAACTCATTCGGCCGGTTGCGGCGCAGCCAGCTGGCCCGGATGAAGCCGTAGATCGCGCCGATCACGAGGGGTGCGATGACGATGGCGTTGCCGCCGGCGTCGAGCAGTGTCAGGTTGCCCATCTGGGAGACAAGCAGCACGAGTGCTCCACTGAGCGCGATGGTCGCGATGATGGGTGCGATGAGGCGCGACCACAGGGATTCGCCGCGGGAGTCTTCGGAGAAGAAGCGGATGACGGCGATCGAGGTCACGACCTGCATCGCGAGCACCGCGATGATCGTCGGAGAGTTCGTCCATGCGATGACCTGCGTATAGGGGTCCGCTCCCACCAGCGCGAAGATCAGGATGACCAGGCCGGTGAGGCTCGCGTGGATCACGTTGCCGGTGCTCGGCACGCCGGTGGTCTTGCCGACGCGGTCGAGATATCGCGGCGCGATCCCGCCCCGTGCAAGTGCGAACAGGTAGCGGGAGCAGGCATTCTGCAGGGCGAGGATGCCGGCGAAGAAGCTCGTGACGATGAGCACTTGCATCACCATCGTCATCGCCGTGCCCGCGTATTCGTCGTTGAGCACGAAGACCAGGCTCGACGGGTCACCGGCGAGGAGCTCGGGAAGCCTCTCCATGCCGACTGCCTGGATCACGACCCACGCGCAGAAGGTGTAGCCGATGCCGAGGAACGCGACGGCGATGTAGGTCGCGCGCGACACCGTGCGCTTCGGGTCGCGCACCTCCTCGCTGTAGATGGCGGTCTGCTCGAATCCGACGAAGGCGGCGAAGGTCAGCACGAACACACTCGGCAGCGCCGCCGAGAAGATGACCTCCGGTGAGAACGCGTGCAGCGAGAGTCCCGAGTAGCCGCCGCGAGCCAAAACCGCGACGCAGAAGACCAGCAGCACGGCGATCTCGGCCGCGAGCAGCACGGTGAGGACGCGTGCACCGATCTCGACGCTGCGGTACGCGAGGATCGCGACGATCAGGGTGAACAGCAGCGCGTACACGATCCACGGGATGGTCACGCCGAACAGCACCTCCACCGTCAACGCGGCGAAGACGGCGGCGGATGCGGTGAACCCGATCTGACCGCCGAGGTAGCCGAGGTAGGAGATCATGCCCGCCGCCGCGCCGACCACGGGCGAGATGCCGCGGCTGATGTAGGCGTAGAACGCACCGTATCCGTTGAAGTGGCGGCTCATCGCGGTGAAGCCGACGGCGAAGACGAGGTAGACGAGGGCGGGGACCATGAACCCGGCCGCGAGCCCTTCGCCTCCCGCCATGAGTCCGAGCGGAGCGAACCCCGCGATGATGGTCAGCGGCGCCGCGGCACCGAGGACGAAGACGACCAGGGACATCGTCCCCAGGGCGTTCTTGCGGAGTGTGGGTGCTGCGTCGATGTCACGCGTCGTCGAGTGCATCATTCCTCGCTTCTGTCTCGGGTGGACAGCCGCCCCCTCGGCTGAGTTGGTTGAACGCTACGCAACTTTTGTTTCCTATGCAAGAACCTCGCGTGAAGAATCTCGAGATGGTTCCATTAGCTTGAGAGCTGGAGAGGAGCCCCGTGCGCCCGGTCACCGTTGCCACCCCCACCGGCCCCGCCCCGATCGGGCAGCGGCTTCGCGCCGCGCGCCTCGCACGCCATCTCACGATCGATCAGCTGGCCGAGGCGACCAACCTCTCGAAGGGCTTCATCTCCCGCGTGGAGCGAGACCAGACTTCCCCGAGTGTGAACACGCTGGTGATCCTCTGCGACGTCCTCGACATCCCCATCGGCGACCTCTTCACCCGCACCGACGCAACGCTGCTCTCGCTCGAGGACGCCCCGCGCATCAACCTCGGCGGACGCGGAGCGGACGAGCGGCTGCTCAGTCCGCGCCGGGACGGTCGGTTCCAGGTCATCCGCTCTCGCGTCGAGCCGGGCGGCGACGGAGGCGACACCCTCTACACGATCGGCGCCGACATCGAACTGGTGCACGTCCTGAGTGGTTCTGTGCGCCTCGAGTTCAGCGACCGCTCGTGGGAGCTGAAGCAGGGCGACACACTCAGCTTCAACGCGCAAGAGCCGCACAACTGGCACGCGAGCACGACCGAGGGTGCGGATCTGGTGTGGGTGCTGGTGCCGGCGGCTTGGAACCCGTGAGCGAATGGACCAGCACTTCATCAAGCGCTCGTCGTACGACCGCGACATCCTGCAGGTGTAAGGGCGGCCGCTACTGGTACACGGCCGGCGTGAACTGGCTCGCGATCGGCTCGTGGTTCGTCGGAGCCGCCCTCGCCTACGTGTGGGCCTACGTGTGGCCGCTGCCGTTCGGTTCGACAGCGCCCGCGTTCATTGTGACGTTCGTGCTGTACCTCGCGGTGTCGTGGCACCGGCGCCCGAAGGGCGCGATCACGCCGGTCGGCAACCTGGCCTCCGAGGCTGGGTCTGGCCGCAGTCAAGGCATGATGAGCGGATGCTGCGAGACCTGAGCCACCCGATCCGCGACGGGATGATGATCTACCCCGGCGATCCCTCGGTGGCTGTGCGGCCGGCTCTGTCGCTGGAGACCGATGGCGTGGAGGTCGCGCGCATCGACATGGGTTCCCACACCGGGAGTCACGTCGATGCGCCGGCCCACACCGTGGCGGGTGGGCGGACGATGGCTACCGTTTCGCTCGATGAGCTCGTGGGGGAGGCGGTGGTGCTGCGGGTTCCGGGTGCTTCGCCGGGGTCTGCGTACGGGCTCGGAGAGCTGACGCTAGACGGCGGTGCCGTGCCCGACGAGCTGCCTCGGATCGTGATCGTCGACACAGGGTGGGCTCAGTGGTTCGGCTCGGAGCTGGCGTTGCGGCATCCGTTCATGTCCGCTTCTGCGGCGAGTGAGTTGTGGGCGCGTGGGATGCGCGTGCTCGCGGTGGACACGTTGAGTCCGGATGAGACGGGTGGTTCGGCGTTTCCTGTTCACGAGGTCGTGCTCGGCGGGGATGGGCTCATCGTCGAGAACGTGTGCGGGCTCGAGGGGCTGCCGGGGCGCGTTGAGGTGGGGTTCTTCCCGTTGCGGTTAGAGGGGGATGGGGCGCCGGTGAGAGGGGTGGCGTTCTAGCGGTACCCGTGACGTCGCGCCCGTGCCGCTCCCGGCCATTGGTGCGGGTTGCGCAATTTCTATTGTAGCGGGCCCATAATCCTGACATGCCGATAGCAACGCCTGCTCAGCTTTCGCTCGAGCTCAGTGTTTCTCAGAAGCGAATTCGCGACTACCTTCGCGACCTTTACGGAACGCTTCCCGACGGAGTCACCCGCTGGGAGCTGGACGATAAACAAGCCAATCTCGTGCGGAGCCACTTCGCCGGCTTGGCAGGTGGAGCTGTCGAATGGACGCTGGAGCCGGGGGACACGGTACGTCGGCGCGAGATCCACGCCGCTTACGGCGGACAGCAGCAGGGTGGAATATCTACACCAACGAGGATTCCAGACATCCTCGTTTTTACTGATCCGGAGAAGGGCGCGCGGTACGGCTACGACGTTTTCGAGGGCTTGCGCGAGGACGGCACGTACGCCTACACGGGCGAGGGCCAGTATGGCCACCAGGAGTTTGTCCGTGGCAACCGAGCGCTTCGAGACGCAAACATCAATGGCCGGACGATTCGGCTCCTGCGAACCAAAGGGGTCAATGCTACCTACGTCGGCGCCTTCACGACGGGGAATCCGACATACATGTTCGAGACCATCCCCGACGTCGATGGTCACCCGCGTAAGGGAATCATCTTCAATCTGGAACCACTCGAAGCGAACCTCGAGCTTCTTCCCGCTTATGGAGGTGACTTGGGGCCCGGGGTGCCGGTGGCGGATTACGCTGCCCACCCAGTGCAGTGGACGCCTCCCGAGTACTCCGACATCATCGTGCCGGGCGGCGATGTGTCAGACACTGGCGATCGCGTTGTCACACGCGCTGAGTTTGAGTTGCAGTCAGATTTCGGCAATTGGTTACGGGACCGCGGAACACCGCCCGCGCGCCTTCCGCTTCGAGCTGGAACCGCGGTGCTCGAGCCTGACCTCTATGTTCCCGCTAGGGGCTGGATCGTTGAGGCGAAGCGTTCTTCCGCGCGAGGACATGTGCGCACCGCGATTGGCCAGGTACTGGATTACACCCATATCGCAGCGAAATCGGGGTATCAGGCGTCGCCAGTTGTCTTGCTTCCGGGGCGACCGGAGCAAGACCTCGTCGAGTTGATGACGGATCTCGGTATTGCGGTTGTGGTGCGCTCGTCGGAGGGGTTTAGGGAGCTCGAGCCCTAATTGGCTCTCTGCGAGGTCGCCGTGAGAAGTCGTATGGCCGGTAGATCGGGAGCTGCCCAGTCAAGGCGGTGCAAATCGGACGTGGGAACCCATTCGAGTTGGTCGTGATCTGTGCTCTTCGTCGGAGGTGACCCAAGAAGCTGGGCGCGATGACACACCAGTCTGATGACACGGTCGCCGACCAGAGTGTCGTCAACCGTGAAGAGATCGCCAACGAGGATATCGACGCCAAGTTCCTCTGCGATCTCTCTTCGCAGCGCACTGGCGTCGTCCTCACCGGACTCGACCTTGCCACCGGGAAACTCCCACTTCCCACCGGCGGCGCGGTCGGCGCGACGGCGGCAAGCCAACACCAGACCGCCACGCGTAACGACGGCAGCGACAACTCGGAGTGGCGACGTCGCCTCAGGGCGTTCGCCTACCGTCTCTCCCGGCGCCATTGCGTCAGCGTACCTTGGGGGCAACTTCGGTCTCACCCGCGTTACGTTGTTACTGCCGAATCCACTCCGCCGAGAGTCACCTGTCATTGGTGGCGGCAGATCGCAGAACGCACGTACCGCCGAAGTGCCGGATCGCACACGTACACGTATGTGCCCAACATTCCTCGAGTGAGCAACACCCCGTAGACGTTGCGGATGTACTGCAGGAGATCGTCGTCCGTGTACGACTTCCCGAGCAGCTTGTTGTTTTCTTTGCCCTTCACGTCACGGTACGAGGCCCGGTCGACGAAGAGCCGACAACTGTCAGGATCGAGCCGCAGATCACGCCCGATGATCACGCCTGCATAATTGAGGTCATACCCCTGCACCGTGTGGATTGAGCCGACCTCGTTGATGGAGTTGGGGGAGCTGATCCAGTCCTTCTCGGTCGAGTTCCAGCGCAGGCGAACCCCGTCCAGTTCGATGTCGTAGGCGTCGGCGCCCTTGCCGCGGCTGACCCAATCCCACGCGTAGCCTGCAACGAGCCGAGCTAGCGAGTGTTCGGCGTTCCTGTCGAGAATCGCGCGCCGCATCCCGCCGAGATCGTCGAAGAACCTGAGGTCGTAATCTCCGAAGTCGGGTGGGTCGTCGGCAGACAGTTCGCCGCGCAGCATCCGACGTACGAAGTCGACGTAGTCTGTGCCCGCCTGCACCCGCATCTGCGTCGTGAGTGGGAAGCGGCGGTGCTGCGTATGCGCAGTGACCAACACCTTCCGCACCACGGATGGAGGCAGATCCGCCGGGCGCACGCTCTGCTCGCCGTCAACGAGCAGGATGCGGTGGCGGCTGCGATCGGTAATCCAGTCGAGTTGCGTCTTCGCCAGGTCGTCCGTGCCGAACAACTTCTCGTTGATCAACCGGAAGTCACGGTTCCGCATGCCCGACGATTGGTTCGCGCGTTGGTTGAGGCGGTGAGTCTCGTCGACGATCAGGAGATCGAACGGTTTATCAGCGAATCCGACGTCCCAGGGGCTCAGCACCATGCTCTGATCGAGCTTCGGCGTCTTTTTGAAGACCTTCTTGATCGAATCGCGGAGGGACTGCTGCGGCACGACGAGGCCCATGCGAAACTCACGCAGCTTCTCCTTGTGTTCGGGCACAAAGAACTCCGCAAACGCCGAGTCGCGCTCGATGTCTTCGGACTCGTCCAACTCGCGGATGTCCGCGAGGAGCTTCATGAGGAAGATGCCGACAATGGTCTTTCCTGTTCCTGGGTGCCCTTCTACCACTGCAGTCGAATCGGTGCCGCTTTCGAGGTCGGAGAAGAGCGCTTCCAAAATGTTCTCGACGGCAACGGCCTGATCAGAGGTGAGTGCTTTGAAGGGCGACAGTTTGAAGAGGTCGCTGTTCTCGATCTCCGGGATGGTTCGTTCGAAGACCCCCTCGGCGCGCAATTGCTCGAAGATGTCGCGGAAGGACTCGCGGTACAGCTCACGGTTGTAGTAGCCAGCATCCGTGATGCCTTCGTTGCCGTTCAGGACAGTGAATCGGCCGTCCCCGGCGAGCCACCGAATGAGGTGCGATTCGAGGTCCAGGCAGACCGACTTATTGAATGTGTCGTCGATCACGACTCGAAGTGTGCGCAGACTGTTCTTTGCCGGACTGGCGAGATGCTGGCGCATACGCGACTCGGCGTTCAATGTCTCGCCGACGTACGCTCTCGGTTGTGTTGAGGCCGTATCGCCTTCGAGCACGTAGACGACCGGCCAGTTCCGGTTTCTCGGGTCTGTTCCCGCCCACGCCTCAACTGACGCTCGGTCGAACGGCAGGCGCTCGACCCTAAAGGGCGTCATACTTCGTGCTCCTGCCGCGAGCCTTCGCCGCGGGGTATTTCTCCCTGGATTGCGCCAGCTTCGCCAGCACGATCTGATCGAGATCGACACCGAGTCGGTCGGCCATGAGGATGCAGTAAGTCAACACATCCGCGAGCTCCTCGCTTGCACGAGCGTGGTCGCCTTCGTCCGACCACTGGAAGCACTCGAGCAGTTCCGCTGCCTCGATCGAGATGCTCTTGGCAAGGTTGGCAGGTGTATGGAACTGTGCCCAGTCCCGTTCGTCGCGGAACGCGAGTACCTCTCGACGCGTCTCTTCGTTGACCACACGGCGAACGTAGCAGGCTACCGTCGAGGGAAATGACGTCCCCCGCGTTCACCGGCCATCTCCCCGGCGACCGCGCCTACCGCCGCCTGATCGCCGGGCTCTTCTTCGCCGGAGTCGCGACGTTCGCGCAACTGTACTCGCCGCAGGCGGTGCTGCCGCTGATCGCATCCGAGTTCGACGTCGAACCGGCAACGGCCGCGCTCGCCGTGTCGGCGACGACCCTCGGGTTGGCCGCAACCGTCATCCCGTGGTCGGCCGTCGCCGACCGGGACGGCCGTGTCCCCGCGATGGCCGTCGGGATCGTCGCCGCCACCGTGTTCGGACTCCTCGCGCCGTTCAGCTCAGACCTCGAGATCCTCCTCGCGCTGCGGCTCCTCGAAGGCGTCGGCCTCGGAGCCGTGCCCGCGATCGCGCTCGCGTACCTGAGCGAAGAGGTCGACGCCGCGCACACCGCCGCAGCGGCCGGCAGCTACATCGCCGGCACGACGATCGGCGGACTCTCCGGACGCCTCGTGGCCGGCCCCATCGGAGACATCGCGGACTGGCGCATCGGCGTCCTCGCCGTGGCCGTCGTGTGCGTGGCATCCGCTGTTCTGTTCCTCGTTCTCGTGCCA
>Ga0182741_1003525_pt1 | contig 16561 bp, 13 predicted proteins | sample eDN5th37CBELigOP_FD_128874 | JGI IMG/M metagenome (GOLD analysis project Ga0182741, IMG submission 128874) | Enriched Organic Plus compost microbial communities from Emeryville, California, USA - eDNA 5th pass 37_C BE-Lig OP (version 2) (version 2) ...
CCGTCGTCGGCGTCGTCGCCGACCGACAGCTCGGCCCAGCCGCGCGAGACGATCGCGCGCCGCCCGACCGCGCGGGCCGCGTCGACCATCGCGCGGCCGAGCGTCGTCGGTGCACGCATGCTGCCGAAGCCGAAGTAGACGGGAGGCGCGCCGGCGTCGAGGAAGCGCTCGACCGCGGGTGACAGTGGACGCGAGTCCGGGACGATCCACGCGCCGGTCTGCACCACCCCCGCGTCCTCGTCGGGCCAGGGGGCGAGCGTCGCGTCGGCGGCGAGCCACGGCCGGTCGGTGAGCACGTGACGGCGCACGTCGTCCACCGGTGGGAGCCCGAGCCGCGAGCGATGCGCGTCGAGGGTGGCGCCGAAGAGGGCGCCGAACCGTTCGCCGTCGCGGCGCCACAACGCGGCGAACTCCGACCGGGGAGGATCGGGGACGTCGCCGTGATGGCTCAGCGGCGGCGGCGCGTGGTGCGGCGACGGCAGCACCGCCGGACAGTAGGCGACGAAGTGGTAGCCGATTCCGAGATGCTCGGCGACGGAGCGCGCGGCGATCTGCAGCGCCGTCGCGGCCACGATCACGTCGCAGCGCTCGGCCGCGGCGAGGATGGTCTCGAACTGCGCGGCGACGGTGGCGTCGGCCAGCTCGCGCACGCGCTCGGGCGACGGCGACGGCGTCGATGGCGCGGCGAGCGCGGTCGCGCGCAGAACGGGGCCGATGGTGACGACGGGGATGCCGAGCGACTCGATCCACTCGCGAAAGTCGGGAGGGACGCACAGCCGCACGTCCGCCCCGTGGGCCCGCAGCTCCATCGCCAGCGCCACGAGCGGCTGGACGTCCCCTCGCGATCCGATCGTCGACAGCAGTGCGCGCATGCGTGCTTCCTCCTGGATTGGCGGTTTCGGGCGCCAAGTGTGCGCGTCCCCCCGGGGCTTGCCGCAAGTCTCCCCGCTGGCGATATAGATCAACGGGATCATCGACCGCTCGCTGTGGACGCCGGCGCTCGCGCGCACCTGCAGCGCCGACGCCCCGCCTCGCGAATGCACCCACGACTGACGGTCCTCACCCTCGGCGTCGACGATCTCGAGCGCGCCGTCGCCTTCTATCGCGACGGCCTGGGCTTTCCGACGGAGGGAATCGTCGGCACCGAGTTCGAGCACGGCGCCGTCGCCTTCTTCGATCTCCAACCGGGACTGCGGCTCGCGCTCTGGCCGCGCCGCTCGATCGCGCACGACACGGGACTGCCCGTGAGCCCACGCGCGCCGACGGAGCTCACGCTCGGGCACAACGTGACGAGTCGCGACGCCGTCGATGCGGTCATGGCGCAGGCGGCACGCGCCGGCGCGCGCGTGGTGAAGCCGGCGAGCGAGACGTTCTGGGGCGGATACGCCGGCTACGTCCAGGATCCCGACGATCACCTCTGGGAAGTCGTCTGGAATCCGCAGTGGTCGGACGCAGGCGACGAGCGCGCGCCGTGAGCTGGTGACGCGCCGGCACTACGCGCGCTGCGCCCGCCGGTAGCTCCCGGGGCCGACGCCCTGGAATCGCGCGAACGCCTTGGCGAAGGCGACCGTGTTCGAATACCCCACCTGCTCGGCGACCGCGGCGACGCTCAGCTCCTCCCGTCCGAGCAGGCGCGCCGCGCGCGTCATGCGCCAGCGCGTCAGGTAGGTGAGCGGCGGCTCGCCGACCAGCTTGGTGAAGCGGGCGCCGAACGCCGACCGCGACATCGACACCGCGGCGGCGAGGCTCTCGACGGTCCATGGTTCCTCGGGGCGCGCATGGATGAGGCGGAGCGCCTTCCCGATCGCCGGGTCGGCGACGGCCTGGAGCCCACACTGCTCCGCGCCCGCGGTCGCGATCCAGTAGCGGAGCGCGTGGACGAGGAGCAGGTCCGCGAGCCGCGCCAGCACCAGGGAGGCGCCGGGGCCCGGACGCGCGCTCTCGCTCAACACGAGCGGCACCACGCCGGCGAGCTGCGGGTTGACCTCGGCCGCGTTGGCGGGGAGGTGGATGAGCATCGGGAGCGTCCCGAGGAGCGGATTGCGCGACGCGCTCCCGACGAAGGTGAAGTGTCCGGTCACGAGCGTCGTGACCGGCCCGTCGCCGCCGAAGTGGTGCGAGTGGCCGATCCGCGGGCCCGGGCAGGCGGCGTAGTCGAGCTCGACGGGGAGGGCATCGCTCCGCTCCGCATCGCGCAGCCGATGCGCGGAGCCGCCGGGGAGGAGGACCAGGTCGCCGGCCGAGAGCGCGATCCATCCGGACGCCCCGGGGTGCCGGGCCTCCACCGCGGCCGCGGCCTCCCCGTCCAGTCCGATCCAGGCGCCGCCGCGCGCGACGACGTAGAAGCTCAGGTAGGGGCGCGCGGGGATGCGGAGCTGCCACGGCGCGTGCAGCTCGAGCCGGCCGTAGATCGCGGTCCGGAGCTGGACGGCCTCGAGCAGGTCGGAGATGACGTCGCTACGATCGTCTGGTTCGGCTGGACGATCGGACATCAAATCAGGCAGATCGTGCATTGTTCATCCTACGGGAGAGGCGCAACTTCCGTCAAGCCTCAACGGAGCGAACGATCCATGATTCAGACTTCGGACTACCTGCTCGGCGCGGGGGACCTCACGGCGCTCGGCATCGGCCTCCTCGTCGCGCGCCTCGTGCTCGGGCTCTACATGGCGGCCCACGGGGCGCAGAAGCTGTTCGGCTGGTTCGGCGGGCCCGGCCTCGCCACCACGGGCACATTCTTCGAGCAGATCGGCTTCCGGCCGGGGCGGCTGTTCGCCTTCATCGCCTCCGCGACCGAGGTCGTGAGCGGAATCCTGGTCGCGCTCGGGCTGCTGGGGCCGGTGGGACCGGCGCTGATGCTCTCGGTGCTGATCGTCGCCGCGCTCACCGTGCACTGGCAGAACGGCCTCTTCGCGACCGACAACGGGATCGAGCACGCCGCGATCTTCGCCGCCACGGCGTTCGCCCTCGCGCTCACCGGACCGGGGCCGTTCTCCCTCGACGCCGCGCTCGGGCTGGAGAGTGTCTGGACCGCGCGCCTGGTGTGGACGGTGATCGGCGTCGGCGTGCTGGGGGGGATCGGGAACCTCGTGATCCGGCGCCCGCCGCGCGAGCACCCCGCGCGGTGACGGAGGATTCGACGATGCCCATGACCACGCCGATCGTGCGCCGCCTGGCGCGCACCGTCACGACCGTGCCCCCCTCGCCCGGCTTCGGCGGGGAGGGGCACGAAGCGGTCTTCGTCCTCGAGCCCGAGGCGTTCGCCGCGCAGGATCCCTTCATCCTGCTGGCCGACGACCGCCTGAACCTGCGCCCCGGCGTGCCGGTCGGCGGCGCGCACCCGCACGCGGGGTTCGAGATCGCCACCTTCGTCGTGCAGGGGAGCATCGACGAGGGGGACGAGGGCACGCTGCGCGAGGGGGACGTACTGTGGACGACGGCAGGGCGTGGGATCGTCCACGGCGAGCGCGCGATCCCGGCTCCCGGGACGCGCATCCTCCAGCTCTGGTTCGCGCTCCCGCCCGCGGATCGCTGGGTGGATCCGCACGTCCACCTGGTGGAGCGCGCGGCGGTGCCGGTGCGCCGCGAGCCGGGCGCCACGGCGCGCGTCTACGGCGGCTCCTCCGGCGAGGCGCGCGTGCTCCGGCGCGAGCACGTTCCGATCACGATGGTGGACTTCACGCTCGACGCGCGCGCGACGATCGAGCAGCCGCTCCCGGCCTCGTACAACGGCTTCCTCTACGTGCTCGATGGCGTCGTGCAGGTCGGCGACGGCGATCGCCTGCGCGCGGGGGAGGTCGGATGGCTGGATCGGCACGGCGGCGACGACGAGAGCGTCGTGCATCTCGACGCCGGCGACGACGGCGCGCGCGTCGTGCTCTACGCGGGGCCGCCGCAGCACGCCCCCATCGTGACGCACGGGCCGTTCGTCGGCGGGAGCCGCGCGGATCTGATGCGCATGTCGCGCGAGTACGTCGCAGGGCGCTACGTGCGCATGAGCGACCTGTTGACGTCGGCGACCCTCGGCGACGGCTGAGCGACGGTGCGCCCCGCCTGCACGAGCGGGCGTGACGTCAGGCGGGGCGCAGGTGCCAGTAGAGCGCGTACCGCTCGTGCGCGAGGCGGAAGTAGGGCGCGAGGCGCACGTCGCGCGGTCGGCCGAGCGAGACCGTCTCGAAGGTGAGCGGCTCGCCGGCGACAGGGCGAATGCGGCGCACGAGATCGCCCGGCGCGCCGACGAGCACCGGCACCTCGATCGGCGCGTTCAGCATGTTGCCCGACTCCCGCTCGTTCTTGATGATCTGCGCCTCCGGGGTCACGCCCTCGGTGCCGAGCCGGCCCGCGAGCACGATCGGGCCGATCGCGAACGCCACGACGTCCGGCGCGCCGGGAAGCGATTCGGCGCGCAGGCGCATCGGGAGCCGCACCTCCACGACGTCGCCCGCGCGCCATTCCCGCTCGATCGGCAGGTAGCCCGCCGCATCCGGCGCGGTGCGCCACGCGCGGCCGTTCACCGTGATCGACACGGCATCGCACCAGGCGGGTCGTCGCACGCGCAGCGTCGCCCGCACCGGCCGCGCGGCGTCGATCGTGAGCCGCGTCGCGTCCTCGTCGGGAAAGCGGGTCCGCTGCGTCACGGTGATCCCGCGCTCACGCCACGCGACGGAGGACGGGATGAACAGGTTGACCCAGAGATCGTGCGCGTCGTGAAAGTAGATCGAGTCGCCGTACTTCGCGTGGTTCTCGATGCCCGTGCCGGTGCAGCACCAGAAGGACTCGTCCGGCGTGTGGAAGAGCCGCACGTAGCCCGGGCGCGTCGCCTGGAAGTACGTGTTCATCCCCGTGCGCGGATCCTGCGAGGCGAGGATGCCGTTGTAGAGCGCCCGCTCGTAATAGTCGGCGTAGGCCGCGCGCGGCTCGCGCGTGAACAGCGCCCGCGTGAGCCGCAGCATGTTGTGCGTGTTGCACGTCTCCATCGTCTTCGCCGAGCCGAGTCGCTTCGCGAACTCGGCGACGGGGAAGAAGTGCTCGCCGTCGCTGTTGCCGCCGGTGGCGTAGGCACGCCGCGTCGCGACCGCGGTCCAGAAGTGGCGCGCCGCCGCGCCGCACGTCGCGTCCCCGGTGAGCGCGTGCACGCGCTCGTAGCCGATGAACTTGGGGATCTGCGTGTTGGCGTGGAGCCCATCGAGGACGTCACGCCCGTCGGCCAGCGGCGCGAGCAGCCGGCGATGCGCGAAGCGGCGGGCGAGCGTGAGGTACTTCGGCTCGCTCGCGAGCACCGAGACGTCGGCGAGCACCTCGGTCATGCCGCCGTGCTCACGGTCGAGCATCCGCTGCAGCGCGTCGTTGCTCATCTCGCGCGTCGCGCGCCACGTCCACTCGGTGAGATCGACGAGCGCGGGGAGTGCGCCGGGGATCTCCGCGTACACGTGGGCGTCGCGCAGCCCCGCGAAGATCTTGTGCATCGTGTACCACGGGACGCCGGGGAACGGCCGTCCGGCGATCGCGTCCTCGAGGGGCGTCGCGCCATCGGGGAAGGCGCACACGAGCCCATCGCCGCGCGCCCGCTGGCACTCGCGCAGCTCCGCCACCACGTACGCGGCCCGCTCCGCCCACGGACGATCGCCGGTCGCGGCGTGCATCATCGCGACCGCGCTCAGGTAGTGGCCGAGCGTGTGTCCGTGGCAGCGGATGTCGACCCACGGCTCCTCGGACTCCCACCCGCGATAGATCGCCGCCTTCGGCGCGAGCCCCGCGTTCCGTCGGAAGGCGTGCAGCAGCCGGTCCGGCTCCAGGGTGAGGAGGTACCGCGCGTTGCGCTCCTGCGCGTCGCGGAACGGGCCGTCGAGCAGGCGCACGTCCCGCAGGGCGAAGGGCGACACGGACGCCGGCTCCGGCGCGACGTGCGCGCCGGCCGTCGAGGGGAGGGCAGCGGCGACGGCGCCGAGTCCGAGCAGCGCGAGCATCTCGCGTCGCGAGAGAGGTGACTCCGGATTCACGCCTGCCTCCATGGGACGGGCGCTCGGCGGTCGTACGTGGGCCGCCGAGCGAGCGAGGTCAGTCTACGACCGGACCGGGCGAGCGCAAGCACGCCGGCTCAGGGCGATCGTGCGCCGCCGGCGATGCGCCAGCGGAGCGCGGTGCCGTCGTTCGGGTCCGGCTCGGCGCCGCGGCTGTCGCTGGAGAGCGTGCCGTCCACCTCGAGGCGCAGATACCGATTGGTGGCGAGCGACATGAGCATCAGGTCGCCGTACAGTGTCTCCATCCACTGGAAGGTCTCGCCGTCGCCGGGAGTGACGGCGCGCAGCGAGACAGTGCTCGTGCCGTCGATGAGCGGCGTGACGGAGAGAAAGCGATCGCCGGCACCCAGCGCGACGCGGCCGAGCCCGCGATCGACGACGGTGAACCGGGACTCCCCTTCGAGGACGAGGCGCGTGTCGCGCCCTGCCGCCGCGAGCTCGATCGATCGGCCGACGGGGATGGGACGCGTCACGCCGCGCGGCTGCGGCTCCTCCACGCGCAGGAAGTCGAAGTCGGCGACGCCGCCCGGCGTGCCGCCGGCGTTGTAGTGGAAGAGCGCGAATCGCATCCCCTGGAAGGTCTTCAGCTGGAAGACCGTCGTGAACGGCCGGCCGAATGGGATCCAGCGGCGGCCGTCGAGGCTGTAGCTGAATCGGGCCTGCTCGATGAGGAAATCGGCGTCGACGCGCAGCCAGAGCCGGCTCGCGGCGAGCGGCACCGCGATGGTGGAGTCCACGAGCTGGTCGTGCTGCTGCAGGACGAGCCCCGCGTCGGTGCGGCGCACGCCGATCCACCCGTACGGCCGGCCGAGGAGCGCGAGCCCCGCCACGTCGTGCACGCGCATCCCCGCGGCGTCGAGCGCCGTCGTCGCGGAGGAGCGCGGGCCGACGGCGCGCTGCGTGAGCGTGTTGCGCGCCATCCAGAAGTCGGGCGCCGGGAGCGAATGCAGGCGCAGGTAGCCGGGGCGTTCGCGGAGCGACCAGCGCGCGTCGTCGGGGACGTGATTCCACTGCCACACGTTGGCGAGGCTCGGGCCCGCGAACTCGTCGCTCCGCTGGTAGGGGGCGCGCGGCGTGTCCGGCGTCGTCGTCTTCGGCTTGACCCACACGCGCGGCGTGCGCCCGAGGTTGCCGGGGAGCCCGAAGTAGGGCCAGCCGTCCCTCCACGTGACCGGCGAGAGCGCGGTGAGCCGCCCGACCGAGTTGGCGTCCATCATCGAGAAGCCCCACCACTCGCCGGCGGGGGTGCGCACGATCCCGCCCTGGTGCATCGACATGTGGCCGCGCGCGGTCGGGTTGGGCGGAATCAGGACCAGCGCCGGGCCGGTGCCGTTGCCGCGCAGGCGATGTCCCTCGCGCAGTCCGAACACCTCGTCGGCGCTGATCTCCCGGTTCACCTCGTACGGTCCTCCGGGGCGATCCGCGCGCGCGGCCGCGAGCCGCATCCGCCCCGCGTACCACGCGCTGATGATGTAGTACTTCCCGTCGATCTTGTAGAAGTGCGCGCCCTCGCCCATCCCGGCGTCCTTCGCGAACAGCACCCGCTCCGTGCCGGGGACGATGTCGTGCAGCGTGCTGTCGAGCTGCGCGAAGTGCAGATCCTGATAGCCCCACACGACGTACGCCGTGCCGTCGTCGTCGAACAGCACCGAGAGATCGTGCAGCGACCGCTTCATCGGCGTGCGCGTCCACGGGCCGCGCGGATCGGTTGCCGTGAAGTGCTGCGTCGTCTCCCCGTTGACGTTGGAGAAGATGTGGAAGGTGCCGGCGTGATGACGGAAGCTCGGCGCCCAGATCCCGCGTCCGTAGATCTCGCCGCCGTCCAGACGGAACGCGGGTCCCAGGTCGAGCCGATCGACCGCGTAGCTCACGAGCTCCCAGTTGACGAGGTCGCGCGAGCGCAGCACGGGGAGCCCGGGCATCGCGTGCATCGTCGTTCCCGTCATGTAGAAGAAGTCGCCGACGCGGATGAGGTCCGGATCGGAGAACTCGTCGTAGAAGAGCGGGTTGGAGAAGGTGCCGTTGCCGTTGTCGGCGGTCCACGTCTGCGCGCGGGCGGCGGGCGCGCCGAGGCACAGCGCGCCCGCCGTCGCGAGCCGGAGGATGCGTCTCATGGTGGATGTGCGGGGTGGAGGCGACGACGGAAGGGCGACGGGAGATTCTGCGCCCGCGCCGCCGTCGCGGCAAGACGACCGCGCCGCGTCCCGCGGACGCCGCTCAGCGACGCCGCACGATGGCGAACCGCTGCCCCTCCGGCGAGACGTCGTACATCGTGATGGATCCGGCGAGGTAGGGCGCGAGGAAGAGCGTCGTTCGTTCGCCGACCTGCGGCGCCCCGTCGCCCGCGGACATGTGGAGCGGCACCGCCACCAGCGCGTCGTCCATCCAGTAGTACAGCTCGCGTCCGTCGCCTCGCCAGACGGGGTGCACGCCTCCGTCCCGCGACACCGTCACGCGGCGTCCCGGGCGCGGATAGCTGTCGAGGTACACTTCGGCGCGCCCCGACTCGTCCGAGGTGTAGGCGATCCAGCGCCCGTCGGGGGAGAGGCGGGCCGCGCTCTCGCTCGCCGGCGTCTTCCGGTACGCCCACGCGGGCGTCCCGTCCGTCGGCTGCACGACGAGATCGAGCCCGTCGTCGTCACCCTGCTCGGTGACGAGGATCGCGCTGCCGTCGCGCAGCCAGTCGGTCGGAAACTGCTTCCCGTCGCGCGTGGGGAGCGCCCGCGTGGCGTCGCCGTCGAGCCACCGCACCGTCAGGTCCTTGCCTCCCGGTGCGCTCACCGAGTACACGAGCGACCGGCCATCGGCGCTCCACTGCGGGTCGTTGCTGTCGCCGTCGTCGTCGGTGAGGCGTCGCGTCGCGCCGGTGGTGAGGTCGGTGACCCAGAGGTCGCTCGACTCGCGCCCCTCGCCGTAGGCGCCGTAGGCGAGCTGTCCTCCGTCGGGGGAGAAGCGCGGGGTCCAGGGGCGCACGGCGGAGATCGCGCGCTGCTCGCGTCCCCATCGATCCACGATGGTGAGCGCGAGCTCGGCACTCGTGCGCAGCGGCGGTGACAGCCCGATCGACGTCGGTGCACGCACGACGTCGATCGGGATGCCCACCAGGCGCCAGAGCGCCGGCGTGCGGGAGACGAGCAGCCCGGCCGTGAGTCCGAGTGCGAGCATGAGCCCCGCGACGTACATCGCCGTTCGCGCCGAGACGGAGCGTTCGCGCGTGGTGGATGCGGGTCGCGGCTCGATGGCCGAGCCCGCGCGAAGGGCGTCGGGTCGCGCGCCGCCGTCGGGTGCACCGGTGGGCGCACCGACGGGCGCCGCGAGCGCGGCCGCGAACGCCGCCGCGCTGGGGAAGCGGTCGTCGGGGCGCTTGGCGAGCGCGCGCTGCACCGCGGCGTCGAGCGCGGCGGAGACGTCGGCACGGCGGGTCGCGAGCGCCGCCGCCGGCTCGTGCAGCACCCGGCGCAGCACCGCCTGCTGCGACTCGGCGGTGAAGGGCGGCTCGCCGGCGAGCATCTCGTGCAGCACCGCGCCGAGCGCGTAGACGTCGGTGCGCGCGTCGATCGGCCGATCTCCGGTGGCCTGCTCGGGCGCCATGTAGCGCGGCGTGCCGAGGGTGATCCCCGTGCGGGTGAGCCGGTCGCCGCCCGCGTGCGCGAGCGCGAGCGCGATGCCGAAGTCGGCCACGAGCGCATGGCCGCTCTGCAGCAGCACGTTCTCGGGTTTGACGTCGCGGTGCACCACGCCCTGGCGGTGCGCGTAGTCGAGCGCGTCGGCCACCTCGCGCGCGAGCTGCAGCGCCACGTCGATCGGCAGCCGCCCGTCGCGCTCGAGGCGCGCGCGCAGCGTCTCCCCTTCCACGAAGGGCATGACGTACCAGAGCAAACCGCCGGCGCTCCCCGAGTCGAACAGGGGGAGGATGTGCGGGTGCTGGAGCGATGCCGTGACGCGGATCTCCTCCAGGAATCGCTCGGCGCCGACGGCGGCGGCGACTTCTTCGCGCAGCACCTTGATCGCGACCCGCCGCTGGTGCCGGACGTCGCGCGCGAGATGCACGGTCGCCATCCCGCCGCGCGCGATCTCCCGCTCCAACACGTAGTGGCCGGCGAGCGCGGCGGCGAGCCGCTCGCCGAGCGGTGGTGGCGGGACGAGCGGGGCCCCCACCGCCGCGGGACGCTCGAGAAAGTCGTCGCCCGCGCGGTCGTGCGCCTCGAGCAGCGAGTCCACCTCGCGTGCGAGCGCCGGATCGTGCGCGCACGCCTCGGCGACGAACGCAGCGCGCTGCGGGGCCGGGAGGGAGAGCGCGGCCTTGAGCACGGCGTCCACGGCGCGCCACCGCTCTGGCGTCATCGGCGGCGTCATGCGTCGAGCTCCCGCCGCAGCCACATGCGCGCCACCGCCCACTCGCGCCCGACGGTGGCCGTGGACACGCCGAGCACCGCCGCCGCCTCGGGGATGCTGAGCCCCGCGAAGTAGCGCAGGTCCACGAGGCGGGCCTTCTGGGGATCGAACGCCGCGAGTCGCGTGAGCGCGTCGTCGAGCGCGATGACGTCCACCGCGTCGAGCGGCGCGTCGTCGGCGGACGATGCGTCGCCGAACGAGATCTGCGTCGCGCCACCGCCCCGCTTCTGCGCCAGTCGGGTGCGCGCGTGGTCGAGCAGCACGCGCCGCATCATCCGGGCGGCGATGGCGAAGAAGTGCGTACGGCTCTGCCATCGTCCGCCGTGCTGCTCGCCGAGGCGCAGCCACGCCTCGTGCACGAGCGCCGTCGCCTGGAGCGTGTGTCCCGTGCCCTCGCGCTGCAGGACGAGCTGGGCCTGGCGGCGCAGCTCGGCGTAGACCAGCCGCACGAGCGATTCGCTGGCCTGCGCATCGCCCGCGCTCCACGCGCGGAGCAGCTCGGTCACCGCGGGCTCGGCGGCCACGTCGGTCGGTTCGGCGGCGGATTCCGACGGGACCTGGGGAGGCGTGCGAGACATGGGCGTTGGCGCGGATCGGGGTCGGGAGCTGGCCGGCGGTGGGTTGGACAGCGGAATCGGTGATCGGGTTGCGGCGGATTCTGCGCGTTATGGGAAGCGGCGCCTCCGGCGCCGGGTTTCCGAACGGAGGACGACATGACTACGCCCCGACGACGCGTTCGCGTTTCATCACTGGCGCTGGCCATTCTGGCGCTCGCGCTCGGTGCCTGCGCTCCAGCGACGACGCACCGCGCGCAAGGTCCCGCGCTCGTGAAGGCCGCACCAGCCTTCATCCGATTCGACAACGACGCGCACGAGCACGTACACGTCTATCTCGTCGGTGAGCGGCGCGAGTGGCTGCTCGGTCGGGTCGAACCGGGAGCGACGGCGCTCCTGCGCCTTCCGCCCGCCTCGCTCGCCGATGGATCCGGGCTCGTACGGCTCGCCGTCCTCACCGGCGAACCGGTCGCCCTGCTGGCGATTCGCGACCGGCGCGTGACGGTCACGATCGCGCAACCACCCTCGGACCTCCTGCTGCAGCGGTGGCACTTCGTGCAGGGGCAGCTCACATCGCTCGGCCTCGCGCACCCACGCGCGAAGGTTCCACACAGCTAGTGGTCGACGCGCGGGCGCCGGCCTACATTGGGGCGCATGCGCACTCAATACTACACGGCGACGAGCCTGGACGGCTTCATCGCGGGGCCGGGCGATTCGCTCGACTGGCTCTTCCCGCTCGGCGATCCCGAGGAGACGAGCTATCCGACGTTCATCAAGGACGTCGGCGCGCTCGCCATGGGCTCCGCGACGTACGAGTGGATGCTGAAGCACGTCGTGGATCCGTCGCTGCCGGAGCCGCGGCCGTGGCCGTACACGCAGCCGGCATGGGTGTTCTCCTCGCGCACGCTCCCCGCGGTGCCCGATGCGGACATCCGCTTCGTGCAGGGCGACGTGCGTCCGGTGCACGCGGCGATGGCGGAGGCGGCGGCAGGGAAGAACGTGTGGATCGTCGGCGGCGGCGACCTCGCCGGCCAGTTCTACGACGCGGGGCTGCTCGACGACATCTTCGTGCAGATCGGCTCCGTCACCCTCGGTGCGGGGAAACCGCTGCTGCCGCGGTCGATCACGAATCCGCCGCTCCGGCTCCTGTCGGTGCACGCGGTCGGCACGTCGTTCGCCGAGTTGCACTACGAGGTGCCGCGCGGCTGACCGGCGCGCCGTGCGCGGTCGAGCGCGTTCGATCGTGCGCGCGCGGCCCCGTCATGAATGGCATGCATCGTGATCCGCGCCGCAGACAGCGACGACGACGGGGCGGAGCGCGATGCGAACGAGGTTGCTGCAGGAGTCGGAGGGGCGCCGCAGCTATGCGGTCGTGTTCTCGATCGGCGAGGAGGCCATCGCGGGGCTGCGCGCGTTCGCCGACGAGCAGGGGCTGCGCGGCAGCCAGCTGACCGCCATCGGCGCCTTCCAGGGCGTGGTGCTCGGCTACTTCGACTGGAGCGCCCGGGAGTACGCCCGTCACGAGTTCAACGAGCAGGTCGAGGTGGCCTCGCTCATCGGGAACATCGCCGTGGATGACGACGGGACGCGAGTGCTCCACGCGCACGCCGTCGTCGGCCGCCGCGATGGGACGGCGCTCGCCGGGCATCTGCTGGCGGGACAGGTGCGGCCGACGCTCGAGGTGATCGTCGAGGAGATGCCCGAGCACCTGCATCGGCGTCGCGACGCGCAGTCCGGCCTGCTCCTCCTCGCGCCCTGACGGGCGCGCACCGTCAGGAGAGCCCCGCGTTGCGGAAGGAGACGGCTGCGATCGCCGACCAGTCGGACTCGCCGAGCCCCGTCGCCATCGCGGTGACGAAGTGATCGTGCACGAGGCTGGCGAGCGGCATCGGCACGTTCGCCGCCTGCGCCGCGGCCAGCACGAGCGTGTTGTCCTTCATGCCGAGCGGCAAACGGAAGCCCGGCGGTGAGAACGTCTCGTCGACGAGCAGGTCGCCGTACGTGCGATAGACCGGCGCGGCGAAGAGCGAGTTGGTCAGCACGTCGAGGAAGCGCCGCGGCTCGATCTCGTGCTTCCGTATCAGCGCGAACGATTCGGCGAGGCTCTCGATCACCGCGGTCACCATGAAGTTCCCCGCCAGCTTGATGACGTTGGCGTTCGCGGCGGTCTCGCCGGCATCGAAGGTCCGCTGGGCCATCGCGTCGAGGAGCGGCTGACAACGCGCGACCTGATCCCGCCGTCCGGCGACGACCGCGAACAGCTTGCCTGCGGCCGCGGCGTCGGGGCGGCCGAACACCGTGGCGGCGAGAAAGTGCTGGCCGTTCGTCCGATGCGCATCGGCGAGCCGGCGGGACAGCTCGACGCTGATGGTGCTCATCGACAGATGGACGGCGGCGGCGCGCAGGGCGTGGAGCAGATCACCGGTCCCGAAGACGATCTCCTCGACCGCGCGGTCGTCGGACAGCATGGTGACGACCACCTCGACGTCCTTCGCGGCGTCCTGCGGCGTGGCGGCGACGGTCGCACCGAGTTCGGCGAGCGACTCCGCCCGGCTGCGGGTGCGGTTGTAGACGACGAGCGCGTGCCCGGCCTCGAGCAGCCGCCGCGACATGCCGCTCCCCATGTGGCCGATGCCGATGAAGCCGACTCGCATCCGATCATCCTCGTCGCTCGGAGCCCCGCCCGCCGTCGGCAAGTTGTACGCCCTCGCGCGCGTCGACCTACCCGACGGTCATGGGTGGCGTGAGGATCCCGGCGTCCCGCCGCGAGGCGTTCCGCTCGTGTCCGGCTTCGGTCGAGCCATCTTCCGTCCGCGGCGCGAGGCGACGCAGATTGTCGCGAGCGCCGGCGCGACGCCGTGCGCGATGACGCTCGCACCGACACGCGACCGATGCGATTCCGCACTCCGCTGCTCCTCGTCTCCAGCCTGCTCGTCGGCGCCTCCCCGCTCGCCGCGCAGCCCGCCCGTCGCGCGGCGCCGAGCACGCGCGCGACGGCCACGGTCACGCTCAGCTATCCGCGCGACTCGACGCCGCCGGGGGCGCAGCCGGCGACGATCGTGGTGAACTACGGGCAGCCGCACCTGCGCGGCCGCCTGCTGCACACGGACAGCCTCGTGCCGTACGGGCAGGTGTGGCGCACCGGGGCGAACGAGGCGACGGTGCTCGCCACCGGCGTCGATCTCACGCTGGGCGGGCAGCAGATCGCCAGGGGGTCGTATCTCGTGTGGACGCTCCCCGCGCGCGAGGGGTGGACGCTCATCCTGCAGCGGGACACGTCGCATACCATGCCGCCGGCGCTGCCGCGCTACGAGCAGGCGAACGACGTCGCGCGCATCCCGCTGCGCACGCAGCAGATCCCGGTGACGGTGGAGAGCCTCACCTTCTGGCTCGTCCCCTCGACCGCGACCATCGGCCCCGCCCGCGGCGAGCTGCGCTTCGCCTGGGGCACCACGCTGCTCTCGACCGAGTGGGTCGTCCGTCAGTGAGCCGTCCCCGTCGTCCGGGAACGATTCCGGAACGGGAACAGCAGCACCGACGGCACGTCGACGGCGCCGACACCGACATCGGGCGCGGCGAGTAAGTCCGCAGCGCGAGCGGTGTCGTCCGTGTCGTCCGTGCCGTTGTCCGTGTCGTCCGTGTCAATTGAGGTCGGTGGGGCCACTCGGGCGCACGGCGCTCGCCGAGCGAGGAGTCGGCGGCGCGGGCCCGTGACGCGTGCGCCGCGCTGCTAGCGTCGCCGTCCCGGGGAGGGTCGGCGGGGTGTGGCGGGTAGCGGGAGCGGAAGGTCCTGCGCCGCGCCGAGGGCGATGTGGAAGCTGCTCGACTGCCCCGGTGGGAGCGGCGGGAGCGCGAAGCGGGCCATCCCCTGCGGCGCCGGCCGCTGGGGGAGCGCCGATTGCACGACCCGCTCGCCGGGGCCGAGCACGACCCGCGCGACCGCGTCGTGCGCGGGAGCGTCCCCGCCGTTGTGCACGGTGAGCGTGAGGACGTCGCTCGAGTCGCGTCGCGTCGTCACGACGATCGCGGCGCGGGCACGCCACCAGCGGGCGACCTCGCCCGCCGTCGTGTGCCAGACGCCGTCGTCGGCGACGATGGTGCGCGCGAGGCTGGCGAGCGCGGGAACCAGCTCGCGGCGCGCCAGCAGCTGCGAGTGGTAGCTGAGCAGATAGAGCCCGCCGAGCGCGCGGACGCGCTCGAAGTCGTCGCGATAGCGCTCGCTGAGCTGCCGCACCGGATCGGCGCCGACGGCGCGCACCGAGAGGACGTCGTCGTCGGTCGCGCGCGCGAGGAGGACGATCGTCCCGTCGCCGACGGAGAGCAGCTCCGGGGCCGCGACGCGCGTGTTGTTGGCGCCGAACACGTAGTCGCCGCTAGCGCGCGCCCACTCGGCGAGGGTGACCGAGTCGAACTGCTCCTCCGGCGGGCGCAGCCCCGCGACGGGACGGCCGAGCAGCCGCGCGAGATCGTCCCGCGTGCGGCGGAGCCAGGTCGACTGCGAGTCCGCGGGCGCGCCGCCCAGGAGCTGATGCCGATCGGTGTGCGTGCCGATCTCGCCGTGCGCGGCGAGCGCGCGCGAGAGGCGGCGATACTTCAGCGCGAGGTTGGAGGTCAGGTAGAAGGTGGCCGGCATCCCGATGGTGCGCGGCGAGTCGCGCGCGTGGCGCGCGTTCGTGAACTCGACCTCGACGTCCTGCGCCAGCACCGCGGCCGCCGCGAAGCCGCGCGGCCACGCCTCGAGCGACGCGAGCGTCTGGCCGGCGGCCCACGCGACGGAGTTGCGCACCAGCACCGCGAGCACGCCGCGATTCCACGGCCGGTCCGCGACGTCGTCCAGCTCGAACCCCCAGTACACCGCGCGCCCGCGCCCGTACGGGGCGTGCACGATGGCCGCGTCGAGCAGCGGCCGACCGCGCGCGGGCGCCGGGTTCAGGTCGAAGCCGGAGTAGAAGGCGTCGCGCCCGGCGCGGCGGAGCGCGACGTGCGCTCCCGGCTTGACCTCGATGCGAGCACCGGGCGGGAGGTCGGCGGCGAGCGCCGCGCTCCCCGGGATGGTGACGTACACCATCGACCGCGACTCCAGCGTGTCCGCGCGCGCGGCCGCCGTCGCGGCGACGATGAGCCCGTAGCCGACGCGCGAGCAGCTGCCATCGTGGAGCCCCGCCGCGGCGGTGAGCAGCACACCGCGCCCCTCCTCGGCGGCCCGCTGGAGCGCCTCGCGCGCGGCGATGCCGAGACAGGGGGACGACGGGACGACGAGCAGGCGCGCCGCGGTCTCCCGCGCGAGCTGCTCCGGCGCGAGCACGCGCACGGTCGCGCCGATCTCGGCGAGCATCCGCTGCCAGCGCGCGATCGTCGAGTCGAGCTTCCACGGCTGGTCGAAGTACGACGCGGCGGCGGGGTCGCGGACGACGACGACGTTCACCGGCGCGGCGAGGCGGGGCGGTGGCAGCACCGACGGCATGGGGATGACCGTCCGTGCGCCGGAGAAGCGGACGGGCGGCCGCGTCTCCGCGCGGCGGCCGCGCCAGTGCACGAGCGCCACCGAGATCCCGACGATCGCGACGACCACCAGCGCGACGACGAGCACCATCC
>Ga0182741_1003528_pt1 | contig 16545 bp, 4 predicted proteins | sample eDN5th37CBELigOP_FD_128874 | JGI IMG/M metagenome (GOLD analysis project Ga0182741, IMG submission 128874) | Enriched Organic Plus compost microbial communities from Emeryville, California, USA - eDNA 5th pass 37_C BE-Lig OP (version 2) (version 2) ...
TGGTGTAATATTATAGCCTCAGCATGCCGAAGAGGTGTTCGTCATGGTCTCGATGAGTTGGGTTATATTCGTAGTATTATTCTAACTATACTTCCTCTTCTCTTGCGGGTGACCCAACCCAGAGCATGGTGTGGCACCTCACGCCAGGATGCTGCAGATTCGTCGTCAACTCGAGTGCGGGATTGACGACGGATCTCTCGTCGTCCCAACTGTTCCACGTTTGCCTGATTCGTTTCATTTTCACATGTATCTAATGCGCATAAAACCAGCAGTAATGCAATGACGCGATGAACTTACCTGCGTAGCGTATCTTTCCCGGCGTAACCATGTGGGCTTTTGGTCGCATCACCGCCTAACACAATTCAACCCGCCCATTTCGAATTTGAAATTTCAACTCTTGTCCACATTTGCTGCAGGTCCAAAGCTAGGTATCTGAGTCACGCGCTAGTGATGAGAACGGTATAGCTAGCCTCCTATTGTGCTTATAATTGTATTGAACTGGGCTTATATACCTAGGCCTAGCCTAACAACGAGAATTCCATCAGGAATTTTCCCCCCGAAGGAACTACTTCTGCTGCTAGCCCTACTCTGGGAGCGCCCGCGCGAGTATGTGGAAGTGGAAGGAGAAGCAACCAGGCGCGGTGAAGCACAAGCAAAGCGTAATTGATGGCGAGCTCCACAAACTTGTCGTATGCCTCACAGGAAATGCGCAAGAAGGCTCGCCTCTGCATCAGCACTGCTTCAACTTCGCGCAGAGGCTCATCTATGCACGTGAGATCGAATCATACGACCGAAGTGATCGCGAAGCAGTAGATACGCTCGATGACATCGCTACGAGCTTCCGGATACGTGGCCTGAGTGCGGCTTCGATGAAACTAATCTCCATTATCGAGTCCCTTTATGCGCCTCCCACTGCAGCGAACCCAAGATGGACCAAGCAGGAGGACAATGAGAACCACAAAGTCAGCTCTGTGGTCATGTTGCTCAGTGCCCTTGCACGAAGCCTAGATAAACCTTGGCTGCGATCGTCAGCCAAAGCTCGAGTAGCGCCAGGAACTGGTCTATCGCGGCCCACAGCTGCAGCGCTAGCCAATCAGCCCAAGCCAGATGAGGCTGACAAATTACTCGCGGAACTTGACGAATTGTTGAGCGAGATTAAGCCTGAAGATGCTGAAGAGAATGTCAGTCCTGAAGATTCATTTGAAAACGAGCGATCCACGCTTGTTGGTGAGGAGGAGCTCAGCAGTGAGTCAGATCAAGAGGATGAAGAAGGACTGGGTCTAAGTACAGTGTTGGATGCTGACGAGGAGCCCTTTGAAGAGCATGACGGCTATGAAGGTGACGCACGGAGACTAACGTCGATTCTGGGGCCGTTTGCACAGCCTTTGAATGAGCTGCAAGGAGAGGCTTGCCCCTGTGCCCGGCGATTGCCCTGCTCGGAGTCCGCTCTAACCGAAACGAAGTCGCTTCCTGACCACGTTAACGTGGTAGGACTACGGGAATTGGAAAAGGAATGGATCCACAGCAAGGACAGACCAGTCTCCGCCCATCTTAGCGAGTTACACTTAATTGGCGCAGTTCTTCGCCTAGCGATTGCCCCCACAGCTCCTCCGCAGCTGGAGTTTGTGGCACGCAGTCAACACCATGGGTTACAAAGGTTTGGTATAGTATGGAGGTGTACTGGGAAGACACCACGGTGTGGATGTTCGGCATCGTTCTGTACAGGCGATGCGAACATCAGACAAAATAGCACCTGTGGCCTGACGCTTCAGGACAGCGTGACAGTCGATCACGAGCAGGTGGCGAAGCTCCCCGCAGCGACGAAAAGAGCCGCTATGGCAATACTCAACGCGCTTTCTACCCGCCTGCGCGTAAAGCACCTCCTTCAGCAGGCGAGTCAGGCTTATCACGCCCCAGCCACGACGGCGGTTGCAGCCGTTTTGATGAGCTTTGCGGATCGTCTCGACTCCATCCTTACGCCACTTGTGAATACTCAATCCAGTGCTCTAGAACCCGCACTTGCCTCGCTCACCCCTCTTCTGTGTGTGTTCTCAACTGCCTCATGGCAGGGCATATGGAATACCCTTGAAAGTGTCTTGCGTCTGACACAACCTCCTCTAACTACAGCTGATGCGGTGTGGATGCTGTGGGGATACTATCTCGCTCAGGTCCAACTGCTCTGTCCGGTCGAGGAATCCCCGCATGCGACAACCGAGGGGCGACTGTATGTCGCTTCAGCGGTCTCGAGTACTCAACACGTGGACAGGACTGACACGCTCCGAGCCAGGACCAGTGTCGCCGTCGCGACCAAACGAGTTCCAATTTCACTACTCCAGGTAGCGCAGAGCGACACGTCCTTCTCTGGTGCATTAACACGTATACGATGTGAAGTTGAAGCACTCGAAGCAGAGAAGTTGGACTTGATCTGGGCCTGCCTGGTGCGTGGTCTTCACTCCCTTCTCCTCTGTGTTACTAGTTGGGCATGCGCAGGAGGACCGATCGAGCTAGCACGAACCCTAGGTCTTGTTACCTCATCCACTTTGCGGGCACAAACACTGGATCAATTGCAGGAGGAGGTCTTAGTCCTGTCCACATTTGACACGAAGACATACGCAGAATTGAAGCCTGTCGTCGCACCCATCCAAAGGCATGGGCCTATAGCATCAGCTTACGATGGTAAAGCTACAACAGTAGCAATCAGCGTCGATGATGTGCTTGTAGTTCCTTCAGCCTTCCAAGGCGTGTCGCTCGATCCCGAACTCGCACGAGACTGGACTGCGGCACTACCTCGCAGGTTCGAAACGTTGGTATGCGACTTTCTTGAGCGTATGAAGTCCCCTACACAAGCGGCAAGCACGGAACCTAGTGAATCATCAGTCCTTTTCTTGGGGGCAGCAGGCTCTACCGTTGAATTCCATGGACCAAGTCGCGCGATTCTTCTTAAGGATACTCTCGTAACTCATGATGATCTTCGAGTAATGTCCCCTCGATTAGATGACGCTTTGACACGCCTGGTTCATGATCTTGGCCGCGCTGCTGCTCTGTCAATCGAGCAACGGCGGTTCGTGGCGCAGCTTGCGATTATGCACACTGCCTTTCCCGAGGAAATTATAAGACCGCTCATCATCCCATGGAGGACCTGTTTCCATGCCGCAGTTCTCCGACGTCGTCTTGCTGATGAGCATGCATTGGAAGTATTCGCGTTTCTACGCCAGTTTATTGCGATCTATGGTCATGGCAAAAACTTGCATGAACGTCTTATTTCTCCCATGTCCCAGGGAGCGGAACAACTAGCCACAGCGCTTCAACCTGCACGCAGCTCAGCAAGCCTTCGGCATGTCCATTATGTTACTGAACTTGAACGCCGTGTCCAAGTGGCATTGTCGGGTTTGGCTGCATCTTTTGGTGCGGCACACACTCCAACCCTGGCTCGAGTTCTTTCTGGTGACGACCCGACGCCAAAACTAGAAGCCCCAAAGAACTCCAATGCCAGTCACAAAGGGGTCGCTCGGAAGGTTCAGGCCGTATGGGGTGTGCGTCCGAGATCAGATCCTCTACTTCGGCTCGCCTTTCCCCTGTTTGAATTCAATGACGTGGCATTCTCACCCATGTCAATAATACCGCTACCGTTGGCCTGTCCAAACCCTGAGCTAATTTTGAGGCGACTCCGTGGGACCCACCAACCCAGCCCCAGTCCTAAACAGGACCGCTCCTCAGCTGAGCTGTTAGAGCAAGGAGTCAGCCTACAAGAGGGTGGCAGTGAAGATTTCGGTGAGTTCGACTGTGAGTTCGATGAAGATCAGAAGCTTGATGGAGAAAGCGAAGGAAGCTATGTCGCAGACCTCGCGCTGGAAGATATCGGGCCATCGTTCGACGAGGCGATTGAGTACACTCTGTCCATGCACGAGTTAGCTGGATCAAAGCGGAACAAGTTACATCCGGTACTGACCGGCGAACTGGAACCTGACTCATGGGTATATTCGCTCGCATGGGTTCGCAGACACTTATTGCTAAGCACAAGGCAACTGATGTTTTCGATGTTGCGCTTGGAACCAGTGATGCTTTACTCTCGATTCCTAGATCGCTCGATACCCTCCTGCCGAGTGGCATCACATATGGCCACAGTAACGCGCGCCTTCTTAGGCCTCATGCACCGAGGCATCAAGGCTGTAGACAACATGTCACTGCCTGCGCTAACTCGGACAGCAATGGCTTCTCTTGTCACATTTGGAGACACACGGAATGCAACGGCCCAAGGGTCAGCGAGCGCCAATGCCGCGAGTGGGGTTGGATTTAGGCACGCGAACGCATATCAAAGGAGGATGTCGCCTGTAACGCATTTGCTCTCAAGACTGCAGGCCGTATTGCGTGCTGTTCAGCGCGTCCTTTCCATCACTGTCAGCAAGATGTCGCAGGAAGCGTTTGACCAGCCGTGGGCCCGTCTTTTGAAACTGACCCTAGGAGATGCGATCGATAAAAATTTGCCAAAACACCTGGATCAAGCCGTTCTCATGGTGGATGAACCATCAAGCAAGAATCCATCTTTGGGTGCAGACGGTCATCTTTGCAGCAGGTTTGAGCAAGTCCTTCTAGAGTACTTACGTAAGATCGAAAATGGTCATGCCGGGAGCGGTCTGGACACCCTGAATCATAGCTGTCTCTCACAATGGATTGCAAATACGATGCGCGAAATGTCTGAAATCTGCTTGTGCTTTCCCAGCTCGTCGCAGACTCCGGTCGGCGTGCTCGCAACGAAAGCGCGGCAACTTTTGGTAGCCTTGGCTCATATTGCTCTGGAAGCCGAAATTGTGTTGCCCTGGTTTGTGTCGATTTGTAGACTTCCACCAATGTGGTTCGAAGAATATGGCATGGCTCACGACGACGCAGATGAAAGCTTCGAGCGGCGTGAAGAGATTGATTTACCCCAACTTCGACTGAATAGTCTAGGGCTCGCAAATCTTCCGGCAATGTCGGCTGGAGGCTATAGTGCCGCTTCAATCTCCAGTAGTGCTGATGCGCGTGAAGGCGTTGTCGTTATGGAGAGCTTGAAACGGCCGCAAAATCTCATGCAACTATTAAGTCAGCTTGTGGCTCAGTGGGAGCATGAGGAGCGCTCAATTACAAAGGCGCTTCTAACATTACTGGAGCGGATCGATCGTGAGATCCTCAAGGACTCGCTGCATACCAAATACCGTGCTTTGGATGACCTTGCAAGAATTACCAACGAATTACGCTTCGAACTTGACTTTAACGAATTCTACGCAGATCGATAAGTGCAGCATGCGTACGCGGTTAGCAATAGAGATAAAACTGTGTACTCCAGCCCGCATCTCGAGTGGGGATGGAGATGATATAGATGTAAAGGTGTATTAGCAACAAATTGCGACCTCAATAAACTAACAATTCTCAGCCGGAGACCGTACACACAACCTTACTTAGGGGGGAGCACCTTGCAATTACGCGACCTCCACTGTCGAAGCGCTTGCCATCCACTGCGGTCGATATTGACGACATCCTCGTGTTCGTGGAGCCATGCCATGACTTGATCGACCAAGTTCTCATCCAGAGCATGTGCCGGATCAGCCGGCCCCCCAGTCTTGGAAGCATGCGGCATCGATGTTCCATCTTGAGACCTTTCGCCATCTTCATCTTCCTCCAGCGTCTCGTCGTCGCTACCCTCATAGTGGCCTGATCCATCGAAAGCAGCATCATGCTGCTCACCATCCTCTTCAAAATCCTCGTCCTCGAAGTCCTCGTCCTCGTCCTCGTTGAAATCACTATGAGATTCATGCTCCTTCTCATCATCCTTAGCTTCAGCACGTTGAATTCGACGTCTCTCTCGTGACCCAAGAATGGCCACGCCAAATGTGCGCGCACCCCAAGGCTTTCGTTGCCAAGTCTCGTTCTCTGCATTCTGCTCTGTTGTAATTGCCTCTAAATCAAGATCGGACACGCGTAGGAGTCTCTCAATTAGTCCATCAGCGTAGTATGGACCATGATCCTCCCCAAGGGTTGTCACGCAAGCCTTATCGGCTGGAGTCAGCTTCATTGGCAATGCTGCAAACTGTGGTGGCAACCCCAAAAGGAAAGTATCATAGGCTACGATAAACTGAGTCAGCGTAATCGTCTCCAAAGCGCGATGGGTTCGATACCACTGTCCAAATACACGGGTTTTGCTAGCAACATCACCCCAAACACGATCAATTAGATCACTTGGAGCGTCGTCTGGGGTCAGCAACCCTTTCTCGAAAGCCTTTTTATACTGCTGGAACTGCTTCTCTGTCATCGAAGCAAGCTTCGTGCGTCGGAACTGGACAATAAAGTTGAAGATGCGTTCACGAATGTGGCTCACAGAATGTGAAGAAGACACAACTTGAATAACTAGTGCCGATACGTTGCAATACGAAGTGTCCCAGCAAGAAACTGAGTAGCCAAGCTGTTCCTTTGTACGGAGTGTGTCAAAGCAAGGTTCGCTCATGATCTGACTAAACAACCCAGCAACGGCCGACATGGCTGGTGTGAAGCTACCAAGTTGCCAGACTTGGGCCACGGCTGTGGCTTTCTCTGCTGGGTTTGGATTTGAAACCGAAACGAAAACTGTCTTGTTGCAGGGCAGGATGATTCTCGGCTCCGGGAGCAGATACTCTAAGGGGAACCTGTTGCCCGGTGCCGCAAATCCACCCAATTGCGTGTGTGCTTTTTGGAAAACATCGATGGCCTCACTCGGAGTGACGTTCCCGCCGGCGAGACAAACCAGATAGCCTTCACTGAAGGTGTCTTCTAAGAACTCAAGCAAGGCCTCTGGTGACAACAGCACGTCTGCCTGCTCTGAAATAGCCGCAAAGATCTCCTGGGCGCTCTGTCGAGTATTCTCCATCATCAAAATGCGGATAGCAGCGCAGGCGGTGTCAGGGTCATAATTTCGATGCTGGAAATGAACAATCGTACGACGAACGCAATCAGCATGGAGGTTCAGCAGAGGCCCGCTTCTCGCCTTGATCTGCGCACGCAGGTCTCGGATAATAGTTGGAATCGCCTCGAAGTATGTTGCGACCGCCTGAGCGAGTTTGTGCGAGAAACCAGTGAAGGTAAATTTGAATCCGGAGCGCACGACCTCAAGTTGAAACACTGTATCCACAAGCTTAGCTCCATACGTGGCTTCCTCCATGAGCGCTTCAAGAAGGATAATAAAGAGACGACAGAGGGCTGTGCGCTGCGGAGTCGCGAATACGTCCCTAACTTGGTACAAAAAGGTAAATGAACTCCTAGGGAGTGTAAATACGCGTTCTGCAATATGCCACAGCTCACCCCAGTCGCAGTCAATAGGACGTGTAGGCGAGCTCGTCGCTGGTGCTTCAGCTGAAATTGAGCTTAGTCCTGCATAGTCCACGCACTCTGGGGTAACAATTGGCCATTCGCCGCAAATCGCTGTCTCCTGTAGTGTGCGAAGCTCCCTTGCCTTTGAAAGGTAGCCTTCGATGTCACTGGCGTTGACAGATCCCCCATCACATTCAAAGCAGGGTCCATTCAGGCTACAGCAAACACGTGGTTTCTTCGTGCGTTTCAAACGGTAGAGCAACTGACGTGTGAGGAAAGTTGATGAACCATAGACCTGCTCGTCAACCGAAAGTTCCGTCATGCTGTTAGATGTCCTGCCAGGATCTTGATACCCAGCAAATCCACGTGTTGGGAGAAAGCAATCCACTGCAGATGCCATGGCTCGTTGACTCTCTTCGTCTAACTGGTCAGTTTTCGGAACTCGGGGGAAATAGTTGGATGTGGCTTGCACCGGGTTTCCAGCAAGTAGAACAGGTAGTTCGCCCAGCATTAGGGGTGAAAGCGAGGAAAGAACAGAGTCAAGGTTTAGGGTAGGGATGGGTGGTGGCTTGACAATAGTAAAATCTGTGGGGATAAACTCATTCGGTGGCGGTATTCCAATGTCGCTATCACCGGCTTCAGTCATCCACTTCCTGAGGATTGTTTGATCAAACGGCTCTGAAGTGAACTCCACCTTCATATGTTGCGTCACAAAGAGTTCCACAGGAGTGTCAAGTGGAATGTCCAGTTCCTTCATGGCTGCCAACACCTCTGCGTGCAGTGTAGGCGACGAGTTTTCGTGCGTTTTACGAGCCTTTGAATGGGAGGAGCCAAGCTTCAGTGCGTTGAATAGAGGCCGGAACTCTTGGGATGCTAGTTCCACACGAGGAGGTTGCAACAGCTGCTTGGCTACGTCTCGGAGAACCGTAGAATCATACTTAGTGGCAAGATACGGGCCTGAGAGAATATGCTCCCTCTTATAGACCTGCATCTGCTGAACGATATTTGCGGCCTGGGTCACGTGATCCGTGGGCTGTGCGTATTGGAACAAAATGTTGCTGACCAGCGAATTCTCCTTCCAGAGTCGGTACTGTGTCTCTTCATCGATTGCATTCAGCAGGCGCACGGCGTGCAAGACCAATCGGTACACGTCTTTGAAATGCTTGAGGCCCTTTTTTGTTAAGACAATGCTAACGTAGAATAACCAATGTGAAGTGAAGCGTTCGTCGCCTCGTGCGAGCAGCTCAGTCGCGAGGCCACGTTTCTTTAACACGGAAAATAAGCTTCCTGGACCCTCATGTCCTAGGATTAGCTCAAGGTAATCAGTGGGCTGGGTCTCAATGAATCGCTGCTGGGGCGGCAGCTGCCATGTGAACGTAATCGAGTCTTCATCTCGAATGGGGCATGCTCGGTAGAGTCGTCCGAACACGTTGGGCTCAAAGGGCAAGCCTGCGAACTCGTAGTTCACGATGGGGAAACGTGGTGGAAGACCAGGCCCTTGCGGTGGGTTGGAACGAATCAAACCAAACGAAGCTTCAATCGCCGTCCTAAGCTCTCCGACAGACGGCGCATACCCAGGACACCGCTCAAGTACCACGCACAGCTTCATGCAGTTCGCTGAGTAGTTCTTCCGGTGGAACTCGATCAGTTCCTCCCGGATATTCACACCGCACTTGAGCGGAATCGTTTCGAGCGTCTTGAGGTTACCCCATCCGAACTGCTTGCCAGGGTGGCCTTCTCGCGTGTGGAACCGTAGAATGTCTTCATGTCGATTAGAATCATTGGTGAGCGTTTCAACAAACTCTGACTCGACAGCTCGCACCTCGCGCTGGAAACTCGACTCGTTGAACAAGGGCGCGACGAAGAAGTGCGCAAAGATATCAAGTGTTTCGAGCAGGTATTCAACTGGGACCTCATACTGATACACAGTCTGCTCAGCTAGCGTGCACGCGTTGGAGTAGCCTCCGCGCTCGCTCACAAACGTCTCCCACTGGTTCTCACCAGGGTACTTCTCACTTCCCATGAACAACATGTGTTCCAGGTAGTGTGCGAGCCCAGGCAGCACCTCAGGATCGGCAAAGCTTCCGACGTTCACCGAGAGCGCCACACCCGCGTTCTTGAGCGCACCGGGCTTCTTTGTCGGAGCAGTCTCAGACTTAGCTTCGTCCCCGGCACCACTAACTCCGGCAGTACCGGACGAGGACGACTGCGTATCATCAGACGTGCCGTCCTTCTGCGTGTCCTGCTGGGTGTCCTGCTGGGTGTCCTGCTGCGTCTGGTATTGTTGCACGGCCCTTAACCTGGCAATGGCAGCGTTGGAGGCATTGGAAGGTGCCTCAGTGGGCGGCACGGCCACGATGACGCACTCGAGCCCATTGGGGAGGGTAAACACGTGGTACTCGCTGCGGTCCCGCGCAGGCACGAGTATCCCGTTGGAAAAGGTGAACTCCGAGGCCATGCCCTGAGCGTGGATCGAACCGATGGGACTAGAGGTTGGCAAATGGAAATTAGATTAGGTCATAAATGAGTCACTGGACGTCATATGGTATATTTTTAACCTATCCATATCCCTGCATTCCACACTTTTATACAGTTTCAAACACTTGTTTGGAACTTTGGACACGCTCTTTGAATCTCAACACATGAGCGGTGCACCACCATCCCGACTCAACTTGCTTGGTCTTACCGGCAAACCATTATTATTCGCCGCCGCAGCCGCTGGCGCCGCCTATCTGGGCTGGAGATATATCAAGAAATTCATCTCACCACACCCCGAACCCAAGACCGTCGCGCCGACAGTGGGCGCGGAGGAGGAGGACTTTGACGAGGAGAAGTACCACCGCATTGGACGTGACTTCATTCACGCCTGTGTTTATTTGCGCCAGTTCAAGGTCCCCAATGTACGTGATCTGTGGAGTGTAAAGACTCAGACCCCATTCTGTACTTCGTCAGCATGACCCAATCTCGATTTGGATACGCCCAGCATCACCCAGGTAGGCACACCACTCAGTTCGCTCACCTTCTCGTTTCCATGCCACTCCACATCTTATAGCTTTCTAACGACGACAAACTCACACTATATGCCCTGTACAAGGTCGTCATCGAAGGCGAGTGCACTGAGCCTGAGCCTTCCTTCTGGGACTTTGAGAAGAGCGCCAAGCATGCAGCGTGGAAGAAGGCTTCCCAGGAGCTCACACAGATTGAGGCAATGGAAATGTACGTCCGTAATGTCGATGCACTCGTGCCCGGCTGGCGTGAGCACTATGACAGCCCGAATATGCAGGACGGCATTCGTGAGCTGATGCAGACGCTCGCAGAAAAGGGGAAGATTCAAGCAGGTTCAAGTTCAGAAGCTGCTAGTGCAGGAGAGCAAGCATTCGCTTCAAAGCCTAAGCAATGGACGGAAGAGGAGGAGGAGCTCTTGACAGAAGAAGACCTCGTATTGGCCGAAGGTGAGCGAGATGATGACGGATTCGTACCGACGCAAATCGGTGAGGGTGGGGAAGTTCTCGCCGTCGAAGGCCCACGAACTCCGGACCCCAGAGGTGGAATGAGTCAAGGTGGCGCCACTGCTGGCGGTCTGCGTGAGATTCGCGGCGGTCAGATGGGCTCAGAAATGGAGCAGGAATTCGTTCGGAATCTGATGCAGCAGGTGAGCACCGCGCTGGCTAACGGGGCATTGGAATCTGCAGATTTGGATGAAGCGGAGGATTCGACAACACTGACTGACTCTGACATCGACCTGCTTCAGGGAAACATCGAAAACTTCATCACTGTGTTGAAGCAGAAGCCCGAACTCTTAACGAAACGCGATATGACTGGTAGTACTCTGCTTCATCACGCAGTCGATCACGAGAGCAAGGCCGCATATGCACAGGCTCTTCTAGAAGCCAAGGCTGATGTGAACGCAACAGACGCGGAGGGATCTACACCATTGCAATCCGCGCTTTGGTCAGTCAATGCAGCCGGCGCATTACTTCTGCTTGAGCACGGCGCCGATGCAACAGTCATCGATTCATCCCAAAACAGCACCCTTGGCATCTTCGACTTATGCTTCGAGGAAGGCGAGTCGCCTGAGCTTCGAGATGCTTTAGAACGCGCACTTCATAAGGAATAAAACCAAAGTAGTGCCGTGGTGATATCATACGATGTCATCAACAAACGAGCTTGTATTGATGAAACTCCTGAGTTAAAACTGTACAAAGGGAGGCATTCACGCATCCAAAGAGGGCGCCGATTCTATACAGAAACGGTTATAATAGCAAATAAAGCGTCAGATCTTTGGCTTCCGGATGAGTTTGCGGGTATATGCAGAAGGGGTTGCCTTCCAAGGAGAAATTATGCCCGGTAAAGAAGGGGCGAGTGAAAGTGTTTCACTCGGCAATGGGGCAGGGTTGGCAATAAGTTGGGCGCTTGGCGTCGTTGGTGGTTCACCAAGTTTAGGAAGAGGAGGTGCAAATGCTACTACATTGTTAGGCTCCACGTCCTGGACTTCCCCACCTCCATAACCAGCACAAGACAGCGTTGTGGTGCCACCCGCAAAGACAACTGCGTCATTGCCCCCTTGCTGCACATGTTGTTGCATATGCTGATGAGCATAGACACTGTGATGAACGTAATGTTGAGCCGCAAGTGGGGATTGTGTTGGTGAGGAAGTGGTCTGGTTTTGTGCCATCAGTTCGTGCTGGTAGCTGATGTATGCCAGCTCCATGTCTACGTCTTCCATGCCACTCGGAGACTCCAGATGATCACCAGCTGGGATCAGCTCGTACTCCTCTGGAGAGAAGAATCTTGCATGCGACAGAATCGTGGATCGAGAGAGTTGTCGAAATAACGAGTCCAAGAGCGAACGCGCGGGAAGTGAAACCCCGGTACGAACGCATATCTCAGCAGCAGCTGAGCATATTGAAGCTGTCCAAGGATTCGGAAGCATAAATATGCCGCGATCAGCACAACCAGTGGAAAGGAGTGCTACAATGCAAGGCAAAGCAAGATATAAGGTAATCGGTGTAGTAAGACCTTGTGGGAGCACAACCTTAGCGGCGCATGCTGGAGGGGCTGGCATAAGCAAATGGCTATGCAAGCATTGACACAGGCTTGCCACCGGATCAAAGCAGCAAGCGCGTAGAGGCTGATTTAATCGCAACGTCAAGCCTCCCAGTAAGCTGCCGATTCGAACGATGAGGAGAGAAAGCGCTCCAAACTGGTCAATCACAGGGCACTTCGCGAATTGTTCGGATCCAGATCGGGTGATTTCAGCTAACATATCCGGACAAAGTGCAGCACGTGCATGGGAAGATGCAATACCCAACATAACCCGCTCAAGAGCCGACGATGGGCCAGGGTGCGTATGGTATTCGGATGGGTTGGCATAACTCAGGTCGGCAACTTTCGGAGGTGTGGAGTATGGAAGTTGCGAGGAGGTGCAGACGGTCGATAGAGCAGAGTCAATACCACGACCAAGTCGACGGACCAAAGCAAAGAATAGCTCAGGCACGAAGTAGTTCCGGTGATGCAAGGCACCCGATGAGCTCGATCCGGGTACAAAACCCGAAGGACGATTGAGTGCAAAGGAGACTAAGGACGACGCAATTGTGAAAAGCCAATCCTCGATCAGCTTACGAGTGTGCTGACCCACATATTCCGAAGTCGTTTGACCATCCGCTAAGTCGGTTTCAAGCAGAGTACAGACTACAAAGTCATAGTGTGCGACAACTTGAATCAATTGAGTTAGGATGGCGACGCTCGCTTCGAGTTTTGCACTCAGCTCGTCAAGCTTGGACAGCGCCTGCTGATCAATGGTAAGCGGGGCCGGCGCGAAAGTAGATTCTGGAGTTAACCTAACTGTGACCATAGTAGAATCCGAACTTAGACCTGAAGACATTCCTTTGTCTTCTGAAACAGTCTCATAAGATGAAGTGCCTGCCGGTGTGGACTGCGGAATCGTGACCGATTTAGCTTCTGTCGGCTCTGGCAATAGCTTAGCGTTCCTCGCGAGGTTCATGCAGAGTGATTCGAAGGTACGATTAACTCGCTGTGCCCACTCTTTAGCTACCTCCACGGGCAGTGTGGTCGCGTTGATGGGCTCAGATGTCTTCGATGATGCTGCATCGCCTTCGGGTGCTGACCTCCATCCAGAGTTGTACCAGAACTTCAGGGCTGCTGCTAACGGTGCTAATGCTGCACGCAGATGAAAGGCGCCTTGTTTTGTAACCTGGGTTATTCTTCGCTGATAAATCTTTAAACGCGTGATAACTCGTTCGTTGGGCGTATTGCTTATATCGCCTTCGCATTCTGCCAACTGATGCCGAATATGCTTAATCTCTTCAACGAGTGTCAGTTTATCAGGAACAACAGCATCCACAGTTTGAGTTTCGTCGTCCGAATCTGAGAACTCGTCCTCAGATGACTCTGGAAACCCTGTCGAGGCGCTCCAGGAACCTTTCAATAAGGCCACAGTTTGGACCCAGAATTTGTTGCGCTCCAAGACACTCGTGAACCGAGAGGTCCTCAGCTCCCGAGACTTCGCGTTGAGTTTTGTTGCAGGGAGCACGAGTGGAGATATCGACATCGAAAGGATACGCTTCAAACTGGAAAGGTAAGGTCGCAGACTGACGACCTTAATCCTCTCTCGAGACATGAGTTGGCTACGGTCTACTTGCTCTTGTTGTTGAGGATGAAATGTCTGAACCCCAAACTTTGGATCGGCCTTTTCGGTGTCATGTGATGGGTGATCCGCATTCTCTGGCCGAGAATGATTAGTGGTCTCGCCACTTTCTATGGCAGGTTTGCGGCGCACCGGCACAGCGGGGGCTGGGAGACGCTTGGAAGTAGCTCCGAGTTGTTCGGTTCGAGGTGGGGTACTGCAACCTTGTTCTCCTGAACCAATGGAGGCACCTTCCTCACGCTTTGGCACAACTTCCGAATCACCATGCGCCGTTGTCGGACGCCTTGGTGGTGGAGGTGGAACGGGACGCTTTGCGGGACTGGATGGAACTTTAGGAGTAGCTTCTTCAGCTGCACGGGTTTCCAGTGCACTCAAATTCTTCTCCTCTGTGGAAAGTGGCGGAGGCACTTTTTGCTTCTCGAAGGTATGAGGTTGTCCGATCGAGTCCTCGCTAGCATCTCTGGGATTTGGAGGTAAGTACAACGCAAGCGCGTACTGTGTGACTGACTTATGGTGGCCGGTATCGAAAAGCGCTCCGAGGAGTGAGACAGCAGTGGTATTGGGAGCAGTTGAGCTCAGCCGGTTCGCTGGTCGAGACGGAAGGTGTTTACCGATCGACTTGAGCGCGGCGCTCTTGGCGGTAATCGGGGTGACGGGAAGCAAATCAAAAATGTAGGGACGAGAATGGGCCAGGCCTTTGGCCTCATCAAGCGTGAGGGAACTGTCGGCGGCAACGGAGGGCCACGGTGTGCGATAGAAGAAGTATGGAGCAAGGAACTTTGCTAAAGCGTTTTGCAGTGAGCTCACGGTCGTCGTTGGGACATTTAGGTGTGGATTGGGGATTAAGCCGTTTGCAGAGGTATACGCAGTCAGCCCGGGACCTGATCCCAGTTCGGGTGCCGACTGCGCTCCTGTCGCAGGCTGTTGCTGAACCTGCTCCATTACTCTGAACATGGCGGAAACGAACGTCTGGAAATCCTTCGCGAGCTCCGCGCCTTCAATGATTGCAGCAGGTACCAGATGCCGAGAGGCATAGGCTGTAAGCGTCGAAGCACGCGGACAGTCCGCGCCCGCTGCTGAATGCACAGTCGTAAACCCCTGGCGTAGTACCGCCTGAAGCACTTGGATGCCAAAGCATGATCGGCCGACGTTGTTCGAAGGATCAAAAGGATCTACAATCACTAGCGGATGGCCTACGTACAGTGGATTGGTATTCTTAACGAATTGTTCAGACTTGATGTCTATAATATACGCAGGGGAAAACTCATTTCCATACAGGTTCAGGAAATCCATTAGCAGCGAACCAAGAAGACCAGCTCCAATTGCTCGTCGCAACAAGATCAATGCAGCGACCACCTCGCTGTAGGAAGGAAGCTTGAACGGAAGCATCTCATGTAAGTGGTGTGGCTTGGTCGAATCCTTCTGAGCGGCAATGTGTGCTAGTGGCCGATGTACCGAATCTTTGGTGGACAAGTAAGATTGAATGAATGCAGCAATTTCAGCTAGCCGCTCTGGCGATGATGAAGTCAATTTTGGATCTGTATCTGGGCGATCGGGCTGCATAAGCGACTTCAAATAAGCATACGAAGCGTTGAGTGGCTCGAGCGCAAGTAGCACTCGCCACTGTAAGTTGCCACCTGTTGCGGTGGGGTTAGCAGAGGTCGGGATGGGAAACTTTGTCGGTGAGGCTGATGCGGGCAACGAGCTCATGCTCTCGTCACTCTCTAAGTCTCCAAACATCGTATGAGGCAAGCAGCCAGGCCGCTCGGCAGGTCCGCTCTGAGCAGGCGAATCCTGCGCCTCACTGCTGATTGAACTGTGTTTGGTCTCCACCTCCTTGACCCCGATTTCCGGCAGGACAAGCCGTTGATTCTCTGGCGATGAAATAATGTTGCTTACCCACTGATCAGCGAATTCTCGGACCCGCTGATAAATGTTGTGTGCAAGGGATGGCTGGTCCGGCTCAGGCTCCATCGCAGCGCCTGACTGACCTCTTGAGATGATACTCTTGGAGCCATCTTCATTCGTCCAGTTCAATGCATTCAGCATAAATGAAGTAGTTTTGACAGTGTCCTTACGTCGATGCAAAAGGTGTGTGATCATAAGGACGAGGCCATATGAGGCGAGACCGCCACTGAATGGATCATTAAGACCACGCTTGCTCAAGAATTCACGTAGCGTGATTGTAAGCGGGTGAAGTAGGGGCCACTCTGCAACTAGACCTCGAACCAATGCACATGTGGAAAGCCCGCGATGCGACGGAGCGTCAAAGCTAAAATCGAGTTGGATTTGAGCACCAGCTTCTTTGAATTGTGCCGTAACTTTGACGATCGGAACGAGCGATTTGTCGAGGCAAATGACATTCTGAGCCCAGGACTGTCGCTGCATATGAAGAGCTAGCGCCTTGGCTCGTGCTCGTGTTTCTTCAGCGATTGCCTTGCGGATCTTTTGCTCATAGCGCCCCCTCTCTGCTAAATCCTCCATCTCCGCTCGATTCAGCTGTGAGGCCTGAGTCTGGGATGGGTCTTGAGCTACTACAGGAACCTTGGCCTCTGGCACAA
>Ga0182741_1003529_pt1 | contig 16542 bp, 14 predicted proteins | sample eDN5th37CBELigOP_FD_128874 | JGI IMG/M metagenome (GOLD analysis project Ga0182741, IMG submission 128874) | Enriched Organic Plus compost microbial communities from Emeryville, California, USA - eDNA 5th pass 37_C BE-Lig OP (version 2) (version 2) ...
CACGGCCGCGGCGTGCTGCTGACGCCGGATGGCGAGCTGCTGGACCTCCCTGCTGCCGCGATAGCGCGCGCGCTGCGTGACCTGCCGCCACCCATGCTGGTGCACGCGCCGGCTGTCGCCCGGCGCCTGGATCTGCCCCCGTTCGATGCGGCCTTCGACCTGCTGGAACTCTTCGCCTTCTGTCTCCCCGCACGCCCGGCCGCGCCGACGCCCCGGGGCCTCGCCATGGCGCTCGAGATGGACCCGCCGCAGGACGATGCGGCCGCCGCCGCGCTGCTGCCGGAGATGGCGGCGGCGATGCTCCGCCACCTCGCCACCGGCCGTGCCAGGCCGCTGAACCGCGATGCCCCGGCCCTTGCAGCCAGGATGGCCGAGGCCGCCGCCTGGCCCTGGGCCGATGCCGTGCTGGCGGCCCTGGGCGCGCGCGACCCGCGCCCGTCCCTCGATGCCTACAAGGTCTGGCGCCGCCTGCCGGACTGGGAGGATCCGGGCCCCGCACAGCCGCCGGCCAGCCACCCGGTGGCACCTGCCGAAGCCCGCACCCGCCTTGCCCATATCCTTGGGGACGAGGCGGAACAGCGGCCGCAGCAGGCGGACTATGCCTCCGCCGCCGCCGGCGCCTTCGCCCCGCGCGAGGAGCGGAACGCGCCGCATGTGGTGCTCGCCGAGGCCGGCACCGGAACGGGCAAGACCCTGGGCTACATCGCCCCCGCCAGCCTCTGGTCCGAGCGGAACGGCGCTGCGGTCTGGATCGCCACCTATACCCGGAACCTGCAACGGCAGATCGATCAGGAGCTGTCCCGCCTCTACCCCGACCCGGAGGAGCGCCGCCGCCGCGTGGTGCTGCGCAAGGGGCGGGAGAACTATCTCTGCCTCCTGAATCTGGAGGAGATGCTCGGCCAGGCCAGCCAGCCAGACATGGCCGTGCCACTCGGGCTGATCGCGCGCTGGGCGCTGGCGACGCGCGACGGCGACCTGATGGGTGGGGACTTCCCCGGCTGGATCACCGAGCTCTTCGGTCCCGCTGCCATCTGGCCGCTGGCGGACCGGCGGGGCGAGTGCATCCGCTCCGCCTGCCCGCGCTACAAGCAGTGCTTCATGGAGCACTCGATCCGCCGGGCACGGTCGGCCAGCCTGGTGGTGGCGAACCACGCGCTGGTCATGGTGCAGGCCGCGCTCGGCGGGGGCGAGGACGGACGCCCAACCCGCTACGTCTTCGACGAAGGGCATCATCTGTTCGACGCGGCCGACGCGGCCTTCAGCGCGGCGCTGACCGGCGCCGAGACGGCGGAGCTGCGGCGCTGGCTGCTGGGTGCCGAGGGCGGCCGCAGCCGGGCGCGCGGCCTGCGCCGGCGCATCGAGGAGCTGGCCGGCGACATTCCCGAACTGCTTGCGCCGATGGAGGCCGCGCTCCTGGCCGCCCGGTCGCTGCCCGGCCTCGGCTGGGTGACCCGCCTCGCCGAGGACCGCGAGGTCGGCATGGAGGACGGGCGCGTGCGCAATCCGACGGAGGGCTTCCTCCGCCTGGCCCGCCGGCAGGTGCTGGCCCGCACCGTGGATGACGAGGGGCTGTACGGCCTGGAATGCGACCTCCATCCGCTGGCCGAGGGTCTGTCCGAAGCGGCGGAGAGGCTGGAACGCGCCCTGAAGCGCATCGAGGAGCCGCTTGCGCTGCTGCGCGACCGGCTGATGGCGCGGCTGGAATCCGAGGAAGGGGCGGAGCTCGAGACCGGTGATCGCATCCGGCTGGAAACCGCAGCCAAGGGGATCGAGCGCCGCGCCCTGATGCCGCTCGGTGCCTGGCAGGCCATGCTGCGCAGCCTGCGCGAGCCCCCGCCCGCCCCTGGCGAGCATCGGGCCTTCGTGGACTGGCTGGCGCTGACCCGCCGTGAGGGCCGGGAAGTGGATGCCGGGCTGCATCGCCACTTCCTCGACCCCACCCAGCCCTTCGCCCTGCAGGTCGCGGCGCCGGCGCATGGGCTGCTGATCACCTCTGCCACACTCCGCGACGCCGGCCTGGCCGAGACGCCCGAGGCGGCCTGGGAGGCGGCCGAGGCCCGCACCGGCGCGGCGCACCTGCCCCTGCCCGCGATCCGCGCCGCCGTCCCCTCCCCCTTCGACTATGCCGCCCGGACCCGTGCCTTCGTGGTGACCGATGTGGACAAGGCGCGCACGGGCCAGGTGGCGGCGGCGATGCAGGCGCTGTTCCTGGCCGCGGGCGGCGGCGCGCTCGGCCTGTTCACCGCCATCCGCCGGCTGCGCGAGAGCTTCCAGCGCATGGCCCCGACGCTGGAGGCCGCCGGCATCCCGCTCTACGCCCAGCATGTGGACGCGATGGACAATGCCACGCTGGTCGACGTGTTCCGGGCGGAGGAGGATGCCTGCCTGCTCGGCACCGACGCCATGCGGGACGGGGTGGACGTGCCCGGCCGGTCCCTGCGGCTGCTGGTGTTCGACCGGGTGCCCTGGCCGCGGCCCTCCATCCTGCACCGCGAGCGGCGCATCCACCTTTCGGGCGGCGACCCCAAGGGCTTCGACGACGCCTTGGCGCGGCACCGGCTGCGGCAGGCCTTCGGGCGGCTGATCCGGCGGGCCGACGATCGTGGCGTGTTCGTGCTGCTGGATCGCTCCTGCCCCTCCCGCCTGCTGGCGGGCCTGCCGGAAGGGGTGATGGTGGAGCGTCTCGGCCTGGCGGAGGCGGTGGAACGGACCCGCGGCTTTCTCACCGCCTCCTGATACCGATCCCCTGGTGTGCTGCCACGTATGGGCGGCCTCGATCGCCGGCGCTGCCTTGTGCCGGCCTGGCTGTTCGCCCCCGGGCACGGCAGCGCTTTGAGCGCTCGGCCCGCTTCAGCTTTGACGGGTGAGGATTTCGGCGGGCCGGCATGATGCCCCCGAAACCGTGACCGGGCCTTCGGCAATTCCAGGCGCCACGGCATTGACGCAGCGCGCGGGCCGCGCGACGACCGCGCCGCAAAGGAGGCCCGCATGCCCGTCACCCGCTTCAATCCGCAGGAGGCGCTGATCTGCGCCATGGTGCTGATGGGCGCCGCGGATCGGCAGATGTCGGATGCGGAGCTCACCATGATGGCGCGCCTGGTGCAGGAGCTGCCCGCCTTCGCGGAGTTCCATCCGAGCGAGATCAGCGCCGTCACCGAGACCTGTCTGCGTCTGCTGGAACGCGGCGATGGCCTGGACCGCGCCTGCGCCCTGATCCGCGAGGCGCTGCCGCCCCGGCTGCGCGAGACCGCCTATCTGCTGGCCTGCGAGGTTGCCGCGGCCGATGGCGAAGCGACGCAGGAGGAGCTGCAGTTCCTGCAGGACTTCCGCATCGCCATGGACCTCGACCGGCTGGTCGCCGGCGCGATCGAGCGGGCGGCCAAGGCGCGCTACCAGGTGATCTAACTGGCGGCGCCGGCCGTCACCCCGCCTTCACCACGCCGGCATCGCGCAGCCGCGCGAACTCCGCCGTCCCCAGCAGCGGGGCGAGCACCGCCTCGTTGTGCTCGCCAAGCCTGGGTGCCGGCCGCGCGAGCACGCCGGGCGTGCCGGAGAGACGGGGCACCAGGCCGTGCATGGGCAGCCAGCCTTCCGGCATCTCCTCGTCCGGCACCTCCACCACCGCCTCGCGCTCGACCACGTAGCGGTCCTGCGCGAGCATGGCGGCGTCCATGATGGGCCCGATCGTCACCCCCGCGCGGTCGAAATGCGCCAGCGTCTCCTCGAGCGTCAGTGCGCGGATATAGTCCGCGATGATGGAATCCAGCGCCTCGGCGTTCTGCACGCGGTCGGCATTGGTGCGGAAGCGCGGATCGGTGATCAGATCCTCCCGCCCGATGCTGCGCAGCAGCTTCTCGGTCATGCCCTGCGTCGAGGCGGAAAGGCAGACCCAGGCGCCGTCCTTCGTGCGATAGGCGTTGCGCGGCACGGCATTGGTGCTGCGGCTGCCGGTGCGCGGCTTCAGCCTGCGCGTCAGCCGCCAGTTGGCGTGCTGCGGCTCCATCATGGTGTGGATCGGCTCGAAGAGGGAGAGGTCGATCACCTGGCCGCCACCGCCGGCCTCGGCATGGCGCAGCGCGATCATGGCCGCCGCGGCGCCGTAGAGGCCGGCATAGCCGTCGGCCATGTACATGGGCGGCAGCACCGGCTCGCGGTCGGCGAAGCCGTTCACTGCAGCGAAGCCGGAATAGCCCTCCACCAGCGTGCCGAAGCCGGGCTTGTGCCGGTAGGGCCCATCCTGGCCCCAGCCGCTGATGCGGACCACCACCAGCTTCGGATTCGCGGCCAGCAGCGCGGCGGGGTCGAGGCCCATCGCCTCCAGCACCCCGGGGCGGAAGCTTTCCACCAGCATCGCCGCGCCGCGGGCGAGGCGCTGCACCACCGCGATGCCCTCGGGATGCCGCAGGTCGAGGCAGACGGAGAGCTTGTTGCGCGACAGCGTCTTCCAGCTGGTGGAGATGCCCTTGATCCGCCAGGCGCGCAGCGTGTCGCCCTCCGGCGGCTCGATCTTGATCACCTCGGCGCCGTGGTCGGCCAGCACCTTGGTCAGCATGTTGCCGGCGACGAGGCGCGAGAGATCCACCACCCGCAACCCGGCCAGCGCGCCGGTTGCGGCCGGATCGAAGGTCTTCCTGTGCGGGCGTGGCGCGGCGTCGCTCATTCGGCGCGGATATTCGCAGCCCGCGCCACCTCCCGCCAGCGGACGAGATCGGCATGCAGGGTGTTGGCGAACTCATCCGGACCGCCCGGCGAGGGCTTCGCGCCTTCGGCGGCATAGATCCGCTGCAGCGCAGGCTCCTCCAGCGCGGCGTTCACCGCGGCATGGATGGCACGGCGCAGATCGGCCGGCAGCCCCTTCGGCGCGAACAGGCCCCACCAGATCGCGATCTCGTAGTCCAGGCCCTGCTGCTTCACCGTGGGCGGCTCGGTGATGTTCTCGGGCAGGCCCCCCCCCTCGCTGGTGGCGGCGATGACGCGCACCCGCCCTTCGCGGATGGCAGCATTGGCGCTGGCGACGGTGGTGATCATCAGCTGGATGTGGCCGGCCACGAGATCCGTCACCGCCGGCGCGGTGCCACGATAGGGCACGTGATTCATCTGGATGCCAGCGCGCTGGCAGAAATACTCGGTGACGAAGTGGTTGATCCCACCCGCCCCGGAGGTGCCGTAGTCGATGCCCCCGGGCTTCTCCTTCGCCATCTTCACGAGGTCGGCGACATTCCGCACCGGGAGATCGGGATGCACCATGATGAAGAAGGGCGCGCGGGCCAGAAGGGCGACAGCGTCGAAGCTCCCCTCCGCATCCCAAGGCGTCTTCTGCACGATGGACGTGGTGGCGAAGGAGGAGGAGGAGATCATCAGCGTGTAGCCGTCGGCCGGTTCCTGCGCCACCTGCGCCGCACCGATGGCGCCGCCGGCGCCGGCACGGTTCTCGATGACGAAGGTCTGGCCCAGCCTGGCCTGCAGCCGTTCGGCCAAAGGCCGCGCCACGACGTCGTTCGATCCGCCGGGCGGGAAGGGCACGACGATTCGCACCGGGCGGTTCGGCCAGGGGGCCGGTGCCTGCGCCTGCGCCAGGCCCGGCGTCGCCAGCGCCGCGGCACCTGCGAGGAAGGGCCGCCGCCCGATGCGAGTCCCGGTCATGCTCCGCTTCTCCTCTTCTCCGGCGCCCGTGGCGCGCCGCAGGCAGTAGCGGCTGGGTCCGGCCACGCCAAGCCTCTCCGCCTCACGGCGCGACTGCCTCCTCCGCCACCACCGGGTTGCGCAGGATGCCGATGCCGGAGATCTCCACCTCGACCGTGTCGCCGGGCTGCATCCAGGTGGGCGGCTTGCGCGCATGGGCCACGCCCTCCGGCGTGCCGGTGGCGATGACGTCGCCCGGCGAGAGCGGCGTGAAGGCCGAGATGTAGCTGATCAGCTCCTGCACGGAGAGGATCATGTCGCCGGTCGAGGTGCGCTGCATCTCGCGCCCGTTCAGCCGGGTGGTGAGCGTCAGCGCGGCGGGGTCCGGGATCTCGTCCGTCGTCACCAGCCAGGGGCCGAGCGGCCCGGTATGGGGGAAGTTCTTCCCCGCCGTGACGGAATGCTTCTGGAAGTCGCGGACGCTGCCGTCGTTGAAGCAGGTATAGGCGGCCACATGCTCCAGCGCGCGCTCCGCCGGGATGTGCCGCCCCGGCCGGCCGATGACGAGGGCGAGCTCGCCCTCATAGTCGAACTGGATGGAATTGCGCGGCCGCCACATCGGCGCGCCATGGCCGATGATGGTATCGGCCATGCGCGAGAAGATACGAGGGTTCTCCGGCACCGACCGCCCAGCGGATTCCGCTACATGGGCGCGATAGTTCAGGCCGACGCAGAGCACCTTGCGCTCCTGCGGCACGGCCGGCAGCATGGCGACCTCCGACAGCGCCAGGTCCGGCGCCGCGCCGGCATGGCGGGCCAGCTCCGCCAGCGCGCCCGCCTCGAGCACCGCCTTGATGCCGGCATAGGGAACGCGGCGCCCGAGATCCACGATGCCCTCGCCGGAGACCAGGCCGAAGGAGGGGCCGGTGGCGGTCGCGAAGCTGATGATGCGCATCGCTCAGGCCGCCCGCAGCCACTGGCGCTGGAACTCCGCGTCGAAGACCGTCTCCGCCATCACCTGGCAGCGCAGCATCAGCCGGTGCTCCTGCGGACCGTAGTCGGGAATGGCGTTGTGCAGCGTGCCGATATGGTCCCAGACCAGCACGTCGCCCACGGTCCAGTGATGCGTCCATCGGTATTTCGGCTGGAGCTGGTGGGCGAAGAGGTACTCCAGCATCCGCTCGCTTTCGGCCTCGTCCAGCTCGTTGATGCGCTCGGCATAGCCCGGGTTGCAGTACAACACCTTGCGGCCGGTGATCGGATGGGTCAGGAACACCGGATGCACGGCGGGCGGGCGCTTGGCGCGCTGCTCGGGCGTCAGGGGGCCGCGGGCGCTGCCGGGGCGGCGGCGCATCTTCTCCCAGAATTTGTTGAAGTCGTGCGTCGCGGTCATGCCGGCAAGGCGGGTCTTCACCTCCGCCGGCAGATCCTCGTAGGCCGCCTGCGTGTTGGCGAAGAGGGTGTCGCCCAGCGGCTTCCCGTCCCGCATCGGCACCTTCACCGCGTAGAGCACGTTCAGGAAGCCCTTGGTCGCGGTGTAGGACATGTCCGTGTGCCAGTCCTGGCCGGCATCGGCGATGCCGATCGGCTCGCCGTTCTCCACGACGTTGGAAAGGATGCCGACTTCCGGCGCATCCTTGTGGTGGAATTTGCCGGTCACCGAGCCCTGGATGTGGCCGAAGCGCTGCGAGAAGTCGCGGAGCTGCGGCGGGGTCAGCGTCTGGGCGGGAAAGCGCAGCACACCATGGTCGCCCAGCGCGCGCAGGATGGCGGCGAAATCCGCATCCGCGAGCGGCCGCGACAGGTCGGCGCCGCGCACAGTGGCGCCCAGGATCCCGCCCGAGGGTTCGATCGTCAGCATGGTGGCTCCTCCCGCCCTTTCGGCGGGATGCTAGCAGCTTCGCCGCCGCCCGCCACCGGGCACCGGCTTGCCCGGACCGCGGCCGCATCCTAGCGTCCGCGGATGACAGGCAGGGGGCAGCGATGACGGCCGCTGGCGACGAGAGCTTCGACGCGATCACCCTGGAGATCCTCTGGAGCCGGCTGATCTCCATCGCCGACGAGGCGGCCGCGGCGCTCCTGCGCACCGCCTTCTCCACCATCGTCCGGGAGTCGAACGACTTCGCCACCGTGCTGATGGACGCGACCGGCGACAGCATCTCGGAGAACACCGGGGGCATCGCCAGCTTCTCCTGCATCCTGCCGCGCACCACCAAGCATTTCCTGGCGAAGTTTCCGGCCGAGAGCTGGCGGCCGGGCGATTGCGTCATCACCAACGACCCCTGGCTCGCCACCGGGCATCTGCCGGACATCACCGCCGTCTCGCCCATCTTCCATGGCGGGCGGCTGGTGGGCTTCGCGGGCTCCATCGCCCATTCGCCGGATGTCGGCGGCGCGCTCTGGTCGGCCGATTGCCGCGAGGTGTTCGAGGAGGGCATCCGCATCCCGCCCACCCGGCTGCTGCGCGAGGGCCAGCGGCAGGAGGCGGTGCTGGAGATGCTCCTCTCCAATGTTCGCGTGCCGGACCAGGTGCTGGGCGATCTGGAGGCGCAGATCATCGCCAATGAGGTCTGTGCCGCGCGGGTGGCGGAATTCCTTCAGGACGCCGGCCTGGACGATCTCCGGGGCCTCGGCCACGCGCTGCACGCCCGCACCGATCGCGCCATGCGCCAGGCCATTGCGGCGCTGCCGGACGGATGCTGGACCGCGACGATCGAGGCCGACGGTTTCGACGAGCAGGTCACCCGCATCGCCTGCGCCGTGACGGTGGCGGGGGAGCGCATGGTCATCGACTATGCCGGCACCAGCCCGCAGATCGATCGCGGCATCAACTGCGTGATGAACTACACCCACGCCTATTCGGTCTATCCCGTGAAATGCGCCCTCGATCCCTTCACCCCGCGCAACGAGGGCAGCTACCGCGCCATCGAGGTGCTGGCGCCGCAGGGTAGCATCCTCAATCCGCGCTTCCCCGCCCCCTGCAGCGCGCGCCAGCTCACCGGCCATCTGCTGGCGGGCGCGATCTACAAGGCGCTGGCGCCGGTGATCCCGGAACGCGTCATCGCCGAATGCGGCGGGGCGCCCACCATGCGCGCGCTGTTCTCCGGCCTCGACCGCAACGGCGACCGCTTCAGCCAGATCCTCTTCGCCTCGGGCGGCATGGGGGCGGCGCCGCATCGCGACGGGCTGCCCACCACCGCCTTCCCCACCAATGCCGGCGCCGGCTCCATCGAGGCCTTCGAGAGCGTCGCGCCGCTGGTGGTGTGGCGGAAGCAGCTTCGCCCCGACAGCGGCGGTGCCGGCCAGTACCGCGGCGGGCTGGGGCAGGAGGCGGAGATCGAGGTGCGCGCGCCGCAGCCGCTGCGGCTCTCCCTGCTTTCGGACCGGCGCGACCACCCGGCGCAGGGGGTGCTCGGAGGCGCGCCCGGCGCCGCAGCGGAGATCGTGATGAGCGACGGCACGCGGCCGCATCCGAAGTCCCGCACCATGATCGCGCCCGGGATGCGCCTCGTCATGCGCTATCCCGGCGGCGGCGGCTACGGCCCGCCGGAGGCGCGCGACCCCGCCGCCCTGGCCGCCGATCTGCGCGACGGCTACGTCACCGACGCCGCTGCCTACGGGAGGCGCTGAGCCATGGCCCGCAGCGCGCGCATCGGTGTCGATGTCGGCGGCACCTTCACGGACCTCGTGCTGCACGACGCGGCGCGAAACCTGGTCCATACCGGCAAGCTGCTGACCACGCCCGAGGACCCGTCCGAGGCCATCATCGAGGGCACCCGGCGCGTGCTGCGCGAGGTCGGGCTGACGCCCGCCGACCTCCACAGCATGGTGCATGGCACGACGCTCGTGACCAACACGGTCATCGAGCGGACCGGCGCCAGGGTCGGTCTGCTGACCACGGCGGGCTTTCGCGATTCCATCGAGATCGGCAAGGAGATCCGTTACGACCTCTACGACCTGTTCCTCGAGGCTCCGCCCAGCCTGGTGCCGCGCCACCTGCGGCGCGAGATCCCCGGGCGGCTGGACGCGGAGGGGCAGGAGTTGCTGCCGCTCGATGAGGAGGCGGTGCGCCGCGAGGTCCGCGACCTGGTCGAGCGCGAAGGGATCGAGGCGCTCGCCATCGGCTTCCTGCACAGCTACCGCGACCTGCGGCACGAGCGGCGGGCCGGCGAGATCGCGCGCACCCTCTACCCCGACCTGGCGCTGACCCTCTCGGCCGAGGTGGCACCGGAGATCCGCGAATACGAGCGCATCTCCACGGCCTGCGCCAACGCCTATGTGCAGCCGCGCATGCGCCGCTACCTCGACCGGCTGGAGGCCGCGCTGGCGCGCATCGGCTTCGACGGGCGGCTCTACGTCATGCTCTCCGGCGGCGGCATCGCGGCGGTGCGGGAGGCCAAGCAGTTCCCCATCCGGCTGATCGAGAGCGGCCCCGCCGCCGGCGCCATGGCGGCCGCCTTCCTTTCGAAGCTCGCCGGGCTCGATCGCGTCGTCAGCTACGACATGGGCGGCACGACGGCCAAGATGTGCCTGGTGGAGAATGGCGCACCCGACCACAAATTCGACTTCGAGGCCGGCCGCGTGCGCCGCTTCGTCAAGGGCAGCGGCCTGCCGCTGAAGGTCTCGGTCGTAGACATGATCGAGATCGGCGCCGGCGGCGGCTCCATCGCGCGCGTCGAGCCCGGTTCGGGGTTGATGAAGGTCGGCCCCCGCAGTGCCGGCGCCATGCCCGGACCCGTCTGTTATGGCCGCGGCGGCAAGGAGCCCACGGTGACGGATGCCGACCTTCTGCTTGGCCGGCTGGATCCCGCCTATTTTCTCGGCGGCGAGATGGCGCTCGATGCGGACCGCGTGCGCCGTGCCTTCGAGCAGGGCGTGGCAGCCGGGCTCGGCCTCGCGGTGACGGACACCGCCCTCGGCGTGCAGCGCATCGTGGACGAGACCATGGCGGCGGCGACGCGCATGCACCTCGCCGAGAAGGGGCGCGACCCGCGCCGCTATGCACTGATCGCCTTTGGTGGCGCGGGGCCTGTACATGCCTGGAACCTGGCGCGGCTGCTGAAGATCCGCCGGGTGGTGGTGCCGCTCGGCGCAGGCGTCGCCTCGGCGCTGGGATTCCTCGTCGCGCCGCCCGCGACCGACATGGTGCGCAGCCATGTCGGCCGGCTGGAGCGCCTGGACTGGGACCGCGTGAACGCGCTCTTCGCCGAGATGGCCGCCGAGGGTCGCCAGTTGCTGGAGGAGGCGGGCGCCGACCCCGCTGCGATCACGCTGCGCCCCACGGCCGATATGCGCCACCTCGGCCAGGGCTTCGAGATTCCGGTATTGTTGCCCTCGATCCGCCTCTCGGCCGCCGACCTGCCCGCCGTCCGCCGCGCCTTCTTCGCGAGCTACCGCGAGCGCTTCGGCCGCGTGGTGGAGGAGGTGCCGATCGAGGCGCTGTCCTGGCGCCTGGCCTGCACCGCCCCGGGACAGGACATCCGCATCGGTGCGTTCTCGGGGCCCGGCAGCCTCGCGCCGCGCGGCACGCGCAGCGTGATCTTCGAGGGCCATGGCGCGCTCGCCTGCCCGGTCTACGACCGCTACGCGCTGCGCCCGGGCATGCAATTCGACGGCCCCGCACTGGTGGAGGAACGGGAGTCCACCTGCGTGATCGGGCCCGCCACGCGCGTCACGGTGGACGCGCATCGGAACCTCGTGCTCGACTTGCCCTGACGGACCGGCGGCCAACGCCGGCTTATCGCGGAGGACGCCTCGCAATCCGGGGAGACGAGACATGCGTAGTTCCACCACCCGCCGCGCCTTGCTGCAGGCCGCGGCGCTGGCCGCCGTGCCAGCACACGCCTACGCCGCCGATGATGCCGGCGACTATCCGAACCGCACGGTAACGGTGGTCAACCCCTGGGCGCCCGGCGGTTCCTCCGACAGCATCACGCGCATCCTGATGCAGCGCATCAGCACCGATCTCGGCCAGGCCTTCGTGGTGGAGAACCGGCCGGGCGCCACCGGCACCCTGGGTCATGCCGCGGTCGCGCGGGCGCGGCCGGACGGTTACACGCTGCTGCTCGGCACGAACAGCACCTATGCCATCGCGCCGCATCTCGTGCCCAACCTGCCCTATGACAACGATCACGCCTTCACCGGCATCAGCCTGATCGCACGCAGCCCGCAGCTGCTCTGCATCCATCCCTCCGTGCCGGCGCAGGATTTCAAGGCCTTCGTGGCGCTGGCGAAGGCGCAGCCGGGCCAGCTCACCTTCAGCTCCGCCGGCATCGGCGGCACCAGCCATCTGGCGACCGAGTTGCTGATGTCCATGGCCGGCATCAACATGCTGCACGTGCCCTATCGCGGCGGCGGCCCTTCCGCCCAGGCGCTGCTGGCCGGCGAGGTGAAGGCGACCTTCATCGACGTCATCACCGCCCTGCCCTTCATCAAGGAAGGCCGCGTGCGTCCGCTCGGCGTCTCCACGCGCACCCGCGCGCCGCTCGCGCCCGACGTGCCGACGATCGAGGAGGCGGGCCTGCCCGGCTTCGAATCCGCGACCGACTTCGCCTTCCTCGCTCCCGCCGGCACGCCCGATGCCGTCATCGGCAAGCTGCACGCCGCCGCCATGGTGGCCCTGCGCGCGCCGGAGGTGAAGGAGAAGCTGGACGCGGCCGGCATCATCGTCATCGGCGGCAGCCCGCAGGAATGGCCGGCCTATTTCGCGCAGGAGGTGGCGAAATGGGGCCGCATCATCCGCGAACGGGACATACGCCCGCCGAGCTGAGTGGCCCGCCGGCGGGACCGGAAGGGCACATCGGTTCGTGGAAGGCGCGGCTCCCATCGGCCGAGGGAGCGCCCGGAGGTGCGAATCGGGTGCGGGGCCAGGACCGTTTCCCGCGTGTCAGTGGAACACCGAGCCGCCGTCCACCGTGTAGGCCGCGCCGGTGACGTAGCTGGCCTCGGCGCTGGTCAGGAACAGCACCAGATTTGCCACCTCCTCCGCGGCGCCGAAGCGGCCCATCGCGTAGCGCGCGAGGAAGCGCGCCTCGGCCGCAGCGCGGTCGGGTGCCGCATCCAGTGTCTCCGTCACCATGGGTGTCAGGATGGCTCCGGGGCAGACCGCATTGGCCCGGATGCCCTCCTTCGCCAGGTCCAGGGCCAGGCTGCGGGTGAGGAAGATCAGCGCTGCCTTGGAGGTGCCGTAGGCCGCGTAGTGCGGCCTCGGCATCAAGCCGGCCGCGGAGCCCAGGTTGACGACGCTGGCCCCTCCGGCCGTGTTGCCGGCCGTTGCACGCAGATGCGGCAGCGCGGCGTGGCAGACATGGAAGGCGCCGTCCAGGTTCACCGCCATGATCTGACGCCAGAGCGCCGGGGTCGTCTCGCTAACATGGGCCCATCGGCTGATGCCGGCGGCGTTCACCACGGCGTCCAGCCGGCCAAGGGCTTGCGCCGCCTGGTCCACCGCCCGCGCCGCGGCATCGGGATCGGCGACATCCGCCGCCACCCGGGCCACGCCGAGTTCCGACGCCACCTGCTCCAGGCGCGCCGCATCGCGGTCCAGCAGGACGACCCTTGCCCCCTCGCCCAGGAAACGCCGGGCCGTTGCGAGTCCGATGCCGGAGGCACCACCGGTGATCAGCGCATGTCGTCCTTGCAGCCGCATTCGCTTCCCCCTTCCTGGCCGTTCGATCGCGGGCACAACCCCTGGTGGAAAATCCTTCCACCTCACACTTGAAAGCGTGGCGCGGGAGGCGCATCAATTGCGCGTGAAGGCTCCCCCTCGGTCCCGGGGAAGCCCTGGCCGGCACCGGCCGCGCCTCACCTGTGCCGTGGCGCGGCCGGTGACCGGTCTGCCTGCTCCCGACGCCCCGGCTCTCGGCCGTCGGGAGCTGTATGGGGCGTGTCGTCGGGGCCGCGCCCCGTAACGTTCGTCCCTTATCCTGCCACCGCGTCAGTCGTCGCGGTGGACGCGCTCCATGCGCTCGTGCCGCTCCTGCGCCTCGATGGAGAGGGTCGCGATCGGGCGCGCCTCCAGGCGGCGCAGACCGATCGGCTCGCCGGTCTCCTCGCAGTAGCCGTAGGTGCCATTCTCGATCCGCTCCAGCGCCTGGTCGATCTTGGCGATCAGCTTGCGGGCGCGGTCACGGGTGCGAAGCTCCAGCGCGCGATCGGTCTCGACGCTGGCGCGGTCCGTCAGATCGGCCTCGGAGATGCCGCCGGCCGAAAGGCTCGCCAGCGTGTCCCCTGCCTCGCGCAGCAGCTCCTGGCGCCAGCGCAGCAGCTTTTGCCGGAAATACTCCAGCTGCTGCGGATTCATGAACTCTTCGTTCTCGGAGGGTCGGTAGTCGGGGGGAAGCGTGATTAGCATGTCTGGACGGTCCCATGCCCCCAGGGAGCCCAGGCCCGTCGCCCCGGTCCTGAAGGCGCGCGGACCATACAGGCGGCGCCCCGCGACCGCCAAGGGGTTGCACTCGCGCAAGCTGCCAAGCGGTGGCGGATCTCGCCCGTCCGGCGCGGATCACACCTCGCCGCGCCGCGCCAGCTCGATGGCCGCGCGCAGCGCAATGGCCTCGACCACCTCCCGCAGCGCCGGATCGGCACCCTCCTCCCCCAGGCGAAGGGCGGCCAGGCGGTGCAGGCTGTCGCGGTCCGTCTCGCCGCCCAGCAGACCGAGTTGCAACCTGCGCAGTTCCTCCAGCAGCGATTCGGCACGCTGCCGGGCCGCGGCGTCGCGCTCCGCTGTGGCGTTCTCCGCCTGCAGGATCAGGAGGCTGGCACCGACCGCGTCGATCCCGGCCGCCGTCGTCGCTGGCGCCGACGCTTCCGCTCCGCCGGCCACCGCGAAGCCTCGTGCGCCGCCCGCCCGGGTGCCGCCGCGCATCCCGGCAAGGCCTGCCCCCCGCCCCAGCGCTCCGATCCCACGCATCCGCCTCGACCTCCTTCCTGGGGTGCCTCCTGCCGCCCGGGGGCAATCCCCGCCCCCCTGGCCGGCAGGAATTGCCGCTCCTGGCCTCGGTCGTCGGCGGCGGGCTGGCACGGCGCTTGCCCTCCACCGCCACGCCAGCGGCACGGAGGGCAGCGTGGCCAGAAATGCTTTCATAAGCGCGAAGATCGCCGGCGCCGTCGCGATGCTGCTGGCGCTGACCGCCCTTGCCCTGCCCGCCGCCGCGCAATCCGTGCGCATCAAGGACATCGCCGATATCGAGGGCGTGCGTGACAACCAGCTCGTCGGCTACGGCCTGGTGGTCGGCCTGCCCGGCACCGGCGATCGGCTGCGCACTGCCATCTTCACCCGCCAGACGCTGATCGGCATGCTCGAGCGCCTGGGCGTGAACACTCGCGACAACGAGGCACGGCTGGATACGCGCAACGTGGCCGCCGTCATGGTCACCGCCGACCTGCCGGGCTTCTCCCGCGCGGGCAGCCGAATCGACGTAGCCGTCTCCGCCCTCGGTGACGCCACCAACCTGATGGGTGGCACCCTGCTGGTCACGCCGCTGCTCGGTGCTGATGGCGAGGTCTATGCCGTGGCCCAGGGCGCGATCTCCACCGGCGCCGTCGCTGCCCGCGGCGTCGCGGGCAGCGTGCAGCGCGGCGTGCCCACCGCCGCGCGCATCGCCAATGGCGCGATCGTGGAGCGCGAGATTCCCTATGCGCTGATCGGGCGCAACGTGATCCGCCTGTCGCTGCGCAACCCCGACTTCACCACGGCGCGCCGCATCGCCGCCGCGATCAACCGCGCCGCCGGCGCGCAGGCAGCGACGGCCACCGACCCGCGCACGGTGACCCTCCGCATGGCCGGGCGCGACCCGGTGGGCTTCCTGACGGATATCGAGCAGCTACGTGTCGAGCCCGACCAGGTGGCGCGCGTGGTCATCGAGGAGGCCTCCGGCACCATCGTCATGGGCGCCAATGTGCGCGTCTCCACCGTCGCCATCTCCCAGGGCAACCTGACCATCCGCATCACCGAGACGCCGCAGGTCAGCCAGCCCGTTCCGCTCGCGGGCGGCCAGACCGCCGTGGTGCCGCGCACCAGTATCGAGGTGGACGACCAGGCGGGGCGACGGGTGGGCGTGCTGCAGAGCGGCGTCACCTTGCAGGAGCTGGTGCGCGGGCTGAACAGCCTCGGGGTGGGTCCGCGCGACCTGATCCCGATCCTGCAGACCATCAAGGCGGCCGGTGCGCTGCAGGCCGAACTGGAGCTGCGCTGATGCGGATGCTGCCGACACCGCCCCTCGCCGCGCCCGGATCCGCACCGCCGGCGCTGCGCCAGGCGGCACAGGCTTTCGAGGCGCAGGCGCTGGCGCAGTTGCTGCAGCCCGCCTTCGATGCGGCGGATATCAGCGGCTCCGCCTTCGGCGGCGGGGCGGCCGAGGCGCAGTGGCGCCCGATGCTGCTGGAGGCGATGACCGGCATGGCCGCACGCAGCGGCCGGGGCGTGGGAATCGGCGAGGCGGTGCTGGGCGAGATGCTGCGCATGCAGGAAGCGGCCGCGGGACCGGCGGCCGCGGGACAGGAGGATGCGCGATGACCATGATGGAAGCCCTGCTGACTGCCGGCCAGCGCCTGGCCGAGGCGCTGCGCGCGGAGAACGAGGCGCTGGCCGCCCTCGATCTCGGGCGTGCGGCTGGCCTCGCCGACCGCAAGATCAAGGCGTCGGACGCCTTCGCAGCGGCCTTCGCGGCAGCCTCGCGGACCGGAGCGCGGGCGGAAGGCCCGGCGCGGCAGGTGGCCGAGGATCTCACCGCCCGGCTGCAGACGCTGGGGGCGGAGAACCGGCGGCTGCTGGAACGAGCTGTCACGGTGCAGTCACAGGTGATCGAGACCATCGCCGGCGCCGCCATGCCCCGCAGGGCCGGTGCGGGCTACGGCGCCACCGGGCGTCGTGCGGTGCCGCGCCAGGCGCAGCCGCTTGCGCTCGCGACCCGCGCCTGA
>Ga0182741_1003530_pt1 | contig 16531 bp, 15 predicted proteins | sample eDN5th37CBELigOP_FD_128874 | JGI IMG/M metagenome (GOLD analysis project Ga0182741, IMG submission 128874) | Enriched Organic Plus compost microbial communities from Emeryville, California, USA - eDNA 5th pass 37_C BE-Lig OP (version 2) (version 2) ...
ACCCCCTCCTCGCGCACGCGGCGGGCGATGAGCTGGGTCACCTGGGAACCGAAATCGATGATCAGGATCTTGTCGTGGGCGGGGTTCGTCATGGCGGGCTTCTAAGCGCTCGGATGGGCCCTGTCGAGACGGTCAGCGGCGCCGCATGATGGCGACGTAGAAGCCGTCGGTGTCGGTGAGGCGCGGCGACATCTGCAGACCCTCGGCGCCGAGCCGGACGGCGCGGCGGAACAGGAAGGCGCGCTCGCCGAGCGTGTCGGTGATCTCGGCCGGCGGAACCGGCTCGAATTCAGGGTGCCGGCCGCAGAAGGCGCGGACCTGCGACCCGTTTTCCTCGTCGAGGACGGAACACGTGACATAGGCGAGCCGGCCGCCGGACCGGACGAGACCGGCGGCGCGGTCGAGGATGGCGGCCTGCTCGGCCGTGCGCTGTTCCAGCGCGCCGGGGCGGATGCGCCATTTGGCATCGGGATTGCGCCGCCAGGTGCCGGTTCCGGTGCAGGGCGCGTCGATCAAAACGAGATCGGCGCGGCCGGCGAGATCGTCGAGCACGTCGGCACCGCCGCGCGGGGTGCGGACCTGGGCATTGCGCACGCCGGCGCGCTCGAGCCGGGCGTGGATCGGGGCCAGGCGCCGCTTGTCGAGATCGGTGGCGTAGATCTGGCCGTGATTGTCCATCAGGGCGGCCAGAGCCAGCGTCTTGCCGCCGCCGCCGGCGCAGAGATCCACCACCTGCTCTCCGGGCGCGGCGCCGGTCAGCAGCGCGGCGAGCTGCGAGCCCTCGTCCTGGATTTCGACCATGCCCTTAAGGAAGGCTGGCTCGGCATGGATCGCCGGGCTCTTGGCGTCGGCGGGAACGCGCACCCGCAGGCCGAACGGCGACCACCGGGTCGGCTCGGGAACGAGCTCGGCCAGCAGGGCCGCGGCGGCATCGCGATCACCCTTGAGCGTGTTGACCCGCAGATCGAGCGGCGCCCGCGCGGCCAAAGCGGCGCCCTCCTCCGCGCGGTCGTCGCCGAACACCGCGGCAAAAGCCGGATCGAGCCACTCGGGATAGTCGCCGCGCACGTGGTCGGGCGCGGTGGCGAGATCGGCGGCGGCGAGCCGCGCCTGCTCGGCCTCGGTGAGCGGCGCCGGCGCGAAGCGGCCGCCATCCGCGCGCGCGGCGACGGCGGCGACATCGAGGCCGCGCTCGAGCCGGAGCATGCCGAGGGCCACCGCGCGCGGCGTCTCCTCGCCCATGATCCAGGCGGCGGAGGCGCGGCGGCGCAGTGCGTCGTAGACGAGGCCGGCGATGGCGGCGCGGTCGCCAGAGCCGGCGAAGCGGTGCGACAGGCCCCAGTCCTTCAGCGCGTCGGCGGCGGGGCGCCGGCGGCCGAAAATGTCGGCGAGGACCTCGATGGCGGCAGACAGGCGGGCGCCGGGGGTCATGGCACCGGCGCCGTCAGGATGCGGATGGCGAAAATGGCCCACATCAGCATCAGCACCAGCGCGCCGAACGCGTAGGCGTAGAAGCGCAGGCGGAGCCGGTTGTTGGTGACGTGAATGAAGGCATGGACGAGGCGCGAGAGCACGAACAGCCACGCCAGCACGACGAAGAGAAAGTCGGCCTGCCTGGTGAACAGCGCCAGGATCGTCAGCACGTAGAACAGCAGCGGCAGTTCAAGCTGATTGTGAAAGGCGTTGGCTATCTGCAGGACGCGCGGGGGCCAATTCCGCTCGCCGAGCGCAATATCCCGGACCTTGACCCGGCCCGCCTGCAATTCGCCGACGCGGGCGAACGCCATCCAGACCTGAAGGGCGAAGGTCAATGCCACCAAAACAAAGACGGGAAGGAGGACGGCCTGGACCGACATGAGCGCTCCGGTATACGGGGCCGGACATTGGCCGTTCGGCTGGGCAATTGCAATGCGGCGATGTTGGATGAACCCACCCGCGAAGCGGGCGACCAATGCCGCAGGGAGATATCCATGGGCTTCATCATCCGCCTCCTCGGCGGCCTGGCCGGCGCGCTGATCGGCTACGCGGCGGTCGCGGCCGCCGGCGTCGCCTATCTCAACCTGGCGCGCATTTCCGACGTCGACGGCGGCGGCGTCATGTCGGTGTTTTTCGGCGCGGCGCCGCTCGGCGGCCTTGTCGGCCTGATGCTCGGCGCGATGACGGCGACGTGGCTGCGCCGCCGGTCCTCCGGCCGCGGCCACGACGTCAGACGTGAGTCGGGTAGTTCGGGCTCTCGCGGGTGATGGTCACGTCGTGGACGTGGCTCTCGCGCAGGCCGGCCCCGGTGATGCGCACGAACTGCGCCTTCTCGTGCAGCTCGGCCACCGTTTTGGCGCCGACATAGCCCATGGCCGCGCGCAGGCCGCCGGTGAGCTGGTGCAAGACCCCGGCGACGGGGCCCTTGTAGGCGACCTGACCCTCAATGCCTTCCGGCACGAGCTTGAGCGCGTCCTTGATGTCCTGCTGGAAATAGCGGTCGGCCGAGCCGCGCGCCATGGCCGCGACCGAACCCATGCCGCGATAGGCCTTGTAGGACCGGCCCTGGAACAGGAACACCTCGCCCGGGGCCTCGTCGGTGCCGGCCAAGAGCGAACCGACCATGGCGCAGGCGGCGCCGGCGGCGATCGCCTTGGCGAGGTCGCCGGAATACTTGATGCCGCCGTCGGCGATGACCGGCACGTCGTGCACGCGGGCCGCGGCGACGCTGTCCATGATGGCCGTCAGCTGCGGCACGCCGACGCCGGCGACGATGCGGGTGGTGCAGATCGAGCCCGGGCCGATGCCGACCTTGATGGCGTCGGCGCCGGCATCGATCAGGGCCTTGGCGCCGTCGGCGGTGGCGATGTTGCCGGCGACGACCTGAACCGCGTTGGACTGGCGCTTGATGCGGTCGACGGCCTCGAGCACGTGGCGGGAATGGCCGTGGGCGGTGTCGACGATGACGAGGTCAACACCGGCGTCGATCAGCATCTCGCTGCGGGCGAAGCCCTTGTCGCCGACCGTGGTGGCGGCGGCAACGCGCAGGCGCCCCTGCTCGTCCTTGCACGCATTGGGGTTGGCGACCGCCTTCTCGATATCCTTGACCGTGATCAGGCCGACGCAGCGATACTGGTCGTCCACCACGAGCAGCTTCTCGATGCGGTGCTGGTGCAGCAGCCGCTTGGCCTCGGCCTGGGTGACACCTTCTCGCACGGTGACCAGGTTGTCCTTGGTCATCAGTTCCGCCACCCGCTGTCCCGGGTCGGTGGCGAAGCGGACGTCGCGGTTGGTGAGGATGCCGACGAGCTTGCCGGCGCGGCCGTGGCCGGCGCCCTCGACCACCGGGATGCCGGAAATGCCGTTGTCCTTCATCAGCGACAAGGCGTCGGCCAGGGTGGCGTCGGGCTCGATGGTGAGCGGGTTCACCACCATGCCCGACTCGAACTTCTTGACCTGGCGGACCTGGGCCGCCTGCGCTTCCGGCTCGAGATTGCGGTGGATGACGCCGAGCCCGCCGGCCTGGGCCATGGCAATGGCCATGCGCGCCTCGGTCACGGTGTCCATCGCGGAGGCAATGATGGGAATGTTCAGCGGGACCGTGCGGGTGATGCGCGAGCGGATGTCGGCTTCCGACGGAAGCACATCCGAAAGACCGGGCTGAAGAAGAACGTCGTCGAAAGTGAGCGCCTCGCGGGGCGCGCCGTCATGCTTGATCGCCATTGCCAACCCTATCCGTCCGGGCGGCGGCGCTCAAGGGTCAAGCGGCGGGACGCACCGGAAACGAGTTGGCGCCGGTGGTTAGCACGGCTCGACGACGAATCCTAGACGGCGTGGACGGCTTACCGCCGCCAGCTCGGCGGCGGCCCGTGCCGCTCGATCGCATCGATCAGTTCGCGGTGCTTGCGGTCCTCGCGGCGCATGTAGACCGAAACCACGGCATGGACTGAGGGCACCAGGAACAGGACCGGGAAGATCAGGCCGAAAAGGACGCAGACGACGATCAGGACGAGGTTGAAAATCGCCGAAAACGGCTGGCCGTTGAGCAGAAGCCCGAGCGGCGGCAGCAAAGCGGCGAGAATATAGATCATCGAAGGCCCCTCCATGTGGCCGCCGGTCAGTTCCGCTCCGTATCTATGATGGCGCGGCCGCGACTCAAGTTCGGTGGCCCGGTTTCGACCGGGCGACAATGCCGCAGTGCATGACAGGTCGGCGCGGGGAACGGCCCGCAGCGCTTGGGCCGGCGCCGCGGGTTGGATATGGTCCCGCCCCTCGCAACGGGGACTCCATGGATGGCGCATAACCGGCTCGTCCCGCTCATCGTCGCGGTGGCGCTCTTCATGGAGAACATGGACGCAACGGTGATCGCGACGTCGCTGCCGGCGATCGCGGCCGATATCGGCACCGACCCGCTCACACTCAAGCTGGCGGTGACTTCTTACCTTCTCTCCCTGGCGGTGTTCATTCCCGCGAGCGGCTGGACCGCAGACCGGTTCGGGGCGCGCACCGTGTTCCGCGCCGCCATCGCCATTTTCGTCCTCGGCTCGATCGGCTGCGCGCTGGCCAGCTCGCTGACGGACTTCGTCATCGCCCGCATCATGCAAGGTATGGGCGGAGCAATGATGACGCCGGTCGGACGCCTCGTCCTGGTGCGGACGATCGACCGGCGTGCCCTTGTCGACGCGATGGCGCTGGTGACGATCCCGGCACTCGTCGGCCCGGTGATCGGACCGCCGGTCGGCGGCTTCATTACCACCTATGCCTCGTGGCACTGGATCTTTCTCATCAACGTACCGATCGGCCTCATCGGCATCGTGTTGGTGACGCGCTTCATCGAGGACATCCGCGCGGAGGAACCGGAGCGGTTCGACTTCACTGGCATGGTGCTGGCGGGAACCGGCGTCGCCGGCCTCGCTTTCGGCCTGTCGGTGGCCGGGCTCGACCTGCTGCCGTGGCCGGCGGTCGCTGGGCTGGTGGCGGTGGGCGCGATCTCGATGACTGCCTATGTGCGGCGGGCACGGCGCGTCGACTCGCCGGTGCTCGACCTGTCGCTGCTGCGGCTGCCGACGATGCGCGCCAGCCTGATCGGCGGCTCGATGTTCCGCCTCGGCATCGGCGCGCTGCCGTTCCTGGTTCCCGTGCTGCTGCAACTCGTGTTCGGGCTCGACCCGTTCGAGTCAGGGCTCGTCACCTTTTCTTCTGCGCTCGGGGCGCTGACGATGAAGACGCTGGCGGCGCGGATCCTGAAGCGGTTCGGCTTCAAACCGGTGCTGGTCGCCAACGCGCTGGCGAGCGCGGTGTTCATCGTCGGCTGCGCGCTGTTCGTGCCGGGCACGCCCTATGCGGTGATCTTCGCCATCCTGCTGATCGGCGGATTCTTCCGCTCGCTGCAGTTCACCAGCATCAACACGCTCGCCTATGCGGAGGTCGAGCCGGCGCGGATGAGCCGGGCGACGACCTTGACGAGCGTGGCGCAGCAACTCGCCATCTCCGCGGGAGTCGCGGTCGGCGCGCTGGTCGTCGACTTGACCCTGGCGTTGCGGGGCGGCGGCGCCGTCACCGCAAGTGACTTCCAGCCGGCTTTCCTGGTGGTCGGATTGATCTCCGCCGCCTCGGCGCTGGTGTTCGCGCAATTGCCCAAGGATGCGGGGGCCGAGCTCGCCAACCGCACGCCGGTCGCAACGGAAGGCTCCGATCAAAGAATGGGATGAGCCGCGCGCGGATCGGCGCGCGCCTAGTCCTGCGCAGCGCGGCCGCGGAAGCCGGTGGCGACGACGTAGAGTTCGGCGGAATCGGCGCGGCTCGCCGCGGGCTTGACGTGACGCACCGTGGCGAAGTCGCGCTTGAGCGCAGCAAGCAAGGCGGATTCCGTGCCGCCCTGCAGCACCTTGGCAAGGAAGCTGCCGCCTGGCGCCAGCACCTCGGCGGCGAATTCCGCCGCCGCCTCGACCAGCGCCATAATCTTGAGATGGTCGGTGCGCTTGTGCCCGGTGGCATTGGCGGCCATGTCGGACAGGACCACGTCGGCCTCCCCGCCGAGCATCGCCTTCAGCCGATCCGGCGCGTCCGGGTCCAGGAAGTCGATCGGCGCGAAGTCGACGCCGGCGATCGGCTGCATCTCGAGCAGGTCGATGGCCACGACCCGGCCGCCGCCCTCCCCCGCACGCACGCGCTTGGCGGCGACCTGGCTCCAGCCCCCTGGTGCCGCGCCGAGATCGACGACCCGGGCACCGGGCTTCAGCAGACGATACTTGTCGTCGATCTCGATCAGCTTGAACGCGGCGCGCGAGCGCCAGCCCTCACGCTTGGCGCGGGCCACGTAGGGATCGTTCAATTGGCGCTCGAGCCACAATTTCGAAGACAGCGAACGGCCGCGGCCGCTCTTCACCCGGACCTTGAGCTGGCGCTCGCCGCCCGAACTCTTGCTCTTTCCCGTGCTCATGCGCGCGCACCCTGCCCGGCCCAGACGCCGTCTTCGCGCATCATCTGCACCAGAATGCCCTCGCGCAGGCCGCGGTCGGCCACGCGCAGGCGGCGGCACGGAAAGACCCGGCGGATCGCTTCGAGAATGGCGCAGCCGGCGAGGACAAGGTCCGCACGTTCGGCGCCGATGCAGGGATTCGCGACGCGCTCCTCATAGCTCATCGCCAACAGACGGTCGATCACGGCGGAGACTTCAAGATCGCGCATCCAGCAGCCGTCGACGCGGCGGCGGTCGTAACGCGGCAGATCGAGATGAACGCCGGCAATCGTTGTGACGGTGCCGGACGTGCCCAACATATGCATGCGCGCCAGGCTGGCGCCGGCATCGACGGTCTCAGCGAAGCGCGCGACCAACGCGGCCACATCCACGATCATCGTCTCGAACAGTGCGCGATCGACGTGAACGCCGCCGTAGCGTTCCGCCAACGTGACCACACCGAGCGGCAGTGACGTCCAGGCGCGCACTTCGGGACGCGGAGGCCCAAAGGCGGTGTACGCGCTGCGGTCGAGATGGACGATCTCGGACGAGCCACCGCCGATGTCGAACAGGATCGCGCCTTCCGCCTGCGGATCGACGAGCGGGCTGCAACCGGTGGCGGCGAGATGCGCCTCCGTTTCGCGATCGACCACTTCCAGTTCGAGGCCGACCTCGTCGCGAATGCGTTGCAGGAACGCTTCGCCGTTCTCCGCCGCCCGGCAGGCTTCCGTGGCGATCAGCCGAGCGCGGGTGACGGCACGCAACTCCATCTTTTCGCGGCAGACAGCGAGCGCTTCGATGGCGCGGGCAATGGCCGGCTCGCCGATGCGACCGGTGCGCGACACCCCCTCGCCCAGTCGAATGATACGCGAGAAGGCGTCGACGACGCGAAAGCCGTCGCCCGAGGGGCGGGCGACGAGGAGACGGCAATTGTTGGTGCCGAGATCGAGCGCGGCATAGGTCGGCCCGGTTGCGGCCGCGGGCCATGCGCCATCAGCGCCTCGCCGGCGCCGCGAAGCGGGCCGCCGGTCGTCCCGGGGGCGAATCGGTCCGCGAACGGAAACCGATCCGAGGCCGGCGGGAATCCGCGCCTCGTCGTCCATCTGATGCCTTTCTACCGCCCGGAGCCGAGGGGCTCGACAGGCGGCGCGTGTTCCGTGTTCGAGCAAAGTCTAACGAAGGCGCTGGGGGGCGCAAGCCGATGCCGATGGTCACAGGCCGGGAAGCCGCGGCGCGCCGAAGTCGGTCGGGATCCCTTCTAGGGCCAGGAGGCGCGCCTTGGTCACGGCGCCGCCGGCGGCGGAGAAGCCGCCGATGGTGCGACCGGCGGCGACGACGCGGTGGCAGGGAACGATGATGGGAACAGGGTTTCGGCCCAGAGCCTGGCCGACCGCCCGGGCCGCATCCGGCGCGCCGAGCCGCCGGGCGAGCCCGCCATAGGTCTCCGTTCGGCCCCATCCGATCGTCCGGGCGGCCTGATAGACCTGCAGGTGGAAGGCGGCGACGCCGGAAAGATCGAGGGCAATGTCTGTCAGATCGACGCGGTCGCCCGAGAAATAGCGTTGCAGGTCGGAGATGACGACGGCAATGGCCGGGGGCGGCTCCCCCGGCTCGGCCGACCGCGCCACGCGACGCGCGGTCGCGTCGGGATCCGTTTCCGGGAGCTGCAGGCGGGTGACGGCCGCACCTTTCCAGGCGAGGCCGCAGGTGCCGATCGCAGTTTCGAACAGGCAATAATGCATCATACGGCAGGGCTCCTGCCGAGGCGGCGCGCGCCGGGCCGCGTCGGTGCCGAGACTATCAGCGCGCGTTGACCACACAAAGCGCAGCCGCCGGCCACGGAACGTCTGGTCAAGGTGCCGCCCGTTCTTTATTGTGTACTTTACTAGTCCGAATTATCTGGAGGCTTGGGGGCCTTGGTCTGGGACGTGCAAGAGCTGTTCAGGCGGCATGGCCGCCAGCTCACGCGATTTCTCAACCGCCGCGTGCAGTGCCCGGATCTTGCAGCTGATCTGGCGCAGGAAGCGTTTCTGCGCCTGCTTGGCGCGGCGCCCGTCGGCGCGATCGGGAACGGCCAAGCTTATCTGTTCCGGACGGCTGCCAATCTGGCGGTCGATCATCAGCGGCGGCAACGGGTTCTTCCCCTGATCGATGATCCCGAAGCGCTGCAGGCAATTGCCGATGACAGCCCTACCCCGGAGCGGGTGGTGTTGTCGCGACGGGAGCTCGCCGCAGTCGAGGCGGCGCTCGAGGACCTGCCCGAGCGCACCCGCGACGTGTTCATTCTCGCCCGGGTCGAGGGCCTGACCTATCAGGCGATCGGCCGGCGGCTGAACATCCCTACGCAGACCGCCTACAGTCACATGGTCCGGGCGCTGTGCCACCTGAAGGCTCGCCTCGACCAAGGGCGCTGACAGCACCGTCAGAAATCGCGACTCGCCATTCGTCTTTATAATCAGACCAAAGTGCCGGCCCGGCATGGCGGCTGAAAGACTGGTGATGACGCGCAACACTCCGCCTCTGCCCGATCCGCAATCGCGCCCTTCCAATGCCGTGTCGGAAGAGGCGGCACGCTGGTTCGCGCTGATGCTCGACGGCACGGCGACGGCGGACGACCAGGCCGACTTCCACGCCTGGCTCGGGGCCGACCCGCGCCATGCGTCGGCGTATGAAGAGATGGAACGGCTGTGGGCCGGGACCGGCGAAATTCCCGCCGTGAAAGCCGGAATGACGGCGGCCCGCGCCAAGGTGACACGACGGCGCTTCGCGGTGTTGGCCGGAGGCGCAGTGCTGGCCGCCGCCGCCTGGACCGCGCACCGGCAATTCGGCCCCGACTTCCAAACCGGCACCGGCGAGCGGCAGACGGTTCGGCTGCCGGACGGAAGCACGGTGCAGCTCTCGACCGCTTCCGCGATTTCGTTCGACTTCGGGCCGGAGCAGCGAAACGTGCTGTTGCGCGCCGGCGAGGCATTCTTCACCGTCGCACCCGACCGCGCGCGGCCTTTCGTGGTGGAGGCGGCCGGCGGCCGAGTCACGGCCCTCGGCACGGCGTTCGGCGTCGCCATCAACGATCAGTCGGTGCGGGTCGCCGTCACGCGAAACGCGGTTCAGGTCGCGGCCGGATCGAGCCTGGTGCAGGTCAAGTCGGGGCTGCAGGTCACCTATTCCAGCGAGCGCATCGACACCGCGCGTCCGCTCGATGCCGAGCAGGAGCTGGGCTGGCGCGAAGGCCGGCTCGTATTCGTCTCGGCGCCGTTCGCGCGGGTTCTGGCGGCGCTGGACCGCTGGCATTCCGGACGGATCGTGCTGATGGATTCCGCGTTGGCCGATCGGCCGGTGACGTTGATCGTCGATGTCGACCGCACCCAGTCGATGCTGACGGCGATCGAGCGGGCGCTGCCCGTGCGATGCGTGAATGTCACACCCTTCGTCACGCTCGTCTTCTCGGCCTGATAATTCCCGCCTCGAGTCAGAAATCCCCCACGCCCGTTCGTCGAGTCCAGCAAGCGGCCCATCAGGCCGCAGCGGTCGCGTCGCAATCGGGGTGGGGTTAGATGCTGAACCGATACTCGGTGACCTGCCGGTAGATGGCACCGGGGCGGAGGATCGTATCCGGGAAATGCGGATGGTTCGGGCTGTCTGGGAAATGCTGCGGTTCGAGACAGATCCCGGCATAGGCGCCGTACCGAACGCCATCATGGCCGGGAACCGGGACGTCCACCTTGGCGCCGTCATAGAGCTGAAGCCCGGGCTCGGTCGTGATCACGTCGAGAACGAGGCCGTTCACGGGCGAGCGCAGGCGCGCCGCGGGTTGCGGCACCAGGGCAGCGCCAGATAGCGCACGACGAAGGACCATGTTGACGTCGAGCGAAGCCGGCCCACCCTCGCGTTTAGCATCGCCAACGCGCCGCTCGGCGCGAAAATCGTATGGAGTGTCTGTGACTGAACGGATCTCGCCGGTCGGGATCAGGTCGCTGTCCGTAGGCGTGTAGTAATCGGCGGCGATGGTGAGGCGATGCTCGCCGATCGTCGCGCTGCCATCGAGATTGAAATAAGCATGGTGGCACAGATTGAGCGGCGTCGGCGCGTCGGCGACGGCCGTCAATTCGAGGCGCAGCGTTGCCGGCTCCAGCAGCCGATACGTGCAGGATACGGTGACGGCACCGGGATAGCCGCAATCGCCCTCGGGCGAAGACACGATTAGCGTCGCCGCTCCGGCGCCCACAGCTCCGAACCGCCAGGGCCTGCGGCCGAATCCATGATCGCCGCCGTGCAAGGCGTGGCGGCTGCCGCGGTTGGCGGCGACCTGAACGATGCGCCCGTCGAGAGTAAAGCGCGCCTCGGCAAGACGATTGGCAAGCCGCCCCTCGACGGAGCCGAAATGCGGCGAGTAAGCGAGATAATCGGCCAGTGTGGGCAGGCCGAGGACCACGCGCTGTCGGCGCCCGTTAACAAGCGGCACCACCAAGTCGCGCAGAACCGCGCCCCAGTTGATGATGCGCGCCTCCGCGCCCGCCACGGTGCGCAGCACGACTTGTTCGATCGGCACGCCCTCGCATTCGCCGAACGGCAGACGTTGCACCAGGGGATCGGTGGTCATGGCCAGGCTTCCGATCGCGCGCCGCGGCTCAGAAGGTCCGCGCGCCGTTGACGAGGAGGTAGAGCGCGTAAAGCGAACTGGTCGCGCAGATAAACAGGCGGTTCCGCTTGATGCCGCCGAAGACCACGTTGGACACGGCCTCCGGAATGTGGATCCGGCCGATCAGCGCGCCGTCCGGTTCGTAGCAATTCACGCCCTCCCCGGCGCTGGTCCAGATCCGCCCGTCGACGTCGAGCCTGAACCCGTCGAAGACGCCGTCCTCGCAGGTGGCGAAGACCTCACCGCCTGACAACGTGTTTGTGTCCGAGACTGCGAAGCGGCGCAGCTGGCCGATCCGCCTGCCCGACTGCACGATACCGGTGTCGCTGATATACAGATGGCGCTCATCGGGCGAGAAGGCGAGTCCGTTCGGGCGAATGAAATCGTCGGCGACACGCGCCACCGCGCCAGTCGCGGGATCGACGCGATAGACATGACAGCCGCCAATCTCGCTTTCGGCCTTGTGCCCTTCGTAGTCGGAATCGATGCCGTAGGACGGGTCCGTGAACCAGATGGAGCCGTCGGACTTCACCACCACGTCGTTCGGGCTGTTGAAGCGCTTGCCGTCGTGACGGTCGGCGATGACAGTCAAGGATCCGTCGTGTTCGGTGCGGGTCACGCGCCGGGTCCCGTGCTCGCAGGTCACGAGCCGCCCTTCGCGATCGACCGTGTTGCCGTTGGCATAGTTCGCCGGGTGACGGAAGACGCCGACGGCACCACTGCTCTCGTCCCAGCGCAGCAGCCGGTCATTGGGAATGTCGGACCAGACCACGCAGCGCATGGCCGGAAAATAGGCCGGGCCTTCCGTCCAGCGTCCGCCGTCATGAAGCCGTTCCAGGCGAGCGGAGGCATTCACCAGCGGCCGGAACCGCTCGTCTCTCACGTCGTACAGCACCGTCAATGATCCTCACACGCGTTCGCCCCGCGGCGGAGCATGCCGGAAGGCGCCGCCGAGGCCAAGCCGGAAGGCACGACGATCAGGTCTCGCGGAAGGCGCGGGCAAAGGTGTCGAGGAACGGCTGCAATAAATATTGGAAGAAGGTGCGCTCACCCGTGCGGATATAGACCTCGGCGGGCATTCCGGGTGTGGAGCGAAAGTTTGGCACCCTGGCAGCCTCCTGCTTGTCGAGTTCCACCCGCACCACATAGGTGCTGCGCAGGGAGGGGCCGGACGGGCCGGATGCGGCGTTCTGCTCGGCCACGGCATCGGCGGAGATATAGGTGACGCGTCCCGACACGATCGGCGTGACCCGCTGATTCAACGCGACGAGGCGGACGGCGGCCTCCTGCCCGACCTGCACATTGTCGATGTCCTTCGGCATCACCCGCGCTTCGATGATCAGTTCGTCGTCGATCGGCAGCAGTTCCAACACCGTCGCGCCGGGCGCGATGACGCCGCCGATCGTGTGGTGCAGCAGCTTGATGACGATGCCGCGCACTGGCGCGACGATCTCGATGCGGTCCAGGACGTTGCGCGCCGCCCTGATCCGCTCCTCGATATCCACCATCTCGCCACGCACTTGTTGCAGCTTCTCCACGGCCGATTGAACGACCACGGTCCGCAAGTGCTCGATCTGCTCCAGGCCGCGCGCGATCCGTTCGTTCCCTTCGGCGATCTGCGAGGTCAACTGACCGCGCTGACCTTCAAGCGCGGCGCGCGTGCGCTGCAGGGCAAGAAACTCGGGCTTGCGGACCAATCCCTTGGCCACGAGCGCGGACTTGTCCGCGACCTCTTCCGAAATGATCCGGATTTGCGTGGCAACCGCTTCGCGCTGAAGCTCGTAGCCGGTGATCGCCTCGCGCAAGGCGGCGATACCGCGCTCGATCACCGAGATTTCGCTCTCCAGCCGCTGATGCCGCGCCCGGATGTCGGCGGTCTGGTTGTTGAGGATGTTGCGCACCTCCGGATCGACCGCACGCTCGATCAGCCATTCGGGATAGACCGGAACCACCTGGCCGCGGCTTTCCGCCACCAGCCGTGCCTCAGTCGCGGCAAGCTGGTCGCGGCGCAGCACCAGGCGGCGCAACGTCGCTTTCTGCTCGATCTCGTTGAGCCGGATCAGCGGCTCGTTTTCCTCGACGACGTCGCCCTCCCGCACGAGGATGTCGCGGATCACCCCGCCTTCGAGGTGCTGGACCTTCTTGTTCTGGCCTGTGGCCACGAAGGTTCCCTGGGTGATGACGGCACCGTCGATCGGCGCCGTACCGGCCCATACGCCGAAGCTTAGAAGTCCAGCGCCCAGCGCCGAAAGCCCCCAGATGGTTGCCCGCGAGGAGGTGCGCGGAATGTCGACATACCACTCGCCCTCGGGGCTCTGCGCCATCTCGATCATCGCCGGCGTGAGGATCCGTGACGACATGCGCGTCTCCTATTCGACGGAGGCCCTTGCGGGGGCCTTCGCCAAGCTGGTCGCGACGACGCCGGCCAGGATTGAATCCTGTCGTTGCTTGGTCGCTCCAGCCATCTGCGACATGATCTGCTCGCGCTCACCGAAGGCTTCGAGGCGACCGTCGCGGAGGACCAGGATCTTGCCGACATGTTGCAGCACGGCCGGCCGCTGCGTGACGACCACGACGGTGATCCCCTGGCTGCGCGCCCGCTGAAGCGCTCGGGCCAGCGCACGCTCGCCGGCACTGTCGAGATTGGCGTTTGGCTCGTCGAGAACGACGAGTTGCGGCGTGCCGAAAAAGGCGCGCGCCAAAGCGATCTGCTGGCGCTGCCCGCCGGAGAGCGGGCTGCCGTCGAGATTGATCTCGGTCTCGTAGCCGTCGGGAAACAACGAGATCATTTCGTGGACACCGGCAAACTGCGCAGCCTCCGTGATCCATTCATCCGGCACGTCGTCGCGCATGCGAGCGATATTGGCCTTGATGGTGCCCGGGAACAGCTCGACGTCCTGCGGCAGATAACCGATATATTCGCCCAGCTGGATGGGATCCCAATTGCGCAGATCGGTGAGGTCCAGCCGAACGCTGCCGGCAGTCGGCGTCAGGCACCCGACAAGCAGGCGCGCGAGGGTCGACTTGCCGCTTCCAGACGGGCCGATAATGGCGAGGGCCTCCCCCGGCTGCAGATTGAACGACACGCCGTTGAGCAGCGGCCGGTTCGATCCGGGCGCCAGACACAATACCCGCTCGACCGAAACGTCGCCGTTCGGCCGCGGAAGGTAGAGGCGCTGCTGCTGCCGTTCGGAGCTGCTGAGTTGGGTCTTGATCCGCTTGTAGGCGTTTCGCGCATTGACGAAACTGCGCCAGCCCTCGATCGCACTTTCGACCGGCGCCAGGGCGCGGCTGGCGATAATCGAGGCCGCGATCATCATGCCGCCGGTCAGCTCGGACCGAAGCGCGAGATACGCACCGGTGCCGAGGATGCAGACTTGCGCAATGAGGCGCAGGAACCGCGAGATTCCGGAAAGATAGGCATTGCGGTCGTTGGCATTCGCCTGCGCGCGCAAAGCGGCCCCGTTCTCCCGCCCCCAAAGCATGACGCTCTCGTTGAGCATGCCCATGGCATTGATCACCTGCGCGTTGCGGACCTGCGCCGAAGCCTGGCTGTTCGCGCGGATCGCATGCTGTCCCGAGACGCTGAACGGTTTATCGGTGAGGCGCTGATTGAGAAAGGCAATGATCATCAGCAGCAAACCGGCGGCGGTAATGATCCAACCGAGCAGCGGGTGAATGAGGAAAATGACCGCGAAATACAGCGGCGCGATCGGTGCGTCGAAGACCGTCAACATCACGGGACCGGTGACGAAGGATCGCACCTGCTGCAAGTCGCGCAGCGCCTGGACGTCGCGGCTTCCCCCAACGGCGCTATGGATGGCGTTGGCCAGCAACGGCGCGCCAAGCATGGCTTCGAAGCGGGTGCCGACGCGCAGCATGAGGAAGCGCCGCGTCATATCGAGGATGACCATCAGAGCGAGCGCGCCGCCCGCGACTAACGACAGCATCAGCAACGTTTCGAAGCTGCGGCTGGTCAGGACCCGATCGGAAAGTTGAAAGAGATAGATCGGCACCGTCAGCATCAGAACGTTGACGGCGACGGAAAAAAACGCCGCGGCGATGATGGAGCGGCGACAGGTCAGAAGGCTCTGGCGCAGGATTTCGGCGCCGCTGAGATGCATCGAGGCGACGTTGCGGCGGCGCGCGCTCGTGGTGCGACCGGGTTCGCGGCATGAGGCACCGGCCCGCCGCGGCCGCCCGGCGGACTCGCCAGCCGGCCGGGGCGGCGGCGCATCGGCCGCGGTCCAATCTGCGCCGTCTGCCGGCTTGCTTCGCTCGTCGGATGCACCGATCTCGGGTCCGCCGCCCTCGCGCGCGAATTCGGGAAAGGGAGGTGCAGGCTCGCCCACGCCCAACTCGGCAAAGCCATTCAGCCCCTTCGGACCGGCCGCAGCCGGGGGAGCCTCGAACATTCGGTGCCTCGTGGGTCGGTTCATGCGGGTTCCGATGCCAAACGCATCCCGGAGGCACACTCAACCTGACAGGCTGCTCAACATGTCGCCTGCCCCCTGGACGTATTGCTCTTCGAATTCTTCAGCCACTTCCTGGGCGGCGTCGACCGCGACTTCGGCAAAGATCCTGTCGTCGTCCTGCAGGAAGTTCGCCTGGATGACCGTGGTGTGCTCGTAGTAGTCGCCCGCGACGACAACCACGCCGCCGTGACCACCATCCATCAGGAAGACCGAGTTGCCGGTGTCGTTGCCGCCCGCCGTGGCCTCCTGAACGGAGCCGGTCCGGCGCCCTGCGGCGTCGATGATCGCATCCTGATCGATCGTGTCGCTGTCATAAAGGACGTTGACCTGCAGCATCACGTTGAACTCGTGATAGTCGCCATCGAGCAAGTTAGCGCCCTGCCCGTTCGCCGCAGCGGCGACGAGCTCGTCGAGGCTGCCGTAGCCCGTCAGGGCTCGCAACTCGAATGCACCAATCTCGGCGAGCGACCACGCTCCGTCGGCACCGCTGTCGATCATGCCGAAGACGTTCTGCTGCTGGTTGCCGCCGGCGCTGCCATTCTGCCCCAGATCCGTGTCCCACCCGGTGCCGAAGAACTCCCCGCCGTTGACGATGAGGTCATTGTCCGAAAGGAACGAGTACTGCATCACCAGCAGGGACTCGAAGTGCGCGCCGCCGACCAGGACCGGAAGGCCCGGCCCTTCGACGATCATCGCACTGTTGTCTTGCACATTCCCGCCGGTTGCCGCGTCCTGCTCCGCCCAGCCATGGCCGCCGCCGTGCGCGGCATCGTCCAAGGTCGCGCGCAGATATTGCGCCAGCGTGTCGTTGTCGAAGGTGATGTTGATCTGGATGATGATGTTGTACTGATGGAAGTCGCCGGTCACCACCAAGACGTCCTCCCCGCCTCCACCCGTCTCGGCCTTGATTGCGTTGTCGAGGGTGTTCGACCCGGCAGAAGCGGTCTGGCCGGTCTCGTCAGGCCGCGGATGGCGCTCGTC
>Ga0182741_1003533_pt1 | contig 16515 bp, 16 predicted proteins | sample eDN5th37CBELigOP_FD_128874 | JGI IMG/M metagenome (GOLD analysis project Ga0182741, IMG submission 128874) | Enriched Organic Plus compost microbial communities from Emeryville, California, USA - eDNA 5th pass 37_C BE-Lig OP (version 2) (version 2) ...
CGCGACGGCGACGACGGCGGCGGGGAAGGCGGTTCCCACCCGCCCCATCTGCACGACCGTGCCGACCGGGCACAGCTCGCGGCAGAGCGCCTGCACGAAGACGCGGCGGCGGGCGCCCGCCCCCTGGTCGGCGCCCACGTACGCCGTGGCGCACAACGCCGGGCCCACGGCGCCCCGCAGCGCCGGGTGCCCCTCGAGGAGCCGCTCGGCGTCGTCGCGGAGCGTCCCCTCGAACGACGAGGCGGCGATGGCGGGCGGGACCGTGACGGCCGTGCGGCGCGCCGCGCACCGGGCGAAGCTCGCCGCGGCCGCGATGAGAGCGACCGCGACCACGGTGAGGCGGACGAGGGAACGTTGCACGTCGAGGAGCAGGTCGGGCACGGCGGGGTACGAGCAGTCGAGACGGTGCGTCGGTGGGACGACGGACCCGGGGAGTGAGGGTTCCGCAGGCTGGCGCGGGGGAGGCGGCGGCTGCAAACTGTACCGCTCTTCGGGCCCCCTCCCACCGAGCCGGACGACGATCCCCCTGCACTCCGTCACTCGCCGGCAGCGCCGCGCTCGCTCATACGCCGTGGCACGATTCCATCTGTCGAATCGTTCCTTCAAGACGGTCGGGCCCCGTTCCGGGGCCCGTCCAGCTCTCAACCCCCGAGGCGTCCTGCTCGCCCCGAGGATCCGAACTAATGGCTCATCCGACGTATAACTCGACGGTCGCGTACTTCTCGATGGAGATCTGCCTCGAGCAGGCGATCCCGACGTACAGTGGCGGCCTTGGCGTCCTTGCCGGCGACACGCTCCGCTCCGCCGCCGACCTGGAGCTCCCGGTCGTGGCCGTGACGCTCCTCCATCGCAAGGGCTATTTCCAGCAGCAGCTCGACGGAAGCGGGAATCAGACGGAGCAGCCGGTCAGTTGGAACCCGGAGGACAAGCTCGAACGGCTCGACGTCGTCGTGAGCGTGACCATCGAAGGGCGGCAGGTCCGCGTGCGCCCCTGGAAGTACAGCGTCCGCGGCATCTCCGGGCACGTCGTCCCGGTGCTGCTCCTGGACACCGCGCTCCCGGAGAACACCCCCTGGGACCAGACGCTCACCGACTACCTGTACGGGGGGGACACGCACTACCGCCTCTGCCAGGAGGTCGTGCTCGGCATGGGGGGCGCCGAGGCGCTCCGGGCGCTCGGGTACGACCACGACCTGCACTACCACATGAACGAGGGGCACGCCGCGCTCGCGACGCTGACCCTCCTCGAGCGGCAGCTCGGGAGCCGTCCGCGCTTCGAGCTGGACGAGGGCGACCTCGATGCGGTGGAGCGCCACTGCATCTTCACGACGCACACCCCCGTGCCGGCCGGCCACGACAAGTTCCCGATGGATCTCGTGCGCCGCGTCCTGGGGGACGACCGGTGCGCGATCCTCGAGCGCGCCGGCGGGGTGGACCACGGGCAGCTCAACATGACGCACCTGGCGCTGCACCTCTCGCGCTTCGTGAACGGTGTGGCGATGCGGCACCGGGACGTCTCCAAGGGGATGTTCCCCAACTTCCCGATCAACTCCGTCACCAACGGCGTGCACGCGGTGACGTGGACCGCGGAGCCGTTCGCCCACCTCTTCGACCGGCGCATCCCCGAGTGGCGGCGCGACAACCTCTATCTGCGCTACGCCGTCGGCATCCCGCTCGCCGAGATCCGCGACGCGCACAAGCAGTGCAAGGGGACGCTGCTCGCCGAGGTCCAGCGCCGCACCGGCGTCGCCCTCGACCCCGACGTGTTCACGATCGGCTTCGCGCGCCGTGCGACCCCCTACAAGCGGGCGGACCTCGTCTTCTCCGACCCCGATCGGCTCGTGCAGATCGCGGAGGAGGTCGGGCCGCTGCAGGTGGTGTTCGGCGGCAAGGCGCATCCGCAGGATCATGGCGGGAAGGAGCTGATCCGGCGCATCCACGAAGCCTCGCGCCGCCTCGCCGGCAAGGTCACCGTCGTCTATCTCACGAACTACGAGATGGACCTCGGCCGCATCCTGACCAGCGGCGTCGATCTCTGGCTGAACAACCCGATGAAGCCCCTCGAGGCGAGCGGCACGAGCGGGATGAAGGCGGCGCTCAACGGCGTGCCGTCGCTCTCGGTGCTCGACGGGTGGTGGATCGAGGGGCACGTCGAGGGGGTGACCGGATGGTCGATCGGCAGCGGGATCGAGCCGGAGGGGGACGCGTCCAAGGACGCGAATGACCTCTACGTGAAACTCGAGCGGGTGATCCTGCCTTTGTTCTACGGGCTCCCCTACGCGTACGCCGAGGTGCAGCGCGCGGCGATCGCGTTGAACGGAAGCTTCTTCAACACGCAGCGGATGGTCGAGCAGTACGTGCGCAACGCGTACTTCCCCTCGATGGGTCCCGCGTCGGTCGCCGGCGCGATGGCGCCGGCGGGCGCTGCGTGACGCGTGGGTCGGACGGCGCGGATCGCGCGGCCGTCCGACCACCGGTAAAATCTCGGTAAACCCTGGCCGTCCTCGTGCGAGCGGGTCGTGACTCGCCGGGGGAGGCGGCGTCAAGTTATCATGGCGGGTGCGGCCCCTCCGGTATCCGAGGCCGGGGTGATCCGCCCGCGTCATCGTCGATGCTCACTTCCGCGTTGGAACCCAGTCTGGAACCCGCCGAGCCGCCGCGCGCGACCCGCGCGCCGGGAGGCGTCGCGTGAGCGCGATGTCGCTCTCGCTCGTCCTCGCGCTCGCCCTCGCGGGAGGCGTGTGGCTGTTGTGGCATCGCCGCCGTGAGCGCAGCCGCACGAGCGCCCTCTCGACGCTCGCGCACGCGCTGCGCACGCCGCACGATGCCCCCGCCGCTCGGCGCAGCGCCCCGGTCGGGCTGCCACCCGGGCTGCTCGCGTCGGGAGAGACGCCGTCGGTCGGGCCGCGCCGGCGCCGTTCCGTGCCGCGTCGCCATGCGCCCTACGTCCCCGACGCGCAGCTCCCCAGCGAGGCGTCGGCGCTCCCCCTCTTCCGGCGCGGCCCGCATCGCTTCGCGCGCAACCTGCTCGCCGCCGAGGGGGAGCACCATGAGCTGCGGGTCTTCGACTACAGCGCCTCCGAGGAGCGCGCGGACGAATCGGTCGCCGTCACCGTGGCGCTCTTCCGGTCGCGCGTGCTGCACCTCCCCGACGATCCCCTCGACAGCGACTCGCCGCAGTCGCGCGAAGCGCTGGCGACGCCGGTGCTCGAGCGGATCTCGCGCGACGCCGCGCTGGTCGTCGAGGGCTCGGGGCCCTGGCTCGCCGTCTACCATCGGGAGGGGCTGATCCCCGACGACGAGCTGGAGTCGTTCGTCGACGACGCGCGCTCGGTGCACGACCTCCTCGCCTTCGGGCACGAGCGGTCCACCCAGCGCTGAGTCGCGCTGGCGGTGTGCGCCAGCTCACCGGGAGGCCAGCTTGGTGACCGGCCTCGCACGAGCCCACAAGCCCCCATCACCGCGCATCCTCCCGCGCGGACGCAACGTCAGGGCGCATCTCCCTCCTCTTCGAGAGGCCCCGCCATGACGCAGCATCCCCCCCGGCGGCGCGCGACTCGGCTGTTCCAGCGTGCGCTGCTCGCCACTCTCGCCACGCCGCTCGCCGTCCCCGCGCAGCCCGCCCTCCGCGACGCCTACCAGCTCGAGGCCGCGACCTCCGACGTCGCGACGCCGTCCCCCCGCGTCCGTCCCGCCGAACGCGGCACGCCGGCGCGCACGAGCGTCGTGGATACGCTCGCCTTCGCCCACGCCGCGCTCCGCCGCTCGCAGATCGAGCTGGTCCCCGTGCTCGAGCGGATGGGCGCGCGCAGCGAGGACGAGCTGGTCGCGCAACCGATGCTCCTCGGCGTCGCTGCCGAGCTGCGCCGCGCGCGCGCCGGCGCCAACGTGCTCCATCTGCTGGACCGCACCGCCTCGTCGCTCGACGCGATGTGCGCGGAGGCCGCCGGCGCGCGCCAGCGCTCCTGCCGCGCCATGACGATCCAGCTCACCGCCGCACGCGCGCACGTCCGTGCGGGGCGCAAACCGGAGGCGCGCCGCGCCCTCAGCTCGCTCGCCAAGCACGCGGACGACGCCGTGCTGTCGAAGGCGTTCCTCCCGTGGGAAGGGTCCGTCATCGGCGAGACGGCGCGCTACGCGATCGACCGCATCTGATCCAACGGTCAGGGAACCGCAGGTGCCGTCGGGTGTGCCACGAAGGAGTGGCACACCCAGTGCTTTTTTCGACTCCTGCGTCGGACGCGCCGCGTGACGATCAGCGTCACGGTCTCGTCGTCCACCGGAGGACGCGACTCGGGAGCGTCACTTTCGGGACCGCCGGGTTCGACAGCACGTCGCCCAACCGTCACACCCGCTGCATCGTCGCATGCTGTTCGCTCAACTGATGCTCGTTGCCGGCCTCGCCACCGGGGCCACCGCCGACAGCGCGGGCCGCGCGCGCGCGACCGCCGCTCCCTCCGACTCGTCCGCCGTGGTGCACACCAAGCGGTCGGTCGTCAGTGTCGTCCACACCGCGGGCAAGCTCCCGCGCGCCCTGCCCCCGCTCACACCCGGAAGCGTGGACAGCGTCGTCGTCGAGAAGAGCGAGCGCCGGCTCACGCTCTTCGTCGCCGGACAGGCGGTGCGCAGCTATCGCGTCGCGCTCGGCCAGAATCCGGTGGGCGCCAAGCGCGTGCAGGGCGACTCGCGCACGCCGGAGGGGCTGTACGTCATCGATCGGCGCAACGAGAACAGCAAGTACTTCCGATCGCTCCACATCTCCTATCCCAACGCGATCGACCGCTTCCTCGCGTCGGAGAAGGGCTACACCGCCGGCGGCGACGTGATGGTGCATGGGCTGGCGCCGGAGTTCGCGGACCAGGGGGCGACGCACTGGAAGAACGACTGGACGGAAGGATGCGTCGCGATCTCGAACGAGCAGATGATGGAGATGTGGGACGCGGTGGCGGACGGGACGCCGATCCGGATCAAACCGTGAAGGGCGGATTGACGGTCTGACCGTTTGACGGCTACGGCGCTTGACAGCTTGACAGCGGTAAGAGAACGGCGTCGTCAGAGGAGCTCTCTCTGACGACGCCGTTTCTCACCGCTGTCAAACTGTCCACAGCGGATCCCTCGCCTTCGCTCGGGATGACAGCCGTTGCTGCAACCAGCAGATCTCGCATTCGCTCGGGACGACAGCCCTGCCGTCAAACCGTCAGACCGTCAGACCGCCGTCCTCACGCCGCCGTCTCGAACTCCTCTTCCATCTGTTCCGTCTTCCGCAGTGCGCGCAGCACGGTGCGGCCGGCGGCGATGCCGCCGAGGAGGATGTAGATGTAGAAGGTGTAGAAGCGCCACCAGAGCAGCGCCGCGCCGAAGATCGCGTGCGGGATGTCGCCGGCGAGTGCGGCGCGGAAGGCGACTTCGACGGCGCCGCCGCCTCCGGGCGCGGGGACGACGGCCGCGCCGTAGAGGAAGCCGAGGGGCCAGAGGGCGAGCGGCGCGAGCGGCGCGCCGGCGCCCACCGCGGTCGTGAGCACGAGCGCGGGGAGCACGGTGAGCCGGATCGCGACGTGGACGACCGACGACGCGAGCGAGAGCCCCGCGAAGCGGAGATCGACGTCCTTCACCACGTCCACCGTGTGATGCACGTTGCGCAGCCAGCGCTGCACGACGCGCCAGCGCGCGTCGTTGATCCAGAGCCGGCGCGCCCAGCGCGGTGCGGGGCCGGTGGCGTTACGACGGGAGAGGAGAAAGGCGACGACGGCGACGCCGAGGACGAACGCGGAATAGCCGCCGACGATGCCGACGAGCGCGCCGAGCACTCGGCCGGCCCCACTGAAGATCACCGCCACCGCCGCGACGACGATCGCGAGCGACAGCGCCTCGAGAAAGAGCTCGGCGAAGAGGATGACGAGCACGCTCGCGGGGGCGAGCCGAGACTCGGCGAGGATGAGGAAGCGCGCGGGCTCGGAGCCGGAGCGCGCGGGGGTGATCGCCGCGCCGAAGTCGCCGCCGAGGCAGGTGCGGAGCGCGGCACCGAAGGGGAGACGCAGCCCGACCGCCTTGGCGCTCCAGACGAGCTTGAGCGCACGGGCGCCGACCTCGATCACCACCGTGCCGAGCGCGAGCACGTGCGCGATCGGCGGCAGCGCGGTCCACAGGTTCGCGGCTCCCTCCTGCCGGCTCCAGCCGAGCACGAAATAGAGGGAAACGGCGATGACGGCGGCGAACGAGAGGGCGGTGAGGATCCAGCGCTTGTGAGTCAATGCGTCGAGGCGGAGGGGGGCAGCGGGGGGGCGGCCTCGACTACGATAACGCGTCCGGACGGGATTCGCTGCGCGGGCAGGGGATGTCGAACGCACCGCGGGGTCGCCCATACGCCCATACCATTGGGGGCCCCCCCCGAACCACAACGCTCACCCGCCGCGCGCGCCGAGCATCATCGAACGCACGCAGACCGGCACGCGATCATCCGTGGAGGCGTCTGCACGCGATCGTCGCTGCGCGGACGAGCACTCCGCACCGTTCCACTCCGACCCCACTCTGACCCCACTCCGACCCCACTCTGACCCCACTCTGACCCCACTCTGACCCCACGTCGGCCCCGGTGCGTCCCTTGCCTCGCTCCGCTGGATGATGGTGCGGAGGGCGGGGCTGCTCGCGACCGAGCGGGCCGTTCGCGCGGAGCGCGGCGGACGGTGCGTGTCGATCGACTTCTCGCTCAGTGGCCAGCGGCTCCCGGCACTCCTCCTGATGCCGGACTCGGCGGCGCTCGCCCCCGCCGCGCTGCTCCTGCACGGCTACACGTCCCACAAGGAGCGGATGATCGAGTCGGTCGGGCGCGCTCTCCTCGCGCGCGGCGTCGCGGCGCTCGCGCTCGATCTGCCGCTGCACGGCGAGCGCGAGGGGACGCTCGACGCTCGGGCGCTGCGGTCACCCATCGAGATCCTGCGACAGTGGCGCGCGGCGCTCGAGGAGACGCGACTGGCCGTCCGCTGGCTCGCCGCGCACGACGGCGTCGATGCGGATCGCGTCGGCGTCGTCGGCTACTCGCTGGGGAGCTTCGTCGGAGTGATCGCCGCGGCGGCGGAGCCGGCGGTGCGGGCGGTCCTGCTGGCGGCGGGGGGCGACCTGCCGACCGATCTTCCCTTCGGCGCGCTGGTCCGCGCCTCGGCCGACCCGCTGCGCGCCGTGCGCAGGCTCGAGGGACGCCCGCTGCTCATGCTCAACGGAACCCTCGATCGCACGGTGCGCCCCGATCAGGCCGAGCGGCTCTTCGCCGCGGCGCGCGAGCCGAAGGAGCTGCGCTGGTATCCGGGGGGACACTGGCCGCCCGCGCGCGAGATCGACGCCGGCGCGGCGTGGCTGGCGAGCCGGCTCAGCGCGCCCCGAGCCCGCGCGCCATCGCCGCCGCCAGCGCCACGATGACGATCACGATCGTCGTCTGGACCATGCTGATCGTCGCGATGCGTCGGGCCGTCGCATCGCTCGGCGTCGCGCCCCGCCGCCAGCGGATGAGGGTGACCATCGGCCAGAGCTCGAGGAGGAAGACGAGCAGGAAGAGCCCCATCTTCGCGTGGAAGAGGGGGTTCTGCAGGTAGTACGCGGTCGCCTTCTCCATGCTCGCGAGCGCGCGCCAGGCGCCGGTGGCCAGCCAGAGGACCGCCGCGATCCCCCACCAGGAGTCGGCGGCGAAGGCGCGCCGCAGCATCTCCGGCGACACCCGCTGCCGCAGCTCGCGGCCACGCACGTAGACCGCGCCGAGGCCGATCCCGAGGGCGAGGAGGTGCAGGGTGGCGAGCGTCAGGCGGAGGAGCATGCGTCAGCGCTCCACGAGCGGCGCGTCGAGCACCGCGCGCAGCACCGCGTCGCCGACGTCGCGGCGCAGCCGCACGTGGCGGTCGCTCGTGCCGCGCGAATGCACGCGGTTCGCGAGGATGACGATGAAGAGGCCGCGCTCGGGGTCCATCCACATCGACGTGCCGGTGAACCCGGTGTGCCCGAACGCGCGCGGCGACGCGTAGCGCCCCGCGCTCGACTCGCCGGACGGGGAATCCCACCCCAGCGCGCGGCTCGACAGGTCGTCCTGCACCGTCGTCCAGCGCGCGACCGTGGCCGACCTCAGGAGGCGCGTGCCGCCGTACGTCCCGTTGGCGAGGAGCAACTGCGCCACGCGGGCGAGATCGCGCGCGGAGCCGAAGAGCCCCGCATGTCCCGACACGCCGCCGATCGCCCACGCGTTGCCGTCGTGCACGACGCCCTGCAGCAGCCCGCCGCGCGCCGTGTCCACCGCCGTCGGCGCGATGCGCGGGCGCAGCGTGGCGTCGGGGCGGAAGACCGTCTCGCGCAGGCCGAGCGGCCCGGCGACGCGCGCGGCGAAGAGCGAGTCGAGCGGCTGCCCGGTGATGCGCTCGATCACCGCCTGGAGCAGCACCATGTCCCAGTCGCTGTAGACCATGTGCGCGCCGGGCGCGCCGCGCAGCGGACGCTGCTCGATCTGCGCGAGATACGCCTCGCGCCCGCGCGCCTCCTGTCGGTAGAGGGGCGCGCCCGCCTCCAGCCCGCCCGTGTGCGTGAGCAGCATGCGCACCGTGATCCCCGCCTTGTCGGGCGCGCCGAACTGCGGCACGAGGTAGCTCGCGACGGTGCGGTCGAGATCCAGCTGTCCTTCCTCCTCGAGCATCATGGCGAGCGTGGTCGTCGCGATCACCTTCGTCAACGACGCGAGGTCGTAGGGGGTCGTCGAATCCACGGCCGGGCTCTCCGCCGGCCAGTCGAGCCGGCCGTAGCCCCGCATGTGGACGACGCGTCCCCACCGGCCCACGGCGATCGCGAGCCCGGGCGACATGCTGTCGGCGAGGGCGCCCGCCGCGAGCGAGTCGAGCTCCCGGCCGAGCGACGCGGACATCCCGACCGCGGTGGGCGGGGCGGCGACGAGCGCGGGCGCGGTCGCCAGACGAGCGGGCGCGGGACGTGTGGCCGGCGTGGCGCGGCAGGCGGCGAGCGCGAGCGCGAGCGCGAGCAGGGTGCGGGCGTGGGTCATGACGCAGAAGATAGTGCGATGTCGGGCGCGTGCGCCTGTTCGAGTCGCGCGTACAGCTCGAACCACGGTGCCGACGCCGCGGAGCGTCGCGCCGCCGCGCGCATGAACGCCTTCGCGACGCGCTCTTCCACGCGCGCCCAGGGACGTGTCCAGCGATCGGCCAGCGGCACGAGCACGTCGCCGACGACGTGCTCCACCCGGAACCCCAGCGAGGCGACGAGGCGCGCCAGCGACGCAGGGGAGAATCCCCAGCGGTACGGAAAGCCGAGGAGGTTGTTCTGCGCGAGCCGCGCCCGCGCGAGCGACGCGCGCAGCGAGCCGCCGGCCGCACGGCGGCGAAGCGCGGCATAGCAGGCGCCGTTCGGAACGCGCACGGCCAGCACGCCGTCCGGGCGCAACCGCATGCGCGCCGCGTGCAGCGCCTCGCGCGGATCGGGCATCTGATCGAGACAGTTCCAGAGCGCGATCGCGTCCCACCGCCGCGCCGGGTCCACGTCGGCGAGCTCGCCGAGCGTCACGACGTGCCCGCGCCCGCGCGCGTGCGCGCTGGCGACGGCGTTGACGTCCACCCCCTCCGCCCGCCACCCACGCTCGCGCGCCGCGGAGAGGAAGCCGCCGACGTAGCTGCCGACTTCGAGCACCGCGCCCGCGCGCCCCGCGACGGCGGTGAGCCGGCGTGCCTGCGCGCGCGCCGCGTCGCGCTGCGTGTCGTGCAGCGCCGCCAGCGTGTCGTCCGATGGCGCCTCGCGCGCGTAGCCGTCCGTCACCTCGTCGGCGCGCTCGGCGGGGCTGCGCCAGATCATCGCGCAATGCGCGCAGCGGGCGAGGCGCAGCGGCGGCCGCTGCGAGAACGCGAGCCGGTCGGCGAGACGTGCGGGCGGCGTCTCCGGTCGAAGACGCCGCCCGTGATAGCCCCACAGCTGCTCCAGCTCCCGCTTCATCTCGTCCTCGGTCGCGAGCTGCTCACCCGGCGTGCCGCAGAGCGGGCAGGGAACGAGGACGTACGAGATCACCGGATCTTGAAGAACTCCACCTTGCCGTCGTTGAAGCGCGGCACCGCGAGGATGTTGCGCTTCGTGTCCACGCCGATGTCGGCGGGCGCGGCGACGCCGCGCACGACGGGGTGCACGGAGCCGTCGGCGTGCACCGCGTGCACGCTCGAGTCGGTCCAGCTCGAGACGAGGGCGCGCCCGTCGGCGAGCACCTCGATCCCGTCGTATCCCCCCGGACCCTCGGCGATCTTCACGATCGTCGTGTCGCCCGGCGTCCAGGCGTTGATCGCCTTGTCGGCGAAGGAGACGATCAGGAAGCGGTTCTTCGACGCGTCCCAGGCGATGCCGTTCGGCCCGCCGAGCGCCTTGTTCTCGAGCACCACCTGCGAGCCGTTCCCCTGCACGCGATAGACGCGATTCGGCAGCCCGGAGGTCATGGTGCCGTCGGGGGCGAAGCGGATCCCCGTGTCGGTCACGTAGACGGCGCCGTCGCCGCCGACGGCGACGTCGTTGAGGAAGGCGGCGGTGGGGCGCGTGGAGACCGTCCGGATCGGTGCGCCGGTGCGCTTGTCGAACGCGCGCACGACGTCGATGTCGGCGACCCAGAGCGTGTCGCCGACGATCGCGAGCCCCTTGGGCGCGTTCAGCGTCACGCCGTTCTTCCCACCCTCGGCGAGCACCGTCGGCGCGGCGGTCGTGTCCCCCGCCGTGACGACGACGATGCGACCCTTGCCGTCCTTCTGCGACGGGTTGCCGTCGATGTTGCTGACGAAGAAGACGTCGAGGTCCGCGTCGTAGCGCGCCGCTTCGGGGACGGCGAACCCGCTCGCGCTCCCCGCGGCGGCGAAGGGGGCGGTGCTCGTCGCCGTCGCGGCGGTCGTGCCGGTGCTGGCCGTGGTCGCACCGCTCGTCGTGCCGTCGGTACCATCACGCGGTCCGCAGGCAGCAGTGGTGGCGGCGACGGAGATGAAGAGGAGTTTGCGCATGGCAGGAGGAGTGGCGGTTTGACGGATTGACGGATCGACTGTTCGACCGATCGGCGCTGCGAGCCGTGAACCTAATCGGCACGCGAGTCGTCGCGCTGTCAAACCATCAATCCGTCGAACCGTCAATCCGTCGTCGACCGCCGTTCACGGCCGACGATCGCCCTCCGTCGGCTCGCCGGCCTCGCTCGGGTCCACGACGCGGCGGCGCACCACCACCTCCTCCATCACCACCGGCCGCTGCTCGACGACCCGTTCGTCGGCGTGCTGCGGATAGCGGACGTCGCGGGCGGCGCCGGGGAGGTCGGCGGCGCGCTCCACCGCTCGCGTCCGCTCGATCTCCCGCTCGCGCACGCGGTCGAGCGCACCGGCCTGCTCGACGGCGTTGGCGCGCTCGAGGTCGTCGGCACGTTCGAGCTCGGAGACGTCCGCGTCCTGCGACGACAGACGGACCGACTGCTCGCGGCGGCGGATGTCGTAGTCGCGCTCCTCGTGGAAGGCGCGCGGGCCGTAGAGCTGCGCGTAGTTGTCGCGGAAGAGGCGGAGCTCCTCGGCCGTGACGTCGCCCGTGCGGGCGAGCGTCGGCAGCTGCTCGGCGTCGCGCAGCTCGATGCTGTCGATCAGCACGATGCGGCGCTCGCGGTTGAGCTGCACCGCGCGGACCGGCGCGAGCGTGCGCCGCTTCGTCCCCTCGAGGTCCACGTCGAGCAGCACCACCTCGCCCGTCGCCTCGTCGACGAGCATGTCGTCCACCTCGCCGATCTTGCGTCCGCTCAGCGTCTGCACCGGCCAGCCGCGAATGTCCGGTTCGCCATCGGCGAGCCGATAGCCGTCCAGCTCCTTGAGCGGCGCGAGATGCATCCCCTCGCGCAGATGCGGTCCGAAGCCGGCGGCGTCGCGCCCCGCCGCCGATCGCCGTTGTTCTCTTGCCATCGCGCCTCCCGCGATACCGTGTCTGCCGTCCAGGTGCGACGCTCGTCGCTACGCCGCGAGCCGGCTCCCGGCCGACTCGACGAGCGAGCCCGTGGTCGCAGCCGGCGTATCCGCGGGGCTCGTGCCGCCGAGGCGGCCGGTGCTCCAGAGCCAGTACGCCACTCCCAGCACGACGAGCAGCAGCAGCACCGCCCACAGCCACCCCAACCCCCGCTTCCGGTCCCGCACGACCCGAATGTCAGCCACGAGCGTCCCCCTCTGGTACAGGCGTTCGGGCGTGGGAGTACGCAAGGCGAGCGCCAGAAGGCGGAACGGCGGTCTGACGGTCTGACGGTTCGACGGGAGGGCTGTCGTCCCGACCCGGAGCGCAGCGAAGGGGAGGGAGCTGCTGACTACAGCGTGACAGCGTGACAGCGTGACAGGAGTGAGAAACGGCGTCGCCGGGAGATAGCTCCCCGGACGACGCCGTTTCTCACCTCCGTCAAACCGTCAAACCGTCAAACCGCAGCTGCCTCGCCGACGCTCGGGATGACAGCCCTGCCGTCAAGCCGCCAATCCGCCCTTCACGGTTTGATCTCGATCGGCGCTCCGACCGGGACGGCGCGATAGATCTCGTCGATCTCCTCGTTCGTGACGGCGATGCACCCCTCGGTCCAGTCCTTGAGGCGATGGCCGGCGCCGAGCTTGGCGATGTTCTGGGCGAGGCCGTGGATCATGATGTCGCCGCCGGCGGAGACGCCCATCTGCGCGGCGCGGCTGGCGTGGCGCACGTCGGGGTAGGAGATGCGGAGCGCCTTGTAGTACTTCGAGACCGGGTTGCGGGCTTCGATCGTGAAGAGCCCTTCCGGGGTGCGCAGGTCGCCCCGCTGGACCTTGTCGCCGACCGGGTTCCGGCCGAGGGCGACGAAGTAGACCTTCACCGGCTCGCCGCGGTGGAAGAGCGTCAGTCGGCGGGCCGCCTTCTCGACGACGATGCTGTCGGCGACGATGGCAGGATCCCGCGTCGCCTTCGCGACGCTCGCGGTGTTCCGGCGAAGCGAGTCGGGACGCACCTTCCCCTTCACGCGCGTGGAGTCGTCGGCGGACCCCAGGACGAGCGAGAGGACGGCGCTGGCGAGGAGAGGAAGCGTCATCTGCGGCGACTACGACGGTGGCGTTACGTGATGTACGGGGACGTCCGATGAGAGCAGCATCGGCGCACCCGTTCTCGCGGAACGACGCGAGGCGAACGGTGACTCCATCCGCGCCCACGAAGGACGATTGAGGGCATTCTACGGTAATCGCCCCCGATCCGTCCAGACCGGTCCCGAGCTGTACGATTCCGCACGGGACGTGGGGGCTCTACACCGATCTCGCCGGAGTGTGCCATTCCGCCGCCGATCCCACCGTGACCATCGTCACCGGGGGGAGCGTGCGCTTCGTCCGCCGCCCTCGCATCGCTCCTGCACCCAGGTGATCTTCCCGACCGGACCCTGAATCGCGCGTCATGACCCCGACGAGCTCGACCGACGCTCTCGCCCCGTCCCACCGCCTCGACGCCCTGCCGACGTACGTCTTCGCCTGGCTCGACGAGCTGAAGGCGCGCGCCCGCGCCCGCGGCGCCCGCCTCATCGACCTCGGCATCGGCAACCCCGACCAGCCCACCCCTCCCCCGATCGTCGAGGAGATCGCGCGCGCCTATCAGGACCCGACGACGCACGGCTACCCGCCCTTCCGCGGGACCGAGCGCGTCCGGCAGGCGGTCGCCCGCTTCATGCGCGCCCGCTTCGGCGTCGACCTCGACCCCGAGCGGGAGATCCTGGCGACGAGCGGCGCCAAGGAGGGGATCGCGCACTTCACGATGGCCTTCGTCGACGAGTCGACGATCTCCCTCGTCCCCGACATCTACTATCCCGTGCACGGGCGCATGACGCCCCTCCTCGGGAGCCGCGTCCACCACCTGCCGCTCACCGCCGAGCGCGACTTTCTCCCCGACCTCGCGGCGATCCCCGCCCACGTGCTGCGCGAGGCGCGGGTGCTCCTCCTCAACTACCCGCACAACCCGACCGGCGCCGTCGCGACGCTCGAGTTCTACGAGGAAGTGGTGGCCTTCTGTGCCCGCCATCAGCTCGTCCTGCTGAGCGACCTCGCCTACAGCGAGCTCACCTTCGACGGCTTCGTCGCGCCGAGCGTGCTGCAGATCCCGGGAGCGCGGGAGCTGGCAATCGAGACGCACTCCTTCTCGAAGAGCTTCAACATGGCCGGGTCGCGCCTCGGCTGGGCGTGCGGGAACCGCGAGCTCATCGAGTCGTTGTACGCGGTGCGCACCAACCTCGGCTACGGGACGCCGGCAGCGATCCAGGCGGGGGGCGCGTACGCGCTGGACCACTCGGACGAGTTCGTCCCCGAGATCGCCGCGCGCTACCAGCGCCGTCGCGACCTCGTGGTCGAGGGATTCCGCCGGCTCGGCTGGCCGATCGAGCGCGCGCCGCGCGCCACGATGTTCGTCTGGCTGCCGGTGCCGTCCGGCTTCAGCTCGCCCGCATGGACGGAGCACCTCGTCGATCGGGCCGACGTGGTGGTCACGCCGGGACACGCGTTCGGCCCCGGTGGCGAAGGATGGTTCCGCACGTCGCTCGTCGCGGAGCCCGAGGTCTTCGCCGACGTGTTCGATCGACTGGAGCGCGCGGGGATCCGCTTCGGTTGATCCGCATCAGGTCGTGATCTGGCCCATCGCTTGCCTTTGTTGAGAGTCGTTCATCTCGATCAATCGCAGCGAAGGGCGATCAACGATGCTCGAAGGATTTCGCAGATCACTGACTCTCATCGCACTGACGGGGACCGCGGCCGCGACGCTCGGCGCGCAGTCGCCGGGCGACTCGGCTTCCCGTCGCGATTCGCTCGCACGCGATGCCGTCGCACACGATTCGCTCGCGCGCACGTCGGCGCTCCGCGACTCGCTCGTCCGTGATTCGTCGGCGCGCGCGGCCGCGTCGATCGGCGGCACCACCGCCAACGCCGCGAGCGGCGCACGCGACTCGGCCACCGCGAACGGTCCGTCGCCGAAGGCCACCACGAGCCGGCCGAGTCCGGCCGCGGGACCGCTCCTCCTGCTCGCCGACATCTCGAGCCGCCGCCTGCACCTCTACCAGGGCAACGACCTGGTGAAGAGCTACGACGTCGCCGTCGGCACGGCGAAGTATCCGACGCCGCGCGGCACGTACCGCATCCGCAAGATCGTGTGGAACCCCGGCTGGGTGCCGCCCGACTCGAAGTGGGCGCGCGGCAAGACGCCCAAGGGGCCGGGGGAGCGCGGCAACCCGATGAAGGTCGTGAAGATCTTCTTCAAGGAGCCGACGTACTACATCCACGGCACCGGCGACATCGAGTCGCTCGGCTCGGCGGCGTCGCACGGCTGTCTGCGCATGCATCCCAACGACGCGGCGGAGGTCGCGCAGTACATCATGGAGCACGGCGGTCAGCCGCGCGACGAGAGCTGGTTCCGCCGCGTGCTCCGCGTCCGCGATCAGTCGCGCACGATCTACCTCGAGAGCTCGGTGCCGTTGACGATCAGGGGCTAGGGCTGGGGGCTGGGGCTGGGGACGGGAGGTGGTGGCTGTCGTCCCGAGCGAGCGCGAGGAAGCTGCTGCATCGGCCGAGGGCCGAGAGCCGAGAAGCGTGGCGGACCGTGGGGACTGGTCGCCACGCAGCGCTCGGAGTCCACGTACCGCCACCTGGCCCCCGACAGCCGCTCGCTCCGCTGGCGACTGCGGGGTGACACTCGCTAACCCCTAGTTCCTGCGCCCCGGCCACCACTCGTCGCGTGCGCGGGACGACGGCGCGCCCTCGCCCTGGAAGTTGAAGGGCTCCGTCTGCGCGAGGTTCCACCCCGCGTCCCGCTGCCAGAGGAAGCGGTAGCGCGTGTCGCTCGACGAGAAGCGCGTCGTGTCGGCGCGGTAGAAGCCGCGCCGGTGCACGAGCACCTCGGCGCTGTCGCCGTCGAAGCGCACGCTCCCGATCTTCATGTCGATGACGACCGGCGGCAGCGAATCACCGCCGCGGAGGCGCTCGACGATTGGTGCCATCCCCGCGTGGAAGGTCGAGTCGAAGGTGCCCCCCACGCCCGCGCCGGCGAGCCGCAGCTCGGCCGACACGCCCGGCGTGACGACGGGCGCCGACTGCGCCGCCAGCATCTGCGCGACCGCGACGCTGTCCTCGCGGGGGGAGTGGCCGCCGCGGCAGGCGACGGTGACGAGGGTCGCGCACGCGCACGCGGTGAGACGCGCGACGCGGGCGCGCGGAGCACGAATTCCTGAGGGCATCGGGGAAGAGGAGGTCAGCTCGCCGTCGAGTCGGCCGCGGCGGGGACCGGCCGCTCGGCAGGCTCGTAGCGAGGGGACGCCTCCGCGCTCGCCGGCGTCACAGCCGCGGGGACACGCCGCGCACGACCGGCCACGCTGCCGAGGACCGCGGCGCTCCACGCCAGTAGCGCGGCGTAGAGCAGCGTGACGATCACCAGCGCCGCCCCCGGGAGCTGGAATACGCCGGCGACGCCCGCGAGCAGGGCGCCGGAGGCGGGGTGCAGGAGCTGGAAGAGGAG
>Ga0182741_1003534_pt1 | contig 16510 bp, 7 predicted proteins | sample eDN5th37CBELigOP_FD_128874 | JGI IMG/M metagenome (GOLD analysis project Ga0182741, IMG submission 128874) | Enriched Organic Plus compost microbial communities from Emeryville, California, USA - eDNA 5th pass 37_C BE-Lig OP (version 2) (version 2) ...
AACAACAACAACAACAACAACAACAACAACAACAACAACAACAACAACAACAACAACAACAACAACAACAACAACAACAGCAGCAGCAGCAGCAGCAGCAGCAACAGCAAGGACAGACACTCCCTCGGTTGACTCAGCCTCTGAGTGCACCAGCAACCTCAGATCCAGAAGAGCCACAGAGTGCGACAGTCGTACCACTCAAACAAATCGGCCCGAGTGGAGACATTCCCAGCTTCGAGAGCCAAAGGACAGGGCCGGATTCCCGACCCACCTCTATGCAGCCGGCTGAGCCTCCTCGTCCCACTGTTCCTGCTTCAGCTGCACCCGTTACCACCCAAGCAGCACCTGTCCCGCCTCCTCCGCCTCCGCCTCCGCCTCTGACTGCACAGAACAATGAGAATGCGCCGCAAGAGAGCTCCGTATCGCCAAGTGAACAGGCGTATCCAACTGCTTCTCACCCACCTCCACCCCCGCCACTGGTGTCCGCTCCAATCCCCGTTTCCACAGCTGGACTCGTAACGTCCTCAGCGGGTGTGGCCGCCAATCCTCCTGCAGGTACTACGGCTCCAGGTATTCCTCGAAGGAATAAGGATGCGCAGGTGATTAGCCAACCGGCCCCAGCAACTCATTTGCAGTCTGTGCCTCTTTCCACTGCATCTGATCAACACCCTGTGCCACCTCCACCACAACTTGTAAACCTCCCACAGAGTAGCTCGGTAATTCATTCTGTTCCGCCTCAACCTGTATTAGAAAGTAGTCTCTCGCGCGGTCCAGCCTTGGGCGGCATTCCTCGCAAATCGAGACCTCTAGAAATCCCGGCAGGAGGACATCCATCTGGAGCACTACCACAGCAGCCGCCCCCAGCACCGTCTCCGATTGGTTTACCCCCTGCTCCGATGCACGGACATACAACGAGTTCGCCATCAGACACAGACGACGATGATGATGATGACGATGATTAAGCGTCAGGACCTCAATCAAGTGTATAATACAACAGTCGAATCGAATCTTTTATTACGTATTTCACAGCTTTCCAGTGGCGTATCTATTGATTGGATCCGAAGAGATGAGCCTCTAACTCACGCACGCGGTCCAAGTCAGACTGCCTAACTTTGACAAGTGTTGACATGGCCACGACTCTCTGTCCTGGGTCAGCCGAATGGTGAGGATCCGGTACCGTGACCGGCAATGGCGTGTGGTGTGCATGCGAAATCTTTTTCACACCCATCCGGAACGATCCGCCTTGTCGTGAGGCTTTCGGTGCTGTTCTCTTGGAGGCCTCTTTCACAGCAAAATCACGGTAGCTTGTGAACGAGCCATCGGATTCGATCTGCTGCATCTGCATGCGAATGAAGTCCTTTTGGTACTTCTGATGAAGCTTTTCTGCATTTCGCCTGGCCCTTTCCTCGTCCAGTAATCGCTTCTGTCGTCGAATCGCCTCCGCATGTCTCCGCCGTTCTGCAGCCACTAACTCGCGCATCTGAGTCGTGGACGGCCCAATGCTCTGCAGAGCTGTCATCGGATCCTTCTCGTGGTGTCCTGTGGGATTCATCTCGTAGGCCTTCGGCATTCGTAGGAGACTACCACCATAGATGCGATCGCACTCCTGCAACGTGCGTGCACTCAATGGCTGTGAGTTCTCTGGTAGGTGGGAATCTTCTGGAGGTTTCATTCCACTACGATGCCCGTTCGGGGACACGCGCCGTGGAGGGGACGATGCACCTAGATGTCGAGGAGAACTCGACACAAGTGGCACTAACCGGCGATGAGGAGTCAGAGGAGTATTACCAGATGTTAGAGTACCTTCCTCTTCGTATTTTCTCAAAAGTTCATGGTACTCCCCATCCAACCGTGCAAGCTCACGATCACGCTCGGCTTGTTCCGCGCGCTCCTTTGCCTCACGCTCACGCTGATCGCGTCTCGCACGTAGTCGTGGGAAGGAGTTGTAGAGTAGTGCCTGTGTTTTACCGTCCAGCAAGAATGAAGGAGTCGTGTCTCGATAAATAGGTGGCGATGCGGAGCCCTCTCGATGAATGTGATTACTACCGGCACTGACAGCGGCCTGGGGACTCCTGTCTCGCGCGCTTGAGAAGTGGCGATCCAATGTTGATTCGGCAGCAGTACTACCCGATTCAAAGCCGTAGAAAGGCTTATGATATCGCCTACCTGAGTTGATATATTCAGGCTTTGCGGGTTCGCATGTGAATTCAAGTCGAATGTTGGGCTTCAAGTCAGCGTATTTTGATTGTAGCTCATCAGGCAGGTCGTGGCCATTGATATCTGCCTCTTTCACCTCGTCGGGGACCCTCCATGCGTACAAACGCTCTTGGGGGTGAGACACCTGAAGTGAGTCGACCATCCCTTCTGGCCAGTAGTCACCGTCATGGACTTGGAAAAGCTCTCGGGGTGGCTGTGGCTTCGAGGGAGCTGACGGTTGGTTCTTTGCATCCGACTGGGAGTGTTGGGCTTTGGGTTCGCCCTGTGCTGGGAGTTCTTCTACAGTTCGGTGTTCTTGCGCGGCATGGGCCTCAGGAACCGGTGCGAGAGTTGATTGCAAGTTTGTCTCTGGATGGCTTCGCGGTTCCGAATTTTCGATGATTTGAGTCGATGCCGCTTCAGCAGCCACGTCCTTAACTTCAGTAGTTCCATTGTTAGTAAGGTTCTCAGTGGTTGCCCCGTGAGCGGCCTGTCCCTCAGTAGAGAGTCCAGAGCTCGAAGCACTGGCCTCACCTTCTTTCTGGGGGTTTGGTTGTCTCTCAACGGGCTCGCTTGGCACTCGAGTGACGGGAACTTCAGTGAGAGGTGCGACAGAGGTCGGGTCACTCTGAAGTTTCGTTTGTTGATCTGGCTCCTCGTGCTGTGTAGGCGGTTGTTGTTGCAGTGGTTGTTCCTCGTGTTGTTGCGGTTCCTCACTCCGCTGCTGCTGCTGCTGCTGTTGTTGTTGTTGCTGCTGTTGCTGCAGTTCCTCAGACGACTGCTGTTGCTCCTCAGATGACTGTTGTTGCTGTGCCTCAGGGTCCTGCTGCTCCACAGGCCCCTGCTGCTGCGCAGACTGTTGCTGCTGTTCACCAGGGTGCTGCTGTTGCTCCTCGGTCTGCTGCTGCTGCTCACCCTGAGGTATGTTGCCATCGGGGCTTGCGTTGTCAGTCCTATCTCCTTCGCCCTGGATCACGCCATCCCCGGAGATAGGCGGTTCCTGACGCGGTGCTTGATCCGCTGACACATCTGCACTTGCGTCCATGTTCCTGGCCGCGTCCGTGTGTGAGTAACCGACACGGAGGATGTGGAGCACAGAACCTTGAATAGTATACTAAACTGCGCCCTGCTTTGAGAGTGTGCGTGAGTGTCTGGCCAATCCCGCAGATTGTCAAGTATTACCGAAGTGTGGTCTAACAATTGATAGCCTCCACTTATCTCTTCACACGGCGCAACACCCTATTCTGACCCGCGTATCAGTGTGGTTTCCGAGCTTCCTTTCCGAGAAACGACCGCGAGCCGTCCTGGCCCGGATTTGAGCCCCCAAGTCGCCCTCAGAGGCAAAAATCTCAGTCGGTGAGATGAGATATTGGCGTCGATACTGGTGTGGGATCGTTTCGGCCCTAGCGTGAGAGGACTATAAATCGACTGCCCCAAGTGCGATCTTTTAGATGATACATCAGGATTCATCACACACACAGTAGTTGTGACGCTTTGAATTACACCAGTGATTAAGTCGCAACACCCGACAATGACCCACTCTGACCCCCCTGACTAGTGACTCGTGACTCACTGCGGTGTGCTTACCTGTGCTGCTGTTACACCCTGTAGACCCCAGCCGTCGTCGGATCTTGGCCTGTCCGCTGTACTGAAACAGAACACACAGTCACTTGGCCTGTCGTAGGTACACAACTAACCCACACAAACAGATCAGACTCAGGATCGATGGCGTCAACTGAGGTTTCCTCATCCCCTGTGTGCCCGCTGGGTGCTGCAGCAGTGGCTCCTAGCCCCTGCAGTGAGAGTCTTGCTCCTCAGTTGCAGTATCGATGTACTGAGTCCGCTCGCATTGCTGTCGTGGGCAGCGGCATTGCTGGTCTCTCAGTCGCATACCTACTGACGCAATCACCACTGAACCACCGGGTTGTGGTTTACGAGGCATCACCCAGACTTGGTATGGACTCGCATGGTGTGGATCTCCCCGCTGAGTTCGTAGAGCCCTCCCATCGTCACCCAGACGGTCTGCCTACACGCGTTGATGTTCCTCTCCGAGTCTTTACAGAGAGTTACTACCCTCACCTTACGGGCCTGTACAACAATGTCGGGGTTGAGTATCAACCCGAGAACTATGAAAGCTCATTTACGGACTGCAGGGGTAACACCATCTTCGCTTACAAGAACTTGATTTTCAAGGGCCTGTCACTTCCCTATTTGCTTCCTTGGCCTCTCGGCAATTCGCCTGTGTTCTCCCTTGACTTCTGGCGTATCACTCGTGACATCCTCTACTTCTACTACAATGCGCCGAAGCACCTTACCAACGGACGCCTTAGGCGCCCGACCAGTGCACTTCAGATCCATTCAACGCCAGTTCCTTACAAGCGCTCTAACTCCAACCCGTCCAGTGCTACCGGTGGAAATGAAGCAGCGCAACAAGGTACTGAGACCTTCCTGCAGTACCTTGAGGCAGAACGATACAGTGAGCCATTCATATATCGCTTCATGATTCCCATTGTTGCGGCGATCTGCACATGCTCGCAATACTCAGCGGGCCAGTATCCAGCCTGGATTATTGTGCAATACCTCGTGACACGCGCGTGGAAGGGCGTCAGGCGCGTGAGAGGTGGTGCTCGTGACGTGGTTTCGAAGCTCGTTGCCAAGTGCGAAGCTGTGCACTTGAACTCACCCGTTCGTAAGATCGTGATTAGCCAGAAAAGCGATGACACTGCCACTCAAGTTCAAGTCGAAACCATGGGTGGTCAGGTTGAGACATTTGATCACGTGATCTTCGCTTCTCAAGCCAATCAGACCCTTCGCATTCTTAACAACTCCGAAGACCGTACTTCTGTGCAGCCAGGCTCACAGGATGTTCCCCCGCCCGCTCCTCAGATGCGTGCGGCCCTAGCAGGCATTCCGTACGAAACCTCGAGGCTGGTTCTTCACACGGATCCCTCGCTGATGCCTAAGCGACGACAGGACTGGCGATCCGTCAACATGATTTTGCCTGAGTCTGGAGAGCTCGCTCGCAACTTCACTAGGAATCCCATTGGTTCGGCGGACCGAGGTGGGTCCGCTGAAGAGACAAAGCAGCAGGACGAAGCGGCCATGCGCGCTGAGTACTTGCAACGGATCGAGGCAGAAGGTATGGCAACTATCTGGATGAACCGAGTGCAACACGGTCTCAGCCCTGACAAGGATATCTTCCAAACTTGGAATCCTATTCACGAGCCAGCGGAAGGCTCCATCTTGTCTCAAACCGTCTTTGAGCGTCCAGTTGTGACTTACGAGTCACTCCGTGCCACGGAGGCGCTCTGGGCAGCTCAGGGTGAGCAAGGTATTTGGTGTGTGGGATCATATTCGTTGTGCGGCGTTCCATTGCTAGAAACCGCAGTGCACAGCGCGGTCAAGGTTGGCGATGCCTTTGGCGCAGACTGCCCATGGAAGGATGCCAAATTTGAAGAGGCGACAAAGCGCGCGCAAGGCGAGCTCCCTCCCTCGGCGTCTTCAAGATTGGTTCGCTGGAGCATTAAAGCGGTCATTGGTACCGGCGTTGCAGTGGGTGTAGCCTTTGCGCTCAAGATGCTACGAAGTCGCAATCACTAAGTCAACCGTTAGGTTTTGCGACGGGAACGTCATGAGTATGGATTCTTGTTGGGACTGGCATAAATGTTTTGAACTTGGATGTATTCGGGAAACAGATAAGCCGCGAGCTAGTCACAATTAAATCAAATTCTGATCAGTAGGGAAACCTTGGGGTTTAATGGCAATGATAATGAGTCATCAGTGAGGCGTTGACGATTGGGAGGAAAGGGGGTGGGTTTGCAGCGGGAGTAACATCACACACCGCATGAACATGTGATCAAACAACACGAGAGACTAGGATGGAAGCGGAACAAATTGTCTACAACGAGCACACTGGAAAACTCGCCTGGTTCCTATCCATGGCCTTCAAACGCTGTGTTTACCTCCAACCTCGGGCGCATTTCAGATGATATATATATACAGTAAGATCGTAAGAGGTTACCGCCTTATGATAAGTAGAGGATACATGTGGCACGGGAAACGAACAAAACTATGGGATTATGAATCAAAGTTCGGGGTGGAAGCCAACGCCTCTAGCCTGCGTCTCGGCAGAGAATCCGGACAGCTGGAACTTCTGACCGTAGGTAGTAAATTTGCACACATAACCACATTCAATGCAAAGACGTCAGGCGGCTGACACTCCATCCGAGAAATATATCCGTTCGTGACGGGTAAAAAATATGGCCTGCCATGCTGACACGCAAACATGAAGCATAAACGTGTATACTACAACCGCATGTGTCACCGTTGGGAATGAACCCCGCACATTATTTCGAGGTGCTCGCAAGCTGTGCTGGGGTTTCTGGGAACATCTTCCTTGAGTTGTTCTCTTGCTCGCTGAGACGCTTGGCGTCCACCGTAAGATTTGAGAATCGGAGTGTCTTCTTGGGCTTGTCAGCACTTGGTATTGTAGCGGAAGGAATAGTGCTGAGGTCTTGACGGTAGAGTCCAGAAGCGATGTACATCTCCTCCCGAGATCTCTTGGATCCCAAGTGTGCAGTTGAAATCTTGGGCGAAGGAACAGGTTCAGAGGCATTGCCAGTTGAGTTCACTTGGGGAGTCGGTTGAGGAGTTGGTTGCGGCGACGAAGTTGTCATTCCATTAGGCTTCGGTGTAGAGGAAAAACTTGCTTCGAATGGCATGTCAAACGAAGTAGGCAGGGCTGGTTGTGCTGGCGGGGCAACGGGCGGCGTTGGTGTGGGAATCTTGTGGACAGGGGTTGGGAGCGAAAGAGGTTGCGTAATCATTCCTGATGATGTCATAGCAGTTGGAATCGTAGGCTGCTGTTGTTGTGAGGTCGGTAGCGCAAGATGCTGAACTGTGGGGTTCATGCTAAGACCCTGCGGGATCGGCGGCGGGGGCATAGGGACAGCAGACACTTGGGACAAGCCCATAGATGTCGTAACAGCAGTCCCACTTGGAGCCATGGGCGCAGAATTTGAAGCCAGGGTTGAACTAGGGAGTGAGAGAGGCTGTGAACGACTAGTCGGAATATAATTGCTGGTTGTCATAATTGGTGTTGAAGCTGGGATTGAGGCGAAGACGTTCGGAATAGACGCAGATGTTATAGGTGGTGCGATTACGGAGTCCAAGGTCGTAGAAGTAGCTGGCGGTGAAATTGCAATGTTTGAGCTGGAAGTAGAGAAATTAGGTAGTGACGGAGCAGCGGCTGGCATCATCGTCGAGGTGGCCTCTTCGGTGGCGGCCAAACTTGTCGAGACACTACCAGCCGAGGGCGGAACCGTAGATGGAGCCACCGTAGCAGTAACCGAAGAGACAGAAGTTGGCACAGAAACAGGCACGGGTGGAACAGCCGAGGCTGGGACCGACTGAGGTCCTGATACGACGGGAACGGGACGGTTCGCTGCGACGACCTTTTGCCAACTCAACCTTTGAACGTCCACTGCGGCATCGTCACGTGTTCCAGGGGTTCCAGGGGAGCTAAGAGCCATAACGCGTTCCTGATACTTCAAGTTTGACTCATGCTCTTCTTCAACCGCGCTAGTATTGGTGGAACTTTGTGCCGATGCTTCGGTGGAGTTAGAACCGTCAGCGTCACCAGCTGTTGTTGCCGGGGGTGCTGCTGATGCGGTCGCGTCTCCTGGGTTATCCATCTTCTCCTCTAAATGCGGTGTAGGATCGTTACTAGCTGCGGTTACGGTGTCTTGGACGTCGGTGGCAGACGCGGCTTGAGATTCACCAGTACCTGCAATGGAAGCCGACGATGGCTCACGAGACGGAGAATCCGGATTAACATCAGATTTCGCTGTCTCATCACTCGTCTCGGACAGCTTTTTTTCTCTTGCAGCCTGTGCCGCGGCCGCGGCCTCTTGCATTGCGGCGTTTGCCGCTGCTGGTGTCATCCCAGGAACGAAATCGATGCACTTGTCCTCGCGACCATGACGCACACATCGAGAGCATGGGCGAGCGCTTTCGCATGCCATCTTTTGCTGGCGGCAAGGTACACAAGCAACTTTTACACGTTTCGTTCGGAAGACCAGACTTTCAAGCTGCGATTGCGACGCAAAGGCTTGGAAAGATGAAGATGCTGAGTCGGAACCTGATCCTGTGGCATCTGCTGATGAGGCATCCTCCCCCTGTGCAGCTCGCTGAGTTACTTGGAGACGAGTCGAATACCTGCTGTTTTTAGATGTGACCACGCTCTGCGGTGCTGTAGGGGTCGTGCGCTTTGACGAGTGCGTAGCTCCGAGAGCACCTGTCTTGCTTGGTCTTGAACCAGATGCTGGAGTTGAATCGTCGGAGGCATTGCCATGCTCTCCAGCGATTTGAGAAGCTGAAACCCTGGTGCCTGAAAATGCGGAATTGGGAGCTTGCTCAGTAATGGATGAAGTAGAGACTGTTGCGGTGCTCGTCAATGCTGAGCCCTGCTGCGCAAGGGAGACGTGTTGTGCTGGCATGCCGGGCAGAGACGGTGCAAGACCTACGGGCACGTTCATGGACGAGAGGTCTGTTGGTCCTTGATCCATTCGCATTATCTCGATCACGTTTCGTGAGGGAATCTCCAGGTTCAGCCCAGTGAAACTCGTTTGAGAGATCATCGACGCTGTTGTGGAGTAAACTGGTACAGCCGTTTCGAGATGAGTTGTACTGGAGAAACCTCCGGCTGGTGGGAATGAAGCAGCCTGGGGAATGCCCATTACACCAGGAGCCATGTACAGCTGGCCACTACCACTCACAGGCAAAGTATGACCACTTGCAACAAGCGACGGATTGAGTTCGCCACCCAGTCGTGTGGCCTCATTCGCCTTTTCTCTCAACATCTTTGCGATGTTCTTTCGCTTGCGCGGTCGTCCTCGTTTGCGCGGCGCGTTTTGCTTTAGAGCAGCACTGATACCCGCAGTGGATACAGACGTAGACGCAGATGCAACACCTGGTCCAGAAGAGGATGGTGCCAGATATGGTTGGCCAATAAACACTTGTTGAACCCCAGCCTCTGTCGCACTTGGCACGACTACATGAGGAGGTACTACATGTGAGGGGGAATATGAAGCGCTGTTCAAAGAGAGCCCATCATGTGACAGGTCGTGCGAGGATCCAACTAGTGAAGTGGAAGGCACTACGACCTGCATGTGCATCGCAGAGATATGATGAACGGCGTCCTGATGACCCGGAACATGTTCAGTTGCAGCTGTAGCGGTCGTCCCCGTCATCGTTGTTGCTGTTGTTGCTGCTGTTGTTGTCAAGGGCAATAAGGCATGGCCCTGGGCTACCGCAGGTGGTAGTGCTGCAGAAGGTTCTGTGTCTGCAGTGATGGGAGCGGGCAGGCTCTGTATCAGAGGCGATCCTGAACTGGTCCCTAGCGGATCCACAGCTCCAACTCCCGAGGATAAGGCCAGGTCTACGTGCAGATGGTGATGAGTATCCACTCCTGCGCTCACTCCGGGCATGTTCAGGTTCAAAGGCAGCGGATTGAGTCCCGTGCTGGGGGTCGCCATGGAGATGGAGCGTTCCGTCAGGCTCGCTGACGAATCCATCACGGTGGTGGTTGTCGTAGATGTTGCTACCGATGCTGTTGCCGTTGCTTCCATGGACAGAGGCGCGTACTCACCCGCGTTTTCAAGTCTTGGTGCATAGTGTACCGTGGAACCACTTGCGGTTGGGAGCGAGTTGGCAAGTCCCGTGGCATGTACTGGTTGGTTGTGTTGGGTATTGGCACGAATTCCCAGGGTGGGGTAGAGAGTTCCCCCGACACTTGCCGCTGCAGAGGCTAGTCCCGGGGTGGAATAGAACTCATACGGGTGTGTCTGAAGGGCCGCATGCGTGTCCATGCTGGTTGAATGTGGCTATGAATGCGCTTGTGTTGAGACCCTATCCACCCGTTTCCGGCCAAAAATCCTGACTGTCTGTCTTAGGACAATACGTCGTATGGAATGGATATTTTTTGTAGGATTACACGTGATCAAAACGAGGTGATGCTTGGTACAGGTGTTTAGTATGTGTGAATATTATTTGTTAATCGATTTAACTCGATTACTCACACACAACACGCTTGTAATACCAAGTTTTTCAATAAAAATCCCTTTGCTACAATACACTTCTAAACCACTCAGCTCAGCCCGAATTCGGTGCGTGCGCGCCGCACCCGCACGTGCAGGCCGTGGGCGCCCCCATTTATGCTCCGTGCAGGGCGCGTGCGGATGGGGCGCAAATGAGATGTGATATCATCCACCGGATGGATTGAATCACGAAAATTGATGGCCATTCTATGATGTATATGCGCGGATTTGACGGGTTGACCAGAATGATTCCACTTAACAATGCCTGAGACTGCTTGGTGTTCCCATGTTACATCCACTCGACCGAGTCCCGTACTGCCCTTGCCGCCCCAATCCGGCACACGGAACCACTCGATGCCCCACATATGGTCGCAAATTGCTCCACGTTGGCACACTTTCCGGCTCTGTTTCGCAGCGTCCCCCGGGCGTGATGCCGCGTTGGGACGCCCCGTTTTGTCTCTCGCAGCTCTATCTACACGTACGCTCGTCTACACAGCCGCTGCCCCTGTGTGCCATGCAGTAAGACGCCCCGTTTGACTTGTGTTGAAAAGCTAATGAGGACTCTGAGGTTGGCAATTCGGGGCGCTTTGTGGTGGCATGGGACTTGCAAACGCAAACGAGCGTCTGGCTTGTGGTCGAGTATGGCGCGCGAGATGATACCTGACACGCCCAGCCTGCAGTGTCGAACCCAGCCAGCGAACTTCTCCTGTCGGACTCTCGAAACCACTTGGTTTTCTGACGCACGCTCTCGCGTCGTCACCCTCGTGCGACCACGATGTGGACGTCGTTTCTGTAGTGCTCGCAGTGAGAAGTTCAGCCTCGGATTGTTCGTTTGCGCCCCTATGAGCGTCCTCTTTGTTGCCTGTCTACGTTCCCGATCGCACTGGAAGAGCGCAAGTCGAGACACACTCTTACCCCGATGCGAGATACCAGGGCGGAATTGATTGCTCAATGTCTTTTCGAAGCTTTTGCAGACCGCGTTCATTGTGCTGGCACAGTAAGAGGACGAGAGGGAGAGATGGAGCGACGCTGCACGCGAAGAAGGAGTTCATTCAAACCACCTGAGTGATAGTGCCCAGGCTCGATTCCGAGTGTGGACAGCATCTGGTACTATGGGCATGGCTAGATTTGGGCCTCTGACGTGTGTATACGGTGTTGTGTGTTGATTTGCGTAGCTTTTACAACTTAGAAGTCTTCGTCTGGAAGTGGCGTACTCCTCGCACTACCATGCCTTGCAATGCGCTACGTCACCGGTCGAAGCAGTCATGGATCAGGAATGCACTTTACTTACTGTCTTTTTGGACTGTGTTGATTCACGATGTATAGTCTCCCCCATCTAGTAGTAGCAGGGCTTGCTTGTGAAGCCCCGTTTCTTAGATCCACCTCAGTGTCTTCTGACTGTTCATCCACACGCCATTTGCTGGTTCGGTGTTGTTGTTCAGTCCATCACTCGAGGAGTTACATCTACATCATCCCACACAAGAACATGAAAACGCGGCAAGCCTCCGCAGACCGTTAAACCTAAGGTTCACACAACTCGGTAGGATAGGCTGGAGCATTCGCCCCTTTTATGGACCCAGGCTCCAGACCGCTAAAGCCCATTCCTAAGGCTTTTACCCCGACTACTAGCAATAATTATCCTAGCCACGGCCTCGCAAGCAGCGATGGAAATGGTGGAACAATATCCGTGCCTCCGACGACGGATCTGCAGTCAACTACAAGTTCACAAGAGGACCAGAAGGAGAACTATTCGACCCCTGCGGCTCCAGAAGTTCTAGGCGTCGTGTCGGCGCCCAAGAAACAACAGCAAATGAGTCATACGACTCCCGCTGTGCTAACCTCGAACGACAGCAACAGCAATGGCAGCGCTCAAGGGAGCGGCGATGCCGTGATAAAGGCCCAACGAATATCTCTCAGCAGCGGTCTTCATCCGCTCGCAACTCCACCTCGACCGAGCAGTGCCGCAAACGGAGCATGCAGATCCGCGTCCGCAAGTGCACCCTCCACGCCTGTCCAGCCTGGCATGCCTCTAACCCCTAACTCGGTTCAGAGCTATTCCCAGGTCCAAGGAACACCCCCGCTGATTCCGACGCAGCCATACTTCTACCCACCCGATCACCGCGCCTCGACACCAGAGGTCGACGAAGCGACAATAGCATCTTATTTCATCCCAAAAGACTTCGACGAGAATGGAGACGGACCCGAGGCCGGCAACCAGGGTCCTCATCAAGTCGGCTCTACGAATCGGAAGAGATCGCCGCCTCCTTCGCCCTCTAAAGTTTCCTCAAGACATAACGCTGAATCACCGCGTCATCAGCCTACCCCACAGTCGCTTCATCCAGCAGCTGCAGCTCCCATCGTCGAGCCCCCAAGGCCAAAGCTTGTAGGTCCACCCAGCCCTCAAAGTCTGGGAGGATCCTCGCCTCACGATGAACCCGAGAGCACATTTGTGAGTCCATTGACCATTGTGTCTCTATCCGTGTGCAACGGCGGAAATGACGCGGCATATACTGGCAACGACTCTCCACTCGCTACGGCTCTCGCATCGATCGGCTGTGGAACAGGCTTCCGGAGTCCCACATCACCTTCGACCCAGCAACCACAGGCCTCGAGTGTGAATGCACAAATGGCATCGCCTACCGTGGCTCCCTCTCCAAACCTTAGTTCGAGCAATTCGAAGCCTCCTCTATTTCCGCGAGGACCATATGCTGGGATATCGAAAGTGGACTCACAGCCCACCGGTGTGTCAGAGTCCCCCTTACCTGAGAGATCAAACGCTGAATCCTCGTCAACGATATTTGGCTCATCGCTAGAATGGGTAAAGGCGTCGTACTCGGGCTTACTTCGTTTGTTCCGTGGCCCCAGTGGCTCATCAAACCCGCCATCTCTCCCCACGCCGAGACCCGAACAAGCTGCAGGCAAAGAACGCCCCGAACAAGTACCCGCTGGACTGACAGAGAATGGAGCCACGGCAGCACTGTGCGCACCCGAACCCTGCAACTGCAATGAACCCGTTGAACAAACCTCAGGCCCCGCGCTGGTCGAAAGCACAGCACCTTTGGCAACACCCGATACCCTGAATTCTGATCCGGTTCAACCACAATCACAATCACAATCACAATCACAATCACAATCACAATCACAATCACAATCACAATCACTCGTTCGGCAGACCTCAGAGCAGTTTCCCGGTACGAGTAGGCCACCTCCGGGTCGTGAGCGGCGAGTATCATTATCGGAATCTGTGTCCGTCGACACGGATCTTTTGTCAGTGCATACTGGTGTGCAGCAGCCTGTTCAAGAACCCAAGCGCAGTCCTTCGAGCGTGGATGGAACTGCGTATGCACCTCTCCAAACCATGTCAGTTCGGAGACCGATGAGTACTGCAACCTTGAGTGTCGCAGAACTGAGCGATCAGGGTGACAGTACACTGGGAGGCGATGCGTCGCTGCGGAATCCATTCACAGAGGCTGATCCAAGGAATCCTGACCACTCGAGTGAAGCCGATTATGTATCTAGCGTGGGGAGCGAGACGCGCGGCCATCATTTGTTACTGGACCACTACGAGCACTCCCCAGTCCTACAGACGGGCAGCCATCGCCCAGCTATTATCGCAACTACGCGAGAATTCAGGACAGGGTTAACGAGTACTACCCCCGGTTGGTCTAGTAGGCAAATTTCTCCAAATCAGAGACTAGCTTTAACATCGTCAGGACCACCACGGCTGCCAAGTTCCGCCGCGAGTGTGATCAGTGCTGATTCATTGTGGACTGTCTTCCCTGGACTGGAGCGGTCGTCAGAGTCGGATCCGATGCATCCAATGGACAAAACCGAAGAGGGCAATCATCAAGGCGGCCGCGTCTCTCCGACCCTAATGCCCGGAGGTAAGATGCCAGCCATGCATACGAGCTCAGCTGCGCGATTGAGTAGTGATCGTGTGGGCTTGCCACTTCAACCCCCGGCTCTTCTCCTCTCCGTTTCACATCCTAATGTGCCCACGAACGGGGCTGCGTCTACAACGAGCCATGTGGTTTCGAAGCAATCGACCAGAGACAGCGCATCCCATCTAAATTCTTCATCGCCAGTCCCCCCACTTCACAAGACGGAGGACCCGAATTCAACTGGTCGTGGTGATCGTCGGAACAGTGAGGTACCCCTCACGAAAGGAGGCACGTTCCTCGAGGAGATAGACGAGAGCACACGACATGGAAATCTACCGTTCGTTGTGCAAGTCGAGCGCGTTGACTCCATTACTAAGTCCGTAACCCAAGAGATTATTCGGGGTCGTATGCGAGAAAACAGCTTGAATCTGGATCGCCAATTGGATCGCCAATTGGACGAAGCTGCACAACTTGCGCAAGAAACGGACGAGATCCAAGGACCTCCACCCTTTTCACCCATCGCGGCTGCTAATAAGGCGGGGAGCTTGATAGTGTCCTCGCATGGACCAGCAGAAACGAGCGATCCTGAAGCAGGAACTACACAGGGACCGCAAGGCGAGCAGTCCCACCAGGCACATTCGCCATCGGCAGCGACCCCTACTGGCACACATCCGACTACAACGTCAGATACCGAGACCAAAGAATCAACTCCCACGTCCCCAATTAAATCCATCATGTCTGAGCGCCAGAGTACAACTGCTGGAGAAGAGGGTGACCAAAGCGGAGAGTCGGACCCAACTGTGTGTGCCGAAGTTGGCGGTGCGGTTATAGCGTTGGCGGATAATTTGGTCGGTGGGGTTTGCACCTCAATCGCGCGGACTGCAGCAGCGACCGTGCAGGCGCTCACGAGCAAAGAGCAGTCTGAGTGCGCATGTCCCATGTCAGGACCCACGAACTCATGTGCTTCTGCGTCGAGAGGCTCCTCGACTTCAGCACCGCGGCGTGACGGCTATATCAACATGTTGATTGGCTACTTCGAACTCCGTCCTGGACAATCGAAGGGTCCTGCTCCAGTGAAGCCTGCACCGCCAAGCTCAGGCCCCTCGGACAGTGCCAGCCAGCCCCTACTATCGCTTCGAGAACGTGCACGTCGTGCTCGTAAAGAGCGGATTGCAATGCAGAAATGGATGCTCGCCCAATGTGTGACCACAGACGCAAACTTCTTTGACGAAACGGGAGATCCAGCACAATTTGTTCCTCCAAACGCTCACGAGCTGTACAACAACGATGATGATGAAGATGAGCATGATGAAGAGCATAGTGATGTGGCATACGTTGCAAGTGGTGAGGAAGTTGCAAATATGAAGCCCCCACATAGGTTGGTTCACGACTTTGATGATGCGCTTAGCATCCGTTCCGAGGAGGATGAAGACTTTGAGAACGACCTCGATGAAATTGCGCGCTCGAGAAATGTAATGAATCGCCGACCTTACAATGAATCCCATGACGAGGACAGTGAGGATGATGCAGCGTTAGAGCGTGGTATCCGACACAGGACCGTTGACCCTTTGAGCCACCTACTGGCGGATAGTATCCATTCCGTGGGCAAAGGCCGGCAGGCGACTTCAAAGAAGGGGCAAGCAAACGGCGATCGAACCGATCAGTCGTTTGAAAGCAAGGTTGATCTTGATCTCCCCTCCGGAAGGCAGCCGAGGCACTCACTTGGAGGTCATGAGCATTCGTCGCGTACAATGTCTGGAACAGCGGCCGGGCAAGCAAATCATTCGTCTACAGCTCCAGGGCCCACTGCCGCAGGAAGTAGTCCGTCTATCGCTTTACTTATGCGATCTAAGAGTGAACTTGCTGTTACTCAGCCCAGTCCTGTGCTCGGAGCACGATCGCTACAGCCTAAGGGAGGTGAGTGTGAGGAAAAGCACTCGAACCCATCGCTTATCCCCGCACAAGAACCGTTACAAGGCCTTGAAGAATCGGATTCGGATCTCGAAGACATCCCAGCTGCAGCGAACTCACCAACTCACGATCACACCAAGGAGAAGCAGCTTGCGGTTAACCAGCCACAAGAGCAAACTCAGTCTTCACCCTCGCCAACGCATCCGTTCGTACAGCATGAGGCCGGTCTCGATGATGGGCTGGATCCGAAGGCATCCGCGCTTGTGAGCATGTCAACTTCTGGCCACTATGCCACAATTCCCTCAGGCTCGCTTCTTCAGAGCTCGATGACATCTGGTGCTCACTCGGTGCCTGCTGTCAGTGCTCGAGCTGGAAGCCATACCGACGCACTTACACGTCAGCGATCACTACCCGTGGAAATGAAGC
>Ga0182741_1003535_pt1 | contig 16509 bp, 6 predicted proteins | sample eDN5th37CBELigOP_FD_128874 | JGI IMG/M metagenome (GOLD analysis project Ga0182741, IMG submission 128874) | Enriched Organic Plus compost microbial communities from Emeryville, California, USA - eDNA 5th pass 37_C BE-Lig OP (version 2) (version 2) ...
CCGGTTAAGATCCATCGTGGAACGCTATATAGAAGGCGCTCGACGTTCTTCAAGGAGTACTTCGGTTGGCCGAGGGCAAGGGAATTGGTGATGAGGGGATACATATCAACGAAAATGCCCTTCGAGAGGAGGGCGTCAAGTTCTGCTTCTCTTGTTCCATACTTTTGCGCTAGTCTTTTCAGCGCACTAACTTCGTATGCGGCATAGTGATACACATGCATATCCGGGTAGCGAGATAAGCGATTCGAGAGGAAGTCCATAAAAGACTCGAAGACACGACGCTCTTCATGAAGATTATGTGCCCACCAATCCATGAAGAAAGGTCGAGCGGGTGGTTTACATTCTCGATCAAACTCATCCGTCCACGTAGATAGACCGAAAAGATATTCGAGACCTTGTTGTACCTTGCCCGAAGTTGTCGGCGAAGTCGGTTGGACATTATCACCCGTGGGAGGCTGTACATCTGGGCCTTCATTTGTCGCTGACGGAACATTATCACTGCGTGGATCAAAGCTCTGGTAACCCTCCAGATCAAAATAAATGTCACCGGGGCTAGCAGGGGGAAGACGAGGAAGTCCAGCAACCGTTACAGAGGATATGACGGGAGGCAGCAGTGCAAATGGCGGCGTAATAACTACTTCTGACAAATCTGAATTCGCCTCTACCTTTGATTCTGGCGCAGTCGCCAAAACAATTGATTCATCTAGCAAATCATCGCACTTCTCCAGGTCAGCTGTCGTCGCTGGGAGTGTTGGGACAGGATCGGGTTCGTCATCGGTTTGACTCAGAGATGTTACACCATCCTGGTCAGGGAGGTGAATCATAGCCGAAACGATTTCACCACAGGAGGTTGTTGTGGTATCAATAAACTGCAGTGCCGCTTGGATCATCGGTCGTGTCGTCAGCAGGCGCAATAGATATGCGAAATGGTCAGCCACTTCATTCGCTTTTGCCATTTCAGGATCGTCAATGGGATCTTGATGCAAGGGCGGGCTTGCGGATGACGTCACTTCAGGCAGTTGCTCGCTAGCAACGGTGATCTTTAAATCACCTAGCTGCTGCGCGCACTCATCAACCTCAGGTACCGCGTCCATAGCCATTCCAGTTGAATTAGAATTGGACGAGCCCGTGTTTCCTCCTAGAGCTTCCTCCAATGCGGAACTATCAATGCTACCAATGCTAATGTCAAGAAGTGATGTCCCACCGTCGGCTCGAGGGGGCTGCATGGGTTTTCCGAACTTCATATCCAGCATATTAAACCAAATTGACTTGGGTCGATCATCACTAGAATACCCACGACCACTTACCATGCCCTCAACCTTCAGGAAGAGATGGAGCGCCTCACAGATTGGCATTCTTACAAACCCTGGGATATCGATGGGTGGGGCCGATGCATCGGCGCTCGCTTTGCGAGCAATATGTTCAAGTGTCTCACGAAGATGGCGCTTTGCCTGACGTGAGGCATGGGTGGGAATGGGGAAGTAACGGTCCGCAATTTCCTCTGGCGAGAGGTACGAGTCGGGGATCAACTCAGTCGTGTTGGTAAGCCAAGTCTGCTCATCGAAAAGCTCCTCTGGGGAGACCTCGCCATTCTGCCTTCCAAAGGCTGATGGGGGCTCAAAGGCACGAGAATTCTGCCAATAATTAATACGAGTCATGATATCCTCAGCTAATGTGGGGCAGGCCTTGAGCACCATATCCAGTGTGGACCGTGAAATATACACCGTCGTCTTTGGACAATAGAACGCGGTCAATATTGCAACTTGACGCGTACGCCGAATTCCAAGTGCCTCCAACGGTTTAATCTTTGACCAGTGGAGACGGGCGATACGAGAAATATGATCTGAATTTGCTAAGACTTTTGCTGCAAACTCGGTAAAATTGCCTTGCAGCTGTTCCGAAGCGGGAGGGGGTGGAATGAAGTCAGGATCAAAGTTTCTAAGGAAGTTGCAAAAGCGTTGTTGTAGCATCCTGACATAGGGCACAAAGTCCGCAATGGGGAATCGATAGAACAGCCCGTTACCGAGCGCAACGACACCGTTTGGAACAGGAACACCGGTATACTGCTCAATCAACATTGCATATTGAACAATCTGAATGATTGCCGCGGGCTTAGGTGTACGAGCCAACTTGGCATCCCAAACTTCGTAACCAAGGCGGGAATTCCGATTGCTCCAGTCCGCACGAAGCGTATTCGCCATTGAAACTCCGTCCAAGTACTGTGCCTTGTTGACAACTGCATCAGATCGATCTAAATTAATGCGCACGACAAAATCTGGGAATCCACGAATATAGACATTCATAGGATCGTCTTCGCATAGCTTGTCCTGGCCTTCAGGTCCTTGTGCGGCGTCGGCGTCAAACTCCCGAACCAGGCCATGGAGTACTGGCTGATACAGAACATCGACTCCGCACTTTATCGCTTCATAAGACAAAGCCACGCGCTCACCAAATGGCAATCCTTTCAACCGCGTCATGCCCTTACTACTACGGTTGTGATATGCAGCATTTCTTCTCGACTTGGCAATCATCTCTGCGAACTCCATCTCGCTAATGTTGGCCCGAGTCTGACCACTCAGAACAAACAAACGTAGAATCTCTGAGAAAGTGAGTCCTGATGGGGGAACAAGTGCACCACCTTCAAGTCCATTGCTCGCCTTACCACCACTTGCAGAATCAGATGATATAACAGGTCTTGACGATGGCTTGCGGTGCCCACGGACTGCGCTGGAGAACAGTCGCTCCAAGTCCAAAACACGCAAATCCCCCTCAGAGGATAAACTGCTGCCATTAATGCTCCCTGTTCCTGCTGTTCCTGCTGTTGTTGAAGAGGATACATGTTCGCTCTCTGGGGACTCGGGAGGGGAAGTCAAGTGCCCCTTTTCGTTGTTTGGCTGTGAGATTAGCGTGATGAGCCAGTCAAGCAAGCGCTTTTCGTGGCGGAGACCAGCCGCTGCAAGCAAGTCCAGTTCTGGAGAAGGGGGGTCAGGGCAAGGAAGACCCGCTTGCCTCAGACGCTCCTGAAGAGCCTGCAATGTAAGAGAATGCGAGAGTGAGGCATCAAGATTGTCCAGCTCGGTATCCCTTTCTTCTGGGTCTACCTTGGCCGCCGCCGATGCCTTTTCGCGCCGCGCAAGCGCAGCCATTTCCTCGAGCCTGTGTCGATACACGCGCTCCATATGCGCTGCCCATTCGGATGTAATGTACGTGGAGAGTTCACTTGGCGTGAAGAGGAATGGAGTCTTGGGAATCCAGCCGTTGACTGGCGCCGTGCCTAGGGGCGGATTCACGCCCGAAGGACGAGACAGGCTTATCAGCTCAGGTAGGGCGTCTGGGTCCAAGTGAGTATCGTTCGTGCTCGCTCTAGACGACACGTGGGGATCTTCGCATCCTTCTGGTACTATAGTAGACACCACCGGACTACTAACAGTCGTGAAGGCGGCTTCGACTTGGGAAGCCGAAGATGATGCGATGGTTGTTGTAGTTGAAGTCGTTGTGATGCTGCGAGTGCCAACGCCTCTGAGGCCGGTATGCAAAGTCGCCGTAGTCAGCTGACTACTCACTGCGGTCCTAAACGTCGGTACATAAACTCGGGCTGAATCTCTCCTGAAAGTTGGAGCGAACGTGTACGCGTCAGCTGGGACTGACGTGTCAATCTGCTTCGAAAGTTTGCGCCTGTGAGTACTTCCACTGCCTAGGGGTGTCGCGGGTACTCGAAGCCAATCAGAGACGGGTGTCGTTAGAATGTCCGCATGTTGCTGTTGTTGCTGTTGCGAATCAGCTCGCCCGCGACTCGGCCTCCCTGCGCTGGCAGGAGTTCCCGTACAGGATTTGGACTCATCGCTCTGAATAGGCCACATAGATGCAATACTTCGCAACAGATCCTGAAAAATCTCCTGGGCCTGGTCCATGAGGGAGTCGGATGGGGTCCCGGCCCGGGAACATCCGCTGGGTGATCCCACAGGTGGCATGGATTGAACTCCACCCTGAGTCACGGGGCTCGGAGTTTGCTCCAATGTTAGAGTCGCGAGCTGGACGGTGAGTTCTTGGACCGAGTCTGATCCCGTCGTTGCGAATGCTGGCTGTGCATCATATGTAGATGCTGTAGCATTCGTATGTGTGCTCGCTTCCCCGCGTGCGGCAGGGAGCGAGGAGACGAGTGGAGAGAGGGCTCTCAGTGTGGTATTTCGGATGGGATTACTCATGTTGCCGGGTAGGTGTGCCGAACTTAGAGGGGTGATTTCAGTCTGACCTGGAGTCCAGCGCACTTTGAGCACGTCGCACTACCTCGGGACTCGCCCTACGCACGTGGGTTACTACTCCTAGGATCGAATTCCCGGCAGTCGATTTCCCTGCAAAGGCGCTGTACTTTGCGGCTTCCCTGAGATGCACTGGGCATGTAAGCGGGATAAAATGTACGGGGTTGTGTGATATATCCATGCCTAGACGGAGAGGTTCAGACGCTGCCGTATGTACGAGATCATCCCCAAAATCCACTAATCCACACCTCGAGAGAATCAACATTCGGTCTTTATTGCTGGATTGCGCGCGGTATAAGGGAAACCCAGACTGCGCCAGCCATGTCGACAAAAGATATAAGTATGTGCAACTTGAAGGCCGGATACTTGATGAGGAACGCTCACAGAATGCGAAAAACACTCTGAAACCAGAAATCGGACGAAGTTTCGACACTGGAATCGGTCTCAAGAGTGTGAGCTGGACGAGTGTGCTGGAGATAGAAACAGTCGCAATTGGCGTGGAATACTTTGTCAGATGCGACTCACCCCATTTGTACTGCTCGTACACCTGGTGGTGCTTTGTTTCGCCCTCCAACCCAGCCATGCTCTGCTCCCCGATTCTCCCATATCGCGCCTAGTGGCGGCGACAGACTCGTTCGTGACTCAGTCCACAACTCCTACGCAGCAGCAGTTCGAGACAAGTGTATATGTCCCTTATACGAACTCGAACACAGCGGCCCTGGCCGAGGAAATCGCCGAACAAGTCGCGCTCGAAGAGGCAGAAAGTATCCGGGCGTCACTTATCGAAGCCTCGCACCGCACTGCAGTGGTGCGTGGCACAATTTTGATCATTGTCATGATCTTTGTCATTGTGTTATTCTATTTCGGCATCAGGTTCACGCTCAGCACCGTTGACGGCAAGTACTCGGTTGTCCTGCCTGCTGATGTCAACCAAGCCAGACTGACGAATGCGAAGCGGATAGCCAACGAGAAGAAGCGAGCACTTCGGCTTCGAGCTGAACGCAGGATAGCCCTTGGAAGCCAGGGTGATGACGAGGACGATGATAACCTGGACCGATTCCCGAGCAGTTTGAGACGAGAAAAGACTGCTGATGTCTACCCGTCAGTCTCTTCATCGACAGGCCAGGTTCGAACTGGGCACAATGAATTCAGGATGCAACGCGTCGTCGAACGGGGTGAGGCTGCATCACGATCCCGACAATCAATCAGGGGTGCTACTGGAAGTGAGGTATCCGACTTGGACAAGTCGGCCTACTCCATTTCATCGGATCTGTCAATCAACACGGCGCCAGCGAAACCTGTCCTCGCTTCAAGCAAACAGAAGCAACAGCAAGGACAGCGGCAAAGCACGGAGTTCGAGGGTTTAGCATCTACCTTGGTCCGATAGCGAATCCGCCCAGTCCTCCTCGAACATCCGTCACATCCCTCAGGTATTGTAGAACTCATCCCGTGTTACATAGGAATAAAAACAAAAGTGTGTACTTTCTATATTTTAACAGAGTTTGCTTGTATCGAAGCTGTCAATTATGGAGTATGCAACATCAATGCATCTCCTTCGACAACCAAACGAAGCCAGATGGTAAGGAAACAGGCATGATAACCAATGTCTGGAGACTATTAAACTAAAACGCAACGGTGAACTTTCTTCGCACCGCTTGTCAGACCTTAAGAGCATGCAAATGTCCCTAGACCACTATCAACATACTTGTGGGCTGCAGCATGGTTGGGAACTGCTGAAACTTCCAAAAATAGCAAGAAAGTAAGTTGTTGAAAATGCAGAGTTGGGGAGTGGGATTGTTGGCGCAATGTGAAGCGAAGTCATTTTCTTCCATTGTATCGGTTGGTTTGGATGTCACTTTGCTTGCCTGCTTGTTTTCTCAACGCCTGAATGACTGTTTGAGCAGCTGCGTGCTTACTTGTGGCTTAGAAGAACTTACTCGTTGACAACAACAGACCAAGGGTGGGGAACTCGGCCATATTGGATATCCGTGATGGCAGACATAATCCTGCGAGTAAGCTTACCTGCCTTAGCAGTGGGATCCTCCTTATCAAGAGGAATATCGTAGTCGACGCCCATGAAACCAAGAGCCTTGACAGGTGAGACGATTGCAGCGGTACCAGTACCGAATGCCTCGATCATGCGGTTCTCCTTGATCGCGTCGATAACCTCGGTGATAGTGTACTTCTCCTCGCGGACGGGAATGCCCCAAGACTTGGCGAGCTGAATGACTGAGTCGCGGGTGACACCAGGAAGGATCGTGCCATCAAGAGGTGCGGTGACGAGCTCAGCCTTGCCGTCCTTGTTGTACCAGTACCAGAACTGGTTCATGGTACCGACCTCGGTGACCTCATGGTTCTCACCGAAGAGCCACAAGAGCTGCTGGTAGCCCTTGGCAGCGGCCTCGCGCTGGGGAAGAATACCAGCTGCGTAGTTACCACCGCACTTGATGTTACCGGTACCACCGGGCCATGCACGGACGTACTTGGGATCTGCGAGAAGCTTCACAGGGTTAAAGCCCGTGGGGTAGTAAGGGCCGACAGGCGAGCAGATAATGAAGAACTTGGCCTCACTGGGAGGAGCAACACCCAAGTAGTTGGTAGTGGAAATGAGAGTGGGACGAATGTAGAGCGAGTAGCCGTCCTTGTCCGGAATCCAGTCCTTGTCGATACGGACGAGCTCCTTCAAGCAGAGCATAGCCTGCTCAGTGTCGATGGTGGGGAGCAGGAGACGCTTCGCAGAGGAGTTAATTCGGTGCATGTTCATCTCGGGACGAAACAGGCGAGCGTTGCCCTGAGCATCCTTGTACGCCTTCATACCCTCGAAGCACTGGAGACCATAGTGAAGCGAAGAAGCCGCAGGGTGCAAGCTGAGGTTGCCGAAAGGGCGGATCTTGGGAACACCCCAGCCCTCGCCCTCCTTCCAGTCCACCTCTAACATGTGATCCGAGAAGGTGTGGCCGAACTTGAGATTCTCATACTTCTCCTTAGGGCGAGGGTTCTGAGTGCGCTCGACGACGAGCTTCGAGAACTGTAGGTGGGAAGAGCAATGAGCATACACGTGGGGTATTAAGTGTGAGATCATGCGGTGGGGTTAAGCAGTCAACCAGCCTGCGGGTTCGGCATATACACGAGACAACGGTCATTGGGGAGTCCGAACCTGAGTCGTGTCCAGGGCCTTCCAAGTGCTCAACGCCCAGTTTCGGCGCAGTGTGAAGCCGGAAGGTCAGACACAACTCCACGGGACATGCTACAACACGAGGTCATGACTGGAAGCCGGACGGGCTACGCACCTCAATCTGCGCGGAGGAACTCATATTGCGAGCTCCGAGGCGCGAGCAGTTTCGAGCGAGTTGGGCAAACATGTTCCAGGCTGTGGGGTTAGCGTTGGGGTGGTATGAGCGCGTCCAAGTTAGTACGATGCGAGTAAGATGTCCATTCGGTGCGCAGGTTGAAGCAACTGCATATAAAGGCGGAATAATTGTCTTGCAAACGAGTCGGATCTAGTAATCCTCATAAAAAACGCAAAATACTCAATACGCGGCGTGGGTGTTCAAGAGTTTTATACAAACCAAACCATACATCATGCCACTCTCTACACATTGTAATACGAAACACCACGCGGCAACTTGTTCCACACCCGCTTTTCGCCCCTTGCCACTCCCCAGACACTCGCTCGGACTGACGCTAAAACTCGGCTCTCGGGGAGCGGGCGGGGGCGAGGGAGGCTAGCCGTCCTGGCCCGGAACGCCTCGACTCGACTGGACTGGATGGATCGTCAACCAAGTGTTGGCAGAATTGCTGGGGTGGCGGTAGGCCCACACGGGTGAGTGCGATTGAGGATCCAATTGCATGGTTCCATGCAGCGCCTTCGGATCTTCTTGCACAGTGATCCGATCCTCGCTGCACTGCTGAACCGAGGAGTATACTGTCGCAGAAGGCTCATAACGCGGAGGCATACAGAGGGCGCTCGCTTCGTAGAGGAATCAATTGCCGTGTTTGACTGGATATGAGGTGAGAATGAGATGAGGGAATGCTCCATCACTGCGTTGTACCCTCAGTAGTCTGTCTCTCGTGCCACTAGCTGAAATTAGTCCCGCTTCCTTTGCCCGCCGGCCTTACTCTAGAGGCGTCCACGCTCGCTCTCCCAGTACGAGAGACACTCGTACTGACGGACGGACGGACTGACTGACTGACTGGTTGACTCGTTGACGTGAGGTCGCATCCCCCGCTCTTCACAACGGGCTTTACTGTGGCTCTGTGCGAAGTTGAGGTGACGACCCCAGCAACCTTCCCTGGGTCTGAGTGTTGTAGCAACTGTCGAGAGAGTCGCAGAACACCATGTCTACAGGTGGTAGTACTGCAACCCCAGCCAATGCGGCAGCAGGAGGAGCAGGGACACAACCCACAGAGTACGTCCGAACCGTGCAACACATCCTAAATGACTGTCGAGATCTCATGCGAGTGATGCGAACGGATCTGGCCATTCCCTCTCCGACGACCTTCCTGCTCCCGAGTCATGGTCAGGGCAGCAGTACGGCTCAGCATGGACGAGTGGATGACTTTGTGGATACGCGCATGCTCAGCGACCATGCTCCTTCCACGACGGCCTACAGTGAGTGTCATAGAATGTCAGCGAGTCTGACCGAGGTGTGGTACACCAAGATCAAGGCGAAGATCAAGGAGCTTCGAGATGTACTCAAGGTGACGTACTCTGCATACGACACAATGTGTGGATTGGGTATCGACCCAAACCTAGGCAACGCTAGCCGAGAGGCCCTGAGACGCCTTCTAAGTCGGCTGCGAGCGTATGTTAATGAGTACAACACTGGATTGGGATTCAAACGAGCACTCACTGAATTCTCCAGGCACGCTGACCGAGCCAGGATGTTGGATACCTTTGCGCGTTCAAGGCGGGATCTGGTAGATTCAGGCCCCGAACTCTTTACATTGGAGCTGAGATCCGCGTTCGCCAACTCCAACATTCAGCGGCCATCCAGTCAATCTCAGGAGAGCACTTCGGATTACATCCAAATTCTCAACGAACTAGCTGGTGATCTGCCGCCAGTCCCGCTGGAACTCCCAGGTGATCGAGACATATCAGTCTGCACAATCAGTGACACAGGTGACGCGTGTGTCGTCGATCTGCAGCTCCGCACCAACTATGCAGCCTGCATCGCGGGCGTATGCGTCCAGCGCATTGTCGCTGAGGAGGAGGTTACTTCACCACAGATGAGCGAACACATCAAGGCAATTCTCACCCGCGGCTGGAAGCCTGGTGTCCAGCTTGCAAATGCATCAACACTTGTGTCACACATCCTTCGTCGGCTCCGCAGCTCGACTCGGGACCAGTCGGGTAGTGCGGTGAAAGCCGACGGGTTGACGTTGTTTTTGCGGAGAGCCGCGCGTATGTTGCTACATGAAGGCTCTATCACTGCCTCCGCACGGAGATTGGCCTCTATTATGAACCAGATCGTTGCCGAAGAACAAGCGCGGTCGTCGGTCAAGTCCCTTGGGCTGCATCGCGTGGATAGAATGGCCAAATCCCACATGGAAGCCGCATCGCAGCAGAGTCACCAACTTGTCCCATTTACTGGGGCGAACGGTCCAGCCCTACAGTTCGCGGGAGATCGATTGGAAGTACAACCATCTGTGGCAGCCCAGGACTCCTCACAGGTGCTCAACACTGCATACCAGATGATTCTACCTTTACCAAGAGTTTCGCAACACCTCATCTCTTATACAGGCGCCTCCGTTCATGCCTCGTCCACCACGACGAGTCCAGCTGCTAGTGAGACTGCTGATGCTGGTAGCAAACCCAGCGTGATCGCGTATATCCCCTTTTTCACCGTCGACCCCCCTGTCCCGCTCTCTGAGACGATGGCAGCAGCCATCTTCCAAGAACTAAACGCCGAGAGCCCTGGCTCTGACATGGGCAAGATGGAGGACCGACCAATGTCAGGGGATGCCAAGCCTGCGCCTGCCGATGCGTCCTATCTATCGCTTCTCCAGTCAACCCAGGTGCTTTCAGGCTCATTGTCCGCTCCAGCACTCCTGAGATCAACTGACGTCGAAGGCCTCGCCTCGGCATTCCAGCGTGTTGTTGAGGACTTGCAACACCCACAAGGCTTATCGGAGTTGGCTCTAACAGACATAACTGGATTGGGATCGTGTGTTGAGGTGTCGCGTTGGTTGCGTTCATTAACGCCATCACACTTACTTGGGTTGGTACTCGCCCAGTCGCCCGGTACTCAGGATTCAGGGCTGCCTGTCTCGGCCGTTTCATCAGGTAACGACACATTCACGCTAAGCATAGGAGAACAAGCTTCACCTCGGCTAGGAGTTCCTAGGAACTCAACGCTCCAGTCCCAGCCGCCACAGCCTAGCACGAGGTTCACACTCTCCTTTTGCTCCGCACTCAGGAGCTTGCTTCACAGGCGTGGACTGCTCGTATCGCGGCTGCCAGTTCCAACATGTAAAGTCTACAATTCGTCGAGCCAGCCTATTCCAGAAACAGCTACGCTCCCCGCACTTGCGCCCCTGAGCTTTACTCCAAATGCGCTTGCCTCGGCGGCTCTGAAACTGCGTTCATTTACGCATATGAACGCGATTCTACTGTCATGGCTCCATGAGGAGCTCCTGGCCACTGCTCTATTTAGCAAAACGCCTATGCCTGAGTTACAACATGACTATGCCTTTAGGCCGGCCGAGGAGCCCAACAGTATAGCTGAGGAGCTCAGTCAGCGTTTTACCCCGTTCTTGACCCAAGCAGCTTCATCGTCTGGGAGGAAGCGAGTAAAGCTGGGAACCGCCGCAACTAGGGGGGAGGATGAGAGGTGGGAAGCCATCGCCGACTGGGGTGGTGTAGAGGATCTTGACCCTGCAGATTTGGACGATTCTAGCATGGACTTCTTGGCACAACACCTGGCAGGCGAACAGGCTTCACTGTCTGCCTTCGACCCTCCTCACTTAAGAAGCACACACACGAATGACCCTAAGGCAAGTCGTCATTCATTCGTGACCTCTCATGTCTCGCAGCCTCACGTAAAGCTCGTCATGCTCGATGCGTTCCAACAACCCGCCCCATCAGTCGCTGACGTTGCTGCCATTGCCGCTTGTCTGTGGTTCAGGAAGACTCCAAAGTCTGCCCAGGGGCAGAGCAACTCCTACGTCCGGCTCGACATCATAGTTGACTTAAAAGGTTTCCAGGTCGCGAAAGTTGCATTGACGGGATGCGGAAGCGAATCAATAGGAACGTTTATTCCAGCCCAAGGGCCTATACAGGGGGTTGACTCTGAGAATGTGATGGAAATTATGCGAAGTCACCTCGCAAGGCTTCTCGAGATTACGCATTCTGTACCACTGTGTGTCGTTCTTGCAGTAAGACTCGTGGCGCTGTGTCATAATTACTTCGAAATTGAGTCTGTCATGGGGTAACGCTACAATAATAAATCTCGAAAACAATAACTTATTTCTCACCTGGATGTTCGGACTTGCCGTCTTTCGCACGAGCTGCTGCCGCCTTCTTTGCCCGCCTTTCCTGCTGTTCTTGTTGCTGGCGCAGCTTCTCCGCAGCGCGACGTTTGGCAGCTTTGGCTTGCTCGCTCTCGATCACGACATCAAACAAATCCGACTCTTGGGCAGCGGCAATGGCCTCGGTGCCCTTTGGCGATGGGAAGAGAATGAGCTCGCAATGGTTAGGATTGTCAGGAGTTGGGGCAGGGCGAACCATGGGGCCGAGTGCGCGCACGCGGCGGAAGCGTTGGAGGAATATGGGCCGCAATTCAATGGATGCAATAATGAACTTGTAACCATACGCTGGAGACGCATCTACACCGCCCAAGTCCCAAAGAAGGAAGCCTAAATCTCGAAGCAGTTTCAACTCTAACAGCGCAAGTAGGAAACCTGGCTGTGAATGCTTCCATGCATCGTTCACGAACCGGGTTGCGACATAAATGCTATGGCCGATGGGATGAACGACATCTGCCGCGATGAGCTGCTCTTCACACCACAGCTCAATAGTTACCAATGTCCCAACTTCGAACATGTACCTCCACACGGCGCGTAACGGCTCCGAGACCCATGAATCATCTCCGTGATGGTAATTCAATCCATCAATGACCGCATCAAAGTTTGAGCTTATACGCAGTTTGAATGCATCAGCTGGATTTGGCTTATCGCGCCATCGTCGTCTCAGTACCCTTGCAACTTCCTTTCCTCGGCTCGACATCCGTGGAGTCTTGACATAACCCAATGGATCGAGTGGAACGAATGCACGATGCATATCTAGAAGCCCGATGAGGGAACCTGAACTCACAACATACCCGAATCCTGCCATGAGGGCTGACATGATGTGTGTAGACACTGTTTGTATCGTGGAAATTGGTGGGTTGGGGATAGTGTTAGGCAGCGGCTTCGCCATTGCTCCTCCAAAGAAGACTGCTGTTTCGCCCATAACCTGAGTCAAGCGATCAACTTCACGGTCAAGGAGTTGTGGTTGAGCGAGAAGGTGTAGAGGAATGCCGGACTCGTACTGAACAAGTGAATAGGCGCACTGCTTTTCAGGCGACGTGTCCGGTAGTGCGGTGATGTCATCTCGATTAACGAAGAGAGAGGTGCGTCCAGTTGACTGAGACTTCATCTGTGTGAAGACCTCCACGGGACCTAACCAGTCGTCCTTAACCGCACATTCCAGCGGCCATTTCGAAGCTTGCTCATGGAATTTCGAATCTAAAAGAGGGAACCTAACTGCCAGTGAACTTTGAGATTCATCCGTCTTAGACTCAGTCGCGGCTTCAGGTGTTGCGTCGACTGTTTCTTGCTTGATGGCTTGAGCCTCGCTTTGCGCATCTACTGTGAATTCTGCTCCAAGATCGGTGCTAGCCTTGAATTCTTCCGATGAGGCTTGCTTCGGCTTCTGAGCTTCCTCAATCGAAGCCCAAGAAGTACGGCGCAAAAAAAGTGTGACACCGCTTATGCATGTGTTTAGTCCGCGGATTTCTGTCTTAACGTTGTCTGCCCAGTGCGCACTTGGAAGCATCCGTTGAAGCATCGAAGACGCTAAACTGAACAAATCACCATCATGAGCAGCTGCTTGCGCAGAGGTCTGTTCAAGCTCTGACTCATACGCCTTGGCCTCTTGTTCTTCCAGCTCCTCTAGTGCCTGTGAAGCGCGTGACCCAGCCGCGATGGCCTTCGCGTACGCATCGTGTTGCTGGGCGCAATCCGAAGTGGGTTCATAGTGTTTGCGCAAAAGTCGTACCAAAGAGGCTCGGTATTCTCGCGCGGCCCAGAGCCAATCGAGGCATCTAGTTCTCAAACGCGAGAGATCGCTATGTCGAATCACGCTGCGCCGGAAATCCTTTGCAACTTTGGTGAAGGTTCCCAAAGTGATGAATTCTGTGATGTCGGAGATCATGGTCAGCAGCCGGCCGATTGACATGAGATCTAACTGAGATAAAACCTTCATAATAGCTTTGTCGACGGTATCGAGGTTCTTGAGAACAGTCGAATCGAGTGACAACATCGGCAAGGCTAGGATATAAGGTCGGAGAAAGGTCTCGAACGCATGCTTCAGACGCGCAACGGATTCATAGAGTTCTACTGTCCATGAACTTGCAGCAAAACCCCATGTGAGCTCAGTCTTGAGTGCCTGGATGACCCTACTATAACGGAATACAGGAGATTCTACAAGCACAATTGTCGGCTTTAGATCAACCTCAAAGGAAGTTTGGTTGGGGTTTGATGGCGCTGAAGAACTCTGCTCGCCTCCCTCCTTACCCTCAGGCAGACTGGAACCGATAGCTTTGAGGCAGCGCTGCACAGCGTGTACACCGAACTCATTGGCAACGAATGCGCACCGAACAGGCTTTGCGCACAGAGGTTGCATGGAAAACATTTGTTTTAGCCCGATGGGCGGCATGCGTGGGCCTAGCTGTGGTTGAGGTGCACGTGCACCAAAGTTAAGCAAAAAACTTCTGACGGCCTGCAGCTGGTTGACTGCCTCCCGCAGTTGACTTGGTGTCTGGACTAAGGCTCCAAGTGGAATTTGTTCCTTGGTTTGATCTGTAGAGCCTGCATCGGAGTTATCCTGCAATTGACGACCTTGCGGAGTAGAGAAAAGCAGGGCACAGCCCTGTGGCAGAGTAAAGACGGGCTCGATAGTGGACGGAATCAGCAACTGATCTGTGGTCACAGCAGTGGTAGCCGTCGCTATTGCCACAGATGCAGTGGACGCAGCAACGCCACCGCTACCACCTGCAATTACCGCTGAACTTAAATGACCCAGTTCTTGCTCGGGTATCCATGGAAACACCCGGGCATCAATAGTATTGTAGACTCGAGTATGCTGCTCACGCTCTACGGTGAAGTTACTGCCCGTCAGACGCAACTTGGTCTCTTCCTCGGTGGAGATGCGAGGTGGTGACAGCAGAGCGGTCTGCTCAAAGATCTCCTGCTCCCGCACCACAGAACCGTAGACGAGTGGCTGGCGTGCAGAGTCGGGGCTGAGGGCTTGATTCATTGCAGCCAAGTCTTCGAAGACACGTACAGGGATGGGAATTTGCAGGTGGATACGGGTGCTCTTGCCAGTGTCAGTGTCTGTGGTCAACTGCTGGGTTACATATTGCGGCTTACCCTGTCTGAAGGCCTCAGTTAGGTAGTCTTGGATGACACTGGGGCTGAGCTGTGTGAAGATCGACGCGAGCTCCGAGGCGCAACTTTGGAGATACTCTTTGTCTTGACCTAGCTGATCCGCCTGTACATTCTGAGCCCAGTCGAGGAACGCCCTTAGCTCCGCTGCAGTGGCTTGGAATGTCGGGTCAGCAATCAATCGAGCCTGTTTATAATTCTCGGGTTTTCCGCTGAAGGCCACGCTTGTCAGCGAATGTGTAAGTTCTTCTGAGCCCAGTGCGGCACTCATAGTGGATTGGTGTGGGTGATATCGCTGGGCACTCTGTGAGATCTCGATTCTCAGCAAGTTGGACGATGTGTGAAATGAAGTTATTCTGGCCATTCCAACACCCCTGGGCATAGAAGCGCGGGGTATATGCTAGACGTACACGGCACATCACGTCGAACGGCACTGCAATGGTGTTTGGAGGTGGCAACATAGTTAAAGGATTGAGAGTCCGCCGAACTACATGTATTGTACTCGGAAATAGAATAACTCCTAATGTGCATCAGGGTTGCACTCAGAACCTACAATCCAAAACGCATCGTAAGGGCTTTCTTACGATCTTTGAGAGAAATAGGACGAGATGAGTCCTGTTGACCCACTTCCATAACATTTTGTCGACTACGCCAAACTGGCTTAGTGTCTTCATCGCTTTCGTCACCCAATTGAGTTGATGGTCGTCCGTGGGCCTGCCCACGCCTCTTAAATGTGACGGCCGGCTCGTCGTCATCCTTTTTGTCTGTGGAGGATGCTTCTTTATCCTGTGTTGCATCGTTACTGGTCTCTTCTCCTGCTTCCTCCTCTCCTTCGGTAAGCGGAGCTGGTTCATTTGCGAGACCTCCAATGCCGCCGACACCCAATTTCTGGAGCTGCAATGCTCGCATACGGACTTCACGAAGTCGGTCCTGCTCCTCGCGCTCAGCCTGCTCACGCTGCTGGCGAAGTTGAGCAAGGATAGAGTTCTCTGCCTCATGCGTGGTCCCCGACTTGTTCTCAATCTCGAACTTCTTTTGGGTTTCGCCTGGCTTTGATTTCAATGCAAAAAACATGGGTCCATACTCCGGAAGCCATTCGCCTTCGACTGCTGTCACCGTTCGCATGTACTCCTTGGTAGTTAAGACAAGTTCATGGTACACAACATAGTCCGCGTCTGAACCTAAGCCGTGTAGGACGGAGCTTGGATGTAACGAGCAGTCCGCACCATTTCTCAGATTCGCATATTTGTCACGTGTGGACTTGAGCTGTGCGCTATTAAAGAAATAGGCAGCGCAGATAGCTCGACGGACGACATCCCAATCGGCACCGCAAGAGGACATCTCTATGCCCTGAGACTCTACAATGCTCTTGAGTTGAGTACGAACATCACGCACTCGCTGAAGCATCTTTTGATGGAGAAAGTTTTGACGGGCCCACTCAGAGGAGTGTTTTGCACCCTCCCATCGCTGATAAACGTTTAGCAACGTCAAGTGATCAGATTCTTGCACAGCGAAACGGGCCCGCGCACGTTCTGCCTCCTCTGCACGATCCGGTGGCTTGAAGAAGACATTTGGAACGGAGATCATCGAGACAATGGTTAGA
>Ga0182741_1003540_pt1 | contig 16488 bp, 13 predicted proteins | sample eDN5th37CBELigOP_FD_128874 | JGI IMG/M metagenome (GOLD analysis project Ga0182741, IMG submission 128874) | Enriched Organic Plus compost microbial communities from Emeryville, California, USA - eDNA 5th pass 37_C BE-Lig OP (version 2) (version 2) ...
CCTCAAGCGCGACCTTGGCCTTGAACTCGGCCGTAAACCGTCTGCGTGTCTTCATGCTGGATCGTCCTTTTCATCGGTCGATCCACCTTATGCCCCTGTCTCAGAAACCGGCACCACCTCAGTGGCAGCCGATCTGCACCGGATCTACCGGGCCACGACCGCCGACATGGCCGCAGCCGAGCTTGATGCTTTCGAGGAAAAATGGGCCGGGAAACACGCCTCCATTGCCCCCGCCTGGCGCCGGGCATGGGCCGAGGTGATCCCGTTCTTCGCCTTCGATCCGGCAATCCGAAAGGTGGTTTATACGACCAGCGCCATTGAGAGCCTGAACCGCGTGATCCGGAAAGCCATCAAGGCACGCGGATCGCTCCCGATGGACAAGGCTGCGACCAAGCTGATCTACCTGGCGATCCGCAGCTTCGAGAAGGATGGCCGCAACGTCCGGGAATGGTTTGCGGCCCGCAACCAGTTCGCCATAACGTTCGGCGAGCGCTTCGCCGCTCGCGTAGCCGCTTGAGTATCTGAAACCGCATGGGACCGGCCAGATACACAAAATGCAGGACACTCCCTCTGCGGCATATCCTGTTCCAGGCCGCCCTCGTCGCCGCACATCACAACCCCATACTGAAGGCCTTCGCGCAGCGACTGCGCGACGCCGGAAAACCGCACAAGGTCATCATCACTGCGGTCGCCCGCAAGCTCATCACTATCGTCGACGCTCTATGCAAAGCGCGCAAAACATGGGGGCTTCAAGTCGCCTGACAGATACAGTTGCTGGCAGATGCATCGCCTGCCAACCGGCAATGGTGCAAGCTGAAGCCCGGCGCGCCCGCGCGCAGGCCCGGCTTGCGGAACGGCGGGACGGGAATGCCGGGACAATGCGGGCACCGCACCCGGCCCCTATTCCTCCAGCACCTCCAGCACGCCGGGGATCACGCGCAGGGCCTGGCGGGCGGGCGTGGTCAGCGGCGCATCCTCGGCGATCTCGATATCGACCAGGTCCGCGCCATCCTTCAGCCGCAAGGCGATGGGGCCGCGGGCGCGGGCGGGGGCGTTCAACTCGGCCAGGATGCGGGACAGCGCCTCGGCAACGGCGGGCACGGCGTCCAGCCCGGCGATCTCGACCGCCAGCCGGTTCGCCCCGGCATCCGCCACCGCCTGCTCCAACGGCATGACCGAGCGCGCCAGCAGCTTGACCTGGTCGCCCGAAGGCTCGACCTGGACCTGCAGGACGACGTTCTCGCCCGGCTCAAGGTGCTGGCGATGCGCGTCCAGCGTGTCGGAAAACACCGTGACCTCGTAAAGCCCGCTCGGGTCGGACAGGCCGACAAAGGCGAAACGGGTGCCGCGGGCGGATTTCTTTTCCTGCCGATGCGCCACGGTGCCGGCCAGTTGCGCCACCAGCGCCCCGTCGGCCGCCGCCTGCGTCACCTCGGTAAGCGTCTGCACCCCCTTGCGGCGCAGCGCCGGCTGATAGTCGTCCAGCGGATGCCCGGACAGGTAGAAGCCCACCGCCGCATGTTCCTCGGCCAGCTTCTCGGCCGGCATCCAGACCGGCGCGGCGACCGGCCGCGGCGGCGGCAGATCCTCGCCCCCGCCGAAAAGCGAGGACTGGCTGGAGGCCGCCGCCGCCTGCACCGCCGCCGACCAGGCGACCAGCCCGTCCAGTGATTTCAGCACCCGCGCCCGGTTCGGTTCCAGCGCGTCGAAGGCGCCGGCGCGGGCCAGCATCTCCAGCGGCCGCTTGCCGACCCGGCGCATGTCCACGCGGCGGGCAAAGTCGTGCAGATCGGCAAAGGGCCGCTCGCCGCGGGCCTGCACGATCAGGTTCATCGCCTCGACGCCCACGCCCTTGAGCGCGCCGAGCGCATAGAGGATCTTGCCGTCCTTGACGCTGAAGGTGGCCTCGGAGCGGTTGACGCAAGGCGGCATGGTCTCGATCCCCATCCGGTCGGCCTCGCGCTTGTAGACGGCGAGCTTGTCGGTCAGGTGGATATCGCAGTTCATCACCGCGGCCATGAACTCGACCGGGTGATTGGCCTTGAGCCAGGCGGTCTGGTAGCTGACCACGGCATAGGCCGCCGCATGCGACTTGTTGAAACCGTAATTGGCGAATTTCTCAAGCAGGTCAAAGACCTCTCCGGCCTTCTTCGCGTCGATTCCCTGCTGCTTGCAGCCCTCGACGAATTTCGGCCGTTCCTTGGCCATCTCCTCGGCGATCTTCTTGCCCATGGCGCGGCGCAGCAGATCGGCGCCGCCCAGCGAATAGCCGGCCATGACCTGGGCGATCTGCATCACCTGTTCCTGGTAGACGATGATGCCCTGGGTCTCGGCCAGGATGTGATCGATGGAAGGATGAATGGATTCAAGGGGTCGCAGGCCGTTCTTCACCTCGCAATAGGTCGGGATGTTCTCCATGGGGCCTGGGCGGTATAGGGCGACCAGCGCCACGATATCCTCGATGCAAGTCGGCTTCATGCGCCGCAGCGCGTCCATCATGCCCGAGCTTTCGACCTGGAACACCGCCACCGTCCGGGCGCTGGCGAACAGGTCATAGCTGGGCTTGTCGTCCAGCGGGATGGCGTTGATCTGGTTCTCGGCCCCCTTGGCCGGCTCGTAGAGCACCCGGCCGTCGGCCGCGACATGCAGCGGCCGCCCGCCGGCATTGATCAGATCGACCGCATTCTGGATCACCGTCAGGGTCTTGAGGCCGAGGAAGTCGAACTTGACCAGCCCCGCCTGCTCGACCCATTTCATGTTGAACTGCGTCGCCGGCATGTCCGAGGCCGGATCGCGGTAAAGCGGCACCAGCCGGTGCAGCGGCCGGTCGCCGATCACCACCCCCGCGGCATGGGTCGAGGCATTGCGCAGCAAGCCCTCGATCTTGGCGGCATAGTCCAAGAGACGGCCGACCACCTCTTCGCGGGCCGCCTCGCGCAGGCGCGGCTCGTCGGCCAGCGCCTTGGTGACGCTGACGGGCTTGACGCCCTCGACCGGGATCATCTTGCTGAGCCGATCCACCTGGCCGAAGGGCAGTTGCAAGACGCGGCCCACGTCGCGCACCGCGGCCTTGGACAGCAGCGCGCCGAAAGTGATGATCTGGCCGACCTTGTCGCGGCCGTATTTCTCCTGCACGTATTGGATCACCTCCTCGCGGCGATCCATGCAGAAGTCGATATCGAAGTCGGGCATCGACACCCGTTCCGGATTAAGAAACCGCTCGAAGAGCAGGCTGTAACGGATTGGATCCAGGTCGGTAATCGTCAGCGCATAGGCGACCAGCGACCCCGCGCCCGAGCCGCGGCCGGGGCCGACGGGAATGCCGTGTTCCTTGGCCCATTTGATGAAATCGGCCACGATCAGGAAATAGCCGGGAAAGCCCATCTGCTCGATGATGCCCAGCTCGAAGCGCAGGCGTTCCTCGTATTCCTCGACCGGGGCGGAATGCGGGATCACCGCCAGCCGGGCGCGCAAGCCGTCCCAGGCCTGGCGGCGCAGCTCCTCGACCTCGTCATCGGCAAAGCGCGGCAGGATCGGCTTGTGCTTCTTGACCGCGAAGGCGCAGCGGCGGGCGATCTCGACGGTGTTCTGGACCGCCTCGGGCAGGTCGGCGAACAGCGTCGCCATCTCGGCGGCGGTCTTGAAGTAATGCTGCGGGGTCAGCCGGCGGCGCGGCGCGGTCTGGTCGACATAGGCGCGTTCCGAGATGCAGATCAGCGCGTCATGGGCGTCGAAAAGCTCGGGCTTCGGGAAATAGACGTCATTGGTCGCGACCAGCGGCAGGTCCAGCGCATAGGCGATGTCGATCATGCCGCCTTCGGAACCCGCCTCTTCGGGGACCGGCTGGCCCTCGGCATCGTGATGGCGCTGCAATTCGACGTAAAGCCGGGTCGGAAAGGCGGCGGCCAGCCTTTCCGTCAGCGCGCGCGCCTCGGCCTGCCGGCCTTGCAGCACCAATTGCCCCAGCGGGCCGCCGGCGCCGCCGGTCAGGCAGATCAGCCCCTCGGCATGGCTCTCCAGCTCCTCGACCGTCACATGCGGCAGGGCATGGTCGTCGCGCAGGTAAAGGCAGGTCGAAAGCGCCATCAGGTTCAGCCAGCCCGCCTCGTTCTGCGCCAGCAGCACCACCGGGCCGGTGACATCCCCCGCCAGCGCGACCTGGCAGCCGATGATTGGCTGCACGCCGGCATCCTGCGCCTTGACCGAAAATTCCAGCGCCGCGAACAGGGCATTGCTGTCGGTCAGCGCCACGGCGGGCATGCCGTTCTGCGCCGCAAGATCGGCCAGCTTCTTGACCGGCACCGCGCCTTCCAGCAGCGAATGTTCGGAATGGGTGCGCAGGTGGATGAATCGGGGGGAATTTTCAGGCATGGCGCCAATCTAGGGGCGACCTGCCCAACTGTGCAATTGCCCCTCGGCGGAAAACCGCTAATCTTGCGCAAAAAGCAGCGAGGCGCGCAACAGTGAGCAATGTTTTCCGGGCCGAGGGCCTGGGCAAGACCTATCCCGGCGTGCGCGCCAATGACGATGTGTCCTTCGCGGTCGAGGCCGGCGAAATCCATGCCCTGCTGGGCGAGAACGGCGCCGGCAAATCCACGCTGGTCAAGATGATCTATGGCCTGGTGCGGCCGGACGAGGGGCGGATGGCGCTGCTGGGCGCGCCCTACGCGCCGCATGATCCGCGCGCCGCTCGTGCCGCCGGCGTCGCCATGGTGTTCCAGCATTTCAGCCTGTTCGACGCGCTGACCGTGGCCGAGAACATCGCGCTGGGGATGGAGAACCCGCCGCCGCGCGCCGAACTCTCGCGCCGCATCGCCGAACTGTCGCAGAGCTACGGCCTGCCCCTGAACCCCGCGCGCCGCATCGCCAGCCTTTCCGCGGGCGAGCGGCAGCGGGTCGAGATCCTGCGCTGCCTGTTGCAGAGCCCGCGGCTGCTGATCATGGACGAGCCGACCTCGGTGCTGACCCCGCAAGAGGCCGAGATCCTGTTCGCCACCCTGCGGCAATTGGCCGGGGCCGGCACGGCGATCCTGTATATCAGCCACAAGCTGGAAGAGATCCGCAGCCATTGCGACCGCGCCACCATCCTGCGCCAGGGCAAGCTGGTGGGCACGGTCGATCCGCGCGCCCATTCCGCGCGCGAACTGGCGGCGATGATGGTCGGGGCCGAGATGCGGCTGGTGGACCGATCGGGGCGCAAGCCCGCCGCGCCGGTGCTGGAGGTGCGCGGCCTGTCCACGGTCGGCGGCGAGGGCATGGCGCTGAAGGATGTCGCGCTGTCCCTGCGCTCGGGCGAGATCCTGGGCATCGGCGGCGTCGCCGGCAACGGGCAGGAGGAACTGCTCTCGGCGCTGTCGGGCGAGACCGCCACCGCGCCGGGCACCATCGCGCTGGAAGGCCGCGACCTGTCGCGCGCCGGCCCCGAGGCGCGGCGCCGCGCCGGGCTGCTGGCCGCGCCCGAGGACCGGCTGGGCCATGCCGCCGTGCCCGAATTCAGCCTGGCCGAGAACACGCTGCTGACCGCGGGCGCCCGGCAGGGGCTGATCCGCAAGGGCCTGATCGACCGCAAGGCGGCCACCGTTTTCGCGCAACAGGTGATCCGCGCCTTCGACGTGCGCACCCCCGGCCCGGATACGGCGGCGGGCGCGCTGTCGGGCGGCAATTTGCAGAAATTCGTCATCGGCCGCGAGGTGCTGGGCCGGCCGCGGGTGCTGGTCGTCAACCAGCCGACCTGGGGCGTCGATGCCGGCGCCGCCGCCGCCATCCGCCAGGCGCTGCTGGACCTGGCCGCACAGGGCGCGGGACTGATCGTCATCAGCCAGGATCTGGACGAATTGCTGGAGCTTTCGGACCGCTTCTGCGCCCTGAACCAGGGGCGGCTGTCCGCGCCCCGCCCGACCGAGGGGCTGACGGTCGAGGAGATCGGGCTGATGCTGGGCGGCGCCCATGGCATGGAGGTGGCGCATGTTCCGGCTTGAACCCCGCGCTTCGGCGCCGCTGGTCTGGCAGGTCGCGACCCCGGTCCTGGCGGTACTGGCCACGATGATCGTTGGCGGCGGGCTGTTCGCCGCCATGGGCTTCGACCCGCTGGCCGCGATCCGCACCATCTTCTGGGATCCGCTGTTCGGCCCCGCCGCCGGCTATTCGCGGCCGCAACTGCTGGTCAAGGCCGGGCCGCTGATCCTGATCGCCTCGGGCCTGGCGCTGGGGTTCCGCGCCGGGATCTGGAACATCGGCGCCGAGGGCCAATACATCATCGGTGCCATCTGCGGCGCCGCGGTGGCGCTGGCCGCCTATCCGCTTGACGCCTTCTGGATCTTCCCGGCGATGATCCTGGCCGGCGCAGCGGGCGGCTGGGCCTGGGGCATGGTCCCGGCCATGCTGCGCAACTGGTTCGGCGCGTCCGAGATCCTGGTTTCGCTGATGCTGGTCTATGTCGCGCAGCGCATCGCAGCCTGGATGGCCTTCGGCCCGATGAAGAACCCCGAGGGCTTCAACTTCCCCGGCTCGCGCAACCTGCAGCAATATGACCCCGCCGCGAACCCCGAGTTGATCGCCAATTCAGGCCTGCATTGGGGCGGCGTGGCGGCGGTGCTGGCCCTGGCGGCGACCTGGTTCGTCATGTCGCGGCATGTCCTGGGCTTTCACATCCGCACCGCCGGCGCCGCGCCGCGCGCCGCCCGTTTCGCCGGCGTGCGCCCCGAGCGGCTGGTGGCGCTGTGCCTGGGCGTCTCGGGCGCGCTGGCGGGCCTCGCGGGGCTTTTCGAGGTCGCAGGCCCGGCCGGGCAGATCACCGAAAGCTTCGGCTCGGGCTACGGCTTCACCGCGATCATCGTGGCCTTCCTGGGCCGGCTGCACCCCTTGGGCATCCTGCTCGCCGGGCTCTTGATGGCGCTGACCTATATCGGCGGCGAGCTGGCGCAGATGATGCTGAACCTGCCCGCGGCGACGGTGCAGGTCTTCCAGGGGATGCTCTTGTTCTTCCTGCTCGGCTTCGACCTGCTCACCCGCTACCGCATTCGGAGGCGCGCATGATCGACCCGCTGTCCGTCTTTATCCTGCTGCTCGGGGCGGCGACGCCGATCCTGTTCGCCGCGCTTGGCGAACTGGTGGTCGAGCGCGCCGGCGTGCTGAACCTGGGCGTCGAGGGCATGATGATCACCGGCGCGTTGGCCGGCTTCGCCGCCGCCCATGCCAGCGGCAGCCCGGCGCTTGGCTTCGCCGCCGCCGCGCTCGCCGGCGCGGCGCTGTCGATGGGCTTTGCCGTGCTGACGCAATTCCTGCTGTCGAACCAGGTGGCGACGGGGCTGGCGCTGACGTTGTTCGGCCTGGGCCTGACCGCGATGTTCGGCAAGCCCTATGAGGGGATGAAGGCCCCGGCGATGATCTCCGGCCCCCTGGGACTGAACTGGATGATCTGGCTGGGCATCGTCCTGGTGCCCGCGGTCTGGTGGTTCCTGGCCCGCACCCGGCCGGGCCTGATCCTGCGCGCGGTGGGCGAGAACCACGACGCCGCGCATGGCCTGGGTTATCCGGTGCGGCGGGTGCGCATCCTGGCCATCGGCTTCGGCGGCGCGCTGGCGGGTATGGGCGGCGCCTATATTTCCATCGCCACGGTGCTGCAATGGACCGAGGGCATGACCGCCGGCGCCGGCTGGATCGCGCTGGCCATCGTGGTCTTTGCGCAATGGAACCCCTGGGGGGCGCTGGCCGGCGCCTGGCTGTTCGGCGGCGTCACCGTCCTGCAGCTGCGCCTGCAGGCGGCGGGCGTCGCTGTGCCGGTGCAACTGCTTTCCATGGCGCCCTATCTCGCCACGATCATCGTGCTGGTGCTGATCTCGGCCCGGCAGAAATTCGGCCGCTCGGGCGGGGGTGCGGCCCCCGCCAGCCTGGGCCGGCCCTTCCACGCATTAAAATAGCCACAACCTGCAAGGAGCATGACATGAAACGCAGAACCCTTCTTGGCAGCGCCGCGGCGCTGGTGGCCAGCACGGCCCTGCCTGCCTTGGCGCAAGAGGAAAAGCTGAAGGTGGGCTTCATCTATGTCGGCCCGGTGGGCGACGGCGGCTGGACCTATCAGCACGACCTGGCCCGGCAGGCGGTCGAAAAGGAATATGGCGACCGGGTCGAGACCACCTATATCGAATCCGTGCCCGAGGGCGCCGATGCCGAACGCGCCATCACCCAGCTGGCGCTCTCCGGCCACAAGCTGATCTTCACCACCAGCTTCGGCTTCATGGACGCGACGATCAACGTCGCCAAGAAGTTCCCGGACGTGAAGTTCGAGCATGCCACCGGCTACAAGACCGCCGAGAACGTCGCCACCTACGACGCCCGCTTCTACGAGGGCCGTGCCGTCATGGGCACCATCGCCGGGCGCATGACCAAGTCGAACAAGATCGGCTATATCGGCTCTTTCCCGATCCCCGAGGTGGTCCAGGGCATCAACAGCTCGTATATCCACGCCAAGAAGGTGAACCCGGATGTCGAGATGAAGGTGGTCTGGGCCTATAGCTGGTTCGACCCCGCGAAAGAGGCCGACGCCGCCGCCGCGCTGATCGCCGAGGGCGTGGATGTGATCCTGCAGCACACCGATTCCACGGCGCCGCTGGCCAAGGCGCAGGAGGCCGGCGCCATCGGCTTCGGCCAGGCCAGCGACATGGCGGCCTTCAAGCCCAGCCCGCGGGTTTCCTCGATCATCGACAACTGGGCGCCCTATTACGTCAAGCGCGTGGGCGAGGTGCTGGACGGCAGCTGGACCTCGCATTCGGTCTGGCTGGGCATCGGCGATGGCGAGGTCGAGATCGGCGAGATCACCGAGGCCGTCCCCGCCGAGGTCAAGGAGGAGGCGCTGGCGCTGAAGGACAAGATCGCTGCGGGCGAATACCACCCCTTCACCGGGCCGCTGAAGAAGCAGGATGGAAGCGACTGGCTGGCCGAGGGGCAAGTGGCCAGCGACGAGGAACTCTCCTCGATGAATTTCTATGTCGAGGGCATCACCGCGCCGATGCCGAAATAACCCGCGGCACAAGCGGCAAACCGGGGCCCTGGCCCCGGTTCACCCTGCGGAAAGCCTATTCCAGATGGCTTTCCAGGAACCACAGATCCTTGTCCGCCGTACGCGAGGCGGCGGTGAACAGGTCGGCCGTATCGGCATCGCCGGCCTCGTCGGTCGCGTCTATGGCGGCGCGCACCTTCTCGCCATAGTCGCGCATCCGCTCGCAGACGGCCTTGATATGATCCTCGGCCTTGGTCAGGTCGGTGGGGTATTCCTTCAGCGTGCTGGCCTTGGCCACCTTCTCGACCGTGCCGACGGCCACTCCGTCCAGCACCTGCACGCGCTCGGCCATCATGTCCACATGCTCGTCCAGCCGCGCCTTCACGGTGTCGAACAGCTCATGCACCGCGATGAAGTTGCGGCCCTTGACGTTCCAGTGCGCCTGCTTGATCGCCGCCGACAGCGCCAGCGCATCGGCAAGGCGGGCATTCAGCTCGGCGATCGCGGTCTTGCGGGCATTGTCGCTCAACCCTTTGACATTCACGGCCATGAAACTCTCCTTCGTCAGGTTCGCCCTTGAAACGAAGGCAGCCGCGCGGCGGTTCCCCGCGACGCTGGGTCAAACCGCCGCAGCCAAGGAAAAGGGCGGCGCCTTCCACCGAAAGCACCGCCCCGAAAAGCTGCTCAGAGCTGGATCAGACCGCGCCCTGGATGAATTTCACCGCATCGCCAAAGGTCTGGATGGTCTCGGCGGCATCGTCCGGGATCTCGATGCCGAACTCTTCCTCGAAAGCCATGACCAGCTCGACGGTGTCCAGCGAATCGGCGCCGAGATCGTCGATGAACGAGGCGGTCTCGGTGACCTTCTCTTCATCGACACCCAGGTGCTCGACGACAATTTTCTTCACGCGATCAGCGATATCGCTCATGTCTCTTCCTCGTTTTCGCGGGCAATCCGCCCAGATGTTCCAGCGATTGCCGGTCAGAGCCCAGGGCGGTTCCCCTGCGGCCTTGTTTGCGGGATATAGCACGGGAACGTGATCTTGCAACCCGCATAAACCATCATCAGATCATCGCCATGCCGCCGTTGACATGCAGCGTGGCGCCGGTGACATAGCCCGCTTCGGGGCTGGCCAGATACAGCACCGCAGCGGCGATTTCCTGGGCCGAACCCATGCGCCCGGCGGGGATCTGCGCCAGGATCCGGCCCTTCTGCTCGTCGTTCAGCTTGTCGGTCATCGCCGTCTCGATGAAGCCCGGCGCGACGCAGTTCACCGTGATCCCGCGCGAGGCGACCTCATAGGCCAGGCTCTTCGACATGCCGACCAGCCCGGCCTTGGCAGCGGCGTAATTGCCCTGCCCCGGATTGCCGGTGGCGCCCACGATCGAGCCGATGTTCACGATCCGGCCCCAGCGCGCCTTCATCATGCCGCGCAGGACAGCCCGGCACAGCCGGAAGCTCGAGGTCAGGTTGACCTCCAGCACCTGTGCCCATTCCTCGTCGGACATGCGCATGAACAGGTTGTCGCGGGTGATCCCGGCATTGTTGACCAGGATGTCGACCGAACCCATGGCCTCGGCCGCCGCCTTGGGCAGCGCCTCGACCGCCGCCGCATCGGCCAGGTTCGCGGTCACGACATGCGCCCGCGCGCCCAGCTTCTCGGCCAGCTCGCGCAACGGCGCCTCGCGCGTGCCCGACAGCGCCACCGTGGCGCCGGCGGCATGGAGCGCCTCGGCCACGGCACCGCCGATCCCGCCCGAAGCGCCGGTCACCAGCGCATTCCTGCCTGTCAGATCAAACATCAAGCTCTTCTCCGTTTTCCAAATACCCCGGGGGAATCCCGCAGGGATGGGGGCAGAGCCCCCTCATGCCTTCAGCGCCGCGATATCCGCCGGAGCGCCTATGTTCCTGACCGCGGCATCCTTGGCGATGCGCTTGATCATGCCCGACAGCGCCTTGCCGGCGCCGATCTCCCAGAACTCGGTGACGCCGGCGCCCGCCAGGAATTCGACCGACTCGCGCCAGCGCACGGCGCCCGTCACCTGCTCGACCAACAACCGCCGGATGGCGCCGGGCTCGGCCACCGGCTCGGCGCGGACATTGGCCACCAAGGGCACCGCCGGCGCGGCGATCTCGACCGCAGCCAGGGCCTCGGCCATCGCCGCCGCCGCCGGCTGCATCAACGCCGAATGGAACGGCGCCGAGACCGGCAGCATCAGCGCCCGCTTGGCGCCGCGCTCCTTGGCCAGCGTCGCGGCGCGCTCGACGGCAGCCTTGTGGCCCGAGATCACCACCTGCGCCGGGTCGTTGTCATTGGCGGCCTGGCAGACCTCGCCCTCGGCCGCGTCGCGCGCGATCTGGTCCACCGCGGCGAAATCCAGGCCCAGGATCGCCGCCATGGCGCCCTGGCCGACCGGCACCGCCTCCTGCATGGCCTGGCCGCGCAGGCGCAGAAGCCGCGCGGTATCGGCCAGGCTCAGGGCACCGGCCGCGCAAAGCGCCGAATATTCGCCCAAGGAATGGCCGGCGACGAAATCCGCGTCCCCGATGCCGAAGCCCTCGGCCTCCAGCGCCCGGAAGGCCGCGATCGAGGTCGCCATCAGCGCCGGCTGGGCGTTCCGCGTCAGGGTCAGCGTCTCGATGTCGCCGTTCCAGACCAGCTCGGACAGGCTCTCTCCCAACGCCTCGTCCACCTCGGCAAAGACCTCGCGCGCCGCCGGATAGGCCTCGGCCAGCTCGCGCCCCATGCCGACGACCTGCGCGCCCTGCCCCGGAAATACGAATGCCCGCATCGCGGAATCCCTTCTGTCTTATGTCCTTGCGACAGCCTTAGCCCGCCACGTCCCTTGCCGCAACCGCGCCGGTCAGCGCGGAATCACGATCTCGGCCCGCAGGCCGCCCAGCCGCTCGCCCCGGCCCAGCCGCAGCTGCCCGCCATGGGCGCGGGCGATGTCGGCGGCGATGGACAGGCCCAGCCCCACGCCCTGGCCGCGATTCTGGTTGCGGGCGGGATCGAGCCGGGTAAAGGGCTTCAGCGCCTCCTCGCGCCGCTCGGGCGGGATGCCGGGCCCGTCATCCTCGACCGAGATGCGGAAATAGCTCGGCCCCAGCGCCGCCTCGACCTCGGCACGCTCGCCATAGCGCACGGCATTGCCGATCAGGTTCTCGACGGCGCGGCGCAGGCTGTCGCGGCGAAAGGTGGCGCGGCCTGCCTCGTCGCCGGCCACCGAATGCAGGACAACCCGCTGCCCGCCGCGCTGCGCATCGGCGACGATGCCACGCACGAAATCCAGCGCCGGCACCGGCTGGGGCGGTGCGTCCTGCGCCGCGTCGCGGGCATGGTCCAGGAAGGCATCGACCATGGTGCCCATGGCCGCCACGTCGCTTTCCAGCGCCGCGATCTCCTCGGGCTCGGGCGGATAGTCGGGGCTCAGCATCGACAGGCCCAGCCGCAGCCGGGTCAGGGGCGTGCGCAGGTCGTGGCTCACGCCCGAGAGCATCTGCTTGCGCTGCTCGTTCTGGCGCTCGATGCGGGCGCGCATCTCCAGGAAGGCGGTGCCGGCGCTGCGGATCTCGCTGGCACCGGCGGGGCGATAGGGGATGATCCGCCCCTTGCCGTATTCCTCGGCCGCGCGCGCCAGCCGCTTGATCGGGCGCAGCTGGTTGCGCAGGAAGATCGTCGCGATGGCGGTCATCAGAAGCGAGGTGCCCACCATCAGCACCAGCAGCTGATGCGGGTTCGAGGCGCTGACCCGGCTGCGCGGAAAGACCAGCCGGTAATGCCCCCAGCGGCCCTGAAGCGTCACACGCACCTCGCGCCGGTGACTCAGGTCGACGGCGCGCACGGCGGGCACCTGCCGGTGCAGCTCGGCGATGACGATGCGCCCCGACAGGTCGTAGAAGGTCCGCCAGTCCGCGCCCGGTGGGGCGGGCAGGAGCAGCTTCAGCCCCAAAGGCCCCGCGACCTCGCCCGCCGAATCGCGCGCCGCCGCGATATCGGGGACCGCGTCGATGCGGGCCGCGACCAGCGCGACCTCATGCGCCATGCCGGCGGTCATCTGCCGGGTCACGTCCTCGAAATGGCGCTGCAGGAACATGATGGTGACGACGACGGTCACCACCACGACCGGCAGGAACAGGATCAGCGCCGCCCGTCCGTAAAGCCCGCGCGGCATGGTCCGTTTCAGCCAGTCGAAATTCATTGCCTCATGTCCCACCCGGCCCTTGGAATATGGGCCCTGCCATGGCTAGGTTATCGCCATGACAAGCGCCGAGAAAGCCCTGCGGATCATCACCGCCGACAATCCCTCGCCCTTTACCGGGCCGGGCACCAACACCTTCCTGCTGGGACGCGAGCGGATCGCCGTGATCGACCCCGGCCCGGACCTGGCCGCGCATCGCCTGGCGATCCTGGCCGCGGCCGGCTCCGGCCGCATCAGCCATATCTTCGTCACCCATGCGCATCTGGACCATTCCGGCGGCGCCCACGCCCTGGCCCAGGCGACCGGCGCGCCGGTCCTGGGCTTCGGCCCCGCCGAAGCCGGCCGCTCGGCGGTGATGGCGCGGCTGGCGCGCGAAGGCGCCATCGACGGCGGCGAGGGGCTGGACCGCGGCTTTGTCCCTGACATCGCCCTGGCCGACGGCGCGGTGGTCGAGACCGAGGAATGGCGCCTGACCGCGCTGCACACGCCCGGCCATTTCGCCGGCCACCTGGCCTTTCGCCAGGACGAGACGATCTTTTGCGGCGACGTGGTGATGGGCTGGTCCTCGACCATCATCTCGCCGCCGGACGGCGATCTGGCGGATTACTTCCGCTCGCTGGCGCGGCTTGATTCGGCGGGCGCGCGCCTGCTGCTGCCGGCGCATGGCGATGCGGTGCGCGATCCCGCCGCGCGCCTGGCCGAGCTTGCCGCGCATCGGCGCGAGCGCACGATGCAGATCCTTGCCGCGCTGCGCGACGGTCCCGCCACGGCCGAGGCGCTGGCGCGTCGAATCTACCGCATCCCGCCGGCAATGATTCCCGCGGCGACGCGCAACGTGCTGGCGCATCTGATCGCGCTGTCCGAGCTTGGCGCGGTCTCGACCCCCGGGCCGATCGGCTCGGATTCGGTGTTTGCCGCGCATTGACCCGGCCGGGCTTAGGCCGGCCAGGAATTTTTCGGATGGATGAAAAAAATCCGCAAACCCCTCTGGACGACCCCAAAGAGCGAGGCTATACACCGCCCCGTGTTCCGGCGTAGCTCAGCGGTAGAGCAGTTGACTGTTAATCAATTGGTCGTAGGTTCGATCCCTACCGCCGGAGCCAAAAATCCTTAGATTTCAGCTACATGCGGCACCGCCCTAGGCGGTCCATCCGACCGTCCGAATGCGTCCGCGTCGGACGGTCTTGCGATGTTTCATTCCCGGCCCCCACAGCCCGTGGCCAGGCGGGCCGGCGTGACCATCCCCGTGCTGCCTGCGCCGGTGGTTCGTGATGCTTGCCCCCCCCGACGCCCTCCGACGCCCCCGGCCGCGGTATCCGGCATCCGCCGCGCTTGGCAAGCCGAAGGGAGACCGCCAAGGCCCTCGCCCCGCCCCAGGCCTTGCTTGCCACCGGACCATGCCATGCGCCGGGTTTCCTTCGGCAATGTCTTCGAAGCGCGCCCTCCCGCGCCCTGCCATCCCCGACCGGCACGCGCGGGGGCTTTCGCCTCGGCCCTCGGGCGGAGTGCCAGTTCCGCGGGATGTATCCTCTTGCGCGGGCCTCCGCTCGGGGTCGCCTGCCGCGGACCGTCTTGCGGTCGCCGGGCTTGACATTTCGCGCCCGGCCCCGCCGTTTGCGGGCCATTGCAACAACAAGAGACGGGATTGATGGGACTCGAACGGATAGAAGAAGTCTTGGGAAGGATCGGCGGGATCGTCTGGGGGCCGTATCTGCTTATCCCCCTGCTGCTGGGCACCGGGCTTTACCTGACGATCCGCCTGCGGGGCATCCAGCTTGTCCGGCTGGGCGCAGCCCTGCGCCTGGGCTTGCTGAAGCGCAAGGATGACGACGCCGAAGGCGACATCTCGCAATTCCAGGCGCTGACCACCGCCATGGCCGCCACCGTCGGCACCGGCAATATCGTCGGCGTGGCGACGGCCATCGCCGCCGGTGGACCCGGCGCGCTGTTCTGGATGTGGGTCACGGCGATCCTGGGCATGGCCTCGAAATATGCCGAGGCCTTCCTGGGCGTGCGCTTCCGCACCACCGACGAGGTCGGCGAGAAGAACGGCGGCCCGCAATACTACCTCGAGCGCGGCATCCCGAACGGCTTCGGCAGGGCTCTGGCGCTGTGCTTTGCCATCTTTGCCGTCTGCGCCTGTTTCGGCATCGGCAACATGACCCAGGGCAATTCGATCGCCTCGAACCTCGAGCGCAGCTTCCTGATCCCGACCTGGATCACCGGCATCGTGCTGGCCGGCCTGACGCTGGTGGTACTGGTCGGCGGCATCAAGTCCATCGGCCGCGTGACCGCCGGTCTGGTGCCGGCGATGATCCTGTTCTACGTGCTGGGCGCGCTCTACATCCTGCTGGTCAACATCCAGGCGCTGCCCGCCGCCCTGGCCGAGATCTTTTCGCAGGCCTTCACCGGCACGGCAGCGACCGGCGGCTTCCTGGGCTCGACGATCATGATCGCGGTGCAGTTCGGCGTCGCGCGCGGCATCTTCTCGAACGAATCCGGCATGGGCTCGGCCGCCATCGCCGCGGCTTCGGCGCAGACCACGCATCCGGTGCGGCAGGGGCTGGTGTCGATGACCCAGACCTTCATCGACACGATCATCGTGGTGTCCTGCACCGGGCTCGTCATCATCACCACCGGCGTCTGGAAGCAGGTCGATCCGCAGACCGGGTCGCAGATCTCGGCCTCGATCATGACGGCAGAGGCCTTCAGCCACGGGTTGCCGGGGCAATGGGGGCACTGGATCGTCACCGTCGGCCTGGTGCTGTTCGCCTATTCGACCATCCTGGGCTGGGCCTATTACGGCGAGCGCAACCTGGAACGGCTGGTCGGCCATCGCGGCGTCCTGCCCTTCCGCATCCTGTTCTCGCTGGTTGTGCTGCTGGGCTGCACGGTGCAGCTGGGCGTGGTCTGGAACTTCTCGGACGTGATGAACGGGCTCATGGCGATTCCGAACCTGATCGGCCTGCTGATCCTGTCGGGCCTGATCGCGCGCGAGACCCGGTTCTACCTGCGCCACGATCCCCGGCTGGAGGCCAACCGCCAGCAGATCGAGGCTTTCATGAAGGGCCAGCCCAGCTGGGAGGAATGGAAGGCAAGCGAGCGGTCCTGACGCATCGCCGGGCCGAAACCCGGGGCCGACCGGACCGCCGGCCGGCCCTGCGCGGTCCGCCTTTCCCTGCGCTGCCCCTTTCTGTTCTTCTGCTGATTGGTCTTTGTTGTCGGGGGTATCAGGCTGCGATCTGGCGCAGGACGAGGAAGAGGATGGCCGAGAGCATTGCCGCGGC
>Ga0182741_1003541_pt1 | contig 16485 bp, 16 predicted proteins | sample eDN5th37CBELigOP_FD_128874 | JGI IMG/M metagenome (GOLD analysis project Ga0182741, IMG submission 128874) | Enriched Organic Plus compost microbial communities from Emeryville, California, USA - eDNA 5th pass 37_C BE-Lig OP (version 2) (version 2) ...
ACGGTCAGGGGATCGGCTGGCGATGACGGCGTTGCTCGAGACCACCAATCTCACCCGCCGCTTCGGCGGCTTGACCGCCGTCGACCAGGTATCGATGACGCTCCGGGCGCGCGAGCTCGTGGGCCTGATCGGCCCGAACGGCGCCGGCAAGACCACGTTGTTCAACCTGATTTCGGGCTTCACGCCGCCCAGCGCCGGGGAGATCCGCTTCGAGGGCCGTCGCATCGAAGGCGCGCGTCCCTATCGCATCGCCCGGCTCGGCATGGGCCGTACGTTCCAGAACCTGCGGATCTTCCCGAACATGTCGGTGTTCGACAACGTTTCGGTCGGAGCCATCGGCATCGTCGGCCAGTCTGCGGCGGGTTCGCTGTTCGGGCTCGGATCGGACACGATCTCCCGGCGCGCCTGGGAAGCGCTGGAGGCGGTCGGCCTCACCGATCAAGCGCACGAACTGGCGGCCAATCTCTCTTACGGCCGCCGCAAATATCTGGAGATCGCGCGGGCGCTCGCCGGCCGGCCGAAGCTGCTGATCCTGGACGAACCGGCCGCGGGGCTGAACGATTCCGAGACGGCCGAACTCGCCCGCTTCATCAGCCGCCTTCATGCCGACGGGCTCACGATCCTGCTGGTCGAGCACGACATGAACCTCGTGATGTCGATCTGCCAGCGCGTCATCGTGCTGGCCTCCGGCCGCAAGATCGCCGATGCGACGCCGGACGTGGTACGCGCGGACCCGGCGGTGCTCGAAGCCTATCTCGGTGTCGAGGAGTGAGCCGATGAGCATCCTCGAAATTCGCGGGCTGCGTGTCTCCCTCGGGGTGCAGGACATCCTGCACGGCATCGATCTCGATCTCGGCGAGCGCGAGATCCTCGCCGTTCTCGGCTCCAACGGGGTCGGCAAGACCACGCTGATGCGAGCCGTGTCCGGCATCTACCGCGCCACCGGCGGCAGCATCCGGTTCCGCGGCGAAGACATCACCAACCGCCCCACCCATGTGATCGTCGAAAAGGGCCTCTGTCAGGCGCCCGAAGGCCGGCAAATCTTCGCCAACATGACCGTGCGGGAAAATCTGCAGCTCGGTGGCGGCCCGTTCGGGATGGCCGAGCTCGACCGCGTCACCGCCTTGTTCCCGGTTCTCGCCGAACGCATGACACAGCTGGCGGGTTCGCTCTCCGGCGGCGAGCAGCAGATGCTGTGCATCGGCCGGGCGCTGATGCGTCGCCCCCAGGTGTTGCTGCTCGACGAGCCCTCGCTGGGTCTCGCGCCGAAGCTGGTGAAGCTGATATTCGATCTCGTCGCCCGCGTCCGCGACGAAGGCATCGCCATTCTGATCGTCGAGCAGAATGCTCGGGCGGCGCTGAAGATCGCCGATCGCGCGGCGGTCATCGACAGCGGCCGCATCGTCCTGTCGGGCCAGGCGGCGGAAGTGGCGGCCGATCCGCGTATCATCGACGCCTATCTCGGCGGCCACGTGGTCTGATTGTCCCGGCATCATGCCGGGACAGGCGCGCTGTCACTCGGCCGCAGGCGTGTTGTCGTCGACGTAGCGGTAGCGGAAATCGCAGTGGCTGGCGCCCTGCATGATCGTCTGCGTGCGCGTCAGCTTCAGCTTCGGATCGTAGCCTTCGCAGAAGGTGCCGTCGCGGTTGCAGGAGAGGAGATGGCCGATCTCGCCGAGCCCCATCTCCCGGTACATCTCGGCATAGCGGCAGCGCGTGACGTTGAAGTCGAACCGCTCGGCGTCCTGATGCTGCACGTCGATCTCCAACGCATTGTCCATCTGCCACAGCGGCAGCAGGTCGGCGAAGCCCTGCAGCGAGGTTTGGCCGTTGGCTTCCTCGGCGAAGCGCCGGCCTTGCGCAATGGCCGAGCGGCGGACCGCGTCCGCCACCACTTTCTGGGCCGCTGCCTTGCCCTGCGTGGCGGTCAGCACGTCGTAGACGTGCTTGAGAATCTCCGCCTCGATGCGGCGGCGCTCGATCATGGGCAGAGTCATCTTCATCTCCGGACTGCGGCAGGCACGACATTTGAACGTCGCCACCGCCTTGACCGCGCCGCGCGTGTCGGCACACTGACCGCGGGCACGATGCCATATGACCGCTTTATAAGGCGGCGAGGGAGGAATGAGAATGGCGCATGGGCGAATTCTCGGCAGAGCCTGGACTCTCTGAGCCCGCGATGCACCTGCGTGCCGAAGCGATCGGCCACCGTTACGACGACCTCACGGTGCTCGAGAACGTCGATCTCGATGTGGGGGAGGGGGAGTTTCTCGCCGTCATCGGCCCCTCCGGTTGCGGCAAGTCGACCCTGCTCGGCATCATGGGCGGCATTCTCGCCCCGACCAGCGGGCGCGTCCTTGTGGGCGGTACGGCGCCGCCGCGCTCGCTCAACCCGCTGACCTACATATTCCAGGATTTCGCCCTGCTGCCGTGGCGCACGGCCGCCGGCAACGTCGCCTTCGCCCTGGAACACCACGCACTGTCCACAGCCGAGCGCGACGCGCGGGTCGCGGACGCGCTGGTGCGCACCGGCCTCACCGAATTCGCTGACGCACTGCCCAAGCAACTCTCGGGCGGCATGCGTCAGCGCGTCGGCATCGCCCGCGCGCTCGCGGTGAACCCGGCCGTGTTGCTGATGGACGAGCCGCTCTCCGCGCTCGATGCGCAGACGCGCGAACTGCTGATGGAAGACTTTCTCGCGCTCTGGCTCGACCAGCGCGTCACCGTCGTCTACGTCACGCACAATCTCGCGGAGGCGCTGCGCCTCGCCGACCGAATTTGCGTGCTGTCGCGCCGGCCGGGGCGGATCAAGGACATCGTCCCGGTCCCGATTCCGCAGCATGAACGCGCCGGTCCAGCCGCGCAGATGGATCTCGCCGCCATCGGCGAGCGGCTGTGGGCGATGATCCGCGCCGAGGCGCAGACCGCCGAACGCGAGGTCCTGCATGACGCACGGCCGTGAAGCGACGGGCGCGGCCGCCGCGCCGCGCACGACAGACACGCATATCGTGCCGTTTCGCGGTGGCGGCTTCGCGCCGGCGCCGCGCCTGATCTATTCCTGGCTCACCTTCGCCGGAATCATCGCGCTGTGGCAGTTCGTTTCCTCTGTCGGCGCCGTCGATCCGCTGTTCCTTCCCTCGCCGCTGCGCATTGCCGAGGCGCTGCGCCAGCTCGCCGTGACTGGCGAATTGTGGCGTCACCTGTCCGCATCGCTGACGCGCATCGCCCTCGGCTGGACGATCGGAACGGTGCTGGGCCTGTCGCTCGGCATCGCCATCGGCCTGTTCTCGCTCGCGCGTGCCGTGGGCATTCCAATGGTCGCCGCACTCTATCCGGTGCCGAAGATCGCGCTGCTCCCCTTGCTGATTCTGTGGCTCGGCATCGGCGAAGCGTCCAAGGTGGCCACCATTGCCGCCGGCGTCTTCTTTCCGACCGTCATCGCGACCTTCGGCGGCGTCGACGCCGTGCCGCGCAACCTGATCCGCATGGCCCAGAGCTTCAACGTACCGACAGGCCGCATTGTCCGCCGGGTCATTCTGCCGGCGGCGTTGCCGAGCATCCTGTCGGGCTTTCGGATCTCGGTCTCGACCTCGCTGCTGCTGCTGGTCGCCGCGGAAATGATCGGCGCTCAATACGGCCTTGGCGCCTTCCTGCTGATGGCCGGAAACCTGATGCAGACCGACCAGCTGATGGCCGGGGTCGTGATCCTCTCGATCCTCGGCCTGCTGGTCGGCACCGTGCTGTCGCTGCTGGAGCGCAGCTTGCTCGCCTGGCGCTGACGGCGCTCGGCGCCGTCACATGATGCCGGTCTTGGCGAAGATTTCGACCGTCGACTGGCCGGCGAGGATCATCTCGCGCACCTTGTTCTCCCCGCGCACCTTGGCGAAGGCAGCCTCCAGAACGGCCTGTTCGTGCTGCGCCGGCACGATGACGACGCCGTCGATGTCGCCGACCACGAGATCGCCGTTGCTGACGCGGCAGCCGTTGCGGAATTGGATGTCGCAGCGGAAATCGATCACCCGGCCGCGCACCCGCTGGTCCTGCGCGTAGCTGCCGGCGGAGAAGACCGGGAAGCCCATGTCCAGGATCTCGCGTGTGTCGCGATGATAGCCGTCGAGCACCGCGCCGGTCGCACCGAGTTTGCGTGCGCGCGTGCTCATCAGGCCGCCCCACAGTGCATAGTTGGGCGTGCCGCCGGTGCAGATGTAGATCTCGCCGGGCTTGAGATCGTCCAGCGCCTCGAACATCAGCCCGAACGGCTTCGCGTCGCTTCTCGCGCCGAGATCGACCGCGCAGTCCGCCTCCTGCACGGTCATCGCACGGCCGGCGATCACCGTGCCCGGCACCAGCGCGCGGATCTCTGGCGGCAGAAACTGGCGCGTCAGTCCCATCGCGTCCATCACGTCGCCGAGCACGGCGCTGTAGAGTTCTGTCCGGATGCGTTGGAACAGCGGCTCCTCGGTCGAATGCGCCGTGTTTGTCATGATTGTTGCCTCCCCGTCGAAGTGTCAGCGTGTTGTCTGAAACGATCCTAGCCGCGCTGCGTGACGTTCCACCAGCTTCAGCCCGAATTCCGTCGGCCGCATCGCCGGCGCGCGATCGTGGATGGCGATTCCCGCGCGGGCGCCGAACAGCCGCTTGCCGTAGCAGATCAGCGTTTCGATCGATTGCATGATGAAGATCGTCGCCGGCAGCATCGTCCGGTACGCTGCCTCGGCGCCTTCCGGATCGCCCGCAACGAAGCGCGCGTATGCCGCGATCGAATAGTCGATCGTGTCGGGCGCGAGGATCATGCCGACGCAGCCCGCATCGAGATTGTCGACCAGTTCCAGCCCGCCGCGGCCGTTCATCACCGGCAGCCGGCCCTCGGTCACTTCGATCAGGTGGCGAATGTCGACGGCGGGCCCCTCGCCCTTGACCAGGCAGATGTTGGGATGCTGCGTCACCAGCGCGCGGATGTCCTCGGCCGAAAGGCCGCGGCCCATATAGGCGGGCGCATTCTGGATCGCGACCGGTAGCGACGTGGCGGCGGCCACGCGCCCGAAGAAGCGGATGTATTCGGCCGCGCCGAAACTGCCGACCATCGGCGGCTGCAAGATCACCCAGTCGGCCTTCACGGCTTCCGCGGCGCGGACCTGCTCGATCTGCTCGTCGACTGAGGCGCCGTAGATTGTGAAGGCGAGCGGCACGCGGCCATCCGTGTCCTCCGCAACCCATTCCATCACCGCCCGGCGTTCGGTCGGCGTCAGCTTCGACACCTCGGTCGCGAGACCGAGGGCGGCCATGCCTTGAACGCCGAGCGAAAGACAGATCTCCGTCTGCCGCCGCATCGCGGCCCGGTCGAGCCGCTCCTGCGCGTCGAACAGGGCATAGAGGATGCCATAAATCCCCGCAAAGGGCGGACGGAAAGCCATGTTGTCTCCTCCCAATGACCTGATGTTAAACATCAGATGAATGGTTGCGCGCAAGTCCCTTGCATGGCAGCTTGCGGCAATCGTCGAGCCGTAACGGCAGGGAAGGGCATGCGGACGCGGGTCAAACCGGGAAAGATCGGCGGGATGGTCTCGGTCCTCGGCGCCGCGATCGTCCGCGGTGAGATCGCGCCCGGTACCGTGCTGCCGCCCGAGCCCGAGCTCGAGACGCGTTATGGGGTGAGCCGCAGCGTCGTGCGCGAGGCGATGAAGACCCTCGCTGCCAAGGGTCTGGTCAGCGTGCGCCCGCGCCACGGCACCCATGTGCGCCCGCTCGCCGACTGGAGCTTGCTCGATCGCGACGTGCTCGCCTGGATGCGCACCGGAGATGGCCTCGATCGCGATTTGCTGATCGCTCTGGAGGAGACACGCGCGATCATCGAGCCGGCCGCGGCCGCGCTCGCTGCCCAGCGCGCCACGCCGGAGGATTGCAGCCGCATCGATGCGGCCTACACGGCGATGGAGGCCGGCCGCGACGACGCGCAGGCGGCGATTGCGGCCGACAAGGCGTTCCATCTCGCCATTCTCGAAGCGACCCACAATCCCGTGCTGCGCAGCTTCCGTGGCGCGATCGACACGATTCTCAGCGCCGTCTTCGACGTCGCCGTCGGGGTCTTTGCCGGCAACCTGCCCAACCACGCCGCTGTCGCCCGAGCCATCGGTGCGGGCGATGCGGAAGCGGCGCGCCGGGCCATGGAACAAGTGCTCGGCTACACCCACGGCCATCTGCTTTCGCGCGGCAGCACGCTGCCGCCGGAGACCACGAAACCGACCTTCAATCCGGGAGAGACGCAATGAAACTCAGGACGTCGATTCTTGCGGCCGCGTTCGCCGTGACAAGCTTTTCCGCTTCGGCCGCCTGGCCCGAGCGGCCGATCACGTTGATCGTGCCGTGGGCCGCCGGCGGGGGCACAGACGCCGTCGCGCGCGTCCTCGCCTCCGGGCTGGAGAAGGAGTTCGGCCAGCCGGTCAACGTCGTCAACCGTACCGGCGGCGGCGGCGTCGTCGGCCACACCGAGATCGTCAATGCCAAGCCGGACGGCTATACGATCGGCCTTGCCACCGCCGAGGTGACGACCTTCTACTGGTCAAACACGGCGCCGTACACCTATGAGAAGCTCACGCCGCTCGCGCTGGTGAACTTCGACTCCGCCGCCTTCAATGTCGCCGCCGACAGCCCGTGGAAGGATCTGCGCGCGGCGCTCGACGACATTCGCAAGCAGCCGGCCGGTCGTTACAAACTCTCCGGCATGGCCGCCGGCGCCGCCTATCACCTCGCCTTCGCCGGCTTGCTGCAGCTCGAAGGCATCGATCCGAAAGCCGTGACTGTCGTGCCGAGCCAAGGCGCCGCGCCGGGTTTCCAGGAGCTCGCTTCGGGCGGCGTGCAGATCGTTCCGTCGTCGCTGCCCGAGGGCAAGGCGATGTTCGATGCCGGCCGCGTCAAGTCGCTCGCCGTCATGGCGAAGGAGAAGGTCGCCGCCTTCCCGAACGTGCCGACGGTGAAGGAGGCGATCGGGAAGGAATACGAAGGCGGCACCTGGCGCGGCCTTGCCGCACCTGCGGGCCTGCCGCCGGAGATCACCGAGCGCCTGCTCGCCGCGATCGAGAAGATCGCCACGTCCGACGAGTACAAGAAGTTTCTCGACAGCCGCGGCTTTGGTTATGCCTTCGCCAAGGGACCGGCCTTCGGCGAATTCCTGGCCAAGCAGCACAAACAGAACGGCGAGCTGATGGCCGCGCTCGGCTTGCGCCATCGGCAGTGAGCGAACGAATGCCATCGGCGACGGCCGGCATCGCCGGCCGTCAGCCCGGAATTTCCTGGCTGTCCCGATAGCGGAAATACGGCAGCGCGAGCCGCGCTGTCTTCGCGAGCAAGGGCGCGAGCGGAAGCGCGCGCATCGGCGACGGGTCAAGCGCGAGCCCCTCGTCCGGTGCACCTTGGACCGCGTCGGCAACAACGGCGCCCATGCCCGTCGCCAGCGCCAGCCCGCGGCCGTTGCAACCGATCCAGGCGATGAGCCCGTCGGGGCTGCGATGCAGCCGCGGCAGCCGCTCGGGCGTCATCGCGATCCGGCCGCCCCATACAAACTCGGGTTCAAACGCCGCCACCTGCGGGAAGACCTGGCTGAGCCGCCGCGTCACCAGGCGGGCAATCCGCGGTCCGGCGAAGGCCTGAACCGCCAATGCGCCGCCGCTCACCAGCCGCCCCTCCCGATCACGCCGGAAGTAACGCAGGTCCATCCGCGTGTCGGAGCAAGCCGCATTGGTCGGCAGGATTGTCGCTGCATCGCTCCCCAGCGGCCGTGTCGCCATCTGGTAGGACACGACCGGGACGATGGTGTGGGCGAGACCGGGCCAGAGCCGATCCGTATAGGCCGCGGTGGCGAGCACGACCTTCTCGCATCGCACCGTGCCGTGCGGCGTCGTCAGCACCCAGCCGTCCTGCTCGCGGGCCAGCGCGGTGACCGGCGTCTCCGCGACGATCGTCGCGCCTTCCTGCGCCGCCGCGCGGGCGAGCCCGCGCGTATAGGCAAGCGGATTGATGTGGCCCCCACCTTCGTGGATCCATCCCCCGCAATAGGCATCGGTGCCGAGCAGTGCCGCCGTCTCCTCGCGCGACAGCGCGCGCGCCGGCGCGCCCCGCGCCTGCCATTCGGCCGCCCGCCGTGCTGCGGCACGGGCCCGGCCCGGTGAATGCGCTGCCTGGATCCAGCCGTTGCGCACCGCATCGCAGTCGATGCCGTAGCGTGCGACGAGCTCGAACAGGAGATCGGCGGAGCGCTCCAGCATACGCAGGAAACGCTCGCCGCGCTCAGAGCCCCAGGTCGCGATCACGCGGCTCGGGTCGTGGCGGGTGAGGGTGGGGATCACCTGACCGTTGTTACGGCCCGACGCGCCGGCGCCGATCGCGCCGGCCTCCAGCACAAGGACCTGCACGCCCGCCCGCGCCAGATGCAGCGCCGTCGACAGCCCGGAAATGCCGCCGCCGACGATCGCCACGTCGACGTGCCGGGAGCCATCGAGCGGCGAGGGCGCGAATGTCTCGCGCGAAAGCGTGGCCCAAAGCGGCGCGGAGGAGAACGGTTTCACGGCGCAAACTGCAACACGAGGGTGAGATCAAGCGCGGGGCGGCAATCGATCTGCACCTCCTCGGCATTGCGGCCCAGATGACGGCGCGCCGCCGTGAGGTCGCCGACCGACAGCGTCAGCCGTGCGGTTCCCTCCGGAGCGACCACGCTGACCGGCGTGGAGCGCCAGTCCCCGCTTTCGACTTTGTGGAGCGCGGCGGCCACCGTCCGGAGTGTGGTGGAGGATTCGATACTGTTCCCAGCACCCATCTCGACGCCGATGATGTCGCCGCCGCCGTTGGCATGCGCGGTCCATTCCGGCCGCCACAGCAGTTCCGGCGTTTGGTGTTCGCAGACGATCAGCCGGAACCCGTCGGTGTCGCTGGCGGGCAGGCGGCAGACGCGAAAACGCAGCAGGTCGCCGGCTTCGTCCGCACGAGAAAAATCGATCACCTGGCCGGAATCGAAGCCCGCCTCGCGCAGCGCCTCGCAGGCGGCTGTGGCATCGCCCGTACGCAAGGCGAGGCCGCGCAACCCGGCGCCGCGATCGAGCAGCGCGCGCCAGCTCGCGCTGCGCTCGGTATCCCGCACGATCGTCAAAAGCTCGATATAGGTCGAGCGCAGCATCACGCAGCGATTGGCGGTGCCCATTTCCCGGCTGTGTTCCGTGCGCGGCGTCACAGTGAAGCCGAGCGCGGAGAACAATGCTGCAGCCTTTTCCAGATCGGCCGTCAGCAGGACGACATGGTCCAGGGGAAGATCGATCGCGCCCATTGCGGCTATCCGGCTGAAGTCATCTTGTCGATGCCGTAGAGGCGGTCGACCACGACCAACCCGACGACCGCGAGCAGAAGCTGCAACGTACTCAGGGCGGCGATCGACGGATCGAACTGGTGCTCCATATAGCTCAGCATCACCACCGGCAGGGTCAACGTATCGGGGCTGCCGAAGAAATAGGAGATCGGCAGGTTGTCGAACGAGACCAGGAACGAGAACATCGAGCCGGCGACGATCCCGGGCCGGATCAGCGGCAGGATCACGTGCCAGAACACCTGCAGCGGATTGGCGCCGAGCAGCGCCGCCGCTTCCTCGAGGCTTCGTGCCGTGCCGCGATAGCTTGCGGCCACCGTACGCACGACGTAGGGCAGGCACACGCTCGTATGCGCGATCAGGAGCGCGGTGAACGACACGCCGACACCGATCCGCGACAGATAGAACAGAGCGGCGAAGCCGATTACGATCATTGGCATCGACAGCGGCGAGAGCAGGTAGGTCATGATGGCGCCGGCAAGCGCCGACGATGACCGCGCCAGCGCCAGCGCGGCCGGAACGCCGATCAGGCAGGAGATGACTGTCGCCCCCAGCGCGATCTCGAAGCTCACCAGGATCGAGTCGACATAGGGCTTGTACTCGAAGATCCGGTAGAACCAGCGCAGCGACCATTCGGTGATCGGGAAGGCGACGAAGCTCGCCGCCGTGAACGAGGCGACGACGACGATCGCGATCGGCAGCGTGATGAAGATAAAGAACAGGACGACGAACGCGGTCAGCAGAACGCGGCCCCAATCGATGCGTGCAATAGGCGTCATGATGCACCTGCGCGCCGCACCAGTCGCAATTGCAGGAACAGGCAAGCGAGGGCGACGACGAGCAGAACGGTGCTCATCGTGCTCGCCATCCCGAAATCGCGGGTCGTGTTGAACTGCTGGTAGATCAGCAGCGGCAATGTCTTCAGCCCGCCGCCCAGCAAAACCAGCGTGACGAAACTGCCGTTCGCCACCATGAAGACGAGGATCGAGCCGGTCCCGATCCCGTCGAGCGACAGCGGCAGGGTGACTTCGAAGAAGGTCCGCAGCCGGCCGGCGCCGAGAAGCTGCGCGCTCTCTTCCAGTCTGCGGTCGACGCCCTGGAGCACCGCCGCGATGGCGAGCACCATGAACGGCACGAGCACGTGCACCAGCCCGGCGACGACGATGCCCGGCGTGTCGAGGATCCGCAGCGGCCGCTCGAGCAGGCCGAGATCTTGGACCAGAAGCGTGTTGATGAAGCCGCGCCGCGCAAACAGCACCTGCCAGCCGTAGGTGCGCATGATGATCGACGTGAGCAGCGGCGCGATCAGCAGAAAGATCACGACGCTGCTCCACCGGCCCGCGTGGCGGACCAGATAATAGGCCACCGGATAGCCGATCAGCACGCAGATGATCGTGACGACCGTGGACAGAAGCAGCGTTTCGGCGATGCTTCGGAGATAGAAGGGATCGGTCAGCATCTGCGCGTAGCGGGCGAGGGTGAAGCCGCCACCCTCGGCCGGGACGAAGCTGCGCAGGCTGTTGTCGATCAGCGGCAGCACGAAGAATGCGAACAGGAACAGCACGGCCGGCACTACCAGCAGCGGCTTGCCGAGCGTCCATGCCGTGCGTGTGCCCGCCTGTGCCATCAATGCTCCATCCTCCATCGGCGGGCCGCCGTCCGGCTGCCCGCCGCGTTGCGATGGCCGCCCGTCAGGGGCGGCCTGCCATCAGCCGCCGATTTCGCGGTTCCAGCGGTCGACCCACTGCGAGCGCACCTTGGCGATTTCCTCGTAGGGCGGGAAATGCGCCTCCTGCCACGGCGTGAAGCGTTTGGCGATGTTGGCGGGGTAGACCACCTTCTTGTTCGTCACCGGATAGCTGAGCATGGTCGCGAACTGCAGCTGCGATTCCGGGCTCAGCATCACGTTGATATACTCCCACGCCAACGACTTCGCGTTCTTCGGTTTGACCACCGCGATCGCATTGATCGAACCGCCTTCGCTGGGATTGACGAAGTCGATCCAGTCGGCGCCGGCATCGACATGCGCCCAGGTGCGACCGTCGAAGTAGATGCCGATATCGGCCTCGCCGGTCGACAGATGGTTGAAGAAGTCGTTCGGGCCGCCCCAGAAGATCAGGTTCTTGCGCATGCGCTTGGCGGCTTCGAAGAACGGATCGACGTTGTCCACGCCGCCGCCGAGCGCCTTCGCCATCGCCCAGACCAGCATGATAGGGGTCACGGCATAGGTCATGTTCGGCACCGAGGCGACCCATTCGCCCGCAGCGGTGCGATCGACGAATTCCTTGAACGACTTCGGCGGATTCTTCACCGTCTTCTTGTTGTAGGTGATGCCGGCGACGCCGTAGTCGAACACCGTGCCCTTGCTGTCGAGGGACTTGGTGAATTCCTCCGGAATGTCGGCGAGATTGGGCAGCTTCTCGACGGTGAAGGTGTCGAGGAGCCCTTTCTTGCCGGCTTCGATGGCGAGGTCCGGGGTGGAGATGATCACGTCGATTGGCGGATTGGCCGGGTTCGCCTCCACCTGGCTCAGCCATTGCGGCGGCGAGCCGAGCAGCACGTTAGCCTTGGCGCCGCTCTTCTGTTCGAACGGGGCGACGAAGCATTTGCGCACCGCCTCTTCCCAGATGCCACCAAGGGCGGTGACGGTGATTTCGCCACCCTGGGCCGAAGCCCGGAAGGGCAGGTTGGCCAGCGCGGCGGCGCCGAGCGCGCCTCCGGCCTGGAGCAGGCTGCGTCGGGTAAAGCGGGTCATGACAATCTCCCTCACTGGTGATCGATGCCGGTGCCTGTACGGCATGCGGCACTAGCTTCGCGCCGTTGCCGCAGCGGTGTCGGCTTCGAGGGCCTCGATCGCGGCCAGCAGACGTTCGTGCTGCGGTTGGGTGGGGACGGCCGGTCCCCGCGGAAATTCTTCGGGCAGACCGCTCAAGATCGCGCCGAGGATCTCGCCGCGCCGCTTGCTCCGTTGCGCCGCCGGCAGGCGGAACAATGCGCCGTTGAGGCGGTCGAGCAACTCGGCCGTGAAGACCTTCTCGAACGTGGTCCGCTCCGGCCCGAAATCGTGCGCCGGGCTGCGGAACGGCCGGTCAGCGCGGATTCGCGCCGTCTCCTTGGTGTCGACCTTGCCGTCGGCGATCGCCACACCGTAGATGCTGCGCGCCGCTTCCTTCGAGACGAGGCCGCGCCGCACGTCGGCGAGGACCTTCTCCGGGTCGCGATCCATCGGATCGCCGTATCCGCCGGCACCGGCGGTGCGCAGGCTGATCACGTCGCCCTTTTCGACCGACAGCACGTCGATCTTGCCGTGGCGCCGCTCCTGCGGCGTGTCGGGATTGACCACGAACTCGGTCGGCGCGCCGGATTGCCCGCCGCGCACCCCCCACGGGCGGAACTTGAGCCGTTCCATGCCGCGGCCGAGCACCTGCGCGCCCTCGTTCAGAACGCGGAACGACAGTTCGAGGCCGCAGCCGCCGCGCCAGCAGCCGGCGCCGCCGGAATCCGGCCGCAGCGCATAGCGCAGCACCTCGATGCCGATCTCCGCCTCGACGGTTTCGACCGGATTGTTGGCGAGGTTGGAAATGCCACTGTCGCGCCCGTCGACACCGTCGGCGCCGTACCGCGCGCCGGTGCCGCCGATCATCGGCTCGACCACCTGCACGTTCTGGCTGCCGCCTTCGCCGGGTTCGGCCACGACCAGGGGCACGACGACGCCGCTGCTTGCCGCGGGCATCACCTCCGGCAGGGCGAGACCGAAGGCGCCGTTCAGAAGATCGTTGACCCGGATCGCCGCGGCGTGACGCACGCCGACCGCAGCCGGGTGTTCCGGATTGACCAGCGAGCCCTTCGGCGCGGTGATCGAGACCGGACGCAGCAGGCCCGTGTTGAGCGGAACCGTCGGATCGAGCGTGTTGACGAGCGACAAGACGCGCAGCGTCAGCCATGCATGCGGCTTGCCGTGGCTCGGCACGTTGAGTGCCGCCGCGACCTGCGGGTCGGTGCCGGTGAAGTCGAGATTGACCGTGCCGTCGCGGAACGTGACGGTGAGGGCGAGCCGCACCGGCAGCGGCGAGATCGCGTCGTCGTCCAGGAAATCGGTGAACCGGTAGGCGCCGTCCGGCACTTTGCGCAGAACGCGGCGCGCTTTCTCGGCGGCGTAGTCGAGCAGGTCCTGCTGGCCCGCGAGGAACGTCTCCACCCCGTGCTGGGCGATCAACGTCTCGACCCGGCGCCGGCCGGTCGCCAGCGCCGCCAGCATGGCACGGATGTCGCCCATATTGGCGTCGGGCGTGCGCGTGTTGGCGGTAAACAACAGCTGCACGTCTTCATTGATTTTGCCGCCCCGCACGAGCTTCACCGGCGGAATCTGCAGGCCCTCTTGGAAGATCTCGCGGTTGGTCGGCGAGATGCTGCTCGGCACCCGTCCGCCGACGTCGGAGCAGTGCACGAACGCCCAGCCGTAGGCGACGATGCGGCCGTCGTGGAAATAGGGCTCGATCAGGTGCAGGTCGGGCAAGTGGGTCGCCAGCCCCACGGAACGATAGGGATCGTTCGTGAGAATAACGTCGCCCGGCTCCAAGGTGCCGACCGCCTTGATCGCCGGCATGCAGTCGAGCGCGACGAAGCCCGACACGCCGATCGAGCGCGGATAGGCGAAGAAGGTGCCGTCGGTGCCGGCGAGCGCGCAGGCGAAGTCGGCCGTTTCCTTCACATAGAGCGTTCGCCCCGTGCGCTGCAGGGTGAAGCACATTTCCTCGGTCGCGGCCGCGACCTTGTTGCCGAGGATCTCGAGTGTGACGGGATCGAGTCTCATGGCCGCACCTGCCGCGTGAGATGAAGATTGCCGGCCTCGTCGAGGCTCGCGGACCATTCCGGAAGCACGATCACCGTCGTGTCCTCCTGTTCGACCACCGCGGGACCGACAAAGCTTTGCCCGGCGCGCAACGCATGCCGATCGTAAACCGCCGCCTCGTGCCAATCGCTGCGCAGGAACACCGGACGGTGGTCGCGCGGCGCCGGCTTGTCGTCGGCCGCGGCGACCGTCGGGATATGCACCGGGGGCGTGCGCCCGATCACGGCGAGGCGGGCCGTGGTCAGCTGGATTGGCGCCGACGGGTCGCGGAAGCCATAGACGCGCTCATGCTCGCGATGGAACGCCTCGGCGACGTCCTCCGCGCTTGGCGTCTCGGAGAGGTGGTCGAGGCGGACGCGCAGCTCGTAGGCTTGGCCGCCGTAGCGCATGTCGACCGCCCGCGACAGTTCGACAGACCCGGCAAGATCGCCTTCGGCCGCGACCCAGGCGCGGCCGTCTTCGGCGAGGGCCGCCAGGGTCTCCGCCAGCCGCTTTGCGCTGGTGCCGTCGAGCGCGACGCGCAGGCTGCGAACAAAGTCGCGCCGCAGGTCGGCGCTCACGGCGCCGAGCGCGCAGAACGTCCCGGCCGACGGCGGGATGATGACGCGGCCGATGCCGGCCTCTTCGGCGAGGAAATTGGCGTGGGTCGGTCCGGCACCGCCGAACGGAACCAGCGCGAAGTCGGCCGGGTCGAGGCCCCGCTGTGCCAGCGTCTTGAACAGTTCCGTCGCCATGCCGGCGGTCGCCACTTCGAGCGCGCCGGCTGCGGCGCGCACCGCGTCCGACAGACCGATCCGTGCCGCGACCTCGGCCAGCGCCGTCTTGGCCGCGTCGCGGTCGAGCTGCATGCGCCCGCCGAGGAAACGGGTCGGATCGATCAGCCCGGTGACGAGATAGGCGTCAGTCACGGCCGGCCGCGTGCCGCCGCGGCCGTAGGAGACCGGCCCGGGATCGGCGCCGGCGCTGTGGGGGCCGACCTTGAGCACGCCGTGATCGTCGACCCAGATGATCGAGCCGCCGCCGGCGCCGATGGCGCTCACCGCCACCACCGGCAGGACCAGCGGCAGGCCGCCGATTTCCGTGCGCGTCGCGAATTCGGGCTCGCCGCCGGAGGCGACCGCGATGTCGCTGCTGGTGCCCCCCATGTCGAAGGTGATGATCCGCGAGGCGCCTGCGGCCGAAGCCAGCCGCGTCGCCGCCATCACGCCCGAAGCGGGCCCGGACAGGATCGTCTCGACCGGCCGCGCCACCGCGGATTCGAGGCTCATCGAGCCGCCGTTCGAGGCCGTGACGAAGACCTGTGCGCCGAAACCGTTCTCCTGCAGCCCCTTTGCCAGCCGCGCGAAGTAGCCCTCCATCATCGGCTGGATATAGGCGTTGAGGCATGCCACCAGCGTGCGCTCGTATTCGCGGATTTCCGGCCAAATCCGCGCCGCGGAGCTGACCGTGGTGTTCGGCAGATGCGCCTGCAGCGCCGCGGCGATCTTCGCTTCCTCGTCGGGCGCGCTGTAGCCGTTGATCGTCACCAGTGCCACCGCATCAAGTCCGGCCGCGGCGATCTGCTGGGCGATCGCAGCGATCTCGCTCGCGCTGGGCCGCCGCGTCGGGTTGCCGTGCGGATCGAACCGCGCCTCGATCTCGAAAATGCGATCGCGCGGCACCAGCGGCTCTTCCTTGCTGGCATGGAAGTCGAAAGACGACGGCATCCGGCTGCGGGCGATTTCGAGAATGTCGCGGAAGCCCGTCGTCACCACCAGGCCGATGCGCGCCCCGGCGCGCTGGATGATCGCGTTGAGGCCGATCGTGGTCCCGTGCAGGATCAACGATACGTCGGTCGGCTTCAGTCCGGCCTTGCCGACGCAGCGCACCAACCCCTGCACGACCGCGCGCGCAGGATCGTCCGGCGTGCTCGGCTCCTTGTAATAGACGAGGGCGCTTCCGTCCGGGGGCGCCAGCACGAAATCGGTGAACGTGCCGCCGACATCGATACCGACGCGCGCGCCCGGTGCCCGCATTGTCTCACTCACGCATCATCCTCCACGACCACGCTGTCGTCGATCGCCCAGCCAGCCGTTACTGTCTCACCCACATTGAAGTCGCTGCCCGACGGCGCGCTGGCCTGCCGATAGGCGTAGATTTCTTTGTCCAGCGCCGGCGCATGCAGCTGGTAGGCGGTATAGGCGCCGCGGAACACCGAGGACACGACGCGCACCTGCAGCCGGTTCGGCATCGCTTCCGCCGCCGGTCCGAGTGCGACGCGCTCCGGCCGCACCGACAGCAGCAC
>Ga0182741_1003546_pt1 | contig 16465 bp, 15 predicted proteins | sample eDN5th37CBELigOP_FD_128874 | JGI IMG/M metagenome (GOLD analysis project Ga0182741, IMG submission 128874) | Enriched Organic Plus compost microbial communities from Emeryville, California, USA - eDNA 5th pass 37_C BE-Lig OP (version 2) (version 2) ...
CCTGGTCGCAGCGCACCGCCCCCTCCGACGACGAGCGCTGACCGCCGCGGGAATGCCCCGGCCATCTGGGCCGTTACCCCCTTCGACCGTCCGAACCCCAGAGAGAGACCGATGAGCAGCACCGACGCCGTCCGTGACGTGATCGTGGTGGGTTCCGGCCCCGCGGGCCTGACCGCCGCCATCTACACCGCCCGGGCGAACCTCAGCCCCCTCGTGATCGAGGGCGAGCCGTCGTCCACCTCCGACCAGCCCGGCGGGCAGCTCATGCTCACCACCGAGGTGGAGAACTTCCCCGGGTTCCCGGAGGGGATCATGGGCCCCGAGCTGATGATGCGGTTCCGGGAGCAGGCCCTGCGCTTCGGTGCCGAGATCCGCACCGAGAAGGCCACCCGGGTGGACCTCTCGAGCCGCCCCTTCGGCGTGTGGGTCGGTGACCCCGACGCCCCCGAGCCCACCTACCGCTCGCAGGCGCTCATCATCTCCACCGGGGCGCAGTCGCTCATGCTGGGGCTGGAGAACGAGGCCCGCCTCATCGGGCACGGCGTGTCGACCTGCGCCACCTGCGACGGGTTCTTCTTCCGGGACCAGACGATCGCCGTCGTCGGCGGCGGCGACTCGGCGGTCGAGGAGGCGACCTTCCTCACCAAGTTCGCGTCGAAGGTCGTCATGCTCGTGCGCCGCGACGAGATGCGGGCCAGCAAGATCATGCAGGACCGGGCGTTCGCCAACCCGAAGATCGAGATCCGCTGGAACACCGTGGTGAAGGAGATCGTCGGCGACGCGAAGCTCGAGCACCTCGTGGTCGAGGACGTGACGACCGGCGAGCAGAGCGTGCTCGAGGCCACCGGGCTGTTCGTCGCCATCGGCCACCGCCCCAACACCGACCTCGTGAAGGGGCAGCTCGAGCTCGACGAGAGCGGCTACATCGTCACCGGCCAGCTGGGCGGGGCGTCCACCACGAACGTGGAGGGCGTGTTCGCCTGCGGCGACGTGCAGGACAAGATCTACCGGCAGGCGATCACCGCCGCCGGCTCCGGCTGCCAGGCCGCGATCGACGCCGAGCGCTGGCTCGAGGCCCAGCACGGCTGAGCACCGCTGCGGCGCCCCCGGCGGGCCCGCTCAGCCGATGCCGGTCGCCGCGGCCAGCTCCGGCGCGAGGAAGACGCGCAGGCGACCCAGGGTCGTCTCCACGTAGCCGAGGTCCTCGACCCGGGCCTCGAGGTCGGGGTCCGGCTGCAGCAGCATCGAGGGCGGGTCGAGCACGACCGCCGCGACCTGGCCGTCCTCAGGCAGGTCGTGGCGCCACCGCGCCTCGGGTGCGTAGTGCGCGGCCACCGACGTCGGGCCCCGCAGGACCACCGTGGGCTCGGGCCCGGCTGCGTCGAGCACCTGCCCGAGCCGCTGGTAGTCGCTCACCTGGAGGGTGGCGATGCGGTGCACGTCGCGCACCGAGGCCAGCGCGAACGGCAGGGCGAGGACGACCCCGGCCACCCGCCACGCCCCGGGCCGTCGCAGCAGCGCCCACAGGCCGAGGCCGATCAGCGCCGCCTGCGCCGGCAGCGCGAGGTACCGGTAGTGGCGGATCACCACCGGCGACAGCGTGAGGACGGCGAGCGGCACCACGAGCGCCGCCAGGAGGTACCACCGCACCGGGTGGCGCACGAGGGCGAGCGCGACGAGGACGGCGGTCACCGTGGCCGCGGTGAGCACACGGCCGTCGGCCTCCACCTGGTAGGCGAGGAACACCCACCACGGCGGCTTCGCGTGCACCGAGCCGCCGGCGTAGACGAGGTGGCCCTCGGCGGCGTGGTCGAGCTGGTGCTCGAACATGTACCGGAGTGCGTCGGGGGCGGCCCGCCCGTAGGGCAGGTAGGTGAGGGCGAAGACGGCCACCGACGTGGCGCCGGCGACGCCCAGCTCCGCCACGTCCCGCCACCGACGCCGGTGGGCCAGCACGGCGCCGGCCACGACGAGCCCGATCGATGCCGCCGGGAGCTTGCTGGCCACGCCGAGCCCCACGCAGGCGCCCGTCGCGACCGCCGGCAGCCACCCCCCACGGCGCGCCCACCACCAGCCCGCGACGAGGGCCGCGACCATCCCGGTGGCCGCGAAGACGTCGAGGAGGGCGAGCCGCTCGAGCCGCACCATCTGGAGGTGCGTCCCGGTCTCGATGAGCCCGACCGAGCGGGGCAGCAGCACCCACGCGGCCCACGCCGCGATGCCGGCCCAGAAGCCGAGGGTGCGGCGCACGAGGACGAAGAGGCCCACCCCGGTGAGGGCACCGGCGATGGTGGGCAGGAGCCGGGCCGTGCCGGCGCTCTCGAAGAGGAGCGCCTGGGGCAGGCCGATCAGGTACTTCCCGAGGGGCGGGTGCTCCCGGGTGGGTGTGAGGTCCCCGGCGAGGTAGGCGCGCCCGGCCAGCGCGTACACCAGCTCGTCGACGTGCCAGCTGGGGGTGGCGAGGCGCCAGAGCCCGAGGAACGCCTGCATGGCGGCGAGGGCGCCCACCGCGAGCGGTCGAGCCCACGGCGGCTCGGTCAGCGCAGACGTCTCGGCGGTGGACACCCTCCCATCGTGGCCCGGGGCGAGCCTCGAGCGCGACGAGGGCGGTCGGGGAATGCCGGTCCCCCGGTGCTGGTTGGATGACCCGTACGCTGATGTCCCCCCGACCGGAAGGAAGCCTGTCCATGCACGACCTCACCGATGCCACCTTCGACGAGGAGATCGGCAGCTCGGCCGAGCCCGTCCTGGTCGACTTCTGGGCCGAGTGGTGCGGGCCGTGCAAGGCGATCGCGCCGATCCTCGAGGAGATCGCCCAGGAGCACGCCGGCAAGCTCAAGGTCGCCAAGCTCAACGTCGACGACAACCCCGACGTGGCCCGCCGGTTCGAGGTGATGAGCATCCCCACCCTCATCCTCTTCCAGGACGGCCAGCCCACGAAGCGGATGGTCGGCGCCAAGGGCAAGGGTCAGCTCCTCCAGGAGCTCGCCGACGTCATCTGACCTCGACGGACCGTCGAGGTTCACCCCGCTCGACCCGCTCCGACCAGGGTTTCCACAAGGTTCCACACAGGTTGTGGACAACGTGAAGGTCGGGTTGACGTTGTCGGTCCGGCCGGCGGCGCTCGACGTGTGGTCGAGGGTCGCGCTCAGTCCTGGGGCTTGCCCTCGGTCATCGCTCGATAGATCCGCTCGAGGTCCTCGAGCCCCGAGAACTCGACCACGACCTTGCCCCGACCGTTGGTGCCAGCCATCGAGACCCTCACCCGAGTGTCGAGGTGGTCGGCCAGGAGCTCCTCGAGCTCGAGCAGCCCGGGCGGCCGCAGGCGTCGGGCGGGCGAGCTGACCGCGGGCGAGCCCGCCGGATCTGACGCACCGTCAGATCCGGCCGCGGCCAGCGCCTCCTGGTGCGCTCGCACCGCCTCCTCGGTCTCGCGCACGGACAAGCCGCGCGCCACGATCCGGCGGGCCAGGTCCTCCTGGAAGGCCCGGTCCGGGGTGCCGAGCAGGGCGCGGGCGTGTCCGGCCGAGAGCTGGTTCTCGGCCACGAGCCGCTGGATGCTCGGCGGGAGCTGGAAGAGCCGGAGCGTGTTGGCCACCGCCGACCGGGACTTGCCGACCTTCTGCGCCACCTGCTCCTGGGTGAGGTCGAAGTCCTCCATCAGCTGCTGGTAGGCGGCCGCCTCCTCGAGCGCATTGAGGTCCTGGCGGTGCAGGTTCTCGACGAGGGCCTGCTCGAGCGACACGACGTCCTCGACGTCGCGCACGACGACGGGGATCGTCGGCAGCCCGGCGCGCTTCGCCGCCCGCCACCGTCGCTCGCCGGCGATCAGCTCGAAGCGGTCGTTGCCCTTCTCCCGCACGAGGATCGGCTGCAGCACGCCCAGCTCGGCCACCGAGGCGGTGAGCGAGGCGAGCGCCTCCTCGTCGAAGTACGCCCGCGGCTGGTGCGGGTTCGGCTCGATCGACTCGACCGGCACCTCCCGCAGGGCCGATCCGGCCTCGCCGGTGATGTCCGTGGGGATCAGCGCACCCAGTCCCCTACCCAGCCCGCTGCGGCGTCCCACCGCTCACCTCCTTGGCCAGCTCGCGGTAGGCGATGGCCCCCCGCGAGGTCGGATCGAACGCGATGATCGGCTGCCCGAACGACGGCGCCTCGGACAGGCGCACCGTCCGGGGGATGACGTTGCGGCAGACCTTCTCACCGAAGTGCTCCCGCACCTCGGTGACGACCTGGTCGGCCAGCTTCGTGCGTGCGTCGTACATGACGAGGACGATGGCGCTGACCTCGAGTCCCGGGTTGAGGTTCCGCTGGACGAGGTTCACGTTGCGCAGGAGCTGCCCCAGGCCCTCGAGGGCGTAGTACTCGCACTGGATCGGCACGACGACCTCGCTCGCCGCGGCGAGTCCGTTCACGGTCAGCAGGCCGAGCGAGGGCGGGCAGTCGATGAGGATGAAGTCGTAGTCGTCGACGACCTCGTCGAGCGCCCGCTTCAGCCGCAGCTCCCGGCTGAAGGCCGGGACCAGCTCGATCTCGGCCCCGGCCAGGTCGAGCGACGACGGGGCGCAGAAGAGGTTGCGCAACGCGGTCGCCTCCACGCAGTCCTCGATCGGGAGGTCGTGGAGGATCACGTCGTACATCGAGCCCTGCAGGTCCCGGATGTTGATGCCGAGCCCGGTGCTGGCGTTGCCCTGGGGGTCGAGGTCGACGACGAGGACCCGGTAGCCGAGGTCGGCCAGGCAGGCACCGAGGTTGACCGAGGTGGTGGTCTTGCCGACGCCGCCCTTCTGGTTGGCCACGGCCATGATCCGCGGCAGCGGGCGTGCGAACGAGCTCGTCGTGGCCTCGGCGACCGCCTCGGCCGCCGCTGGCTCGTCCGCACCGGAGGCGCGCGGGTCGAGGTCCGGGATGTCCGATGCCCCTGGGAGCGGGCGAGGGAGGTCCTCCTCCACCGGGGCCGCCGTCGGGGCTGCGGCGCTGGCGCCGGGGTCGTCCGCTGCTGCCAGCTCGGGATCGGGATCGATCGTCTCGTGCAGGGGCGCGGCGTCCACCTCGGTCGGCGAGGTGTCGGTGTCGGGCGCGGTCTCGTCGGCTGGGTCGGCGGGAGCCTCGGAGGCGCCCTCGTCCACGTCCTCGGGCGCGCCGCTCGGGTCTTCGCTGGCCGACCGTTCGTCGGACGCCACCCCGGCCCGGAGCCGCTCGAAGATGGCTCGGCCCCTCGCCGCCACGTCGTCGTCGGTCACCCGGCCATCCTGCCTGGTTGAGGGTTGAGGCGCAAGGACGCGGTGTTCCACGTGAAACGCGTCAGGGGCGGAAGCGATCAGCCGACTCCTGGACCTGCTCGCGGTAGCGCTGCCACCAGTGCCGGTCGCGCTCAGGGAGGTTGGCCACCTCCGGCCGCAGGCCGGCGGCTCCGTCGATGAGCTCGCGGACCAGGTCGATGTGGCCGGCGTGTCGAGCGACCTCGACGAGGAGGTGCGTGACGACCTGTCGCAGCGTGACCTCGGGCTGGACCCAGTGGGGTACCCGGCCCTCGGCATCGAGCGGAAGGGCGGTGATCGTCTCGGTGACGTGCGCCAGTGCTCGACGAAGGAGATCCATGATCTCCGCCGAGGTCTCGTCCTCGGTCGCCCACAGGTCGCTGTTCTCCTCGGCACCGGGCTCGAACCACGGCAGCGAGACGCCGTGGGGACGGCCGAAGGGCTCCCCGGCGTAGCCCAGCTCGACCGACGCCACGTGCTTGGCGAGCCCGAGCAGGTTGGTCCCCGTCGGCGTCAGCGGTCGACGCAGGTCGTACTCCCCCAGCCCGTCCAGCTTCCACTCGATCGCCTCGTGCAGCTGCCCCAGGTACCGCAGGTAGAGGTCCTTCTCCCCCAGCTCGTCCATGCCTCGACCCTAGGCGCTGGCGGCCGTCGACCCAGGCACGGTTCACGTGAACCTGCTGCCGGGTGGATCGCGGCGGCGCTCGCGGGAGGCAGACCCAGCGGTCCAGCGACTCGGCGGCCACCGGCACCTCGGGTTCAGACCAGGACACCGGCCGTGGGGCCGTGGCTCGCGCCCCGGTTGCCCCGCGCCGCTCGCCACGTCGCTCGCCCGCTCGGACGCCCGGTTCAGGACGGCACCGGTGACAGGCAGGGAGCCACCGGGCAGCGTGGCCGGTCCGGTGCCGCTCCAGGTGCCGTCGTGCGCCGCCCTGGCACCGCGGGGCGACGCCACCCAGGTCCACCGCCGCGCGCTCGGTGCGCTCCAGTGGAGCGCTGGGGCCCGACCACCGCGCCAGCCAGGCAGCCTGGTCGTGCCGGCTGCTCCGTTGGTGGTGCAACGCGAGCGGGAGACCCATCGACCGGTGGACGCGGGCGGCACACCACCCTGGTCCACATCTGGTCGCGATCCGAGGTTGCGTCGGCCAGGTCACTGCCGTGACCGCTAGCCGTGCCGGTCAGCGCATCGGAGCACGGCCACGGTTGCGCCGCCGTGCCCGGCGAGACACGCCAGGAACCTGCCGGCCAGGAGTCGTGCGGCACCTCCCGATCGACGCCGGGCAGCCCGCCGGCCAGCGGAACCAGACGCCGCGCCGAGAACGGCCGGCACGAGGTGGTCGGCGCGTCGTGGCGGCGAGCGCCTCGTCCCAGGCCTCGCCGCCGCCAGCTCCCAGCGTTTCACGTGAAACCCGGCCCCCCGTCGACCTGCCGGGTTCGAGGCTCAGGCACGCGCCTCGCGCGCAACGCCGCCGCCGAGCGGAGGCCGTTTCACGTGAAACGCTCGCACCCCCGCATCTGCTGCACCGGCACGACCGGGTGACCCGCTGGTGGCCTCCCGCTGCCGCCGCCACCCGCGGCGCGGCGGGCTCAGGTGGGTGGGGGAGCGGTGAAGAGGGGGCGCTTGGTCGGGAGGCCGACGCGGCGGGGGTAGCGCGCCGGGCAGGGCGCCACCTGGTCGAGCACCTGGACCGTGGCCTCGCCGACGGTCAGGCGAGCGGCCGGGACGAGGCCGAGCTCCGCCAGCCCCTCAGCGGGCCAGCGCCCGACACCGGCCGGCGGCTCGCTGACGATCAGGCGGCCGGCGACCCGGAGCAGGGGAGCGGCGCACTCGGCGGTGGCGGCCGGCGGTCCGAAGCTGCGGGCCAGCACCGCCGACGCGGCGCCCCGCAGCGAACCCCGGGCCACCTCCTCGGCCCGACCCTCGACCACCTCGGCATCGAGGTCGAGCGCGACCACCGCCGCCTCCAGGAAGCGGCAGCGCTTGGCCATGGCGTCGAGCAGGACGAGGTGCAGGTCCGGCCGGGCTCGGCCCACGACCAGGCCAGGGACCCCGCCACCGGATCCGAGGTCGACGACGGTCCCGGCCACGCCCTCGAGCGCGGCGAGGAACGCCCGAGCGTGCTCCACGTGGGTCTCGACCGGCCCTGGGCCCAGGAAGCCGAGCGCCTGCGACCGGCGGAGCTGCTCGAGGAGGGCGGGATCCTGCACCACCCCCGACGCTAGCGGCGACGCCGCGCCCGGACGCGGCAGGGCCCCCGGCGGCGCGGGGGCCCTGAGGTCGGGTGGAGGAGGGGCCGGGTCAGTCCGGGATGATGACCACTCGACGGCGGTCGTCCTCGCCCTCGGAGATCGTGTGCACGCCTTCGATCGTGTTGACCGTGTCGTGCACGACCTTGCGGTCGGGCGGACTCATCGGCTCGAGCGCCTTCTGGACGCCGGTCGCCTTCACGTCCTCGGCCACCTGGCGCACGAAGCGCTCGAGCGCCTCCCGACGACGCTGCCGGTAGCCCGCCACGTCGACCCGGATCCGGGCGCCGTGGTCGCCGGGGTGGTGACGCTGGGCGACGGTGCGGGCCAGCTCCTGGATCGCCTGGAGCGTCTGGCCCTTGGGCCCGATCAGGATGCCGAGGTCCGATCCGGTCACGGACAGCTCGACGGCGCCGTCCTCGCCTCGAGCGGTGCTCACCTCGGCGTCGAGCTCGAAGGCGTCGAGGAGGTCCAGCAGGAACTCACGCACCACCTCTCCCTGGGCAAGCTGCTCGGTCTCGGTCATCTCGGTGCGCTCCTGGTCCTGGGGTCGGGTCGTGTCACGCCCGCCGCGGCTGCGGCGGCGACGGCGCGGCTGGGGGCTGGTGGGCTCGTCGGCCTCGGGTGCGGCGGTGGCCACGGCGCCGGCGGGCTCGACGGGGGCCGTGGCCTCGTCCTCGGCGGCGGGAGCCGCGGGCGCCGGTGCCGTCGGCTCGGCCGGGGTCGACGCCGCCTCGGTGGAGCGGCGCTCGCCGCGGCGCGACGAGGCGTCGCCGCCCCGGCCGCCCCGGCCGTTGCCCCGGGGTCGGCCCGCACGACCCTTGCGGTCGCGCCGGTCCACCTTGGGGCGGGGCTGGGTCGGGCGGACCCGGGCGCGGACCCGGGCCTCGCCCCGCAGCCGACCGAACAGGCCGACGCGGGGCTCCTCGAGGATCTCGAACTCGGCGTCGTGCTCGTCCACGCCGAGCTGGTCGAGCGCGAGGTCCTTGGCCTCCTCGACCGTCTTGCCGGTCGTCTCCACCCACTCCATCAGCGACGCTTCTTCTTCTTCTTGGACCGGTTCTGGGCACCGGTGCGGGACGACGGGGCCGGGCGCTTGCCGGCGGGCTTCGCCGACGACGCCTTGGCCGTGGGCTCGGGCGTGGTGTCGGTGGCGGTGGCCTCCACGGCCCGCTTGCGGAGCTTCGGGGCCAGGTCCGGCCCACCCTCCTGGGCGGCGAGGGCCTTGGCCTCGCGGGCCGCCCGGGCGGCCTGGGCGCCGGGGGAGTCCTCACCGTGGTAGAGGGTTCGGGTGATGTAGGCCTGCATGCCGATCCGGTAGAGGTTCGACACCACGAAGTAGACGACGAGGGCCGCCGGCGACACGAAGGCGAAGAACACGAACATCGCCGGCATGATCCGCATCAGCATCTTCTGCTGCGGCGGCACCTCGGCGTCGGGGTTCCGGCCCTGGATCTGCTTCTGCTGGAAGTACGAGCTGACGGCGACGATCGCCACCATCACGACGTGGGGCAGGCCGTGCACGAAGCCCTCGCTCAGGGCCCTGCTGGCGCTCTGGGCCAGGTCGACCCCGAAGGAGAGCATCTCGTCCTGCCCGACGAGGTCCTGGAAGAGCTTCGTGCCCCGGTCGAGGTGGTCGGGGTCGAAGCCGCCGCCCTCGCCGACCCGGGTGAGGCCCCGGATCAGCTGGAAGAGGATCATGAAGATCGGGGCCTGCAGCAGCAGCGGGAGGCAGCCGCCCAGCGGGTTGAGCTGGTGCTCCCGGTAGAACGCCATCAGCTCCTCGTTGAGCTTCTGGCGGTCGTCCTTGTACTTGAGCTGGAGGCGGCGCATCTCCGGCTGGAGGCGCTGCATCTGGATCATGCTGCGGGTGCCCTTCAGGGTGAAGGGCGTGGTGAGCACCATGACCACGAGGGTGAGCAGCGCGATCGAGAGCGCGTAGTCGCCGGTCAGGTCGTAGAAGGTGCTGAGCACCTTGGCGATGACCTCGAAGAGGCCGTCGAACATCAGTTCGCCTTTCGGTCAGGGACGGGATCCCAGCCCGAGCCACCCCAGGGGTGGCAGCGGGCCAGGCGCCGGACGGTGAGCCAGCTGCCGCGGGCGGCGCCGTGGCGCTCCAGCGCCTCGAGGGCGTAGGTGGAGCAGCTGGGATCGAACCGGCACGGGGAGGGGCGCCCGGCGGCCAGGGCCCGGTAGGCCCGCACGAGGGCGTGCAGGCCGCGGGCGACGAGGCCCCGGGGGCGGGCCGGCGCGGCGGCGTCGGCGGTCAGGGCGCTCACGCCCGGTCTCCTCTGGGGGCGCCGACGGCGCGCTCGACGGCGGTGCCGAGGTCCTCGAGCAGGCTGGACCAGGGCTGGTCGGCCACGGAGGTGCGGGCCCCGACGAGGTAGGTGCCCTCGGGGAGCCGGTCGGCAGCGAGCAGCTCGCGCAGCGCGGCCCGCAGGCGGCGGCGGATCCGGTTGCGCACCACCGCGCCGCCGGCCGCCCTGCCGACCTGGAAGGCGGCCCGCACGCCACGGCGATCGGGCGCAGCGGGGAGGTAGGTGACGGTCACCGCCCCCGCCCGGCCCCGGCGGCCCTGGCGGAGCGCCTCGAAGCTGGCGCGGTCGGTGACCCGGAGCAGCTGGTGGGAGGGCACACGATCACAGGCCCGACGGCGCGTCGAAGGAGGGCGTCGGGCCGCCGGGGACGAGGGTCACCGGGCATCCGTCGGGGCGAGGGCATGCCATGGCGACGGTCGCCCGGCTCAGGCGGAGAGGCGCTTGCGACCCTTGAGGCGGCGGGCCCGCAGCACCGCCCGGCCGGCCTTGTCGGCCATCCGGTGGCGGAAGCCGTGGCGCCTGGCGCGACGGAGGTTGTTGGGCTGGTAGGTGCGCTTCACTGCGTCCTCGCTGACCTGGGGATGACCGGCGGGGGCCGAGGTGGGGGCCCCGACGGCCGGCGTCGATCGATCGGGTGCCCTGCAGGCGCGCCGGGCTGGCACGCATGCAGTGCTCGGGCAACGCTAGAGGGCGCGGGCTCCGAGGGGCAACTGCGCCGGGCGCTCGGGCCCGATACCACACCGCGACGGGCGAGAGGGGGATCTCCCACCCCCGCTGACCTGGGGAAACGGAGAAGGTCTCGGGACCCCTTGCCCGCGGCCGCCGGGCCGGTGCTACGGTGCCGAGGCCCGCTGCGGCGGCCAGGGACGGCGCTTCCTCGTCTCCGGTCTTCGGGGCGGGCACGTGGTTCCAGGGAACGTGCGGGCCGTCCTCCCAGGGGAGGGCTCACACGTCCCCCGTCCGTTTTCCACAGAGTGTGGACGTCGCTGTGGACGTCCCCCGATCAGGAGGCACGAGCTCGGGTGAACGAGGCGCAGCGGCTGTGGGACGAGTGCGCCGGGATCCTCCGGGCCCAGGTTTCCGAGCCGGTGTGGCTCACGTCGTTCGATGCGGCCCGCGCCGTCGACTTCGACGGCACCACGCTCACGCTGGCGGTGCCGTCGTTCCTGGCCAAGGAGCGCATCGAGGGGCGGTACCTCTCGCTGGTGCGCGACGCCCTCGACGAGGTGGGCGCCGGGCACGTCCAGCTGGCGCTCCAGATCGACGCAGCCGACCCCGAGCCGGCGTGGACGGTGGCCCCACCCGCTGCCGCGGCGAGCCCGGCGCCCACCGGTGAGGCCCCCGGTCCCGGCGGCGCGACGACCCCGTCGACGGAGGACATCAACCCCCGGTACAGCTTCGAGACCTTCGTCATCGGGCCGTCGAACCGCTTCGCCCACGCCGCCGCGCTGGCGGTGGCGGAGACCCCGGCCCGCAAGTACAACCCGCTGTTCGTCTACGGCGACGCCGGGCTCGGCAAGACCCACCTCCTGCAGGCCATCGGCCACTACGTGCGGGAGAACTACCCCACGTACCGGGTGCGGTACGTCACCAGCGAGACCTTCCTCAACGAGTTCATCGACGCGGTGCGCACCCGCACGAACGACACGTTCAAGCGCCGCTACCGCGACGTGGACGTCCTGCTCGTCGACGACATCCAGTTCATCGAGGGCAAGACGGAGACGCAGGAGGAGTTCTTCCACACCTTCAACCACCTGCACCAGGCCAACCGGCAGATCGTGCTGTCCTCGGACCGCCCGCCGGACGCCATCGGCACGCTCGAGGAGCGCCTGAAGAGCCGCTTCAAGATGGGCCTGATGGTCGACGTGCAGCCGCCCGACCTCGAGACCCGCCTGGCGATCCTGCGCAACAAGGCGGAGCGGGAGGCCACGTCGATCCCGCCCGAGGTGCTCGAGTACATCGCCACGAACATCACGGACAACATCCGGGTGCTCGAGGGGGCGCTCATCCGGGTCGCGGCCTTCGCCAACCTCACCGCCGAGCAGCTGACCGTGGACAAGGCGGCGGAGATCCTCTCGGACCTGCTCACCACCCGTCAGCCCCGGCCGATCACCCCGCAGGTGATCCTCGAGGCCACCTCCAAGATGTTCGGGATCCCGGTCGAGGAGATCATCGGGAAGAAGCGGCAGCGGCCGCTGGTCACCGCCCGGCAGGTGGCGATGTACGTGTTCCGGGAGCTGACCGACCTCAGCTACCCGGCGATCGCCCGGGAGTTCGGCGGGCGCGACCACACCACGGTCATCCACGCCGTCGACAAGATCGGCACCCAGATGCAGCACCAGCGCTCGGTGTACGACCAGGTCACCGAACTGGTGCAGGCGATCCGAGCCGGCGCATGAGCCCGGCCGGCACCGTCACACCCCCTGGGGACGATGGTGGGCATCGCCTGTGGACCGGCCGTGTCCGAGCCGTGGCCTCCTGTGGGCAACGCGGCCCCCGTCCCCGAACCCTCCCCGTCCCCACCGCGACCCTGTGCGAACCTGGGGACACCGGTGGGACGGCCGCACCTTCGCTGACCTGGGCCGATGCCCGGTCATCCCCAATCCACAGGCCCTACCACCACTCCTGCGTTGATCTGCATCACACGACGGTAGAAAGCGAGCCAGCGTGAAGTTCCGATGTGAGCGTGACCTCCTCGTCGAGGCGCTCGGCAGCGCCGGACGAGCCGCGGCGGGCCGCGGCACCTCGCTCCCCGTGCTCTCGGGCGTGCGGGTGGAGCTGTCCGGGAACCGCCTGCGCCTGACCGGCACCGATCTCGAGCTGACGATCTCGGTGGAGATCGAGGTGGCGGGGGAGCAGGACGGCGTCACCGTGCTGCCCGGGCGCCTCGCGTCGGACATCGTCCGCGCCCTGCCCGCGGGCAGCGTGGAGGTGGAGGTCGATGCCGAGCAGGCTCGGATCTCCGCCGGCCGGTCGGACTTCAGCCTCCGGGTGCTGCCGGCCGAGGAGTTCCCGCAGCTCCAGGAGCCCACCGGCGAGCCCGTCACGCTGGCCGCCGCCGAGCTGGCCACCGCCCTGTCCCAGGTGGTGCGAGCCGCGTCGAGCGACGACGCCCGCCCGATCCTCACCGGCGTCCTCCTCGCCGCGCACGACGGCGGGCTGCGCCTCGTCGCCACCGACTCGTACCGCCTCGCCGTGCGCGACCTGCCCGGCACCTCCGTGCTGGCCGAGGGCCAGCAGGTGCTCGTCCCGTCCCGAGCCCTGCAGGAGCTGTCGCGGCTGCTGAGCAGCGACGACACGCTCACCGTGCGCCTGGGCGAGCGCGACGCGTCGTTCACCGTCGGCGGCACCCGCCTCACCACCGTGCTCATCGAGGGCGAGTTCCCGCCCTACGAGCGGCTCATCCCGCAGGCGCAGCCCAACCGGCTCATCGTCGGGCGCGAGGTGCTCCTCGAGGCGCTGCGCCGCGTGAAGCTCCTGGCCCGGGAGGCCACGCCGGTGCGGCTCGTCATGTCGGCCGACGGGCTCGAGCTCGTCGCTGTCACCCAGGACGTCGGCCAGGCCCACGAGGCGCTCGACGCCAAGCACGAGGGGGAGTCGCTCACAGTGGCCTTCAACCCCGACTACCTGCTCCAGGGCGTCGAGGTGGCCCCCGGCGACGAGGTGTCGATCGAGACGATCGACGCGCTCAAGCCGGCCGTGCTGCGGGTCCCGGACCACCCGGAGTTCCTCTACCTGCTGATGCCCGTCCGGGTCTCCTGATCCGGGGCGCGCTTCCGCGCCGCGACGCGGGCTCCGGTTGTTCCGGAATGGCCCGTTGAATACCTTCCGTGGCGCCTTGACCACGAAACGTGGTCAAGGCGAGAACGGACCTGGCGGAATGCACTCACGTCGCTTCGCGGGCTGGTTGGCGCGCCCGGCGCGCCGCGGCGCCCGCACTGGCCCTGGCCTGCGTCACGTCGTCTGTGGTCGTGGTGGGGACGACGACCCCGGCCGCAGCCCACCCGGGACCCCCGGGCGAGGCCCACGAGCCGATCGTGCTGTACCACGAGACCTTCGACTCGGCCGCGCGGCTGCCGATGATGCGCGACGAGTACGTGCAGGCCGACGGCGGCGGCTACACCGCCGACCCGCCGTGGCTCAGCGCAGCCGCGTGCAACGGCATCCTCACCTCGGGCAGCGCCGGCGATCTGGCCGAGTGCCCCGCCAACCCCAGATCCGGAACCTCGCCGAGCGGCTCGGGCAGCTCAACGGCACCGAGCCGGCCAGCGACAACGTGGCCGTCTCCGCCTACACAGCCGGCGACCCCGGTGTGGACCAGCCGGTGCAGTTCGCCACCGTCGAGCCCCTCGAGATCGAGGTGGAGGGCCGCTTCCTCGCGTTCTCCGTGAACGCGGCCGCGGCCAACTGCGACACGGCCGGGACGTTCCCGCCGCAGCTGCACTTCTTCCTCGTCGACGGCACGGACCGGATCCCCGCCACCGCCGAGCCGATCGACCCCTGCGAGGCCGACGACGACATCGGCACGTTCACGAGCGACACCGGCATCCTCTTCACCGGCAGCCAGCTCGGCATCGAGATGACCAACGCGACCGGCAGCGGGATCGGCAACGACGCGGCCTTCGACGACATCCGGCTGCTCGACGTCACCCCGCAGCTGGACAAGGCCTTCGACCCCCCGCAGCTGCGCCCCGGCGGGGTCACGACGATCGTCATCACCGTCACCAACACCGCCGAGCTCGCTGCCAAGGCGGGCTGGTCGTTCACCGAGCAGCTGTCGTGCCGGCCCCGTCGACGGTCACCACGGACGTGGCCGGCCCGGCGCCGCGCGGCCCGCTGCCCCGCACCGGCGGCCCGGCCAGCGAGCTTGCGCTCGTCGGTCTGGCCCTCGTGCTCGTCGGCTGGGCCGCCACCCGGCGCCAGCGCGACGCCGCGATCCGGTGAGGCACCGCCCCTCGACTCGGTAGCCCGCGGTGTGGGGCCGCCGGCGCTCGACCAGCACCGCTGGTCCCCGGCGGCCCTCACCACCGGCTCGGAGCGCACCGGCCCCCGCCCCGTAGGCTCGTCCGCCGTGCGCGTCGTCGGCCTGCACCGCTACCCCGTCAAGTCCCTCCAGGGCGAGGCGCTGACCGAGGCCGAGGTCGGCCGCCGCGGCATCGTCGGCGACCGGGCCTTCGCCCTGCGCGACGCCAGCACCGGGGTGGTCCTCACCGGCCGGCGCGACCCGCAGCTGCTCTTCGGCACCGGTCGGCTCGACGGCGAGGGCGGCGCCGCCGTCACCTTGCCCGACGGCACCACCACCACCGACGACCACCTGCTCAGCACCTGGCTCGGCAGGCCGGTGCACCTCGTGGCGGCGTCCGCCGCGCGCAGCACCTACGAGACACCCATCGATCCGCTCGACGACGCGAGCGAGGTCATCACCTGGCAGGGTCCGGCCGGCACGTTCCACGACTCCCGCCGCACCCAGGTCAGCATCGTCGCCACCGGTGACCTCGGCGACTGGGACCCCCGCCGGTTCCGGGCCAACGTCGTCGTCGAGGCCGACACCGCCGACCACCTCGTGGGCCAGCGGGTCCGGCTCGGCACGGCGGTGCTCGACGTCGTGAAGCAGATCGACCGCTGCGTGATGGTCACCCGCGCGCAGCCCGGCCTCGACCGGGACCTCGACGTGTTCAAGCGCATCCGCGACGAGCGCGGCACCTGCCTCGCGGTGGGCGCGCTCGTCGTCACCCCGGGGCGGGTGCGCGTCGGCGACGCCCTCGAGGCCCTCGGCGCCCCCGACCGGCTCACCGCCGCGCCCGGCGCCTGAGCTCGTCGCGGGGGAGGGGCCCGCGCGATCTGCCAGGCTCGGGGGATGCGACTCGACCGGGTGTGGCTGACCGACGTCCGGTCCTACGCCAGCACCGAGATCGAGCTGGCCCCCGGCCTCACCGCGCTGCTCGGCGACAACGGCCAGGGCAAGACGAACGTGCTCGAGGCCATCGCCTGGCTGGCCACGCTCAGCTCGTTCCGGGGCGCCCCCACCGAGGCGCTCGTGCGCCGCGGCGCCGACCGGGCGATCATCCGCGCCGAGGGGGAGCGCCAGGGTCGGCGCATCCTCATCGAGGCCGAGATCGTGCCCAGCGGCCGCAACCGGGTGCTCGTCAACCGCCAGCCCCTGAAGCGGGCCCGCGACCTGCTCGGCGTGCTGCGGGTGACCGTGTTCGCCCCCGACGACCTCGAGCTCGTGAAGGGCGGGCCGGCCGAGCGCCGCCGGTTCCTCGACGACGCCCTCGTCGCCTCCCACCCTCGCTACGACGCGCTGCGCAGCGAGGTCGACAAGGTCCTGAAGCAGCGCAACGCGCTGCTCAAGCGCGCGAACGGCCGGCTCGACGAGAGCGCCGCGGTCACCCTCGACGTGTGGGACGCGAAGCTCGCGGAGGCCGGCGGCAAGCTGGCGTCGGCCCGCCAGAACCTGCTCGCCCGGCTGGCCCCGGTGCTCAGTGACACCTACGACGCGGTCGCCAACCGCCCGGCCGAGGTGACCGCCACCTACGTGGCGGACTGGGCCGGCCTCGGGCTGGCCGAGGCGCTCGCGGCCGCCCGGGCCGACGACCTGCGTCGGGGCGTGTCGACCGTGGGTCCGCACCGCGA
>Ga0182741_1003547_pt1 | contig 16464 bp, 16 predicted proteins | sample eDN5th37CBELigOP_FD_128874 | JGI IMG/M metagenome (GOLD analysis project Ga0182741, IMG submission 128874) | Enriched Organic Plus compost microbial communities from Emeryville, California, USA - eDNA 5th pass 37_C BE-Lig OP (version 2) (version 2) ...
GCTGATCGTCGCCGCGGTGCTTCCGCCGGGTTTCTTCATCCTGCTCGGGCTGATGCTGCTGTTTTCCTGGGTGAGCTTCGTCGGCGTGGTCCGGGCGGAATTCCTGCGCGCCCGCAACTTCGAGTATGTGAACGCCGCCCGCGCGCTCGGCGTACCGAACCGCACCATCATGTTCCGCCACCTGCTGCCGAACGCCATGGTCGCGACGCTGACCTTCCTTCCCTTCATCCTGAACGGTTCGATCTCGACGCTGACGTCGCTCGATTTCCTCGGCTTCGGCCTTCCTCCCGGCTCGCCTTCGCTCGGTGAACTGCTGCGCCAGGGCCAGCGCAACCTCAACGCGCCGTGGCTCGGCCTGTCCGGCTTCGTGGTCATCTCGCTGATGCTGTCGCTGCTGATCTTCATCGGTGAAGCTACGCGCGACGCCTTCGATCCGAGGAAGACGTTCCGGTGAGCGAAAGACCTCTCCTCTCCGTCCGCGATCTTTCCGTCGCCTTCACGCAGGGCGGACGGACCACGACGGCCGTCGATCGCATCTCTTTCGACATCGCCAAGGGCGAGACGCTCGCGCTTGTGGGCGAATCCGGTTCGGGGAAGTCCGTTTCGGCGCTCTCGGTACTGAAGCTCCTGCCCTATCCGCCCGCAAGCCATCCCTCCGGCAGGATCATGCTCGGCGAGCAGGATCTGCTGGCGATGGATGAACGGGCCTTGCGCAAGGTGCGCGGCAACCGGGTCACCATGATCTTCCAGGAGCCGATGACCTCGCTCAACCCGCTGCATACGATCGAGCAGCAGATTGGCGAGATCCTCGCCCTGCACCGCGGCCTGCGGGACAGGGCTGCGCGCGCCCGCACGCTCGAACTCCTGAACGAGGTCGGCATCCGCGATCCCGAAAAGCGTCTTGGCGCCTATCCGCACCAGCTTTCCGGCGGCCAGCGTCAGCGCGTCATGATCGCCATGGCTCTCGCCAACGAGCCGGAGCTGCTGATCGCCGACGAGCCCACGACGGCGCTCGACGTGACCGTGCAGGCGCAGATCCTCGAACTGCTCGACCGCCTCAAGCAGAAGAATGGCATGTCGATGCTGTTCATCACGCACGATCTCGGCATCGTCCGCAAGATTGCAGACCGAGTCTGCGTGATGACCAAGGGCAAGATCGTCGAGACCGGCCCGACCAGCGAGATCTTCAGCAACCCGCAGCACGAATACACGCGCCATCTCCTCGCCGCCGAGCCAAAGGGACGGCCACCGCAGGTCGCATCTGACGCAGAGACCGTGTTGACCGCGCGCGACATGAAGGTCTGGTTCCCGATCAAGCGGGGCTTCTTCCGCCGCACGGTCGACCATGTGAAGGCGGTGGACGGCATCGACATCGATGTGAAGGCCGGGCAGACGGTCGGCGTTGTCGGGGAATCCGGTTCGGGCAAGACGACGCTCGGCCTGGCCCTGTGCCGGATGATTTCCTCGCAGGGAAAGATCCGCTTCCGCAACCGCGAGATCGACAGCCTGTCCTTCAGCGAGATGCGGCCGCTTAGGCGCGAGATGCAGATCGTCTTCCAGGATCCGTACGGCTCGCTCAGCCCGCGCATGTCCATCTCGGAGATCATCGAGGAGGGGCTGAAGATCCATGAACGCGACCTGTCGGCAGACGAGCGCGACGACCGGGTGGTCGAGGCGCTGCAAGAGGTCGGCCTCGATCCGCAGACCCGCTTCCGTTACCCGCACGAATTCTCCGGCGGCCAGCGTCAGCGCATCGCCATCGCGCGTGCCATCGTGCTGAAACCGCATTTCGTCATGCTGGACGAGCCGACGTCGGCCCTCGACATGAGCGTGCAGGCCCAGGTTGTCGACCTGCTGCGCTCCCTGCAGCGCAAGCACAACCTGGCCTATCTGTTCATCAGTCACGACCTCAAGGTCGTCCGCGCCATGGCCGATCGGGTCATCGTCATGCGCAATGGTCAGGTCGTGGAACAGGGCTCCGCAGACCGGATTTTCGAGCATCCCGAGACGGGTTATACGCGTGCACTGATCTCGGCCGCGTTCCGAATCGAAACGGCTCCGAGCGGTGTGGTCAGCGAGTAGGCGGAGCCCGCTTTCGTTCGCCGGAGGGGCGCACGGCAGCGGACCGGGGAGAGAAGCATGTCCAAGGGAAAAGTCCTTCTGTCGATTACCGGCCTCAATGCACGGCCCTGGCAGGAACTGTTGTCAGCCGGCCGTGAGGTCGTGACGACGCCCGCCGGTCCTGCAGACCCCTCGATCCACTACGCCGTCGTGTGGCGCCAGCCGGCGAATATCCTGAAGGGGCTCCCGAACCTGAAGGCGATATTCTCGGTCGGCGCCGGCGTCGACCATATCCTCGCCGATCGCACTGTTCCCGACGTGCCGATCGTGCGCGTTGTCGCCGACAACCTGACGCAATACATGACCGAATACGTCGTCTGGCGCGTCCTCGACCACCACCGCCTCGGCATGGCCTATCGCGTCCAGCAGAAGCGCAAGGTGTGGCGCGAGCTGCCGCAGCGCACGGCCGGCGACATTTCCGTCGGCATAATGGGCTTCGGGAACCTGGGCCGTGCGTCGGCCTCGGCGCTCCTGGCGCTCGGCTTCAAGGTCAACGGCTGGAGCCGGACCGGGCGAACGATGGACGGCGTCACGACTTTCGGCGGCGACTCCGAACTGATCCCCTTCCTGAACGCCACCGACATTCTCGTGGTCCTGCTGCCATTGACTTCGGCGACGCGCGGCATGATCGACTACGACCTGCTGAAGCAGCTTCGCCGGCGCAACGGACTTGGTGGCGCGGTGCTCATTAATGCCGGCCGCGGCCGCCTGCAGAAGGACGACGACATTCTGCGCGCGCTCGAGGACGGGACGCTTAAGGAAGCGAGCCTCGACGTGTTCGAGGTCGAGCCGCTGCCGAAGACGAGCGCGCTGTGGACGCATCCGCGCGTTTTTGTGACGCCGCATGCTGCCGCCATGTCCGATCCCAACCATCTGGTCGGACCCATGCTGGCCCAGATGGACGCGCACGATGCCGGGGCGCCCCTGGAGAACCTGGTGGACCGAGCGGCCGGCTACTGATGCGCCTCGTTGACGCTCAGCAGTCGGCGCAGGGAATGGTCGTGCTCATGCGCGGGCGCAGATAGTACGTCTTGTCCATCTCGATCCCGTCGAAGGCCGACATCAGGCCGAGCGCCTCCTTCTGGCTGGCCGACCATGTGATGACGGGCCGGTAGGAAAGCTGGCTCTCCACGCGGATGAGGAACGATCCGGGTACCGCGAGAGCCGCGGGCACCGTGGTTGTCGAGCTGGGCGCCACGATCCTTCCGTAGGTCCCGTTAAAGAGCTGGCGCGACCAAACGACTTTCACCTTGGGGGTCGCGTCGTTTGTCACCTCGATGGCGGTCACGAAGATGTTGGGCCTCGATCGCGTGTAGGGCTGAATGATCGATTCCGCGATCGTCATGATGGAATCGATGTCCGCCTTGGTGATCTTCTGCTGCTGGGTGATCAGGTCCGCCACCATGCTGCCGACGCGGCCGACTTTCTTGTTGGCCTCGATGCCCTGCGAGACTTCCATGGTCACGAAGTACATGCACAGCATCAGCGGGGCGATGAAGGCGAACTCCACCGCGGCCACGCCGCGCCGGTCGCCGATCAGGTGGAGGAAGCGCCGGCGAAAGGAGGAGAATGCAGCCAGCATGGAATTGCTCTCCTCCTTGCTCGGGGCAGGGGAATGCCGGGTCGATGCCGGAAAGCGGACCTCAGTCATTGTAGGGCTCGTTCTGCCAGATCACGGCCGCGAAATGCAGCGTCGTCCCGCCCTTCAGGTTTGACATGGCCTTGCGCATGAAGTCGGTCATCACCGGCCACTTGTAGAAGACGCGCAGCATGTTCTTGGTCATCGATCCGCCGGGCGCCACGTTGAATCCGGTCGTGTCGATATCCCTGTCGGCGGTATACTTCAGCTTAACGGCGGCAGCGTCTTCGAAGGTCGCATATTCCCGCAGGTCGACGACCAGCCCTGGGCAGTTGTCGGCGACGATCACCTTGAGCTGCTCGCAGATCATTTTCTTGAGCGAGATCTCGTTGACGTCGGCCGAGCGGAGCTGGCCGGTTCGCAGTTGCCGCGCGATGTCATCCGCGGTGTTCGACAGGATCTGCTGGCCGGCGAAGGAGACGCAGCTTTCGAGGATCGCGAAGATCAGCAGAGCGAAGGGCAGGGCAAGCACGGCGAACTCGATCGCCGTCGCGCCCCGACGGTCGCGCAGGAAAGGCTTCAGCAGCCTGCGTTGACTCCCAGCCGTCGGAATTCCCTTGCCGTACCGCATTGGCCTGTTGCCCGTCTCCCGCTCGGGAACACAAGCTAATCGGAACAGGTTGAATGCGGGTTTGTCGCGACGCTAGAAAACGCGGCTATGACTTGACGATGTGTTAACTTGGGATTCTTCGGCTATTCTGTTGGACGGGGCCGGATAATCTGACACTACTAATTGCCGGCGACCTCGGCCTCGGAGATGCGCTCGGCCTCGGACTTGTACGAGCTTTCGCAGGACGGCGTGCATGACAACGTCTGCACATCCGCGCGCCTGTACACGCGCACGGAATTTGCCGTCTGCCGGGAGACGATGACCTGTTCGTCGATCACCGGATTGCCGTCCCTGTCGAGAACGACGATGTTCGTGACCCCGAAGCCCTTCCCCGTGAGCACGATGGTGGTCGCGTCCTGCACCGCGGCATCTGCGATGAGCGGATTGCCAATCACGATCGTGTCGGCCTCCCGGCCCAGCTTCACGATCTTCGCCTGGTTCATGATGACTTCAATGCCCGTCTCCGCCAACGCGCTGGGCAGGGGGGCGGCGAGCGCACCTACGGCAAGCGCGACGACGAAGGGCAGGTGCGTCCAGACGGCCATGGCTTGTTTCCCGGCTGAGTATTCAACCGAAGATGAACGATATTGGTGAACCAACGGTTAAGCGTTTTCCGTCGCGGTCGGCGTGAGTTGTTGCGCGGGACGTCGGCAGAGATTCTACCGTTTAGGAAGGTAAAGCGGCGTCCCTCTCTTGGCGAATTGGACCGAAACGCCGGAAAACCTGACGACATTTCTTTGGATCATCGAAAGTCGGAGTTAACCAGTCTTCAGCTCGTCCTTGTTCAAGGTTTCAGTAAGGGTGTTTCTTAAGCGCAACGCAACGGCTTGCCCATAGATTGGTCGATATCCGATCAACCGCCGTAGAAGTTGACGGAAGTGCTGTAACCAGTGGAGTGAAGGATTTCTGCAATGTCGAAGCTGTTTGCGCGTTTTGTAAAGGACGAATCCGGCGCGACCGCCATTGAGTACGGCCTCATCGCCGCTCTCATTGCTTTGGCGATCATGGTTGGCGCCGGCGCACTGGGTAACAACCTGAACTCGAAGTTCAACGAGATTGCCGACAAGCTCAAGTAAGCTTGCAATGACCGCGGGTTACTGGCCATAGCGGTCGAGGTGACGCTCCGTGTCGAAGCAGGGGCCGCTCGCGAAGGCGGCCCTTTCTCTTTCGGTCGCAGGATTCTCGACAGTTCCTTGTTCGTCGCTGCGTCCAGAGCAAATGCCGGTCTCGAACTTGCGGACGGAAAGTTAAGTCTCGTACCGCAAGAATGCCGGAAGTGGCGGGGAGAATGGAATGCTGGTCGCGCTGGTTCTTGTGGTCTTTCCGTTCTGCATGGTCTTTGCCGCGATCTCCGACATGCTGTCGATGACAATCGCCAACCGGGTGGCGCTGCTGCTCGTCGCGAATTTCCTTCTCGTTGCCCCGCTGACCGGCATGCCCTGGGATGCCTTCGTGTGGCACATCGCGGCCGGCGCTGCCGTGCTGGCGGTAACCTTTGGCCTGTTTGCCCTCGGCGGCATGGGCGGCGGGGACGCGAAGCTGATGTCGGCGACCGCGCTCTACTTGGGGATCGGCTTTAATCTCATTGAATATCTCGTCGTTTCCGCCTTCCTGGGCGGCGTATTGACTGTGGCCATCCTGATGTACCGGAAGTCGCCGATATCCGCCTACACGGGCCACAACGTCTTTCTGCGCCATTTCGCCGACCAGCAGAGCGGCATTCCTTATGGAATTGCTTTGGGTGTCGGCGGTCTTGTTGTTTATCCGCAGACACCGCTGATGATGTGGGCTGTCAACATTCTTGCGTGGAACTGAAAAGCCTTTGGCGGTCGCGGCAAGATTGTTCTTCCGGACGCAAGCTTCATCTCCATAAACCTTAAGTTAAGTACGTTCGTTGGCATTGCGTTAACCATAATTTGACGAATCCCCCCGCATGTTCGCCGCGGCTTGAAAGCAAATGCCGGGGCTTGGGGTCTCGAAATGGCAGCATCGCGGTTGATCATATTGGGCGTGGCAGTTGCCGCGGCCGGCGGTGCCGGATACGTCGCGAAGAACATGGCCGTGGTGCCGCCGCCCGAAGTCGTGGTGTCGGAAGGCCCCAGTCAGCCCTCCATCCCGCTCACCGAGATACTGGTCGTCACCAGCGACGTTCCGATGGGAGCGCCGGTCGCGGATGCTCTTGCCTGGCAGGAATGGCCGGCGAAGGGCGTGAGCGACGGCTTCATAACCAGGGATGCAGAGCCCGACGCGCTCGAGGATTTGCGCACCGCCATAGCCCGCGTGGCGATCTATGATGGCGAGCCGCTGCGTCGCAACAAGCTGGTCGGCGACGGCAAGAGCTTCATGTCGTCCATCCTGCCTGCGGGCAAGCGGGCCATCGCGACGCAGATTTCCGCAGATACCTCTGCGGGCGGTTTCATCCTTCCCAACGACTACGTCGACGTCATCATGACCCGCCGCGCCGATGGGGGCGCAGGCGCGGGCGGAACCGGGTTCATCACGGAGACGATCCTGAAGAACATCAAGGTTCTGGCGATCGACCAGACGATCCAGGAGGACGAAGACGGCAAGAAGGTCAAGGTCGGCGAGACCGCGACGCTGGAGCTCACACCCCAGCAGGCCGAGATCATCACCGTGGCGCAGCAGATGGCCGACCGCCTGTCGCTTGCCCTGCGGTCGGTGGAGGACGCCCAGGAAGTGCCGGACGGCGAATCCACCTACCTGGTCTCGGGCAACGGCAGGCGGGGAACGGTCAGGCTCATCAAGTCGGGCGAAGTCTCGGAAGTGGGGGCGAGAAAATGATCGGGAGCTTTCCGGCACCGGCGGGCGGTATGTTGAACACGTTCAGAAAATCCACGTCGATTGCCCTTGCGCTGGCGGTCGCCGCCACGGGCCTGGTCCTCTCGGCAGCGCCTGCATTTGCCAACACCGCGCGGCCGGTCGCGATCGGCGCCGACGGCGCCGGAAGCCAGCGTCTCAAGCTCGGCCTGAACAAGTCGCTCGTCATCGACCTTCCGAGCGATGCCTATGACATCCTCGTCGCAAATCCCGCCGTGGCCGACGCAGTCACGCGGACGGCCCGGCGCATCTACCTTTTTGGCAAGGCCGTCGGCCAGACCAACATCTTCGTGTTTGGCGCCAATGGCGAGCAGATCGCCAGCCTCGACCTCCAGATCGAGCGCGACGTGGCCGGCCTGGAAGAATACATCCGCCGCTTCATCCCGAACTCGGACATCACCGTCGAGCTCATCAACGACAACGTGGTGCTGACGGGCACCGTCGAAACGCCGCTGGATTCCAAGCGCGCTGCGGACCTCGCCCGCATCTTCGTGACCGGCGGCGAGGCGACTACCGGCCAGTATTCCCAGACCGCGACTGGCGGCTCCAGCGAGGCCGGTGTCGACATCGACAATCCGGACCAGGAGCGCCAGGTCAGCCGCATCGTCAACCTGCTGCAGATCATCGGCCAGGATCAGGTGACCCTGAAAGTCACGGTGGCCGAGGTCAGCCGCAGCGTGATGAAGCAGCTCGGCGTCAACATGATCGGCTCGGGCACCGTCGACGGCATCAGCTGGAGCACGGTCGGCGACAGCATCATGGGCCTGGGCAAGCCCCTCAGCCACTCGGGCCTGGGCATGAGCGGCTCGATGATCGACGCCTACATCAATGCGATGGAGCAGGCCGGCGTCATGAAGACCCTGGCTGAGCCGACGCTGACGGCCGTGTCCGGCGAGACCGCGGTCTTCAAGGTGGGTGGAGAGTTCAACCTGCTGACCGGCCAGGACGTGTCGGCAGGCGAAAACTATGCAAATGGCGCGGTCAAGACGCCGGGGAAGCTGACCTACGAGATCGAGAAACTGGAATACGGCATCGGTCTCGAATTCAGGCCGGTCGTCCTGTCCGCCGGTCGCATCAGCCTGAAGGTGCGCACCTCGGTGTCGGAGCCGACCACAGAAGGCTCCGTGGGACTGTCGACCGGCGTCCTGAGCGTTCCGGGCGCCAACCTGCTGTCGATCCGCAAGCGCCTCGCCGACACCACCGTGGAGTTGCCGTCCGGCGGCTCGATGATGATCGCAGGGCTGGTGCGTGACGACATCCGACAGGCGGTCAACGGCATACCCGGGCTATCGAAAGTGCCGGTGCTCGGCGCCCTGTTCCGCAGCCGCGACTTCGTTCGTAACGAGACCGAGCTGGTGATCCTCATCACCCCCTATCTGGCGAAGCCCGTGGCGCGGACTGCGCTGGCCAAGCCGGACGACAACTTCAATGCCGCCAGCGACGGTGCCGGCATGTTCCTCGGCCGCGTGAACCGCGTCTACGGCACCATGAAGACCGACAAGCCGGCCGGCCGCTACTACGGCATGGTCGGGTTCATCTACAAGTGAGCGGGGCGCTTGCCATGACCGAAGCCTTGAACTTCAAGGGCCTGGGCAGCGCCCTCGCCCTCTCCGTCGCGCTGGCGCTTCTCGCCGGCTGCGCCAACCGTACTGACGCCGTCGTCGTGGGCGCCGTGCCTGACGACTATCGGACCAACCACCCGATCGTGATTGCCGAGAAGGACATGGTGATCGACCTTCCGGTCGGTCCCGGCGACCGCGGCATGACGGCGACCCAGAGGGCCGCGCTTGGCGGCTTCCTCACCAACTACGACCGCGGGGCATCGCCGGTCCTCACCATCCTGAAGCCGGTCGGATCGCAGAACGAGCTTGCCGCGTCTCATGCGGCGTCGGCCTTTGCGGGCTTTGCAAAGAAGCAGGGCGTGCCTGCCAGTCGCATCTCGATCTCCGCCTACCAGGCGGAGGCCATGGAGACCGCGCCGCCTGTCCGCGTGATGTTCACCGCAATGAAGGCGCAGACCAACAAGTGCGGCCGCTGGCCGGCTGACCTCGCCGACACCACGGAGAACAAGCACTACGCCAATTTCGGATGTTCCTATCAGAACAATCTCGCCGCCCAGATCGAGAATCCCGGTGACCTGCTCGGGCCGCGCAAAATGACCGAGATCGACGCCGAGAACCGCGGCATGGTGATCGAGGACTATCAAAGGGACGGAAATTTCCTCGGTCGATCGGAAGTTGATTACTGACGCATGGCGGCAAGACGAGGTCGAAACCCATGAACAGCCTGGCCTACGACTCCGATCATGACCTGCGTCACGCCGTCGAGCGTGACGTGGCGCAGATGAACAACATCCGCCCGGTCCCGCGCATCTCCATCCACGCATTCTGCGAGACCGAGGGCATCGCCGTGCCGATCCAGCGCGCCGGCGAGGACCGGCGCATGGCGAAGGCGCATCTCAAGGTCGTCATGGGAGGAATCCCGGCTGCCATAGAGTTCTATCAGTCCGCGCCCACCCCGAACCTCATCATCGTCGAGTCGCGCAGCGAGCCGCGGCAATTGATGGAGTTCCTCGGCGAGCTGGCGGAGTTTTGCGATCCCTCGTCCAAGGTGATCGTCATCGGCCACTACAACGACGTCGCGCTTTACCGGGACCTCATCAAGGCCGGCATCTCGGAATATCTCGTCGCGCCCATATCTCTGGCCGACATCGTCGGGGTCATCGCCGCGCTGTTCATCGACCCGGATGCCGATCCGATCGGCCGCTCGATCGCCTTCATCGGCGCCAAGGGCGGCGTCGGTTCCTCGACGCTGGCCCACAATGTCGGCTGGGCCATGTCGACGCTGTTTTCCTCCCAGGTGGTGGTGGCGGATCTCGACCTCCCGTTCGGAACCGCCAACATCAATTTCGACCAGGATCCCGCGCAGGGCATGGCCGAGGCGGTGTTTTCGCCGGAGCGCATCGACGAGGTCTATCTGGATCGCCTGCTGGCGCAGTGCGCCGAGCGCCTGTCGCTGCTCGCGGCCCCGTCCACGCTCGATCGGGTCTACGATTTCGACGCCGACGCCTTCACCCAGATCATCGAAACGGCCCAGCGCTCCACCCCGCTGCTCGTGCTCGACATCCCGCATGTCTGGACGTCCTGGAGCAAGCAGACCCTCGTCCAGGCCGACGAGATCGTCATCACCGCCACGCCCGAGCTGGCGAACCTGCGCAACACCAAGAACCTCTTGGACATGCTCCGGAAGTCGCGTCCCAACGATGCGCCTCCGAAGCTCGTCCTCAACCAGACGGGCGTTCCCAAGCGCACCGAAATTTCGGTCAAGGATTTCTGCGACCCGCTCGGCCTCGAGCCGATCAGCATCATTCCGTTTGATCCCCACCTGTTCGGCAACGCCGCCAACAACGGGCGCATGCTGGGCGAGATGGACGCCAAGCACCCGATCGCGCAGGCGATTAACGAGATCGCGCATGTGCTTACCGGCCGAAGCGAGATCAAGCCGAAGCCGAAGGCGGGACTTTCGAGCGTGCTCGGAAAGCTGAAGCTGAAGAAGAAGTAGTGGCGCGGACGGCACGAAGCGGTGGCATCCATGTTCGGTAGAAGAGGCAGTGACGGTGGCAGCCGGACGAGACCGGAGTTCCCCGCTACGGTTGCGCCCGAAAAGGCCGGCGACACGATGGTCGCGCCGCGGCCGGCGCCCATGGCCCCCCCGCTGACGCGCCCGTCCGCCCCGGCCGTTGCCGCTCCGCCGCCGCGCCCCGCGCCAGCTGCTCCGGAGCCGCGCAAGGTCGTCCGCGAGCGAAGCGAAAGCTACTACGACACCAAGAGCCAGGTCTTCTCGGCGCTGATCGACACCATCGACCTGTCGCAGCTCGCCAAGCTGGACGCCGAGACGGCGCGCGAGGAAATCCGCGACATCGTCAACGACATCATCGCCATCAAGAACTTCGTGATGTCGATCGCCGAGCAGGAGGAACTGCTCGAGGATATATGCAACGACGTCCTGGGTTTTGGACCGCTGGAGCCGCTTCTGGCGCGCGACGACATCGCCGACATCATGGTGAACGGCGCCAAGCAGGTCTACATCGAGGTGAACGGCAAGGTCGAAATGACCGGCATCCGCTTCCGCGACAACCAGCAGCTCCTGAACATCTGCCAGCGCATCGTCAGCCAGGTCGGCCGGCGCGTCGACGAGAGCTCGCCGATCTGCGACGCGCGCCTGCCCGACGGCAGCCGCGTCAACGTCATCGCGCCTCCGCTCGCCATCGACGGCACTGCCCTGACCATCCGCAAGTTCAAGAAGGACAAGCTCACCCTCGACCAGCTCGTGCGCCTCGGCGCCATCTCGCCCGAGGGCGCTGAAGTCCTGAAGATCATCGGGCGGGTGCGCTGCAACGTCATCATCTCGGGCGGCACCGGTTCGGGCAAGACGACGCTGCTCAACTGTCTCACCAATTACGTCGATCGTGACGAGCGCGTCATCACCTGCGAGGACTCGGCCGAGCTCCAGCTCCAGCAGCCGCATGTGGTGCGGCTCGAAACCCGCCCGCCCAACCTCGAGGGCGAGGGCCAGGTGACCATGCGCGACCTGGTGAAGAACTGCCTGCGCATGCGGCCGGAACGCATCATCGTCGGCGAGGTACGCGGTCCGGAGGTGTTCGACCTGCTGCAAGCGATGAACACCGGCCATGACGGCTCGATGGGCACGATCCACGCCAACAGCCCGCGCGAGTGCCTCAACCGCATGGAATCGATGATCGCCATGGGCGGCTTCTCGCTGCCCCAGCGCACTGTGCGCGAAATCATCGTCGGTTCGGTCGACGTGATCATCCAGGCGGCCCGCCTGCGCGACGGCTCGCGTCGCATCACCCACGTCACGGAGGTGATCGGCATGGAAGGCGACGTTGTCATCACCCAGGACCTTATCCTCTACAACATCAAGGGCGAGGACGCGAACGGCCGACTGGTGGGCGAGCACGTCTCGACCGGCGTCGGCCGGCCGCATTTCTGGGAGCGCGCCCGCTACTACGGCGAGGAGGCGCGGCTCGCCGCGGCGCTTGAGGCCATGGAAAAGCGGTCCGAGTAGGGTTTCGCGAGGGGGCGAGGGCGCCGGGATGTTCGGCATCGACAAGACCATACTGGCCTTCATCGTGCTCGCGGGCTTCAGCGCCGGGGCGCTCGCCTATGTCTTCCTGTTCAACCGCATCGCCGACGAGCGCAAGGCCGATCGACGCCTGGAGGCTGTGAAGCGAGCCGAAACAGATCACATCATCGTCAAGGCCTCGCGGGACCGCGCTGCGGAAGCTGCGAAGCGCCGCCGGTCGCTGCAGGACTCGCTGAAGGACCTCGAGGAAAAGCAGAAGGTCCGCGACTATCACGTGAAGAAGCCGCCCCTGCGCATCCAGCTCAAGCAGGCCGGTCTGAACGTGGGCATGGACCGCTTCTATGCCTATTCCGCCATCGTCGGCGTGGTCCTGACCATCGTCGCGCTCCTCCTGGGCGCGCCGCTGATCGTCCTTCCGGGCGTTCTGGTGGCCGGCGGCCTGGGACTCCCGCGCTGGTTCGTCTCCTTCAAGCGCCGGATGCGCGTGAAGGCTTTCCTCAACGATTTTCCGAACGCGCTCGACGTGATCGTCCGCGCGGTGAAGTCGGGCCTGCCGCTCAACGACGGCATTCGGCTCATCGCGGCCGAATCGCCGGAGCCCGTGCGCGGCGAGTTCCGCCGCATCGTCGAATCGCAGCAGCTCGGCATGTCGATTCCGGATGCGGCAATGCGCATGCCGGAAACCATGCCCTGCCCCGAGGCCAGCTTCTTCGGGATCGTCATCCAGATCCAGAGCCAGGCGGGCGGCAACCTCTCCGAGGCGCTCGGCAATCTGTCGCGCGTGCTGCGCGACCGCAAGAAGATGAAGGCCAAGGTCCAGGCGCTGTCGATGGAGGCCAAGGCCTCGGCCGCGATCATCGGCGCCCTGCCCTTCATCGTGGCCTTCCTCGTCTACCTGTCGAGCCCCAACTACATCATGCCGCTGTTCGTCACCACGACCGGCAACCTGATCCTCGGCGTCTCCGGCGTCTGGATGATGATCGGCATCTTCGTGATGCGCAAAATGATGAACTTCGAGGTCTGACATGACCGACCAGGTCGCCAGGACACTGACGGACCCGTCGTTCCTCATCTCGCTGCTCGTGGCGATCGCCGTCTTTGCCACGCTCTACACGCTGCTGCCGGCCCTCGGCGGCAACCCGCTCAAGACGCGGATGAAAAGTGTGGCGCTGGAACGCGAGGAACTGCGGGCCAAGCAGCGCGCCCGCCTCGCAGCCGAGGCGGAACGCCGGCGTAAGGGCGGCCTGCGCGAGGAGACGATCGGAATTCGCCACATCGTCGACCGGCTGGACCTGCGCCGTGCGCTCGCCGACGAGAACACCGTCGCCAAGCTGCGTGTCGCGGGCTTCCGCGGCCAAAACCCGCTGACCCGCTTCCTGTTCTTCCGCCTCGTGCTGCCCTTCGTGTTCTTCGGGCTGGCGCTGGTTTACCTGTTCCTGCTGGGCGGGCTGCCGGAACAGCCGGCTTTCATCAGGCTGTTCGTAGCCGTGGTCGCCGCCTATGGCGGCTTCTACGCCCCGGTGCTCTACGTCAACAACCGGGCCCAGAAGCGCAAACAGTCCATCCAGCTCGCCTGGCCGGATGCGCTCGACCTCATGCTGATTTGCGTGGAGTCGGGCATGTCCATCGAAGCGGCCATGCGGCGCGTCGCGGACGAGATCGGCGCCCAGTCGGTCGAGCTCGCGGAGGAACTCGTCCTGACGACCGCGGAGCTCTCCTACCTGCAGGAGCGCCGGCAGGCCTACGAGAACCTCTCCAACCGCACCGGCCTCGAATCGGTGAAGGGCGTGGCGCAGGCGCTGATCCAGGCCGAGCGCTACGGCACGCCGATCGCCCATGCGTTGCGGGTGCTGGCCAACGAGAGCCGCGACATGCGCATGAACGAGGCAGAGAAGAAGGCGGCCGCACTGCCGCCGAAGCTCACAGTCCCGATGATCCTGTTCTTCCTGCCCGTGCTCTTTGCGATCATCCTCGGCCCGGCCGGCATCCAGGTGAGCGAACGCGGCCTCTGGGGCGACAAGCACTCCTCGTCGAGCAGCCAGTAGGCCGGCGGGCCGGCATCCCCCCAACACGACCGGGCTTTCCAGGGCCGTCGCGGCCCGTCTAGACAGTTGGTCACACGTCCGGCCTGAAACCGTCCCACATGCTGCATCTGTTCGTCATTGCTGGTGGCATTGTGGTCAGCGTGTTGTCGCTGTTCCCGGTGCTGTACCGCGTCGCGACGCTCAAGAAAACGCGTGCGGGGAAGGCGATGGCGGCCATTGCGATCCTGCCGCGGATGCGGCAGGTGCCGTGGCTGGAGCAACTGTCGCTGCGCTCGACCGTCACACCGTGAAGCTGCGGCGTCTCGTCATCGTGCTGCAGCCGTCGGTTGACGTGGTCCATTTCGCCGCGGTCGTCGCTGCCGCATGGACAAGACGCGTCAAGTGGAGTCATGTCGTCTATGAGGTCGCAGGACCGGAATCGATTACGGTAAGGGAACGACGGCCATTTATCGCCGCGTGAAAATGCTGTCGTGGGCGCTTGAGCGCATTCCGTTCGCCTCGCCTTTGCTGGGCAGCGTCGTTTCCGATCCTATGCGCTACGTGGCGGGCAAGCCGCTCGAGCGCTGGCTGATGCTGATCGACCTGCCGCTCCGCAAGGTTGCGCTGGCCAATGATCCCCGCGTCGTCGAGACGGTCATGCTCGACCGTGCTGGCGTCTTTCCCAAGAGCAGCGTGGTCGAGCAGCTGCTCCGTCCGCTGATCCGGGGCGGCGTGTTCGGGCAGCCCGGCGGGGCCGCAGTGAAGGAGACGCGCAGGATCTTCTCGCGCTCTCTGGCAGCCCTGCCGGACGGGCTCGTCGCCGACATCGCCGCGCGCATCACTGACGAATACGTCGCCCGCTGGCGCGCGCAGCCGGGGTTGCGGCTGGCGGTGAGCGAGGAGATGTCGCGCCTGACGGTGGACATCGTCTCCGAGGCGACGCTGGGCGGCCGTTTCACGCCCGACGAATCCCACCGCTTCGCCCGCCTGTTCTTCACCTTCAACGAGAAGGCCAGGCCGCTGGTTCTGTTGCTGACGAGTTCGAGTCCGCGCGTCCGCGCGCGCCTGATTGCCGAGATGGGACTGGACAGGATCGGCAGTGAGATGCGCCACCTGATGCGCGAGCGCTTCGTGCATCCGCTGCTCGGCGTCCGGAACATCGCGGAACTGCCGCCTTTCGCCCGGGCGCTTGCCGAGGCCGGGCGCTTCGATCTGGCCGATCCGGATGTCGAGGGCCTGCTGGACGAGATCGCGGTGATGCTGCTTGCCGGCCATGAGACGACCGCGTCGACCCTTGCCTGGCTGGCGTGGGAACTGGCGCGCCGGCCGGAACTGCAGGACCGGCTGTCGGACCTGGTGCGCAGCGGCCGGCCCGATCCTGCCTTCTGGAACGGCGCGGAACCGGAGGCAGTTCTCGACGCGCTCGGCAAGGAGACGCTGCGCCTCTATCCGCCGATCGGATTCTTCCTGCGCGAGACCCAGGCCGACGCGATGTTCCGCGAAAAGCAGGTGCCGGCGGGCAGCTACGTGATCGTTTCGCCCTGGACCCTGCACCGCCATCGCAGGTTTTGGCGCGAGCCCGACAGCTTCCAGCCGGAGCGGTGGCTTTCAGACGATCCACCGCCGCCGCGAACCAGCTACATGCCTTTCGGCTTGGGCGCGCGAAGCTGCCCCGGCGCGCGTTTCGCGGCCGTGGAAATGAATGCCATCCTGCGCGGGCTTCTGTCGGGCGTTCGCCTGAACGTGCCACCTGGCGCTGCGCAGCCGCGGCCTCTGGGCAACCTCACGTCGCGGCCATTGCCGGAGATCGTGCTGGCGGCGAACCCGCGTCCAGCCGAATAAACCGGCCCCAAACGTATATCGGCATCGCCCGCGCACGGGTCTCGACCAACGCGCGGGTGGATATCTGGCGCCCGCGCCAGGGTATCGACGCGCGGCCTCTGTTCAAGGGGATCGACCCGATCACCCTCCACGAGTCGCCCACCGGCTGGTGTTCTTCGACATTCCTAGAGCATCTTCGATGAACGCAGAGTCGGTTTGAGGATTCACGCGATCGGCCTTGTCTGATTCACTGCTGCTGGTGATTTGCCAGGAGGTAATGATGACGAGGAGCCTGAGCGGCGACC
>Ga0182741_1003552_pt1 | contig 16441 bp, 14 predicted proteins | sample eDN5th37CBELigOP_FD_128874 | JGI IMG/M metagenome (GOLD analysis project Ga0182741, IMG submission 128874) | Enriched Organic Plus compost microbial communities from Emeryville, California, USA - eDNA 5th pass 37_C BE-Lig OP (version 2) (version 2) ...
CCCGTGCCACCCGCGATCACCGGCCGGCCGCGCAGGAAGCGCTGAAGGTCGTCGCGCAGTTCGGTGGCCGACTGGTAACGGTCGGCCACGTCCTTCGCGAGCGCGTGGTCGACGATGCGGGCGTAGTCGACCGGGACATCGGGGTTGCGGTCGCGAACCGGAACGGCGGTCTCGCGCACGTGCTTGTAGGCGACGGCCACGGGACTGTCGCCTTGAAACGGTGGTGTGCCCGTGACCATCTCGTAAAGCACGACACCCAACGAGTACACGTCGGACCGGGCGTCGACGGGGAAGCCCTGCGCCTGTTCGGGCGAGAAGTACGTGGCCGTACCCATGACGCTGCCGGTCTGGGTGAGCGCCTCGCTCGTGCCGCCGGCGCGCGCGATGCCGAAGTCGGTCACCTTGACCTGGCCCGACTTGGTGATGAGCACGTTGCCTGGCTTCACGTCGCGGTGGACGACGCCCGCCTGGTGCGCGAATGCGAGCGCGGCGGCGATCGACGACCCGATCTCGGCGGCCTGCTGGGCCGGGAGCGGTCCGTCTTCCTTGATCACCTCGCGCAACGAGCGGCCCTCCACGTACTCCATCACGATGAAGTAGGTGTCGGACTCCTGGCCCCAGTCGTAGATCGCGACGACGTTGGGGTGGCTCAGGCTCGCGGCCGACTTGGCCTCGCGCCGGAAGCGCTCCACGAACGCGGGGTCGCGCGCGAACTCGGGGAAGAGCACCTTCAGTGCGACCGGGCGATCCAGCATCTGGTCGCGGGCGAGATAGACGTCGGCCATGCCGCCGCGTGCGATTTCTCGCACGATTTCGTAGCGATTGGAGAACACTCGGGCGGGCGGGATGGACATCGGCGGAACCCTATCGTTCACGTTCTTCTTGGTGACGCCGCATGCGGGTGCGCGTGGCGCCTGACTTCAGGGGAGACTCGGTCATCGTGGCGGCGTCGCGAGGAGTTGACCCAACACGTTGGCCGCGATCGGCGCGGCCACGCGGCCACCCGTTGCCTCGTCGCCGCCTTCGCCACCGTTCTCGATGAGCACCGCGATCGCGAACTGCGGATTCTCGGCGGGCGCGTAACCCACGAACCACGCGTGCGGCGAGCGGTCGCCGTCGACCTGGGCGGTACCCGTCTTGCCGGCCACGGTGACGCCCGGGATCTGCGCGTTGCGACCCGTGCCCCGCTCGACGACCGCGACCATCATCTCGTTGATGGCGGCGGCGGCCTCGGGTGACATCGCGCGCCGCCACGGACCAGGGTTCATGGTGCGGACGACGGCACCACGGGCGTCGAGGATCTGCCCGGCCACGTGGGCAGTGGGCGCAAGCCCGCCATTGGCCACCGAGGCCGCGACCATTGCCATCTGCAGCGGCGTGGTCGCGACAAGACCCTGACCGATGCCTGCGTACGCGAACTCGGGTTGGTTCTCGGCGAAGGAGTCGGGTGCCGGCCCGAGGCTCCGCGACGGTCCGGGGTTGCTCAGATCGATCGGGACGCGATCGTGGATTCCAAACCGGTCCATCGCGGGAACGAACGCATTGCCCATCTCGAGGCCGAGGAGGCCGAAGGTGGTGTTGCACGAACGCACGAAACTCTCGAAGAGCGAGCCGCCGCAGTTGGCGCCCCCGAAGTTCGAGAGCGTGTTGGAGGTCTGCGGCAGATCGATCTCGCGGACCACTGGGAACCCGGTGTCGGGCGTGGCCGTACCGGTGTCGAGTGCCGATGCGGTCGTGACGATCTTGAACGTGGAGCCGGGCGGATAGATCTCGGCGTACGCACGAGGAAGCATCGGTTTGGCGGGGTCGAGGTTGAGCAGCGTGTACGCGTCCTGCACCGTCTGGGTGTTGTGCCCCGCGAGCGGCGTGGGGTCGTAGCTGGGGTTCGAGTACATCGCGACGATCGCGCCGGTCTTCGGCTCCATGACGACGATCGAGCCGCGGCGATCACCGAGCGCGTCCCGAACGAGCTGTTGGGCCTGGGCCGTCATCGTGAGGACCACGGTGCCGGTTTGGGCCTCGTCGACGAAGACCTCGGAGAGATCGGTGATGCTCTGGATGCGGACCACCGGGTCGCGTCCGGAGAGTTCCCGGTTGTACTCGCGTTCGATCCCGGAGTTTCCGTAGACGATCGACTGGAAGCCGCTGACATGACCGAACAGTGCGCCGAGCGGGTACTCGCGCTGCCACTCGAAGATGTCGTCGGACGGGATGGAGCGCGCGACCACTTCACCGTCGGCCGTGACGATGTCGCCACGCGCCCGGGAGAAGTCGCGAATGAGCGCGCGTACGTTGCGGGGGTCGTTGGCGAGGCTGTCGGCCTCGATGACCTGGAGATACGTGAGCTGCGCGATCAGCAGGACCATCAGTCCGGCCACGACGTATCCCACGCGACGGATCGGAGTGTTCACACCGGGACCGCGGGTTCAGCGAGTTCGTCGATCGATGCCTCGGCGTCGTTCGCGGCTTCGTCAGACATGCGAATGAGCAGCGCCACGATGATCCAGTTCGCGAGGAGCGACGATCCACCGTACGAAACGAACGGGAGCGTCACACCCGTCAACGGAATGACGCGCGTGATGCCGCCGATGATCACGAACGCTTGAATCGCCACGACCGTGGTGAGACCACCAGCGAACAGCTTGTTGAACACGCGGCGCGACGTGGTCGCGACACGGAATCCGGCCCCGGCCAGCATCAAGACTGCGATCACGATGGCCGCCGTGCCGAGGAGTCCGAGCTCTTCACCGATGACGACGAACAGCGAGTCGGTTTCGACCGCGGGGATCTTGATCTTGTCGACGCTCCCCAGACCGAGTCCGGTTCCCGTGAACCCACCGCTGCCGAACGCGAAGAGTGCCTGAACGAGCTGATAGCCACGGTCCTGCGCGTCGGCGAAGGGATCGAGCCAGATGTCGACACGGGCGCGAACGTGATCGAACATGCGATACGCGATGGCCGCACTGGCCAGGAACACGATGATGCCGCCGAGCAGATAGCGAATGCGGTTCGTTGCCATGTACACGATCGAGGCGAACATCACGAACACGAGCAACGACGTTCCGAGGTCCTTCTGGAAGATGAGGACCAACATGGACACTGCCCACGCGGCAACCAGCGGCATCAAGTGGCGGAACACCCAGCCGCTCTTCATCGATCCCGCGCCGAGTAGCTCGCGCTTTTCTGCGAGGTAACCCGCGAAGAAGATGACGAGCAGCACCTTGGCGGCCTCGCCCGGCTGCACCTGGGCGGGACCGATCTTCACCCAGATGCGTGCGCCGTTGACCGTGCGACCGATCACCGGCGCGAGCGGCATGAGGAGCGCGAGGAGACCGAGCAAGCCGAAGGTGTAGCGATAGCGCTCGAGGTCGCGTACTCGGCGCACGGCGAACAGCGTTGCGACGAACGCGATGATGCCGAGCGCCGTCCAGATCGCCTGTGTGCGCGCGAGGTCGCGGTCGAGGCGCGAGATCATCACGAAGCCGATGCCGTTCAGGAACGCCGCGAGCGGAACGAGCACGGGAGTGGCGCGGGGCGCCAGACGACGTACAGCGAAGTGTGCGACGACGAAGAGCCCGATCATCGCGGCGAGGAGCACCCAGAGGTCGGGCGGGAGATCGGGAGCGTCGCTCAACGCCACGAGTACGTAGCCCGAGATCGCCACGAGGATGGCGAGCAGCCCGAGACCGAACTCGGACAGGCGACGAGAGCGAAGAACTGGCCGGCTCACCCTTACACCGTGGTGGTCGGGGCGGGTGTCGTCGTGGCCATGGTCGTGGTCGTCGACGTCGTAGTGGTGGTCGTGCGGTCTTCGACGCGCTCAGTGAGCCGATCCACGTACGCCAACGCGTTGGCCTCGCTCGAGAAGCGTGGCTCTCGTTCGACTTCGAGCCGCTCGGCCGGCGTGAGGTTGTCGCGCTCGAGCTCGGTTTGCGTGGCGACGGTGGGGCTCCATCCGAGGACGCCGCCCGGTACGCCTTGGTACACGGTGACGGCGTCGTCGGTGAACGTCACGTAGTAGCTCCGGCGCGCGTAGAAGCCGATCGCCCCGATCGCGAGCGCGATGACCAAGAGCACGGGCAGCGCGACCAACGCGATCTTGAGTGCGGTCCCTGCGGCGCGACCGGCCCGACGCTTGCGAGGGGCTTTCGGGAGCGCAGGCGGCTCGACCTCTGGCGCCGGGATGGACTTGGGCGGCAACCGGCGGGCTACGGGTTCGTCGGTGGACTCGTCGTCACCACCATCGACCACGTCGATGATGACCGCAGTCACGTTGTCTTCGCCGCCCGCTTCGTTGGCGGCGTCGACCAGCGCGGCGGCGGCCGCGTTGGGGTCGGAATTGCGTTGGAGGATGGTGGCGATCTCGCTCGCCCGCACCATCGATGTCAATCCATCGGAACACAGCAGTACGCGATCGCCGGCGCGAAGCTGGACGCGATACACGTCGACATCGACGTGGCGGTCGATGCCGAGCGCGCGAGTGATGATGGAACGCTGCGGATGTACCTCTGCTTGTTCCGGGGTGAGGCGACCTTCGCGTACGAGTTCCTCGACGAACGAGTGGTCTTCGGTGATCTGCGTGAGGGTGCCACCGCGCAGGAGGTAGGCGCGCGAGTCGCCCACGTGCCCGATCAGCGATTCGTCGCCGCGAATCCACAGTGCAGTGATCGTGGTGCCCATGCCGCGCAGATCGGGGTCGACATCGGCTCGATCGATGACCGACTCGTTCGCGCTGACGATCGCGTCGTCGATCAACGCACCACGCGCGATCGAAGCTCGCAACGATTCGAGTGCGGTCGCGCTGGCGACTTCGCCGCCGCGGTGCCCGCCCATGCCGTCGGCGACGGCGAAGAGACCGATCGGTCCGGCCACGAGGAACGAATCCTCGTTGCCCGACCGAACCCGCCCGACATCGGTGGCGGCACCGGGGTTCACCTTCATCGCAACACCTCGGCCACGGTCTGTCCGAGTTGGATGCGGTCACCACGCCGTAAGCGCACGGGTCGGTTGGTCACGCGCTCGCCGTTGTGGAAGGTGCCGTTGGTGGATCCGAGGTCTTCGATCCACAACTTGTTGTCTCGGATGAAGAGTCGGGCGTGCACCTGCGAGACGAAGGTGTCGTCGGAGAGCACGATGTTGCAACCGCCGCCTCGACCCAGCGTCATGTCGTCGTCGAGCGCGACCAATTCGCCGTGGCGCGACGGCGGCTCGAGGAACTGCAAGCGGTAACGCCCTTTGGGCTGACGCTCGGGGGTGGCGGCGACTTCCGGTGCGGAGACGACCACCGGCGTGCGGAGTTCGAGCACGGTGACGCGAACGACGCGAAAGACGAAGAGGTAGAGCAGTGCCAGGAAGCAGAGCTTGAGGACGGTGAGGAGCGCGTCGCTCACGAGGCCTCGAAGCGGATGATCGTGGCGCCCACCTGGATCTCGTCGCCGTCGGCGAGTTGATGCTCGGTGATCGGGCTGCCGTTCACGAGCGTGCCGTTGGTACTGCCCATGTCGACGAGGAGATAGCCCGCGAGATCTGGCCGGATCTCGGCGTGGACTCGCGAGGTCTGGGGGTCGGTCAACGGGACGGTGCACGTGGGCATACGGCCGATGGTGGCGGTGTCGTCGCCGAGTTGATGGCGCGAGCCATCGGGCAGGACGAGCGCGCCCAGGTGCGCGCCGGGCCCTTCCACCGTGCGGGCGACCACCTTCATGCGGCCGGGAGTGAGGCGAGGCTCGGCGGTCAGTGTGACGGTGACCGGTCCGACGAAGGAGTACCGCTCGTCGCGGGCATGGCTGCGGACCGCGTCCGCGAGCTCTTCGACGAGCGTGGTGGAAAAGCTCCCGAACCGGTCGAAATCCTCATCGGAGAGGTACACGGTGATTTCATTGGGAACCGTGGTGCCGCGCATCCCGACCTGGCGGCCCGCATCGACCTCGCGCACGACCTTCCGGCCGATCTCCACAGGTTGGAGCCCGCCGCGAAATGCCTTGGCGAAGGTGCCTTCGACCAGTTGTTCGAGTCGTCGCTCGAAGCCGCGCAGCCCCATTACGCGGAGTGTAATGACGGGTCGGGCCAATTTCGGGTTGGCCCCGAGGTCGGCCCGCGGGTGCGGCTATCCTCGGCCGTCCACTCGGGCGAGTGGCGGAATGGCAGACGCGCTGGCTTCAGGTGCCAGTGAGGGCAACCTCGTGGGGGTTCAAGTCCCCCCTCGCCCACGATCACGCGACCCGTTGCGCGCGCAACGCCGCGCCGGATCACCGGCGCGGCGCCACGCCAAGGTCAACCGCGAGCTGCGGCTTCACGCCGCTCGCGGATGCGGTTGTCTGCATCGCGCGCGGCCCGCTTCTCCTGCTTCGCTCTTCGCTTCTCGAGCACGGAGCGACCGACCTTCTTCTGCTGTTTCGCCATTGGGGTGTGTCACCTCCCTCGCCGACCGGGCGCCACGCACACATGCGGTGGCGCGAACAGAAGGTCAGCGAGGAGCGGGCGGAGCGCCGAGGAGGAGGGCTCGCCAGGCGGCGGCGCCGTACTCGAGCGAGGCCGCGACCACGGCTTCGAACGAACGACGAGCGCGCGTGTCACCCATAGCGTCTCGACCATAGCCAGACCGTTGGCGAACCGGGCATCGGGCGACGGCGCGCCACGGCCCGCCAATCACTTTCGACGCCCGAATGGCTGGCGCGGGGCCGATTCTCGGCCGACTAACCTGTAACGGAATTTTTACAGAAGCCGTGTGGTTGCTCTCCGTGACCACATCGTCCGAAACGATCCGTGACGAGCGGATCGGCCCCGGACAGCGACACGTCATCGACCTCCCCCCGGGGTCGACAGCGGGTCGAACCCCTGGTCCGGCACCCCGGATCGGGGAATTGTGGGCGTTCACGATCTGGACGCGCGCGCACTTCAACGACGAAGGATTGACAAATGAAGGCAATCATCGACAGTGCTGTCGACAATGTATTGGCCGACCTCCGCGAAGCCCGCGAAAAGGGCGACCCGGGGCGCTTGGCCCGTCTCGATGAACTGACGTTCATCGACCGCTACGGCGTCAGCCGCAAGGTCTTCACCGAGGCTGTGGCCCGGCGAGCCAGCTGACACCTACCTCAGCGGTCAGGATGCGAAGAAGCTCACCTTCCGAGGTGAGCTTCTTGCGTTTCCGGGATCGACCCGGGGCTCAGTAGATCGAGCCGCCCCCTGCGCCTTCGCTGCCACGGGCAACCGCGAGCTCCTGGCCGATGGTGGCGCGGAACAGGCCGGCGTCGGTCGACACGGTGGCCATGCGGAATCCCTGATCGATCGCGTCGCGCGCGCCTTGGCCGCCACCGGTGTGGATACCGGCCACGATGCCCTTGTCGGCACAGACCTCAGCGACGTGGGCCATCGCATCGAGATGCGCTTGGGTGAACGCTTCGAACGGGAACTGGATGCCCATGCTGATGGCGAGGTCAGCGGGCCCGACGTACACGCCGTCGACGCCCGGTGTGGAGCAGATCTCCTCGGCGTTCTCCACGGCTTGCACGGTTTCGATCATCACGAAACACATGACTTCACGGTTCACGTCTTCGGGCTTCGCCTGGTTGAGGTACATGCCCGCGCGAGTGGGTCCGAAGCTGCGCACGCCTTCGGGGGCGTATCGACACGCGGCTGCGGCACGCTCCGCGTCTTCGCGCGTGTTCACCATCGGCACGACGACTGCCTCGGCGCCGGCATCGAACGCCTGGCCCATCCACGGGGTGTGGTTGAACGGCACGCGCACGATCGGAGTGGCCGACGTACGACTGATCGATGCCAGCATCGGCACCATCGCGTCGTATCCGATAAGGCCATGTTGACAATCGACGCACACGTAGTCGTAGCCCGCGAGGGCGAATGCCTCGGCGTTGTACGCCGACGGCGTGGAACACCAACCTCCGATCGCCGACTTGCCCTCGGCGAAGAGAGTCTTGAGCGCATTCGTCGTCATCCGCGTGCCTTTCGAAATCGGCCGGTCGAACCGGATCAGTCGGGGAGGGTGAGATACGAGCGGTCGAGCTCGGTGACGGAGGCGCACCCGAGAAGACGCAACGTGCGGTCGATGTCGGTGCGGAACACCTCGAGCATGCGGTCGACGCCCGGCTGACCCTGGGCGAGGGCAAAGACCCACGGGCGGCCGATCATCACCGCTCGCGCGCCGAGGGCGATGGCGTGTACGGCGTCGGATCCCCGTCGGATCCCGCCGTCGACGAGTACTTCCACGTCGTTGCCGACGGCATCGAGCACGGTCACCAGCGCGTCGAGACTCGAAGGCAAGCCATCGAGCTGACGACCACCGTGGTTCGACACGATCACGCCGTCGACGCCGCTGGCGACGGCCTGGCGCGCGTCGTCAGCCGAGACGATGCCCTTAGCGAGAAGGGGACCTTTCCACAACGAACGGATCCACTTCACATCGTCCCACGTGGGTGTGTGCTCGGTCATCGATCCGATGGCCTGACCCAACGACCGAATCGGGCCGTCGGGAGTCTCCACGACATTGGCGATGTCGAAGCCCACGTCGTTCTTGCGGTACTCGAGCAGCCAATCGGGATGCGGTCCGAGCTGTACCGCGAGTGTGGCGAGCGTGCGCGCGTCGAGCGAGATCGGAAACTTCAACCCGTGACGAATGTCGCGCTCGCGAAAGCCCGAGATCTGCGAGTCCATTGTGACCACGAGGGCCTGGTAGCCCGCCGCGTGGGCACGACTCACGAGCTGCTCCGCACCGGCGCGCCCACCGATCATGTAGAGCTGGAACCACTTGGGCCCATCCGCCGCGGCTGCGACCGCTTCGATCGTGTGGGCGGTCATCGAGCTGAGGGCGAAGATCGTGCCGGCCTTGGCCGCGGCGCGCGCGCCGGCAAGGTCGCCTTCGTTGTTGACGAGGCGGGTGCCGCCCACCGGGCTCAACAACACGGGAATCTCGACCGGTTGACCGAGCACCGTGGTGGCGAGTTTCGGTGTTCCGGTGTTGCGACCCATCTTCGGTCGGAAACGGATGGTCTCGAACGCGGCGCGGTTGGCACGCATCGTGACCTCCGCCTCCGCGGCGCCGTCCACGTAGTCGAAGATCACCGGGGGCACGCGACGACGAGCGAGACGACGAGCATCGGCGAACGTCGCGATCCGGGCAGCTCGACGGGCCTGGGCCTTGCGGGACATGGTCAGACCATAGATGCGCGCGATGGTCCTCGGGTCATCCACGCGCGGTTCAGATCCCCAGTCCGCTCCCGCCAGGTTCGAGACGTGGAGGCGACGCGAGTGTGGGTGAATCGGCGGTCGGCGGCGCAGGGAGGCCGGGAAGCGAGGCGCCGACAGTCGTAGCGAACCGCTCGATTCGAATGCGGGTGGTGGCGGCATCGGATGCCACCGCCAAGCCGTGGGCCCGGCCGAGAAGCTCCACGAACGAGGCCGCCTGTGGGTCTCGCCCGAGGCGATGCGTTATCTCGGCGAGCGCGAGGAGAATCTCCGCTCGGGCCTGACCATCAACTTCGGGCAGGTCGGCCAGCAACGCCGCGTGCTCCAGCGCGACCATCCATGCATCTGGGTGAGTCGATCGGCGGCGGTCGCATGCAGTTCGGGCAGCGTGAGAGGCACGATTCGTTGTCCGGCCCCACCGAATGTCGGTCGAGTAACTCGGGGACGACGGCCTAGGCCGCACTCGCGGTGGCGGGCCCGTCGGAAGGTTCAGCCATGGGTCCAGAATGGGCCACATCGTCGGGAACACGTCAAATACGGGAATGGCGTTGTCGACGGTTCCCCCGAGTTTCGCGTCAGCGAATGTGGACGGGCGTGCCGACGCCCACGAGCGCGGTCAGGTCGTCGGCGATCCAGTTGGGGATACGCACGCACCCACTCGACGCGGCTCGGGCGGGAACGGAGTGGTAACCGTGGATTCCGTAGTTCCCCGAGTACCAAAGCGGTTCGTACACCTTCGTGCGGCCCTTCTGCACCGGCAGGAAACCCTGGTTGTGGGCGTAGACCCGGAAGTCGCCCCGCAGTGTCGGGGTGCTCCTTGACCCAGAGGAGACGTAGCTCACGAGCGCCACCTTGCCGTCGACGAGCACGACCATGCGTTGCGCGGCGAGGTCGACTTCGATGCGGGTCGGCTCGCCGTCGGGAACGAGCAACGGCGGCGTGCGCTTCTCGTCGATGGCGACGTGCGTCCAGAAGTCGATCTCGCCCGTTGGGTCGAGGCCGACGTCTCTCTGGAACTGTGCGACCACGCGTCCGGCGTCGGCTTGGGTCGGCCGGTACCCGAGCCCGATGAGACCGAGGTGAGGGTCGGTGGGGACGGGCGCTTCAGCAACGGCGGGGTCGACCTCGATGGGCGCGGTGGTGGGCGGGACCGTCGTGGTCGGGGCGGTGGTGGTGGTCGTCGTCTCGGGCACGATCGACGTCGTCGGTTCGGTCGTCGTGACCTCCGGCGTTGCGGGTGCGCTCGCCTCGATGTCGCCGAAGGCCGCGCAGGCGGCGATCCCGAGCGCCAAGCAGACGAAGGCGACCACGAGCGCGAGCGGGCGGGTCAGGCTGGTTCGGCTGCTCATGGTCGGGGGCAACGGATCCTCGCTCAACGATCGAACTGGAGATCCCAGCTATCGACTGACAGGTGAGTCTGCTTGATGGGTGGCGTGCGGCGCTCGGGCGGATGCCCGGCTCGTCATGCGACCGACTTGGGGGGATTTGGGTACCGTCCGGTGATGGCGGAGGACCAGGGCGCAGACGCGCAGTATCTCGGGGTCGACATCGGCGGATCCGGCGTGAAGGGCGCGCCGGTGGATCTCCTGCGCGGCCGGTTGGTGGGCGAACGCAAGCGCATCCCCACGCCGCAGCCCGCCACGCCGAGCGCGGTGGCCGGGGTCGTGGCCGACATCGCGAAGCACTTCGACTGGGCGGGGCCGATTGGCGTCACATACCCGGGCGTCGTACGTCACGGCGTCGCGCGCACCGCCGCGAACGTTGATGACGGCTGGATCGGCACCGACGTGCGAGACCTCATCGAGCGCCGCTCGGGCAGCACCGTCACGGTGATCAACGACGCCGACGCCGCGGGTCTGGCCGAACTCGAGTTCGGTGCTGCGCGCGATCACGCCGGAGTCGTCATGCTCCTCACGATCGGTACGGGCATCGGGTCGGCGCTCCTGGTCAACGGTGCGTTGGTGCCCAACACGGAGTTCGGTCACTTGGAGATCCGAGGTCGCAGTGCCGAATCCCGCGCGTCGGATCTCGTGCGCGAAACCAAGAACCTGTCGTGGGAGGACTGGGCCGAGCGGTTCAACGAGGTGCTGGTCGCGTTCGAAGGGTGGTTCTGGCCCGATCTCTTCGTCCTGGGTGGTGGGGCGAGCAAGCGATTCGACAAGTTCGGACACCTGCTCGACACGCGTACGCCGGTCGTCCCAGCCGAGCTCCGCAATGAAGCAGGCATCGTCGGCGCGGCGTTGGCGGCGGCGCGTGCCGAAGCTCCGGCGGCGGTCGCTCGCTGAGGCAAACCCCTCATCAAGCGCGGCAAACCCGACTGCCGCGTGAGGCCGCGCCGCTACGATCCGTCGTCGTGCACCAAGGCCGTCTCGCATACCTCGGACCGGCGGGCACGTTCACCGAGGAAGCCGTGCGAACGCAGGCCGACCTCGCCGCCGACACGCTGGTCCCGCAACGCTCGGTCCCCGATGTCATCAACGCGGTCGAGTCCGGCGAGTGCGACCGCGGTGTGGTGCCGCTCGAGAACTCGATCGAAGGCTCTGTCACCGTCACGCTCGACGCCCTCGCATTCGACACCCAGCTCCTGATTCGCCGCGAGATCGATCTGCCGATCACGCTGAACCTGTGTGCCAAGCCCGGCGCGACCCTCGATGCCATCACCACCGTGGCATCGCATCCCCACGCCCATGCGCAGTGCCGATTGTTCATGCGCAGTCAGCTTCCCGACGCGGTGGTAGAAGCCGCCAACTCCACGAGTGAAGCGGCCCGCGACGTGGCCAAGGGGCGCAGCCTGACCAAGGCTGCGATCTGCACTCGGGCGGCGGCTGAGCTCTACGGCCTCGAAGTGCTCGTACCCGAAGTGCAGGACCACACAGGAAACGTCACGCGCTTCGTGCTCGTGGGCCACGGCATCCCGGCGCCCACGGGACACGACAAGACGTCGATCGTGTGCTTCCAGCGCGAAGACCGGCCGGGGTCGCTGCTCGCCATCCTCGCTGAGTTCGCGTCGCGGTCGATCAACCTCAACAAGCTCGAGTCGCGACCGACGAAGGCCAGTCTTGGCGACTACTGCTTCTTCATCGACTTCGACGGGCACATCGCCGACGAGATCGTCGCCGACTGTCTGCGAAATCTCTCGGCCAAACAAGCCGATGTGAAGTTTCTCGGTTCGTATCCCGTTGCGGGCGACGGCGCGGTCCCTCGCCGCAAGGCGATGTCCAAGCGCTGGCGCGACGCGAACGCGTGGATCAACGATCTGCGTAACCAGATTCAGGACGACCAATGATCGACATGAAGCGCTTGCGCGACGAATCCGACTACCGAGCCGGGGTCGAACGCAAGCGAGTGGCCCCCGGATTGATCGACGAACTCCTAGGCGTCGACGCGGAGCGCCGCGCGCTCACGACTCAGGTCGAAGCGTTACGCGCCCGTCAGAACGCGGCCAGCAAGGAGATCGGGAGGGCCGATCCATCGGAGCGGCCCGCCAAGATCGCCGCGGCCACCGCGTTGAAGGAAGAACTCGCGGCTCTCGAACCGCAGCTCGCCGATCTCGAAGCGCGTGCCCACGCCCTTGCCCTGCACGTGCCGAATCCGGCCGACGCGTCGGTACCCGATGGTGGTGAGGACGACGGCGAGGTCTTGCGCGTCGTCGGGGGCACACCCGAACCACCCGCGCTCGACCACGCCGATTACGGCCATTCCCGCGGCTGGGTCGACGCCGAGCACGCCAGCGAAGCCAGCGGCAGCCGTTTCGCATTTCTCAAGCGCGGCGCCGTCGTCTTGGAGCTCGCGCTCTTCAACTGGGTGATGTCGATCCTCTCCCAAGAAGGGTTCGTGCCGGTCAGCCCACCGGTGCTGGTGCGCGAGCGCACCCTCGAGGAGGCCGGGTTCTTCCCGACCGACCGGGCCACGGTGTACGAGGTGGGGAACGACGAAGACCTGTTCTTGGTGGGAACGAGCGAAGCGCCGTTGTCGGCGTTGCACCGCCAGGAGATACTCGACGCCGACGACCTCCCGCTGCGGTATGCGGGGATCTCGTCGTGCTTCCGGCGCGAGGCCGGAACGTACGGCAAGGACACGCGGGGGATCTTCCGCGTGCACCAGTTCGACAAGGTCGAGATGTTCAGCTTCTGCACCCCGGATCGGTCCTGGGAGGAGCACGAGCGCCTGCTTGCGATCGAGGAGTCGATCCTCGGCGGGCTCGGTTTGCCGTACCGCGTCGTCAACATCGCGGCGGGCGACCTCGGGAACCCGGCTGCGAAGAAGTACGACCTCGAGGTGTGGCTGCCATCCGAGGGTCGCTACCGCGAACTCACGAGCTGCTCCAACTACCTGGAGTACTCCGCCCGCCGCCTCGGGACCCGGGTTCGGACCGCCGACGGTACCGAGCTGGTACACACCCTCAACGGCACCGCCTGCGCGATTTCCCGCACCCTGGTCTTCTTGATGGAGCACTGCCAGGAGACCGACGGCACGTTCCGCGTGCCGGAGCCGCTCGTGCCGTTCGTGGGCGCTCCGACGCTCTGACCAGCACATTTCGCCGTCCGGGCCGGCGGCCGGTGCGGGCCCGCGTCACGTCCGAATGTGATGCGTCCCATTCGCAGTATTCGGGACAGGTCGGTACATTGGGTCCCATGCGCGCATCGATGCGCGCTCCTGGGGCATAGATGTCCGGGTTTGGATCGATTCTGGTGAGGCACGGATGCACACGGCGGCTCCCGCGTTCCTTCGACGTCCGGGAATCAGGCTTCTGGCCCTGATCCTCGGAGTGACCCTGCTCGGGCTGGGCGGCATCCGCACGCTCCCGGCCGACGCGGCGGGTGCCTGCGGCGCCAAGGTCTTGTTCGTGATCGACCGGTCGTCGTCGATCGGCGTCGATCAGTTCGCGGGAGGTGCCCAGGCGGCCGAGGCGAACGTCGCCGCGATGCGCGACGGCATCGTCGAGTTCGGCAAGGCGCTCGAAGGTCCCGACTCGGCGATGGACGTGTTCACCTTCGCCACCACCGCAACCCGCCTCGGACGGCCGGGCGCGGGCAACGCGTGGGTCCCGATGACTTCCACCGAGCTCGCCACGTTCTACGCCGCGACGGTGGCCAACCTCGCGTTCAAGCGAGGCGCCACCTCGAGCGCGCAAGACGCGTACCCCGGCGCACCGTTGCGCTGGTTCGACGGCACCGTCATCTGGGAAGAACAGCACCCCGACCCGTTCCCCGCGAGCAGCGAAGGGCTGACCAACTGGGACGACGCGCTGCGTCTCGCCACGCTCGTCGGCTCGTGGCACGCGTTCAACGACGGCGCGCCCACCCACGTCGTGTTCCTCACCGATGGCAATCCCACCACGAACACTGCCGAGCGGCAGGCCGCCGCGCGTGCGGGGTACTCCTTCACGGCCGCGGGTATGCCCGACGCGGACGCCCCCGATGCCGACGACCTCGCGCCCGCGTTGGAGCAGGCGACGGCGATTCGACAGTCGGGCATCAAGATCGTTCCGGTCGGTGTCGGCCAGGTGAACCGCGGCAACCTGCAATCGATGGCGGGCGATGGTAACCCCGTCTACTACACCGACTCGTTTGCGGGCGTCACGGACCAGTTGAAGGCTGCGGCCGCCAACGTCTGTGAGGACGTGAAGCCACAAGCCAAGGTCAACGTCGCGACCTACGCCAAGGGCACCGACGGTGCATTCACTTCGATCGCGGTCAACGGGTTGCAGTGGACCACGAGTGGCACCTGGCAAGAACCGTTTGCCACCACCGCCGGAAACTGGGTGACGCCGATCGCGCAGAACACCGCGTTCGAACTCTCGCTCACGGCGCCACTGGCTCCCGCGGGCCTTCAGCCCACGGCCGGGCCGCGCGGCGGTCAGTACGACTGCTTCGTGGGGAATCCCGACAGCAATGCGGACGCGGTTCCGATCACGCTCACCGCCATCGAGTCGGCGGGGGCATTCGGATTCAAGACCGCGAGCCAGGTGCAGCCGGGCGACGATGTGTATTGCCGCTTCTTCTACGAAGGTGCGTCGCAAACGGGCTCCGTGACGGTCAGCGAGACCACCACGGTGCAGGACCTCAACGCCGGGACCGAGGCGAGCTTCCCGAACGCGGGCGGCTGGAACTTCGAGATCACCGGAACTGGTCTCGACTTCAGCGGCACCACCACTCAGGGCGAGGCGTTGACCGCGCCGTTCACGGCAACGGGCGTGACCGACATCACGATCGCGCGCGTGCCTGTGGGGGGATGGTCGAAGGCCAAGGTGCCGGCGTGCACGATCAACGGTGCGAGCGTTCCCGCTGCGGACTTCACCGAGACGATCGACTCGATCGTGTTGAACAGCGTTGCGGCCGGCGCCGAAGTGGTGTGTGAGTTCTTCGACGTGGCGTCGAAGGGCATCGAGCTCGTCAAGCGCGAAGCGGCTGGCATCACCGAAGCTCGTCCAGGAGACGTGCTCACCTACGAATTCGCCGTTCGAAACACCGGCACGCTCACGCTCGAGAACGTCGTCGTGACCGACCCGATGCTCGGTGGAGAGCTCGGCGTCATCGACTCGCTCGCCCCCGCCGCGAGTGCGTCGGTCCCGTCGGTCGACTTCACCGTTCCGGAGAGCGCGGGAGCCCAGTTCACGAACACCGCGACCGCCACGGGTTCGACCGTCGATGGTCGCGGTGAGTCCTACGGCGAAGTGAGCGTCACCGCGGAGTACACGGTGACCATTGGTGTCACCCCCGCGATTGGCCTCACGAAGACCGCTGTCGAAGCGGGTTCGGACACCGCGATCGACTCGATTGCGCCGGGCGTGCCGTATCGCTATCGCTTCGAAGTCACCAACAGCGGCGACGTCGCGTTGACCGATGTTGTCCTGACCGATGTTTCGCTCGGTCTCGTGGAGAGCAAGGCCATCGTCGTCGGTACGTTGGCCGTGGGTGAGAGCAAGATCGTGTACGCGCCGTACACGATCGAGCCGACCGACAACCGTGACGTCATCGAGAACACCGCGAAGGTGTGTGCGGGTGACGTCTGCGCGGAGGCTTCCGCTTCTGTTTCGGTGAATCGAACGGCGGCGTGGGACATCACGAAGTCGGTCGACAAGGCGATCGTGCGCGACGGCGAGAAGGTGACGTGGACCATCACGGTCACCAACACCGGCAACCGGGCCATCCAGGGGCTCGAGATCGTCGACGAGCAGTTCCCGAACGCGTTCGAGCCCGTCGACCTCGCGGTAGGCGAGTCGGTCACCAAGACC
>Ga0182741_1003553_pt1 | contig 16434 bp, 12 predicted proteins | sample eDN5th37CBELigOP_FD_128874 | JGI IMG/M metagenome (GOLD analysis project Ga0182741, IMG submission 128874) | Enriched Organic Plus compost microbial communities from Emeryville, California, USA - eDNA 5th pass 37_C BE-Lig OP (version 2) (version 2) ...
GGATCGCATTCCGGCGGCGGCGACGGCTTTTCGCAGAGATCGCCCGGGCGCGGCTGGATCGCAGCGCGCGCCGCTGTCGGCGTGACGGCGGACGGCAGCAGCGCCGGCCGCGGCCGCGGCATCAGCACCACCGGGTCGGTCAGCATCCGGCCCTGGTCGGCCAGCGCGATCGGCCGCTGGCTGCGGTCGTCGAGGTTGAGCATGTAGATGCCGTAGCGCGGCGCGCCTTCGGCCGGCAGGTTCCCGCCGCTGAGCGGGTTGCGGCCGTCGGCCGGCTGGAACGGGCTCCAGGCCACCAGCACCCGCTCGCTGCCGTCCCACAGCGGGTAGGGCGTGGTGAAGCGGCCCATGGCCGAGGCGCGGTTGTCCAGCGGCAGGCGGTAGTAGGTGGGCTGGTATTGCCCCTCGCCGCTCGCGTTTCGTCCCGGCAGGGGCTGGGCGGCGTCGGAGAAATTGGGGACATCGGCGATCACCAGCGCGCCACCGTTGCGTGTGCCGGCGAGAGGGATCAAATTGGCGATGATGCGCCCGCCCGGCATCTCGCGTGGATTGACGAAGGCGTCGCCGGGGCTGAACGCGCCGTACAGGGCGTCGATGCCGGTGCCGTCGGGGTTGATGGTGTAGATCGGGTAGTGGTTGCGGTTGCCCACGTGGTCCCAGCGCGCGTACATGATCCGGCCGTCCATGAGCACGGTGGCGCCGCGATCGTGGCTCTGGTTGAACGAGATCTGCTCGATGCCGCTGCCGTCGGGGTTCATCACGTGCAACACCAGCGCCGGTTCGCGGCCGTAGCCGTCGCGGTAGGCGTAGGGCTCGATGCCCGCGGCTTCCAGCTGGGCGCGGGTGGTCGACTGGCGGGTGGAGCTGAACACGATGCGGCCGTCGGGCAGATAGTGCGGATCGCGGTCGTCGCCGGCGTTGGCGAGCTGGTCGTCGGTGATCACCCGCCGCAGATGGCCGGAGTAGCGTTCGTATTCCCAGATATTCCAGGTCGGATCGTTGGGGCCGCGCATGGAGAAAATGATGCGCGAGCCGTCGAACGAGGCCTCCGGTTCGGCCACGTCGCCCTGGCCCCGGGTGTAACCGCCGGTGATGTTGTGCTTGCGCGCGCTGGGCGAGGCGACCTCCAGCAGGTATAGGTCGCTGCCGGGGGTGAAGCTTAGACCGTCGGACGGATTCACTACCGCGCGGGCGTCGCGCTCGACGTAGGCCACCGGAAAATCGCCCCCGGCCACCATTTGGCCGTCGGCGCTCCTGCCGCCGCCGCCGCAGCCGGCGAGCAAACCCGGCAGCATGCAGGCGCAGAGGTGCAACAACAGCTTGCTTGAATTGCGGTTCATGGGAATCGGGTCCCTGCAAGCGCCGTCGCGACACTGCCATCGCTGCCGGGCGGCGCACGTTGTTACTTAGGCGAAGGGGCGCGGCGAGGCCCCGGATTCGGCAGATGAAGATGTTGATGGGGGTCACCGGCGGCGATTTCGAGACGATCGCCCGGTGACGGCAGGGGGAATGCCAGGGCCAGGCCAAGTCGGGGCGCCGCCGGCGGTTCCGGTCGCTGCCGCCGGCACCGATATCTTGGCCAGGGAATCGTTCGGTCCGCGCGACGCCGCGCCGTCACGCCCGGAGGAACAACCGTGACCACGCCCACCGATGCTGTCGACTTCGACCCGCGCGCCTTGTCCACCGCCCGGCCGTTTCACGCCTTGGCCGCGGAACTGGAGCCGCGTTCGGCGTTACGCGCGGCCATCGGCGCCGACAGCCGCCGGGCCGAGGCCGAACTGCTGCCCGCGTTGCTGGAGGCCGCCCGCCTGCCGCCGGCGGCGTCCGAGGCGGCAAGCAGGTTGGCCCACGGGCTGACCGAGCGGCTGCGCCGGCACTACGCTGGCGGCCGCGCTGGGCTGGTGCAGAGCCTGTTGCAGGAGTTCTCGCTGTCGTCGCAGGAGGGGGTGGCCCTCATGTGCCTGGCCGAAGCGCTGCTGCGCGTGCCGGACGCGGCCACCCGCGACGCGCTGGTCCGCGACAAGATCAGCGCCGGCAACTGGCGCTCGCACCTCGGCCATAGCGCCTCGCCCTTCGTCAACGCCGCCGCCTGGGGCTTGTTGCTCACCGGCAAGCTGGTGGCGACCCATGACGAAACCGGCCTGAGCGCGGCGCTCGGCCGGGTCATCGCCCGCGGCGGCGAGCCGCTGGTGCGGCGCGGCGTCGATACGGCCATGCGGTTGTTGGGCGAGCGGTTCGTCTGCGGCCAGAGCATCGATCAGGCGCTGGCCCGCGCCCGGCGGCTGGAGGCGCAGGGCTTCCGCTATTCCTTCGACATGCTCGGCGAGGCGGCGCTGACCGACGACGACGCCCACCGCTACCTGGCGGCCTACGAGCAGGCCATCCACGCCATCGGCGCCGCCAGCGCCGGCCGCGGCGTTTACGACGGCGCCGGGATCTCGGTGAAGCTGTCGGCGCTGCATCCGCGCTATGCGCGGACCCAGCGGCGGCGGGTGCTGGACGAGGCTTACCCGCGGCTGCGCGCGCTGGCGCTGCTGGCGCGCCGTTACGACATCGGCCTCAACATCGACGCCGAGGAGGCCGAGCGGCTGGAGTTGTCGCTGGACCTGCTCGAGCGGCTCTGCGCCGAGCCCGGATTGGCCGGTTGGCACGGTATCGGCTTCGTGGTGCAGGCCTACCAGAAGCGCTGTCCGGCGGTGATCGACTACCTGATCGACCTCGCCCGCCGCGGCGGACGGCGGCTGATGGTGCGGCTGGTCAAGGGCGCGTACTGGGACAGCGAGATCAAGCGCGCGCAGGTGTTGGGCCTGGACGACTATCCGGTTTACACCCGCAAGGCTCATACCGACGTCTGCTACCTCGCTTGCGCGCGCAAGCTGCTGGCCGCGCCGGCCGAGATCTACCCGCAGTTCGCCACCCACAACGCCCACACCCTGGCGGCGGTCTACCATCTGGCCGGGCCGGAATTCCGGCCGGGCGACTACGAATTCCAGTGCCTGCACGGCATGGGCGAGGCGCTGTACCGGCAGGTGGTGGCGAAGTCGGAGGACGGTGGTTTGGCGCGGCCATGCCGTATCTACGCGCCGGTGGGCAGCCACGAGACGCTGCTGCCCTACCTGGTGCGGCGGCTGCTGGAGAATGGCGCCAACACCTCGTTCGTGCATCGTCTCGCCGACCCGTCGATTCCGATCGAGACGCTGGCGGCGGACCCGGTCGCCGGCGTGGAGGCCCTGGCCGCGCGCGAGGGCGCGCTGGGACTGCCGCATCCGTTCATTCCGCCGCCGCGCGATCTCTACCACGGCGCGCGCGCCAACTCGCGCGGCCTCGACCTGAGCGAGCCGCGCGACCTGGAGCAACTCGCCGCCGCGCTGTCCGTCGGCGGCGGCGAGGAGTGGCGCGCCGCGCCCATGTTGGCGGACGCCGCGGCGACGGCCGGCGAGTGGTGGCCGGTGCGCAATCCGGCCGATCGTGACGACGTGGTCGGCCACGTGCGCGAGGCGCGCGCCGAGGAGGTCGACAGCGCGCTGCGTGCCGCGCACGACGCGGCCCCGGCTTGGGCGGCGGTGCCACCGGCGCGCCGCGCCGCCGTGCTCGACGAGGCGGCGGCCGCCTTCGAACGCGAGCTGCCGCGGCTGTGCGGCCTGCTGGTGCGTGAAGCCGGCAAGACCTACGCCAACGCCGTGGCCGAGGTGCGCGAGGCCGTCGACTTCCTGCGCTACTACGCCGCCCAGGTGCGCGCCGACTTCGCCGGCGGCAGCCACCGGCCGCTCGGCCCTGTGGTCTGCATCAGCCCCTGGAACTTCCCGCTGGCGATCTTCACCGGTCAGATTGCCGCCGCGCTCGCCGCCGGCAACGTGGTGCTGGCCAAGCCCGCCGAGCAGACCCCGCTGATCGCCGCGCAGGCGGTCGCCCTGCTGCGCGCCGCGGGCGTGCCGGCGGCGGCGCTGCAGCTGCTGCCTGGTTCGGGCGAGGCGGTGGGCGCGGCGCTGGTGGCGGACGCGCGGGTGCGCGGCGTGCTGTTCACCGGTTCCACCGCGGTCGCCAAGCAGTTGCAGCGCAGCCTGGCCGGGCGTCTCGACGAGCACGGCCGCAGCATTCCGCTGGTGGCGGAAACCGGCGGGGTGAACGCGATGATCGTCGACTCCTCGGCGCTGCCGGAACAGGTGGTCAACGACGTGATCGTCTCCGCCTTCGACAGCGCCGGCCAGCGCTGCTCGGCGCTGCGCTTGCTCTGCCTGCAGGAGGACATCGCAGACCGCGTGCTGAGCCTGCTGCGCGGGGCGATGGCGCAGTACCGCCTGGGCGATCCGCGCCGGCTGGACGTGGATATCGGTCCATTGATCGACGCCGACGCGCGCGCCGCGGTCGAGGCGCACATCCAGGCGCTGCGCGACAAGGGCTACCGCACCTTCCAGCGGGCCTTGGCCGACGAGAGCGAGTGTCGCCGTGGCGAGTTCGTGGCGCCGACCCTGATCGAGCTCGACAGCGTCGACGAGCTGCGGCGCGAGGTGTTCGGGCCGGTGCTGCACGTGGTGCGCTACCGCCGCGATCAGCTCGATCGGCTGCTCGCCGAGATCGCCGCCGGCGGCTATGGCCTGACCATGGGCGTGCACAGCCGCATCGACCAGACCCTGCGGCGGGTGACCGAGCGGGCACGGGTGGGCAATCTCTACGCCAATCGCAACATGATCGGCGCGGTGGTCGGCGTGCAGCCGTTCGGCGGCGAGGGGCTGTCCGGCACCGGTCCGAAGGCGGGCGGGCCGCTGTATCTGTACCGGCTGCTGGCGGCGTGGCCGGCCGCCTCTTTCCCGCGGAGCTTGCAGCGTCTGGCGCCGGACCTCGACAGCGACGAGCGCGAGCGGCTGCTCGCGCCCTTGCGGGCACTGCAGGCATGGGCCGATTCGCACGGCCAGGCGGCGCTGGCGGAGCTATGTGCCGGTTACGCCGCGCTCACGCCCGCCGGCACCCGCCGCGAACTGCCCGGACCCACCGGCGAGCGCAACCTCTACGCGCTGTACCCGCGCGAGCGGGTGCTGTGCCTGGCCGACCTGGCCGCCGACCTGCTCAATCAGCTGGCGGCGGTGCTGGCGGTCGGCGGCTGCGCGCTATGGCTGGATCACGCGCCGCTGCGCGCGTTGTACGAACGCCTGCCCGAGGTAGTGCGGGCGCGCATCGCCTTGATTCACGACTGGCGCGACAGCCCGGTGGCGTTCGACGTGCTGTTGCACCATGGCGCCGACGAGAGTTTCGCCGCCGCTTGCCGCCAGGTGGCGCGGCGCGACGGCGCCATCGTCACCACCGTCGGCTTGGCGCCGGGCGAAACCCGCATTCCGTTGGAGCCGCTGCTGCTGGAGCGGGCCGTGAGCATCAATACCGCGGCCGCCGGCGGCAATGCCCGCTTGATGATGATCGACTGAATGAGGTGCGACAAAAACTATTAACGACGCAGCGTGACACGAAATAAAAAACAGACTAGCATCCCGTCCGGGCCTACCAACCAACACGCCAGAGAGGATGTGATGTTTGATTTGAAAAGGAAAATTATAAGCTTCTTATCCGCTGCCGCGATCTCGCTGCTCTTCGTCGGCGCTGCCCACGCCACCAACCCGCCGAGCACGTCGACGGTCACCAAGATGATCATCGGCGACTCGATCTTCGCGCTGTCGGGGGATATCGAAAAGTATCTGGAAGCCGATCTCGGCGAGCGCATCGACAGCCACGCCCGCTCCGGTTGCCAGATGATCGGCGGCAACATCATCTGCACCCGCCGCTACGCCATTCCCGAGCAGTACGCCAACGCCAGCAAGCGCGGCATCAACACCGTGATCATGAACGGCGGCGGCAACGATTTCCTGTTCGGCAACTGCAACAGCGTCTCCACCTGCATGGAGACCCTGCTGGCCATCGAGGAAACCATCGCCAGCCTCACCGCGCGCATGAAGTCCGACGGCATCAAGAAGATCGTGTTCCTGGGCTACTACAACGCGCCGGCCCGGCCGGAGCTGGCCGCCGTCAACGAGTACGCCATGGACCAGAAGGCGGCGACCTATCCCGCCATGGGCATCACATTCGTCGATACCCGTGCCGCCTTCCGCGGCAAGGAATCGAGCTACGTGACCCGGGATGGCATTCATCCCACCGCCGCCGGCTCGCGCGTGCTGGCCAACCTGATTCTCGGCGTGCTCTAAGCGCCGATCGCCAGGATAGCGGTGAAGGCGGGCGCGGCCCGTCTTCCCGCGTCATGCCGGAAGCCATCTCCATGCAACCATTCCGGTTCGCGCTGCTCGCCATGCTGCTGCTGGCGCCCGCGGCGGCGACGGCGGCGCAAGGCGCGGCCAAGGCGCAAGCCACCGCCAAGCCGATCGTCAACGCCCTCGGCATGCGCTTCGTGCCCATTCCGCCCGGCAGCTTCGTCATGGGCAGCCCGCCGGACGAGCCCGGCCGCGACGACGACGAGCGCCAGCACCGCGTGACCTTGAGCCGCGGCTTCCACATGCAGACCACCGAGGTCACCCAGGGCCAGTGGAAGGCGGTGATGGGCGACAACCCCTCCGGATTCCGCGCCTGCGGCGACGACTGTCCGGTGGAAGGGCTGTCCTGGGACATGGTGCAGGCGTTCATCGACAAGCTGAACCGGCTGGAGCCCGGCAAGCGCTATCGCCTGCCCACCGAGGCCGAGTGGGAGTACGCCGCCCGCGCCGGCAGCGCCGGCCCGTTCGCCACCGGCGATTGCCTCTCCACCGCGCAGGCCAACTACAACGGCGAGCATCCGCTGCCGGGTTGCGCCAAGGGCACTTTCCGGCAAGGGCCGATGCCGGTGGCCAGCTTCGCGCCCAATGCCTGGGGGCTGTACGACATGCACGGCAACGTCTGGGAGCTGTGCCAGGACTGGTACGGCGAGTATCCGCGGGGCGAGGTGACCGACCCCAAGGGGCCGCCAACCGGCAGCCATCGCGTGGTGCGCGGCGGCAGTTGGCGCTTCCATGCCTCGTTCGCCCGTTCCGCCAACCGCTTCCGCAACATCCGCGACTTCACCGGTTTTCGCTTGGTGTTGGAGCCTGGGTCCTCGCGCTAGGCGACGATGCGCCGCATCGGGGCCGGGCATTGGGCTAGGGGTGACCGACGCGGCACAGGCGATCTATAGCGCGGTTTTCAGTCGCGGTCGTAGGCGCGCACGGCCTCCAGCTCTTCGGGACTGAAGCTGCGCTCCAGCAGCGCTTCCAACTGCGCCTTGCGCTCGGCCTCGGTCAGCCCGGCCTCCAGTATGTAGCGCTGCTCCTGCTCGAAGCGGGCGTGGCGCAGCGCCCAGTCCTGCCGTTCGGCATCGCTGCGGGCGAGCTTGGCGGCGGTGGCCAGGCCCAGCCCACGCGAGCGGACGTAGTGCAGATACTCCTCGGACGCGCCTTGCTCGCGCAGTCGCCGCAGTTGCGCGCTCAGGCGCTCGGCCTGCGGCGAAGTCGGTTCGTCCAGATAGAGCAAGCCATCTTCCAATTCCTGCTGCAGCTGGGCTTGGCGGTCGCTGCGTTCCTGTTCCGACAGCGAGCTGTCGGCCTGCAAGCGATGGCGCTCCAACAGGTAGCGGCTGAAAGCCTGCTCCTCGGCGAAGAACTTGGCGGCGACCACCGGCCCGAAGTGCTCCTCGCGCAGTGCCGCCAGCCGTTGCAGACGCGCCTGCTCGGCGTCGGGATCGGTGCCGGCGGCGGGACTCGGCTGGTCCTTTTCGAAGTTTTCCAGCGCCTGACGGTAGAGATAGTAGTTGCCGACGATGGTGGCGGTTTCCTCGCCGGCGATGCCCGGCAAGCGGCGGCGGATGATGTCTTGCAGCGCCGCCAGGTCATCGGCGTCGAGCGCGCCGCGCAAGCGGTTGAAGGCTGTTTCCAGCGCGGCCAGCGCCTGCCGGTCGAGCACGATCCGGCCGTCGGCGTCGAGCACGACGTTGCCCAACGCTTGCGCCACGGCATCCTCGTCGAACGGGCGCGCTGTTTCCGGTTCCGCCGGCGTGTCGGCCGTGGCCGGTTCCGTGGTATCGGGCCACCGCCAGACCTCGGCGATGGTGCGGGCGCCGTCGCGGCCAACGAGGGCCGAGGATTCCTCGGGCGGCGGCAGGAAGGCGGTTGGGGTAACGGCTTGCCGCGATTGCGGCCACAGCAGCCAGGCGCCGGCGGCGACCAGCGCGAGAGCGGCAACGCCGCCGGCGATCCGGCGGCCGGTCTTTGGTTGTGCGGCTTGTGGCATGGGTATCGGATCCATCCTTGGTCCCACCGGCGGCGATGCGCGCCCGGGTGAGACTGTTATAGCTATCGCCTCAGGGAGGTAATAGTAGACCTGATTCCGTGCGCTGCCCGCATTGGCTGCCGGTGCCCGGGCGGCTCCACCGGCGCTGTGCGGCATGCCGCTCCGGGATCGAGGATGGCACGGCGCCCCCTAGGCGGAGGCTGGAGGCGCCGTGCCCGCGCTAAGCGCTAGTGCGCGCTGGTCGCTCCGTGTTGCACCGTTGCCGCGGAGTTGTCGTTGGCGTTGTCCTCGTGGCCGTACAGCCGCTTCACCAGCGGTCCGATGGTCAGGCCCTGCACCAGGATCGACACCAACACCACGATGTAGGTCAGGGTCAGCAGCAGGTCGCGCTCGGCGCCGGCCGGCAGCGCCAGGGCCAGCGCCACCGACACGCCGCCGCGCAGTCCGCCCCAGGACAGGATGCGGATGGTGCCCGGCGCGATCGTGCGGTCGCCGCCGCGCAGCTTGCGCAGCAGGATGATGCCGGGGCCGATGGTCAGCACGCGCGCCAGCAGCACCACGCCGCCGAGCAGGAAGGCGGCCACCACGTGCAGCCAGCTCACCGGCAGGATCAGCAGCTCGAGGCCGATCAAGGCGAACAGCAGGCCGTTGAGGATCTCGTCGATCAGCTCCCAGAACTTGTCGACGTAACGGCGCGATTCGTCCGACATGGCCAGCTTGCGGCCATGGTTGCCGATGATCAGGCCGGCCACCACCATCACGATCGGCGCCGACACGTGCAGCTTGGCCGCCAGCGCCGCGCCGCCGAACACCAACGCCAGGGTCAGCATCACCGATAACTGATGCTGATCCACCGTGCGCAGCAGGTAGAACACGCCGTAACCCAGCGCCAGGCCGAACACGACGCCGCCGACGGCTTCCTTCAGGAACAGCAGGCCGACGTCGGCCGCCGTCGGCGCCGCGCCCATCATCAGCACGCCGAGCAGAATGCCGAACATCACCACCGCCGTGCCGTCGTTGAACAGCGATTCGCCGACGATGGTCATCTGCAGCGCCTTGGGCGCGCCGCTGGTCTTGAGGATGCCCATCACCGCGATGGGGTCGGTGGGCGAGATCAGCGCGCCGAACAGCAGGCAGTAGATCAACCCGACGTGCCAGCCGAACAGGGCGAAGGTGTAGTAGGCGAGCCCGGCCACCAGGAAGGTGCCGACCAGAACACCGGCCGTGGCCAGGAAACCGATCGGCCAGCGGTAGTTGCGCAGGTCGTTGAGGTTGACGTGCAGCGCGCCGGCGAACAGCAGCGCCGGCAGGAACCAGGTCATCAGCACCTGCTGGAAATCGATCTGGCTGATGATGGCCTGCATATCGTGCGCCGGCTTGGCGTAGCCCAGCGCCGCCAACCCTTGCAGCGCCAGCGACAGCAGCAGGGCGGTCGCCATCACACCGATGGTCGGCGGCAGACGGATGAAGCGGTAGTTGACGTAGGTGAACAGCGTGGTCAGCGCAATGAACGCGGCCGCGAGGTCAAGCATCCGGAAGATCCCTGAAGGTTGAGTGCGATGGGCGGTAATCTTAGCGTCCGCGATGCCATTCGCACGCGTACTGGTGCTCGCAAGCCGCGATCCGGCCGCAGCTCCCTTCATGGCGGGTGCGCCGTGCGGTGCACCCGTCTCCGAATAGGCGATCGGACCGGCCTCAGCGCTCCAGAATGTGCACGTAGCACACCGCGCCCAGCCCCACCATGTGCGCCAGGCCCTTGCGCGCGTTGGGGTGTTGCCGGCCTTGCGCCTCGTGCCGCAGCTGACGGGTGATCTCGGCGATCTGGCCGAGACCGGTCGGGCCGATCGGGTGGCCCATGCCGATCAGGCCGCCGGAGGCATTCACCGCGCAGCGGCCGCCGATGTCGAAAGCCCCTTCCTTGAGCTCATGAACGGCGCGCGACTCGGCGCATAGCCCCATCGCCTCGACGTACTCCAGTTCCTCGACGCTGAAGGCATCGTGCAGCTCCACCAGGTCGAGCTGGTCCGGTGTCAGCCCGGCCTGCGCCAGCGCGATCGCGGTGGTCTCGCGGGTCAGGTTGGCGTCGAAGCTGGCGGCGTTGGGATAGAGGCTCTGGCTGCGGCCGACCGACGCCGTCACCCGGATCGCGCGTCCGGCGTCCAGTCCCAGCGCCTTGATGGCGGCTTCCGAGGCCACGATCACCGCCGCCGCGCCTTCGCCCACCGGCGTGCACTGCAGCGCGGTCAGGCTGCCGGAGATCGGCCGTCCGCCGACGATCTCCTCCAGCGTCCGTTCCTTCCGGCGCTGGGCATAGGGGTTCTTGGCGGCGTTGTTGTGGTTCTTCAGCGCCACCCGGGCGATGTCGACGCCGTCCACGCCGGCGCGCCGGGCGTACTCGTCGGCCAGCAGCGCGAAGTGGGTGAACGGCACGATGGCGTCGCCGGCCAGGGAAGGGATGCCGGCCAGCGCCTCGGCGCGGCCGACCTTGGCCGGCTTGTCCACGCCCACCGCCAACGACACGTCGGCCAGCCCGGCGGCCACTTCCACGCACGCCATGCGGAAGGCGGTGGAGCCGGAGGCCGAGGCGTTCTCGACGTGGGCGATGGGCAGGCCGTGCGCGCCGAGGTGGCGCAGCATCGGCCGCCCCGGCGCCATCGGCAGCATGGCCTTGGCGACGTAGGCCGACTGCACCTGCGGCCATTCCAGGCCGGCGTCGGCCAGCGCCTCGCGCACGGCGGTAAGGCCCAGCGTTACGTAGGGCGTTTCGCTCATGTACTGGTAGCGGTGCATGCCGATGCCGACCACGTAGACCGGCCGCAGATCGGTGAGAGGTGCCGTCATGGTCGTTCTCCTTATGCGGTGGTCGGGGCGAAGCGCAGGTCGAGCAACGGCTGGCCGTCCTCGTCGATGCCGGCAGAGCGGAGCACGGCCTGTAGCGGCTGGCCGGGGGCGAGTGCCGGCGCCGCCGGATCGTGGTCGAGCAGGGTGCGCACCACCGGGCCGTCCCGCAGCTGCACGGTGCCGACGACGAACGGCGCGGGGTGTCGGCCCTCGTGCACGTGTACCGCGGCCGAGGCCAGCAGCACGCCTTGGCCCGACAGCGTGGCCGGCGCCAGCGCGTCGCCGTGGGCGCCGCATCGTTCGCAGCCGTAGCGTTGCAACGGGAAGAACACATAGCCGCAGCGGCCGCAGCGGCCGCCGCGCAGGGTGCAGGCAGCGCCGGGCCGCGCGCCGTCGGCCGCGTCGTACAGATGGGGTTTCAGTAACTTGGCTGCTGACATGGCAGGCTCCGCCGCTCGTTCTCGGTGGGGATGACAGCTCCGGAGTATCGAGCTATGTTACTTGCTGGTCAACAAGCAAGTTGTGAGCGCCGTGACGACAGCAGCCAAGACCCGCCGCACCCAGGAAGAGCGCCGCAGCACCGCCGAGCGCCGCATCATCCGCGCCGCGATCAAGATCATCTCGCGCAAGGGCCTCGCCGGCCTGACCCTGGCCGCCGCCGGCGAGGAGGCCGGCTACAGCCGCGGTATCGCCGGCCACCACTTCGGCAAGAAGGACGACCTGCTGGTGGCGCTGGTGCGCCACATCACCGACCAGTTCCGCCAGATGCTGGCCGATACCGCCACCAGCGGCCCTGGTCTGCCCAAGCTCATCGCGCTGGTGAATGCCTACCTGGCCGCGGTCGAGCAGCACTCCGACAACGTGCGCGCCCTGCACCTGATCCTCACCGAGGGCGTCAACTCGCCCGCCTTGGCGCCGGCGCTGGCCGCGGCCAGCGAAGTCAGCATCCGCGGCATCGAGAAACCCATCCGCGACGGCATCGCCGCCGGTGAGATCCGCGCCGACGTCGACCCGTACGCGCAGGCGGTGCTGATCCTGGCCGGCCTACGCGGCGTGCTGGCGCAGAAACTGGTCGATCCGGGCATCGACCTGCAGCGGATACGAAAGGAATTCGTCGACTCGTTGGCTCGGAGCCTGAAAGTGTGAACGCACCCCAAAAGAACCGCTTGGAGCACTGGGCCGACAGCAAGCCCGACGCCGTCGCCCTCATCGACGGTGAGCGCCGGCTCAGCTGGCGGCAGTGGAACGAGCAGGCCGACCGCCTGGCGCAGGCCCTGGTCGAGCGTGGTTTCGGTCCGGACGACGTGTTCGCCGCGCGCCTGCTCAACCGCCTGGAATGGGCGCTGCTGTACGCGGCGCTGGCCAAGATCGGCTGTGCCCTGGTGGGGGTGAATTGGCGGCTCACGCCGTCGGAGATCAACCACATCCTCGCCAGCGCCAAGGCCACCGGCTTCGTCTGCGACGACGCCGAGCCGGCGGCGCTGAAGCCGGCCTTCGCCGGCGTGGCGCTCAAGCGCGCGCTGTCGGTGCAGGCCGAGGCGGACGGCTTCGAGCCGTTCGCCGAGCTGCTGCGCGCCGAGCCGGTGCCGCGCATCGCCAGCGCCTACCCCAAGCTGATCGTGTTCACCTCCGGCACCACCGGCGCGCCCAAGGGCGTGGTCACCGGCCAGGTCAATCCCAAGGCGGCGGAGGATCTGCCCGACTATCTCGAGGCCATGCGCGCCGCCAAGCCTGACGGCGCGCAGCCGGCGCACGAGGTGGTGTTGGTGACCATGCCCATGCACCACAGCGCCGGGCCCAACATCGTCCGCCGCGGCATGGACGCGGGCAGCACCATGGTGCTGATGCAGCGCTTCGACGCCGAGGAGGCGCTGCGGCTGATCGACCGCTACCGGGTAACGTCCTGGAACGGCGTGCCGACCATGTTCAAGCGCATCGCCGCGCTGCCGCCCGAGGTGCTGGCGCGCTACGACGTGTCCTCCATCCGCGCGCTCAGCGTCGGCGCCGCGCCCGTGCCCTGGCCGCTCAAGCAGTGGATCATGGACTACTTCGGCGAGTGTCTGCGCGAGGGCTACGGCGCCACCGAGGTCGGCATGGTCACCGCCATGCCGCCGCACATGCAGAAGCGCAAGCCCGGCTCGTCCGGCAAGCCGTACAAGGGCGTCCGCATCAGCATCCGCGACGGCGCCGGCCGCGAGCTGCCGCCCGGCGAGGTGGGTGAAATCTGGGTGCGCACCCCGCACACCATCAGCAGCTATCTCAGCGCCGACGCGGCCGGTCCCGACACCATCGACGCCGACGGCTACTTCCGCATGGGCGATGTCGGCTATCTGGACGCCGACGGCTACCTGTTCATCACCGATCGCAGCAAGGACCTGATCATTTCCGGTGGCGTGAACATCTATCCCGCCGAGATCGAGGCCGTGCTGTGCCGTCATCCGGCCATCCAGGACGTGGCGGTGATCGGCATTCCCAACGACGAGTTCGGCGAGGAGGTGAAAGCCTTCTGCGAGCTCAAGCCCGGTTGCAGCGTGGACGAGCGGGAACTGCTGCGCTTCGCCGCCGGCTCGCTGGCGTCCTACAAGCGGCCCAAGTCGATCGAGTTCGTCGCCGAACTGCCGCGCAACACCATGGGCAAGGTTCTCAAGCGCGAGCTGCGCGACCCCTACTGGAAAAACAAGGAGCGAAAGATATGAGCGACATCCTCAGCCTGGAGGGCAAGGTGGCCCTCGTCACCGGCGCCGGCCAGGGCGTCGGCCGCCAGATCGCGCTGCACTTCGCCGCCCACGGCGCCGCCGGCGTGGTGGTGAACGACTACTTCGCCGAGCGCGCCGAGGCCGTGGCCGAGGAGATTCGCGCCGCCGGCGGCCGTGCCATCGCCGCCCAGGCCGACGTCACCGACCTGGACGCGGTCAAGGCCATGGTGGCCAAGGCCAAGGAGGCGCTCGGCCTGATCGACGTGCTGGTCAACAATGCCGGCAACGCCGGCGCCAACCCTAGCGCCGAGGTGCGCCAGCCGTTCTGGGAGACCGGCCCGGAGGTCTGGAATCATTACATCGGCGTCAACTTCTACGGCGTCATCAACACCGTCACCGCCTGCGTGCCGGACATGATCGCCAAGGAGTCCGGCAGCATCGTCACCGTGATCTCCGACGCCGGCCGCACCGGCGAGGCCGGGCTGGAAATCTACTCCGGCGCCAAGGCCGGCGCGGCCGGATTCAGCCGCGCCATCGCCCGCTCGCTGGGCCGCTATCAGATCCGCGCTAACTGCGTGGCCATCGCCGCCACGCTCACGCCGCCGATCGAGGCCAGGCTGCGCGCCAACCCGGAGATGTTCAAGAAGATGATGCAGAAGTACGTCATCCGCCGCCCCGGCCGGCCGGACGACGTCGCCAACATGGTGCTGTTCCTGGCCTCCGACGCCAGCAGCTGGGTCACCGGCCAGACCTACCCGGTCAACGGCGGCTTCTCCTTCGCGCAATAAGGCGGACCAGCGATGAGCAGCGAGCAGCAACGCATTGTCACCGAGCGGCGCGGCCACATCCTGGTGGTCACCATCAACCGGCCGGAAGCGAAGAACGCCTTCGACCACGAAACCTCGATGCAGATGAACGCCGCCATGGACCTGCTGGAGCAAGACGACAGCCTGTTCCTGGCGGTGATCACCGGTGCCGGCGGCACCTTCTCGGCCGGCGCCGACCTCAAGGAAGCCGCCTCCGGCATCCGCCGCGAGCGCCCGCCGCGCGGCGGCTTCGGCTTGTTCGCCAAGCCGCCGCGCAAGCCGCTGATCGCCGCGGTGGAAGGCTATGCCGTGGGTGGCGGCTTCGAGCTGTGCCTGGCCTGCGACATCATCATCGCCGCCGACAGCGCCAAGTTCGGCCTGCCCGAGGTGCGGCACAACGTGGTCGCCATCGGCGGCGGCCTGTTCCGCCTGCCCAAGCGCATGCCCTACCACCTGGTGATGGAATTGGCGCTGACCGGCGCGCCGCGGGAGGCCGCCTTCTTCCAGCAGTATGGCGTGGTCAACCGGGTGGTGGAAACCGGCAAGGCGCTGGAGGCGGCGCTGGCGTTCGCGGAGGGCCTGCTGGCGAACGGTCCCACCGCGCTGGCGGCGAGCAAGCAGATCATCCGCCACTGCTACGACTGGACCGACGAGGAGGCCTGGCGCGAGCAGATGACCTTTGCCCGCGTGGCGTTGGACTCGGAAGACCGCCGCGAGGGACTGAGGGCCTTCGCCGAGAAACGCAAGCCGGTGTGGAAGGGCCGCTAGCGCGGTAGCGGCCGCGGCGCGCGGATCGAAACGGGGACGCGCGTGGCCCAACACCGGCCTGCCTAGCGTCCCCGCGGCTTTTCCCAGTTGCCGAGTATGACGCCCAGCACGACGCCGATCGCCACGCCGATGGCGATGTTGTCGTACATCGCGCCTATGGCCACGCCGATGCCGATCCCGATGGCGATCCAAATGCCCACGCCGCGCCTCCCAAGGTGCACTTGGGCAGGACATGGCGGCGGATTCCGGGCTCGTTAAGGAGACAGCCCGGTACGTTTCGGCCGTTGCCAGGCCGGGTGGGTTTAGCGCATCCATTTCCAGCCGACCCGGGCCGCTTCCACAAAGGGAAAGCCTTCTTCTTCTGTGGGAGATTCTATGTTCTTAGCACGCCAGCAGGTGCCTTGAGGCGGGTAGCCGGCCTGTGGCGTCTTCCTTAGCCTCTCCTGTGTCTTTCCCTGTGGGAGCGGCTGTGCCGCGAATGCCTTTTGCTCCTCGCTCACCGAACGTCGGAACGAAGCCGGCCGGCAGAAAACCTGTCGTGCCCCGGATAGTGCCGCAAAGGTATCGCTTGGAAAAATTGGCGAGAACTAGAGAAAGGCATTCGCGGCGGAGCCGCTCCCACCGAAGAAGGCTGTGACTTCCCCTGTGGGAGCGGCGCAGCAAGCGAATGCCTTTCGCTTCTCGCTTACTGAGCTTCGGAACGAAGCCGGCAGGCCAAGAATCTCTCATGCCCCGGGATAGCGCAGCGAATCTATCGCTTCGAAAAATTGGGGAAAACTGGAAAAAGGCATTCGCGGCATAGCCGCTCCCACAGAAAAAGGCACAGGAGAAGCTAAAGAAGGCACCACAGACCGGCTGCCCGCCCAATGGGCATCGGCAGGCTTGTGCCGGAACATGGAATCTCCCACAAAGGGAAAGCCTTCTTCTTCTGTGGGAGATTCTATGTTCCGGCACCAGGCTGGATGTGCGGTTTGGGCTGGTAGGTGGTCTGTTTCTTCATCAGGGCGAAGGCGACGCGGGCGAGCTTGCGGGCGAGGATGACCAGGGAGTGGATGCGCGAGAGACCACGATTGCGGTAGCGCTGGTAA